>Ga0114994_10001594_pt1 | contig 16406 bp, 13 predicted proteins | sample ArcticOcean_MG_C_9_FD_87043 | JGI IMG/M metagenome (GOLD analysis project Ga0114994, IMG submission 87043) | Marine microbial communities from western Arctic Ocean - ArcticOcean_MG_CB2_152 | ecosystem: Environmental > Aquatic > Marine > Oceanic | place: Arctic Ocean: Canada Basin | collected...
CCCGTTGGGATATATTTTTTTATTTTAACTCGACGATCTGGTGGAGATAGCGGCCCGGGACTGCCAATGCCGTTAACCAAATAGTCACGGTGCCAGTACCGTGACCTATTCTCCGGCGTATGCGTGCGACATTCAGGGGGCGGGGCCACCGACCGGCGCCACATAACATATTCCAAAATCTGGGCCAAATTGGATTTCCCTTTTGCTGGTCAAATGATCATCATATAATCCATTCAAAGTTGATGCAGTCCAGCATGCCTCCAGACTCGGGTGTCTAAGTTGCGCTTCGACCGTCGGACAACGCTCAGGCTCGTGATCTTGAGCCCTGGGGGGCCAGGGGGATTTACAAACCGCCGATTAAAGATGGCTCGGGTTGCCCGCTTTAGATGTACTAGTATTACTGTCCAAGTCACGGTCGGGGGGATATGGATTACTAGTAGGGTACATTTTACATCAAAACGCCCGCCCTTGTGTGTGTGTGACTACTTATTGTGACTAGCCCCACTAGTATGGACCCCGAGCGCTCGAAGACCAAAACTAGCGGCCTGCAGCTGTATGATCGTGACAACAGTGTGACCCCCACATGTGGTACTACCTCATCCCAGTCGTTAGGAACAGGTGGTCGCACTTTCGAACGATTAAGTTAACGAAGCTAATTGGGAGACGGGAGACGAATTAGCGGAGACGAGCTCTGGAATTACGTTCCAATTTGAGCTGGAGAGGTCTTGCCATGCCCGATTTCCTCGATTGGCAGCGCTACATTGGAGGAACTCTGGATAGTAAAGACAAGGCTTCACGAATTCGGGCACTCAATTTACTGAAAGACAAGCTAACTTTAGCACCGGGATCGTTGGATGTTGGCGATCACTCCATAACTTATAGTCTGATAGAGGCTCTAGCTAATAGGGTTGTCAATGATCCTGCAGAACGATGCAGAGAGCTTTCGCTTACCATCATAAACGAATGTCTCCGTAATATGGACCCTGAAAAAATTGTGATGACAGCTCGCTGCATAGTCCCGGCAGCTGCTGAGAGATTCGGAAGCCAGCCATTCAGAGAACCAGTAGAAGAGCTCAGGCTGAAGTGCGCTCGCATGATGGTTTCTTCGCTTTACTTGCCTAATTTGTAGGCTTATTGAAATATGTACAAAAATTTTGCTTCAAGCTGCCTCTGAGCTTAGTTATGAACGTAGCCACCCGATCACGGACATTTTGACATTTTCCCTTATTTCCGCACTGACAGATACATTCCCGGCGGGGAAACGAGCCGCTGCGATGGCGATCAGCAACTTGTGCCGCATTGCCCCCTGGAGCATTAATCTTCATTTTGTAGCCTTGATAATTGAACTAAGTACAAATCTATCACATCAACACGTGGGTCATGCAAAATGAGATGTCTAGAAAGTTCTGTCTTGCTATAGGCAAAGACCCGTCTTCTAATTCTCGATGCCATTGTAGATGCCTACTCGACTGTGCCGCAGCATTGCTCCAATATCAAGAATCTTACTGCCCCTTTTAGGTCACATGTGTTTCGCGCGTTTGCAATGCTCTCCCGCATGTGTTTCGTCAGGTGCTTAGCTTTTTTTAAAATAAATGCATTGCTGATGTTCGCGTCGGCAGATTATCCTGCCAGGACTCGGGCGTATTTGCATGGATCGCTCAAAAACAGCTCAGGCCTGTGTTAAGTTTGAACGAACCATGTTGTTTTGCATACCAACGTTCAGGTGCGAGTGCGTTTTGCTTGCTCCCTGGGTGCCTGGCTAGTGCGAGGACTTGACAAAGGCTGCTGCACTACAGTGGAGGCAAAAGCGATCGGGGAAACTCCGGGGGCCCTAGTAAACGCCCGTGTGCGCACAAGTCGATTTTATATCTCAGTATACTCGCATAGCATGAATTTGCCTCTGACTTGCTTGCTTTGCTCTTCATGCTCCTCTCAGACGAATCTCAGGAAGTTGCAGCAAGAGCAGTTTCCGAGCTGAATGTCCCTCCTGTGTGGGCTTTGCTACTTTGCTCTTCAATGAGATATTGTATAGGCAGTAGGCATACATTGGGAACTAGCCACCTCTAAAAGTATATCAAAGTGGAGCGTTGCGGAACTTCCCCTGTCGTGTGTGCCCTCTATTTTGCCCCGTGATTTTGCCTGCAATGCTGCATATTTGGTATCCAGTGCTGCTACAACGCTTGTTACACTCCACTTTCAACCAATCCTGAATATCCAGCTTGCCTGGTTGAGTTGTTGGATGCCGCCGATGCGTCTGAGACAGTGCATATCAAAATGTTCCGCTTGGGCATTGACCCAAATGTACAGGGGCGCATAATCTTCATGCTCTCGCAGCATTGATCACAACGTCAGGGGCTGCTGTTACCGGCTGTGCTTTTCTATGATAGCACATACCAGAATTAATTGTAGGTAAATATATTGCCGTTTCAAGTTGGGAAGCTGGTTCAAACTTATGGTGAGTTGTCTATCCGGATAATGAAGCAGATATGTTAGCGCTTCAGCTCTAGGCGACTGGATTAGTGATGATAATGAAGGCGTCCAGGACGGATCTCGGGCAGCCATTCGGGCATTAAGTGCAGTTCTGATAAATCATTCTCCCGCACTCAACATAGTGCTTGACGCTGGAGCGCCCCCCTTGCAAGGTGCACGCAATCAATTATCTGTTACCCTGTGCTGACTTCGAACCCACCCATAGCCGTTTGCGATAATAGCTTGGTCAATGTAACTTTGGAACTTTTAAGTGAGATGATGGCGTCTATTACTGATGAACTTTTTTTTCAACAGGGAGGGCGAGTACTGGGCGGATAGCCTCTTCTGCGACAACAATGGTCACCATATTCTGCTACTTGGCAGAGGCCTGTGCTGAACAGCGGGCATCGTGTCCCATGCCGACAAACACTGATGCTGCAGATACTTGCTTTTGCTACGCCGTGCGGAACCTCCTCCGTCAGTACATCTACAAATGAGGCTTTGTTTCACCATGCTATCGCAGGTTTGCGGATTAAGTTAGATGATCTTGCACTTGCAAAACTTATGCGTAGTCTTCTCCTGTTACCATCATTCATTATCGCGTTAATTCCAACTTACACGCAAGTAAGCCCAAGTTCCAATTACATGGTGAACCAGAGCCTAGTCATCCTTCTGGCGCATTTTGGTCACTCTTCTCGAGCTGAATTTGTTCAGAGTTGTTTTGATGCTGTTATTTGCTTACTTCCAAAACCAAATCCCTGCTATGAGATCCACACTGTGTCATGGCTCCTTCTAAGTGCGCTGGTACACATTTGTCCAGGAGCTGTCGCCTCTGTCTTTGACAACGTCATAGCTCCAATCTTTTTGGTGCATGTGCACCCATACTCTAATCCAAATCCAGAAGCACGAATCAAAGCATTGAGGTAAGGCTCATCCCACACTATTACATAAAATCTCAAGGATCTTTCTAGCCTCCTACACACTTTGATATGCGCATTGGATGCGCAAGGGAAGTTTAGCGAATTTACTATCGCAATGTTGGTCGAAAGTATGTTTTAAAAACAAAGACAATACTGTGGCGCTTTTAATTCGTGGTTTTTCAAATAGGTGCTGTGCTTCCTAATCTAGTTTGGAATACTGGTCGCACCGCAAACTCAACGCGCAACCTACACGGTCACGCGGGGAAAGCCAGATTAAGTTTCCGAACTTAGGTAAAGCTGCGCTTGCTGTGCTACACGGGGTGCTCCACGGTGCTCACACGCCGTCAATGAAGCTATCAATGGACCAAATCGGGGTTCAACCCATTCTGAAATTACTGCCTGTCCTTGGAACAAGTTTGGATGAGTACGACACTTCATCACGAGAAATTTCCTTGAGGTACGTTACATCTTACTTCAATCTGAACTTGCTTCTCCTCGGCCTTGCATCTGGATAGTTGCCTTACTACCTTGTTTAATTGCCTCCCACCAACCAGTCTTCAGCTTAATAGCGTTTTGGAATTATATCCTGCTATCGTGAAACGCCTCGATGATTCGCTAGACGACATTAGACTGGAAGCTTGCGCCACATTTTCTGCGTACATTAAGTGTATTTTGTCTCCCGTTATATTACTTATTCTTCTTTTGACAGATTTGCCAGGGTGACACAGTCAGACGCGCTAACAGACACAATCCTTGAATACTGTATTGAACACTTCCTAGTTCATCTGGATGATACAAACGCAAATATTCAGAGCGCAGTTTTCCAAGCACTCCTGACTATTGGAAGCTTGGGGCCCTTGGCCAAAGTCACGCTCGCGAAGAAAGTCAGCGAAATTAGTTCCTCTCATCGCGATCCAGCCCTCGCTATTCGACTTTTGACCGTGCTTAATCTAAGCTAACGGGGAATATGTGGCTAACTCGCCTACTCAGAACTCACGTTAATCCGCGCACGCACTCAACTTTGCACTTGCAAGGAATCAATATATACCAACTAGGTCTGCGTGCTCTGTTACTAGGGGGGTATCGCCCATGCAGCAAGAGTATGCGAACACTCAATTCCTTTATACCTACCCTACCCACACCCTCACAAGGCCGTTGCGGTGTAATTCACGGTCTACTCAAGTGTGGAGCACTCGCGGTGTGCACTTCTAGTGTGCACTCATGTGCAGGGGGGGATATGGTCCCGGCAGTGGGCCAGCCGGCCAGCACCTCCCCGGGCGGCCTGGGTACCAGGCTGGGGTTGTATACTAGAAGCCTGAGTACCGTGACCGGGCGCCGTGACTAAAACTTGTGGCTTTATAGAAACTAAGTACGGATGGGGGGAGCCTACGCTGAGCCCCTCTCGAATATCCCCAGGCGAACCGAGGGGGGGTGCAATAATAATAAGAAGAAGAAGAAGAAGAAGAAGAATAAGAAGAAGAATAAGAAGAATAAGAAGAATAAGAAGAATAAGAGCTTTACTACTAGCTTGAGCACACCTGGGTGCCCGAAACGCTAGCTCGACAATTCGTCAAACCCCGGTATACTTAGTACATCTTGATCCCTACCTACGGTCTTGGTCCTGCTCCAGCCCTGCTCAGGCCACGATATGACCACTGCACGCGATCCATGTGAACGTGAGAGCTTCAGTACGGCACCGGTGGTGCAGGTATGAAAAAGAATGAAAAAAAAAGTGCATCTTCTTATCATACATTATGAACCTTAACGGGGAGTCCACGCTGACAAGATTGTCTGGATTAATGACATCTGTCGTTCTGTGCACGACGGGACTACCACCCGGAGAACGAGAGGAGATATGCAATATGGCTCGCGTAATGGGAGCGGCCGTGAACGATAACCTGAGCCGTGTGACGACTCACCTAGTTTGCGTCACTGTCAAAGGAGCCAAGTACGATGCTACCATGCACCCTCCTTTGAGGGGCCAGGTCTATCTGGTTACTCCCGAGTATATCCGACGCTGTCACACCACTATTGCCCGCCTTGACGAGAGTAAGTATCCAACGCTTGCCTTATCGGGCCTAAGAATTTCCATCTCTGGCTTTGAGAGCGCCTCACGCGAGGTGCTCCGTGAAGTAATTGTCGCTACAGGCGGCGCGTACACACCGACGCTCAACGCAGGTACAACCGATGTGCTTGTTGCACGTCGAGCAGCAGGCGCCAAGTATCATGCTGCTGCTGCCTGGAACATTCCATGCGTCTCCCGGGGATGGCTCGATGATAGCCTTTTATATGGCCATCGACTTGACATGCATAAGTACACACTAAGTGACGCGAAATTGATGGGAAAGCGCAAGCGAGAACTCGGGCTTGAAATAGAAAACAACATCGTCGAGCTGGTTCGTGCAGCCCACGACACATCCGATAGCAAGGCTTTTGACAGCGTTATTGCGTTTGTTGCTGACTGTAGCGTCCCTGACACAGTGAGATCTGATATTGATGTACTTCTGAGTCGTGGACAGGGTACGAGGCTTCCCGTTCTTGCAGCTGCAGTTACACATGTCATTGTTCCCCCCAGTTTCGACCCAACGAGCTACCAAATGAAACGCTGGTCTCAGCATACAAATAGCGCCCACGTTGTCCAGGCTTCCTGGATTGCAGCTTCTGCAATATCAGGAAGTCGACAACCTGAAGTTTTGTTCGCTGCGAGTGATCATGATTGACCATGTAGCTATGCAGAGAAATACTGCTTCTCGCACAGCTTAGGTGCCGCAACGAATAGACATGCGACGAAAATGCGTGTCGTCCACATTATAACCTGTCGTAGAGCGGAAGTTTATCCCGCCGGGGCCACCGTGACGGCACTGATCTTAGATACTAGTCACGGTCACAGCCCAGATCACGGTAACTTGAAAATTAGCTGAACTTGAAGTTGCCAGTGCCAGTCATGATGAGGCCCTCAGGGCCGGCAGGGGGTCATTTTCGGAGGGTGATGTGCGGAGGTACTGCCAGTGACCGGCAGTGTGGCACATCATACCCCCCGGGCCTCAAGCTGAACCTGCCACTGGAAGTGTGATTGAAACTACTAGTAACTTGAAGTGTCGTTCTTTTCGGATTTTCCCGGGACGGGGCCCGGAAGCCCAGGCGGAAACTTTTCGGTCCATTCTTTATTTCATTTAAGTACATCCTCCCCCCTTGTGGTGAGGCATGGGGGAGGAAGCCAGACCAGGATTGCTCCGTAGCGAATACAATGTATCCGGGGGTGGTGAATTTTTACAAACGTAGGTTAAGCAAGTCGATTCCTGTCTCCTATCAAAATTTGGGGTGGGGTCGTTGGGATTTGACGCTTCGGCAGACCGATGACTGCCATACTAGGGCAAGAAAAACCGCACGATATGACCCAGCCTCTCTCTGGCCCGGTTTCTTCGGTGCGAGCGGTGCCCAGAGCTGCCTCTGCGTCGCTAGCCGCCACTATTGAGCGTGCGGCCGCCTTTTGGATGCATATCACATGGGGTCGGACGCGCCACTAAATATACTAAACGGGTTTTCGACGTGTATAGAGCTCTCCCTCACACCACCACCTCCCCTCGTACAGCCCCCTGACCTAGGGGGGGCCTACCGGCCCCTCTCGGAAGCTGCATGCGAAAAAAGCCGGCGCCGTTCGATCGATTAAGACCCACTCGTGACCTGGCTTCCCCCCCCATGGTGAGGCCACGGCGGCCGCCTCAGGCCCGGGCTTTTTCAAGTTACTTACGCTAGTAGCTATTTTAAGCTTTAAATTGGTGGTTGTAAGGTTTGTTTAGTTGAAGTTGGCTACCCCCGAACCCTAAAAATTTGACGCTGGCGCCCAAAAGAGCGATGCGGGACGGCGCGGGGCCCTGGGACGCTGCGAAATCTGTGTGTCGTGACCCACGCGAGGCGGCGCTGCTAAAACCTATGGAAGCACTGCGAGACGACACAAAGACATTGCCGAGGCCTTGCGGACATAGGCCCCGCAAGGGCTCCACCGTGCCACGGCTGGTTTCCGCATGGGTTCTATCCGGGCCATGGGCGTCCGAAACCTGAGCGGAGCGAGGGCGGGACCCGGGTGAATGACGCGACTTGGGGCAAGGGGCACTCTCGGGACTCAAGAGAGGCGGGTGGAGCCGCCGCGCCAGCCCGCTAGCGGCCCTCACGGTAGGTTTGGAAATACACGGAGATCATACGCGACAACCAGTTCCCAGCCCCCAGCATAGAAGCAAGGTAGAATAGGGGGACTAACCACGGTACTCGCACCTCGGGCTCTTTCTTCTTTGAGTGTCCGAGTCGCCCGGGCCTTTCTTTATCTTACACCCTCTTGCGCTGCCAACTAGGGTGCGGCGGGAAATAACGCTCGGGGGGCGTTGTCGATACGCCATATTATAAGGGCAGGGCCGCGGCTAGGGTGGCCTATAATTACAGCCTATATAGTATCTCCGAGTCCGGCTCTGTAGTCGACTTCCCCGCCAGTGATGTCCGAGTACAGGTCCACGGGTAGTGATGTCCGAGGGAAGAGCCTCACAATAGCCTCACGGGCCTCACCTCCTGTCGCATGAACTTGAAGTTGCCTCTTGAAATATTACTCCAACTTGCCAGTGAACTTTTGAAATATCCGTGGAACAGCATAGAAGATGGTCGCACACTCGCACCTTCCACCTGTCATAGCTGTCGACTCAGACGCGCTTCGGTTCTTCGGCGACGACGTTCAAGTCACGGTTCGCGGGCCCGGGCCCGGGCCCCGGCCGCCGGGGGACTCACTGGCAGGCTCGGACTCCGAGTCGGACTCGGAGTCGGAGACAGACCGCCGCCGCCTCTCCGAATAGCTACGTTTCGGCCAAGACGCCTCACCGGCGCACCCTTTCCAGGTACTCCACCCGACTTGAACGGTCCCTTCCGGGCCCTTATCGAACACCTAGCTAAATTCGCTTCCCGCTCGCGGGTAGTAGTAACTCAGCGCCTGTAATAACGTGCGGCGAACCGCACGATGTCCCTAGCTGGGATAGATGGCGAACGAACATCGGGGATCGACATACGCGCCGAGCATGTTACTGTGCGTCGCCGGCGTCTTTTTCCAGTCCATAGTTCATAATATAATGATGAATACAGGCGACGATGGCAATATCAAACATAGTCAAGTCGTCCCTGGGACCAGTTGGATTGGACAAGATGCTCGTCGATGACATTGGTGATGTCACTATAACCAATGATGGTGAGAGATAAGGCTGTAAACGATGATTGATATAGTACACCTATTCAGGCGCAACCATTTTACAGCGTTTGGAGGTGGAACACCCAGCTGCCAAGGTGCTTGTGGAATTAGCTGAGCTTCAGGACAGTGAAGTTGGTGATGGGACTACGTCGGTGGTTATTGTTGCAGCCGAGCTGCTGAAGCGGGGGACTGAACTTGTCAAAAGTGGTATTCATCCAACGACAATCATGACTGGCTTTCGTCTTGCTCTTAAAGACGCAGTCAGGTATGTGAAATCCAGTCTGATGGTGCCCGTTTGTCATCTTGGCGATGATGCAGTAGTTTCTGCAGCAAAGACATCTATGGCCTCCAAGCTTCTCAATGCGGATGAACTCTTTTGGTCTAGATTGGCAGTTGATGCTGTTCGTTCCGTCAAAACGCCCACAACCGCGCCTAAGTTCATATAAATAATGTGGAGTGCACACGCATTGCACAATAGGCTTGCGGCAAATGGTAAGGCCCGCTACCCTGTCTCGGCTATTCATATTCTTAAAGCCCATGGAAAATCTTCAAAAGAGTCTGAACTGGTAAATGGTTTTGCAATCAATATACAACGAGCAGCCCAGGGCATGCCTAGCATGGTAAAAAATGCGAAGATTGCACTGCTTGATTTCCCACTACAGCGCCACAAAGTACAAATGGGCATTTCTGTCCAGGTTAACGACATTGCCGAGGTGGAAGGAATTCGCCAGCGCGAACTAGACATAACAAAAGAACGCATACAGAAGATATTGCAATCTGGAGCAAATGTAATCCTCACAACCAAGGGAATAGACGACACCTGCCTCAAATACTTTGTGGAAGCGGGTGCGTTGGCAGCCCGGCGAGTCAAGAAAGAGGATCTGACGCGTCTGGCCCGTGCAACTGGTGGTCGCGTTGTTGTGACACTAGCGGATATGGAAGGTAATGAGACGTTTGACTCGGAGTCTCTAGGATCAGCAGAGCTGGTGCAGGAGGAACGTGTTGGTGATGGTGAAATGCTTTATGTCCGTGGTACTTCGTGTTCAAGGGCCACGACGATTATCCTTCGCGGTGCAAATGAATTTCACCTGGACGAACTAGACCGTGCACTGCATGATGTGTTGATGGTTGTCAAACGTGTTCTTGAGTCTGCAGCTGTAGTAGCTGGTGGCGGTGCCGTTGAAGCAGCCCTGTCGATCTACCTTGAGAAGCAGGCACATACCCTGGGCACACGTGAACATCTGGCGGTGGCTGAGTTTGCACAAGCTCTTCTTGTTATTCCCCGGACACTATCTGTAAACGCAGCTCAAGATGCAATTGAGCTCGTGGCAAAACTTCGAGCAAGCCACAACGCTGCACAGCAACACCCCCAGGATGATCTTCAAAAATTTACTGGATTAGATTTGACCACTGGAAGTATTCGCAATAATCTCGCAGCGGGAGTCCTCGAGCCTGCTATATCTAAGATTAAGTGCCTCCGCTTTGCAACAGAAGCTGCAATCACTATATTGCGTATTGATGACATGATCAAGCTCAACCCGATGGCTAAAGAATGATCGTTTGGCGCCTGTCTAAGCACATAATCCGTTGGACGTTAATCAAACGAACCCTCACAGGGCCTCACACTGCAAAGGATATTTATAGGACAAGGGTCATCATTGTCATGATATTTAGTCAAGAAGGAGATTAATTACATACTTTCAAGGTGTTTTGTTAAACAATAACAATGAACAGGCATTGGATTCGACGTTGGTCGAAGCTGGGTCTGATATCATCGCGAGTCTTGGCAGAGAAGACGATGCAATCATGGCATGGGACAGCAAAACGTGTTTAAAGGGGCTATGAATGAGGGGAGCAAAGAACACTTCAAGGAAGCGAGCTGGAGGGCTCACGTTACTAATTTTTGGGCAAAAGCCATTTCAGCATCTAGTACCTAGTACAGTCCCGTCGTACAGGCGACCCTGCCTCAGTGTCGTACCGCCTGAGGTTGTCGCCTCGGTTCAGAGGGTCTAGCTTATGTGCACGTTGAAATGCGACACAAACAAACAAACATTTCTGATAAATTATTGCACATTGAGGACAACGGAGGACGCAAAAATACCTACATCTCGCTGCCTATCGGCTTTCGCTTCACGCCCCTACGTGCCCCGACAGCGGCGTCCGCCCCATTGGGAGGCAAAACAAAACTGGGGCCTGTAAGACCGCTCTGACTAGTAATGACGAACCGGGTCCTCTCCGAGCCGGGTTGGAGCTACTCACAGGGCCGACAGACAAGGGCCATGTGCGGCTCTAGGTAGATCTCCAGGTACTGATCGGAAAACCAGATGTCATACTACCCCCCTATAAATAAAGTGAAACCAAGTACCGTCACTGTTGTTTTCGGGTTCGGGAGAAAGGGGTGGCCGGCTTTTGGGTCAATTTTTTACTCAGTTTTATTTATAAAAGTTATATCACTGGCAAGACGGCAAAAAAGTTGACGTAACCAACCCCCCCTTACCAAACGTGCCACACGGGCAGTGCCAGTGGGGGGAGTTTCAGGACGGCTGCGGATACAATCAGGCCGACCGGACCGATTTTGGCTGTCAAAAATGCGCTATCTCTATCAAGACTCGGATCGCCGAGTTAGACCACGATCCCAGTGACTAAGAGGCTCACCAACTAAGTATCTGTCCGAGTCGGCACACCAGTGGCTGCGCGGCGCGTAGATAGCCTTGCTGCGAGCAAAGCTCGCCCCAGATGGTCGACAGCTATTTGCTGGCGCGATTGCGGCGCGTGAGGGGCCACGCAGTGCCAGAGATCGTCGACTGCCTTATCCGCTTCAGGCTCACACTGAAAGAATGAGCTAGTCTGAACACCTCCAACTGGTCGAGATAGACCCTTTGGCGCGTGTCGCCCCGAACGTCGCGTCGGCGCTGTGCGTCGTTTTTCGCACTTGCCACAAGCTGCATAGCGTCGATCATTGACTCCAACCACATGGCGCAACCGGCGCGGGCGGTCTAAGGCGCGAAGGAGGCGCTAGAGATAACGTATGCGAGATTCGCTGCTAATCGCCTCTGTAGCCGCCATGCGGCGATGTCAGGCAGCTGTTTTTACAGAACGTCGTCCTTCGGTTACAGCAACAGCGCGCGCCGGTGCCGTTACTTGCAGCGCATCAAAAGGCAATTTTGAAGCCAAAAGCTTAAGGTTGACGAGTGAAACCGTGCTCGCATTTGAAGCGGACCTCTAGGGTAACGGCGACACAGTACCATCACTACTATCATGATGGACCTTGGCGCAGTCGTCTGTTTTAGCATCGACCGACTTGCCCAAGGTCCAGACGGATAACGCGTGGGCTGGGTGGTGGGCCCCTACCCCCAACCATAGTCATAGTAGTGCTTAGTTTAAACAACGCCGACCCCCCCTTACCAAACGCGCAATTTCGACCTATACCATTTGACAAGTACCGTTTGAGGCCCCCTGGTCCTCAAAACTGGCCCCGAACTTCCGTGTACGCCCGCTGTGATAGCTGCGCAGGCCCCATAAAAAAGTGGCGCGATTGCGGGGCGATATTCGCCTGAAGCGCGTTCAAGTCATGGCCGCTGCCGAGAAACGCGGACTCGGACGACGCATAGACCGACATCTGATGGGCCACTGCTGCGATAAAATGTCTCCGATCGTCGGCGGCCACACGAACGAGGATATCCGACGCTGTGGTGGCCCGCCGATCGGCTCGAACTTGAAACAGCGTAAAGGGCACAAACATTTACTAGTACTCGCTCAGGCTTTGTTCTCGTAGGCACGTTGGTAAGGGGGGGTCGAAGTGTCCGTAAAAGTCATCGGTTTTAGTACACAATCTCAAACCACTGGCATCCGGGGGGATTTCGGGACCATACACCTCCGCACATGGTTACAACCGCGAGTACATCCTGCCGGCCATGGGGGGCTACTAGTACTCTGCGGAGCTAGCTCAGGCTCGGCCTGAATGCATTGCTACGTCACGGTGGGCCGCCAGCTGCCTACCTGAGCGGACGAGCCAAGAGTCGCCACTGGCAAGCCTGGGGGCGTAGCTTCCGCCGCTAGATTCCGAGCCTGAGTCTGCCCGGGCCATGATACGTAAGCCTCAGGCTGAGACCCTGCCAGTGGCCGCGGCATAATACGCCTCGCCCAACTTGAGGGGGGCCGAAGATCCTCACAGTACCAATAGCTGAATACAGCGACGCGCGGCCGCAGGTTCATGGCGAAAAAGCATGAGTATAGGCCCCGCAGGATACGGTCGCGGTAAACTTAAAATTCTACTTTTCTCATGTAGTAACCCGGCGCAGACTCGGACCCCGGACACCAGTACGCCTTTTTTGTCCTAGCCTAGTACTTACTCCGCCCGGACCTACTTAAGCTCCGAGTCCCAGATAGTCGTCCATAAGCGCCCGGAAGAACCCAGCAGAAGCAGGACGGAGTTTTTGGAAGTCTGAGGGGGGTCTGTGGCTGCCTATAACTACCTTTACTTCAACTTGAGGTTGCCATGGGGGTATGTTGAAGCTCGCTGACTGTAGGGGTGCGGGATTAGGAGGCCCGGAGAGCTGTAGTCTTTGGGGGCCAGCGGTCCTCGACGGGGGTGGTTCGGGTTTTCTTTCATACCAGAGAGTGCCCCCGCTCTCCGCCCGCCCTGGTATTCAATTAGCGCCTAGGATAGTGCGCCCGGCCTAGTGTCCTAAACGCCGCTCTCAGGCGAGTCCGACTCCCCGCGGCCGGGTCGCCGGCTTCAAATCCGCCCCACTTGCGTGGCGCGACATTCCATCGTCTGTTGGGATGCATACGTAAGTCCTACCGGTCGACTTTTGTCGAGAGAAGCCCAAGCGGCCCGCCATCGACATCCACCGAATAATGCTCTCCCGACCGGCGGCGGGTTGATACGTGGTGAATGACAACTGGTGGACTTCTGGAGGTGCGTCGCTGTGCGCTTGAGTCAGGCGCGTCTCTAGTACCAGCAATTTAGAGATTTATGCGTGGCCGCGCGCCGATTAAGGGCCTCACACAGACCAGCAGCCTGTGGGCACTCGCAGACCGCCGCGACGGCTCCCTTTCGACGCGCGCGCTTTAGGCATGGCGCGGATGAGTTCCTAGGACCTCCACGCGCGCTCGGCGGCTGCCCCGCGCCGCGCGCTGGGCACGGAGAGCGCGTTAAAACTGGGAGCTCAAGTTGTCCCCTCTAGCAGTGCCCCTGGATTCAGAGTAATCTACCGCGCTTGCAATTACGATAGCGGTGTCTGGGCCCGAGCCGTGGAAACAGCCCTGGGGGCTGGGGACCGCCGGGCCTCTTAGCAATCTCTTAGCAAAATGCCCATGGTGTGCTCAACTTAAGCCCGGCGGTTTTCGATGGGCCTGTGCGCTCGCGTTTAGGGAGGGTCTAATGCAGACCTGGCAAACTACGGGCAAGCAGTAAAGTTGCCGTCGCGTGACCGGTTCTTGAGCCACTTTTTGGCGCGCTGCGCAGTGCCTTCACAGCCCCTAGAGACATTCAAGGGCAGTCTGATGATGTTCCGAGGCGCGTTGCATGCCCCTTTGCAGTGCTGGGCCTTCTGGCAGTCTGCCGGCGGCCGCGGAGCACTTGCTGAGAACTGGAGCAACGTGGTCACCAGAAGGGCCCACATTTGAATGAAGTCAGGGCCCACGTCAGATGCAGCACCCACACGACTCTCAAAAGATGGGAAATGCACATTTCTGCCCCTAAGTGCTTGGCACTAGCTAGTTGTCCGTTTCTTAGCTCCATACACAGGCGGCATGGAGTGCAAACAATGAAGGAAGTATTCAGCCAAGCAGTCTTCTGTTTTGTATCCATTGGGACTCAAGCAGCTTTGGCGTGTCAATCATATTGGCTTCGGTTGCGCGGTGCCACCCCCGCAAACTCAGACCAATCGCATGCCTCGAAGCTGAATGAAAAGCAACGAATTGATATAATTTGGGAAGTCGAGGCCGCTGATTTGGAAGCATGTTGAGTTTGATGCATGCCGCTAGTTCCTCACGAAGCTGTGCACTTGCAGTAGCAAATGAACAAGGTTCAATAAGTACTAGGGCAAGCGCAAGGTGAATCGCTTTGGTCATGCTCAGAGAATCATTTTTTACACCCGCACATCGATGGCGAGCCAAATTTCCAATTGCAGCATTTGCACGGACATGAATGCCTTGCTCGGAAACTTCATGAGGATCCTGAAAGGATGCTTTGATTTGAAGCCATGCCATCCACAGCGTACGTGCTTTGCGTGCCTATGGCAAATCACTCAACATACAAAATTAAAATCAACCACCCCGAGACTCCGCGCCAAGATTGAGTTCGGGCCATTATAAACTGTACAGTTCGCCACCATCAGTTTAATATCGCACTCAAAAGCGCTAATTGATCTGTAGGGTGCATGCACACACAGGATTTTTGATCGCATGGTGCTGAGGTCCATGGGTTGTTTAATTTTTTTTGAGTAGCTATGTGCCTATAAATGAGTAATTTTAGTTGTTCATATACTTTGTAGACAGTGAATGCAACAATAGCGTCAGTGACGGGAAAAGCAAACAAGTCGGTGGAGTCTGCTTCCTGTAATTGTTTCCAACATTCTTCAAGAATCTCTCGAATGTCATAAGGTGGTATGGCGCTGTTTGCATCAATCATATGCTTCATGCTGGATATCAGGCGGGTCAAAGATGCGTCATCCCAATTGCCATTTATTGCCACACTGTCCAGAATGGCAGCTATACGCCTTACACCACCGGTAGCGTGAAGCTTTAAACCAAGCACAATATCAATAAACAAAATAGGGTAGAGCGAGACTCGATGATTCAAACAGTCGTACCTCACGCCACGCCATATTACCTCCACGAAGGCTGCGAAAAGCACACTCTTGCTGTGGCCAATCAACTCGTAGAGAACCAAATATAGCGATGGATCTAATGCCCGGCGCACAGCGCACCCCCCATTAATTGGCCGGGAACGACCTCTTGCTGCTAGGCTTCTGCTTGCACTGGGTGCAACATTAGAAAACCAACGCTCAGCATAAGATGCCAACATGATGCGAAAACGCGCAGAGATTGCTACGCAACACCTACATGTTCCAATAAACTTGATTGGGCATTTAGGATGCACGCAGATGGAGACTTCCAACGCACAAGTTTTGGCAACTTTTTAAAAGCATCCTCGGACAACCTGTGGAGAGCCTCGGCTAGAACACTAGGTATACGTCCTGGCCACGTCTCGAGAAGAGCAAGTGAAACAACCCGAAGCTCGGGCACATGTGAGTACGACCAGGATGCCTCAAGGAGTGCAACCCGCGCGTTGTAACTTACACGGGGAATTTCCGTCACTAATTGGCGACACCAGGCGTCGATCACAATGGCGTGCCCACTCTGTATATGCTGAGCCTCCAGCAGTGACAAAGCGGCCTGCATCTCTGGTGCTCGATGTAATCGGCACCTCTGAGGCTCTGAGTAGGAACCTACCTGAAGGTACAGTGGGAAGTACCTACAGATAGGGGACCACCCAACTTGAACACGTGGCCCCCCTCTGTGCATCCGAGTCCTCTACTCAGGCTCTTTCAAGGGGAAAGCGGCGGTTTTGAGTTTTGGTGCAAGTGCTGGGTTTGCTCAAGGTCCTCCTATCCGGGAGTGGCGTATAACATATCCCGTCGGCGGGATATGTTAGTCATCCCTAAAGAACCAGCGGGAGGGGGTGCTGTACAGAACCACCGGGAATAAAACCTACTAGGAATGGGTTAGGCTAGTAGGGTTAGGGGAGGGGGTGCAGTAGACCCGTGAATCTTACCCTATCGGCG
>Ga0114994_10001596_pt1 | contig 16397 bp, 10 predicted proteins | sample ArcticOcean_MG_C_9_FD_87043 | JGI IMG/M metagenome (GOLD analysis project Ga0114994, IMG submission 87043) | Marine microbial communities from western Arctic Ocean - ArcticOcean_MG_CB2_152 | ecosystem: Environmental > Aquatic > Marine > Oceanic | place: Arctic Ocean: Canada Basin | collected...
ACCACTGGTTTGCTTATGGTTAGCGCGGCCATTGGTGTGTGTATGCTCACACGAACGAACGACTTTGAATGTTCGACGAATGTCGTTCTCCCGTTTGTCAGCGGTTGCGCAATCTTGGTCTGCAGGAACGGGTTCTCGATGTTCGTGCACTTTGCGGTGTTCTTTGTTGGCGCATGTCGTGTATGTGTCCGTACAATCTACGTGACACGTTGGTTTTTCGATCCCCGCGTGATCGAGTTCGATCGAGCCTAAATCATGCAGTTTTTTTTTTGTGGTGGCAATGTTAATTTTTTTTTTCGGTCCTCGTAAAATTCTGGGGGCCACGTCCGGTGCACCCACCAGCCGGGGCGTACCACCGCGCCGCTGGAAGATCGATGTCGAGATGGCCGGTGGCAAGCCCGATGGCGTTCGGGTCAGAGCCGTCGACGCCGTCTTTCTCACGCTTTCAGAGGCCGCGGCGATGCGCCCGCGTCTGATCGAGAAGCTCAGCGACGTTTGGTGGAAGTAGTATGTGTATCTGTGTGTACTGTTTACTAAATTGGAACTCTCTACCCAAATCGCTCCGCCTTTTTCGTGTTCAGCATCTCAACGAGCGCCTTGAGCGGGTTGGCGGGGTCGAACGAGCTCAGAAACAGCCGTTCCTGTGCCCGCGAGGCGCCCACGTACATGAGCCGCATCGACTCTGCCTCGGTGGCACGGTCGTGGGTTTCCTTCTTCGACGCGAACTTGCTGCATCCACACGCGCCCAGCCCGAGTCGATTCTTGCAGTTGGCGTCGTGGTATGGTGACAACGATGCCAACTTCACTTGGTCGACGCGACTCCACGGCTCGCGCAAGTCGGTGACGAATGCGACCGGGCGTTCGTGGCCTTTGAATCGGTGGATCGTCGACAGAATCAGCTTGTCTTCGATCGACACGTCGTGCAGCTCGATGAGTTTGCGCGTAACTGCCGGGCGGATGTCGATCGCGTAATCGTCCTCGACATCGATCGAGAGCGCGCCGACGATCTGTCGGATTTCGTCGATCGCAGCCCCGTCGTTCGTGAGCTTGCACGAAAGGACGTCGCGAACGATCGTCCACGCGAGCATGGCCGTGAGCTTGGCCGACGTCAGACTCGTCGGTTCCCACTTGGTCGAAATCGACGACGGCTGCGTCTTCTTCGCCGGCGGTGGTGAAATGACCAGCGGCGGCGTGCCATTCTCGACGCGCTCGATGTTGCGACGGACGGCGGTGATCACGTGCTTCGCCGCTGTGAGGGTTGCGAGCAGGTTTGCCGACCGCTTCCCACCGCCGTCTGTCGTCTTCTGCCTCTTGTTATTGGCGGTTGGCCGATCGTCGTCCTCCGGCATCGTCGCCGCGTACTCTTGCATGATTTCCGCGTGCTTCTGAGTCAACAGCACGTCGATGTCGCACATGGACCGCTCGAGTGTCGTTTTCATCGCGGCTGCTGCGAGTGGAGGACACCCGGCCGCGCCGCGGATGCTTCGGATGAAGGTCTGGACGATCTTCATCTTCTCGTCGACGTCGTCGTCGACGTACTCTTCGAGCACCGTGCACACCTGGACGATCGCGATGACGCGTTCGGACAGCGTGATCGTGCTCGCTTGGCCCGTCACGTGGAACGGAACGCTTGCCTTTCGCAGACTCACGACGATCGGGTCGTCGTACTTCCAGTTTCGATGACGGAGGACGACGATCGACTCCGGCGGCGTGCCCGATCGCACGAGCTTGACGATCTCTGCGGCGACGGTCTCACCGCTGGTGTCTGAGACCCCGACGGCGACGCCCGGCGCGCCGTTGCCAACCACACCGACGCGCGATGCCTGGTCGTCCGTCGGCAGCAGCATCTCCGACGCTGCGACGACCGCGTTCGTCGAACGGTGGTTGCGTAGCAGTTTGAAGTGCTGTGTGCGCACGAGTTTCATCGATGCCCAGCTGATCGTCGAGTGGATGGTGTTGTACGTGGCACCGGCGAACCCGAAAATACTCTGCGAATCGTCGCCGAGAACGACGACGGCGACGCCCTTCGCGACCGCCGACTTCACGATGACGAGCTGCGACAGCGTCGAATCCTGGAACTCGTCGACGAACAGCACATCACCGCGCTCGCCCGGCGATTGTCCGTCGGCCGCATACTCGTTGATCATCTCGTCGAAGTCCGACAGTCGATGCCCGCTCTCGACGTCGCGTTCCATCGCGACTGCGAGCGTTTCGAGCACGACGCGTGCGATCTCGCCGTACACTCGGCCGTCGACGGCGAGCATCGATCGGAGCTGCTCGCCGCGGAGTTCGTACAGAACGGAAGCCGCGTCGGTCGATGGCGATGCCAGGCACAGCTCCGCCGTCGTCGAAGCGTCGACTGCGTCGTCCGTGGTTCGAGTTTTGTGTGAGTGGACCTCTCGCTCGATGAGCACCTTGAGCATTTCGATCATCTTTGTCTTGCCGACCAATTTCACGCCACCGCCATGCTTCAGATGGGCGTGCATGAGCGCCAACGAGTGGAAGGTCCGGGCGTTTTCATGTGGGAAGTTGAGGTCGAATTGCGTCCCGAGCGCGTCGACTCGTGCGAGCGCGGCGTTCTTCGACGCTCGCGTCGACGTCCCGAGGTAGATGTTGACGCGGGTCAGCATCGCCCGACACATCAAGTACGACAACAGGCGCGTCTTGCCCGCGCCCGCACACGCCACGATGGCAACGAGGCCCGCCTCGTCCATGCGGGCGCGGTCGAATATGTCAAGCTGCTCGGTGGAGAGGTGCTCGACGGCCGACAGGCGGAGTTCCGCAGCCATTGGCTTACGCTGCTCACCCCATAGCACTGGCACGCCGCCATTGGCTAATAGCGGTGGTCTGCAGCCATTGGTTTGGTATGACGGACGCTAACCGGTCGGGTGAACGGTCAGGTGTGTGGAGCACGCGGCGACGATGTCGTCCGTTGTCGCAACCACCACGACCACGGCGTCGATGGCCAGCCTGAGCATGCAGCTCGCACGCCGCAAAGAGACGCGACTGCGGACGGAACTCGCCGCCGCCGTCGAGGCACGCAAGGCGGTCGAGAACTGCGCACTCGGTGACTCGAACGGGCATCAACACGCGCAGAAAAGGCAACGACGACACGAGCCGACGTCGTCGTCGTCGGGCGGTCGAACGTCGACGCTCGCGTTCGCCCACAAAGACCCAACGGCCGCGCTCGCCGCGCTCGAATGCGTCGATATGGCGGATGCCACGCCGCACGAATTCACAGACCTAGGAGTGTGCGTCTACAAGTACAACGTCCGCTCGACGTCGGAAAAGCTGGTCGCGAAATCGATCTACCCATCGACAAAGGCATCGGCGATGATCGCTGCGAAGGCGACTCGATGCGTGTTCGAGATGGCCATCGAAATGGCGAACGAACTGGTCGAAACGAACTCGAAGGTACGGAACGAGATCAGCTGGCACACACCGCAGCAGATGGTCAAAGGGCGCGAGACGCGCGGGTGTGGGATCGTGATGTACTCGGACGACGCCCTCGCACTCGTCAAACAGGCGTTGGAGGCTGCGAAAGAACGCGTGTCTCGATGTGTCGACGCTGCCAACGTGTACACTCGTGAGATGACGGCGACCGCGGCGGCGGCCGTGGCAGTGACGGAGCGGACGCCTGGCGAGAGCGTGCCGCCGTCCGAGGTCGAACTCGACGCGATTCGCCGAGAAGCGATCGGCGCGGTGGAGGAAGTCGCTGCATATCGGGACGCGAGGGCCCTCGAGGTGGCGTCGGAACCGGAGCGCCCACTGTCGCTCCCAACCGCTGTTGTCGGCGCGTGACCACCGCAGCAGCAGCTCCCAGGGCAGAAGAAATGAAGCCAAAGGCCAAAGCGTTCAACTCACGGCCAGTCGCGGCCATTGAGAAAAGGGGCGGGCGACGTGTCGTGAAGCTCTGTTCGTCCCGAATCGATTCGGTGAACCGGCAGCGGTCGCTCGACGGACACTTTGTCGTGAAGTCACCGGACACTTCAAAATAGTTTTTGCCACCACCACCACCGATGGGCACGTAAAAATTACCGCGGGGTTCGCAACCGTAGAAAAACACAAAACGAGAATGCTGACGTCCCACCGGACCGCACCAACTTTTCAGAAGGGACGTCGATAAGTAATTGCACGCGTGGATAGGTGTGTAGAGGAGGGCTGCGATGAAGATTGTAGAAGTGTTTTGTGGGTGTGGCGGGTTCGGCGGCCTCGCGAGCACGATCGGCCACGAGGTAGTGCTTGGAATAGACGACAACAGTATCGCGTTAGATTCTTGGCACGAAAACAATCCCAACGGAGTAAAGAAATGTCTCACTCTCCCTCCCAAACATCCAATCCAATGGCCAGAGGGCGAGCTCCATGTGCACTTTTCGAGCCCGTGCCAGAGCTTCTCGGGTGCCAAGCGTGATTTAACAGACTCTGAGAAGGCTACGGGAGACAGTCTCGTGCGTTGGAGTTTAGACACGGCAATCGAGTTCGAAAGCTGGTCGTTTGAAAACGTCGTCTCCACGCACTCCAAGGCCGTTCTGGAGGAGTACAAATCCAAATATCCGACAAAGCTCGACTACACAACCGCACAGTGCGTGGATTTCGGCGTGCCTCAGCAGCGCACACGGCTCGTCGCAGGCCCGCCGGCCACCATACAAAAGTTCAAGGAGCTCACGAAAACACGCCATGTTACGATTGAGGAAGCACTCAAAGCCGCCCACCTTCCCGTAAGCTCAGAGTCGGTCCGCTCCATGGCACAGCTTCGCACATCGAGCGCACCGTGCTTGCGCAAAGTGACGCAACCGGCATACACAGTGCTAACCCGCCCGCTGAGGTGGTATTTTGAATCAAAGCGTGGAAAAGCGCTGACGGTGGCCCAGATGGCTGTGCTTCAGAGCTTTCCAGTGGGCTACAAATTCCCAACAAACGCACAAGACAGCTACCGCGTGATTGGAAATGCAGTCCCGCCCAACTTGGGGCTTGCAATCTTGTGCGCAGCAACGGGTGTCGAATTCAAGCCAAAAATCCCACTCGAGATCAAATACGCCGCCGTAGAGTCGGAATCGCCCAACGAGGCACCTGGCCATGCGCTACAGGCCCAGCTCGAGCACCTGGGGCGCGAGCTCGCGGAAATCAAGGCGATGGTAGCGAAACTCGCGTCGTAATACTGTTTTTGGGGTTTAAGGGCCCATTTTCACACTCACAGACGAAAACCGTTTTTTTCTCTCCAGCACACGGCAGACGAAAAAGTGGTGTCTCCGTGCCGTCGCTGCATCCCTCCAACGTGCGCCCGCCCGCCTGCACGACTGCACGCCCGTGGCCGTGTGCCGATGGGCAGACCGCCGCGGCCGCCGTGATCGCGCCCACTCCGCCGACGGAGAACGTCACTCGAGCCGAATTGGTGATGCCCCAAAGAATTGCAAGGAAGCGAGGCCTGGCTGCCATCTGCAATTCTTCCCCTGTGGAGGCGCGCTGGACGAGTCCGTTGGCTGCCGCCGCGCGTCCTCACCACAGCGGGACATCGCCGCACCACATCAGCGCCCTTGGCTCGCCTTCCTATGGGTGCTGCTGCAGCTGTTGGTAGCTGCTTGCAGCTGCTGCCAGCAAGCACAGCAGCAGCATTCTTCAAATGGCGGGCCCGGATGCCGATCGTCCGCCATCTACAGCCGAGTCGGCGTCATTGGAGCCGCGCCCCAGCACATTCCCACACGACCGCCTCCGTCCAACCAACCGCGCCCTCCACATGGGCCCAGTGGCTGCCCAAATTCCACACCCACATACCACCTTCACAGTTGCCACGATGGGCGACGAAACGACTCCGTCGGGAACAGACATGCCCTCCAAGCAGTGGCGGGCCGCTCTGCGCGTCGCCGCCGGCGCCATCGAAGATGCCGATGCGGACTTTGATGCCACCGTGGACGACGTGCGCCTATTCTACGAAGGTGGTCGAATTCAGTATGAGCTCCTGTCCGATGGCCGGTCGGGGGCCATCGAAGGGCGTACGGCAGCCGAGCTCTTCGTCAGCGCAAGTGCGCTTCAACGCGACGGTGCATTCGACCCGGCACCGACGACGGTCCTGGTCGACGGCCCGGCGGAGACATCCGTGTTCGTGCCCGCAGCCGTCAATCGCCCACAGAGAGAGGCAGGGGCGAAGGCGGCTGTCGCGATCCAGTCCCAGGCACAGGCCCAGCACGCCACCCCTGTCGTTGCGGTCACCACGACTCCTACCGGTGCGCTCAAGTGCCGCCACTGTAAGCGCGTGCTGGGCAACATGGGCGCCCTTGCGAACCACGAGGCGTCGTGCCCGAAACGCACCGACGGGACCACCGGTGCGCTCAAGTGCCGCCACTGTAAGCGCGTGCTGGGCAACATGGGCGCCCTTGCGAACCACGAGGCGTCGTGCCCGAAACGCACCGAAAACTACGACGATTCCGACGACTCCGACGACTCCAACGATTCCGACGACGCCCCTCAAAACCCACCACCACCACCACCCGTCGGGGCGCCTGTGTGGGTCCGCCGCGCGCTCGAACACACGCTCCTCGAAACGGGCGTTGCTCGTCTCCGCGCGGCGATCGGCGGCGGGGACGAAAGCGGCCGTCTCGACCCTGTCGGGCTGTACGCGTCGCCCGAGGTTCGTGTCGGCGTTGGAGACGAAGGCGTCGTGACGCTCACGTTCGTGGATGGTTCCAAGAGCCGCGATGTCCCAGTGGCGTCGTGCGGTTCGTACGACGCGACCCTCGCCCGCATTTCACAGACGATCCGATCCGAGGTGTACGTATCCGTCGAAAGCGTCGTCGTGGCGGCGCAAGCGGACGGCTTTCAGACGCTGGCGTTCGAGGGCCTCGTGTACGACCCCGACGCCTTCCTGCTCTCGTGGGGCGTGCAGCCTCCGCCAGTCGGTACGGAGGTCGAGCTCGAATCCAACGACCATCGCTCTGGGTGGGAGCCGGAGCCGTTCATCGTCGCCAAGGTGCGAGGTAGCTCGTTCTGTGTCCGCGAGTGCGACGAGTGGGTGCACGCGCATCAATACGGACGCATCTGGCGCTACCCCTCGAAGCCGACGACTGCAAAGCGCGCCCGTGACGCCGTCGCCGATACCTCCGAATTGCTCGGTGCACTGTTCGGCCAGGAGCGCGCGTTGGACGACCAAATCCCCTTCGTCGGAGGCACAATTGTCATCCACCGCACCTCTGCACGGGCGGGGACGACGGTGAATGCGCGCATCGTCGACGAATCCGGTGAGGAGCTGTGCGCAAAAGTGCAATGCACGCGCGGTGACGTGGAGAACATGCTGGCACAGGCGCTCAACCCACCCAAACAGCACCCCGCGCGCTCACCAAAGGACGGCAAGGCGGTGGTTGCGACGACCGTTCCCACCGAACCACCCGCCGACGCGCTGTTGGCCGAAGCCGACCGTGTCATCACCGCCATCGACGAGACGACGGCCGCACTTCGTCGAGAGGGCGTGCGCGCCTCGCGCGGCAAGCTTCTGAAGCAGCTTTTGAAGCGGCTTGATGTGCACGATCTGGACGACGCCGACCTCGAGAAGGAGATCGCGGCTGGTATGCGCGCGATCTCCGATCAAGCACGCGAGACGGGTACATCGGACACCCGCGTTCACCGCCTTCGATGCGCACGCGACGCATACACCGCCGCCCGTCACGACCTCGAAGGGCTCGTCGCCGAATTTGGCTCCCAGCCTGGGCCGTCCGCGTCCTCGGCCGACGCGTCCCCGTCGGTTGCCAAGAAGGCGCGGCTTCGCAGATAGGATACAGTGTTCGGAGCAGAGGAGGTGGCGCTCTGGAGTTCGACGCGCGGCGGACTGTGGATGCGCAAGGGGTCCCGAGTGCGACTGCGTGTGGCAGAGAGTGCGATCATGGGCGCAGGACGAGGGCTGTTCACGACCGCGTTCGTCGACGCGGGTGTGTGTCTGGGGCGGATGAGCGGCGGGGTGCTGCTGGCGGGGACGCTGGGGAAATGTGAAGACGAGGGCATTCGTCGAGCTTGCACGCATGCGATGGCGCTTCGTTACGCGGCGGGGTGGGCGCTGGTGGATGTTGGGGCACCGTTTCGGTTCGTGAACTGTTCGACGACGCCGAATGTGAGCGTCTCGGCGGCGGGGTGGGTGGTGTCGTCCGTCGCCGTGGCTGCGCGTACCGAACTTGTATTCGACTACGGTGGGCTGTTCTGTGTGTGACTACGGTGGGCTGTCCGCTCGTGGTCCGCACAGAACGCACTCGCCGCCCCTATGGTCGCAAGTCTCCCATCACCACCCGCTTGACAGTGGCCGTGTGGATGTATATATAGACATTTATATTTGACGAAACACACCGTTTGATACGAACGACTGTCACGCTGTGGACCCTGTGTTCAATTCACCCAATGTATTGGATGCCGACGGTCGTTGAAGCGTTCACGCGCTCGCCAAACCCCAGTGGACCGTACGACCCACGGCTCGACAACGCACCGGTCTCCTTTTTCAGTTCGACGAGTTGGACTACGATTCGCACGGTGGACTTGCATTTCGACACGCGCGATACGACGTAGATGGGAAGGGAGTGCAGTTACCGGCACTGAATCGAATTCTCGAATTTGGACCGCTTGGACCGCTCGGACCTGAGCGGTCGGTCCATGTACTAATTGAATTCGGTGGGTTGGAATTCAATTCCAAGGCTGTGACTTGCATTTCGACACACGCGATACGACGCCGATGGGTGGGAACTGCAGTTCCACGCGTCGAATTGAATTCTTGAATTTTGGACCGCTTGGACCGCTTGGACCGCTCGGACCTGAGCGGTCGGTCCACGTACTAATTGAATTCGGCGGGTTGGAATTCAATTCCAAGGCTGTGACTTGCAGTTCGTCACACGCGATACGACGCCGAGGGGTAGGAAGTGCAGTTCTATGCGCCGAATTGAAATTCTTGGATTTGGACCGATTGGACCGCTCGATTTATTTCTTTGAGAAAAAAAGTTTTATTTGTAGTTGTTTTTTTTTATAAAAATAATTCTCATGTAAATAAATCCGGAGGTCCAATCGGTCCAATTTGCGGTCCATCTTAAACTTGACTTAGGAATTGAATTCCTACCCCTCGACGTCGTATAGTACAAGACTAACTGCAATTTGCCACAGTGGAATTGAATTCAAGGCACGGGATTGCAATTAGTACATGGACCGGCCGCTCCGGTCCGAGCGGTCCAAGCGGTCCAAGCGGTCCAAAGCGGTCCAAATTCAATTCGGTGGAATGTAATTCAATTCTCATGTATGGAATTGCATTTCGTCATATACAATACGACGCCGATGGGTAGGAAGTGCAATTACAAGCACCGAATTGAATTTGTCGAATTTGGACCGCTTGGACCGCTTGGACCGCTCGGACCTGAGCGGCCAGTCCATCGACATTTTGAATTCGGTGGACTGTAATTCAATTCCACTGTTGGGACTTGAAGTTCGTCACACGCGATACGACGCCGGGTGGTAGGAAGTGCGATTCTAGGCACCGAATTGAAATTCTTGGATTTGGACCGATTGGACCGCTCGATTTATTTCTTTGAGAAAAAAAGTTTTATTTGGAGTTGTTTTTTTTTTTATAAAAATAATTCTCATGTAAATAAATCCAGAGGTCCCAGCGGTCCAAGTTGCGGTCCATCTTAAACTTGACCTAGGAATTGAATTCCTACACACGGAAGCTCAATTCTAAGTACATGTGATCAAGTTGCCGCAACCGAATTGAATTCAATGCATGGGATTGCAATTAGTACGTGGACCGGCTGCTCCGGTCCGAGCGGTCCAAGCGGTCCAAGCGGTCCAAATTCGACAAATTCAATTCGGTGGACTGTAATTGAATTCCTACACACGGACGCTCAATTCTAAGTACATGTGATCAAGTTGCCGCAGCCGAATTGAATTCAACACACTGGATTGCAATTAGTACGTTGACCGGGCGTTCCGGTCCAAGCGGTCCATGTCTATCCTGTTAATTAAATACATCTACTCCACCGAATGGCTCGGCGACGACGGGTCGCTTGGTTGCTGCTCAACGCCCGAGCGATCGACTGTCTCGTCGTCGTCGTCGTCGCGTGTGCGTTTGTGGCGATGACCATCGTCGTCGGCCGCCGCCGTCCATGCGCCGTCGGTTTCGAGTTTGGCAATAAACAGCTTTGCCGACGTCACAACGTACGCTGCGACGTCGATCGGCGCGCCGGCAACGTCGGCCGGTACCGTTTCGCCATCGTCTGCGGTTGTGGCGGTCGACGTCGCCGCCGCCTCATCGTCGTCTCGCGGGGCGCCGTTTAGGTGCAGATCGAGTTTATTAATATCGAATATGAACGAGTTCGGCCGTTTATTATCGGCATCACGGTCGCGACGTCTCAAGACAATGGTCGGGTGGTGGAGTGCGAACGCGTCGAACATTGCGATAGCCTTCCGTTTTTCGAGCCGCGAACGGTCCGAGAACTCGCGCCGTTGGAATGTATCGTACTCTCCCCACAGGTCGTCGTGTGTGAACCGCAGCTTGCTCTCCTGCCTAAGATAGTCTTCCGTGCGCGGCGCGAGGCCTTTCATGCTGTTACGATACCGCGACACGATTTCAGACATGAACTGCGCCTCTGCGCTCATGTGCGCGAAGCGCGCAACCTCACGCGCGCACGTCTGTGGGATCTCAAGTGCCGTCATCGTCTTCGGTGCACGCGTCCCGCATTTGAAAAACTCGTAGACGATGCGCTGCGTCTGCGGCCTGTCCATCAATGCGCTCAGGCTTGAAAAGAACGGTGCCGACTTTTTGCACGTCCCGCAGCCGCACCCCGCTTGGTGCATCTCGTTGAGCTCGAACTCCGGAATGGACGCGAACTGTGCATTGCGTCGGTCGGGGTCGGCGGGCGCGGCTGCATTCGTTGTGATCAGAACATGCATCACGTTCGGCTCCTCTGACGTGTTGATGTGCTTCTTCTGGATCGTGATCGTCTTTCCACCGACCATGTCCTTGACACGGTTGTAGTTCTCTTGCAGTGCCGCCGCCGGTAGCTCCTCTAGGTGGACGAGCGGCTTCCCCTGCACGAGCCCGTTGAATTGGCCCAGTAGGTCGGTTCCGGGGTTGCTCGTCTTACACGCCAGGTGGCTCCCCATGATAGTCGAGATCGTCTCCGCCAGCATCGTTTTCCCAATGCCAGCAGCCCCGACGATGATGAGCATGATCTTCGCAGCAATGTGCGGAAACTGGATCAGATTCGAGAACCATTTGACTCCGAAGTTGAACGCAGCCTCCTCTTTGCCCAGCATGCGATCCATGTGGTCCAGGAAGCGGAGCAGCGCAATGTACCCTTCGTCGCGCGTCGCCGGCATCGGCATCGCCGTCGCGGCCATCGGCTCCCACAGGTTTAGGACCGAATCGTCGATCAGTGTTGCGAACTCGGGCGGTAGATACACGACCGCCCGCTTCTCCGAGAAATACTCCTGCTGCCGCAGGTAGTGCTCGATGAACGACGCCGCCTTGACGCCGTAGTGTATCGTCTTGGTCTTGGGGTCGAGCTTTGCGTGGACGTACAGCACCTGCCGGTTCTCGAACAGGTCGAGCAGCTGCCGTCGTGAGTATGTCGTGAACCCGGGGCACTGGTCGGTGGCCGCGTCGCAGCCGTCGCCTCGTTTACACAGGCGCTTATTGACGTAGTACAGGATACCGACCTTGTGAATGAGCTTGGATGCGCGACCCATCGACGCAACGAGCGCCGATCGAAACGAGTAGTGGATCACACTGTAATCGACGATGTCGTTCCGGCCCATCGAGGACTCGATGTTTCTGACACGGCATGCCAGCTCGATGCACGCCGATCGCGCACCCACAGGCGCGTTGTCGATGCACTTCTTGAGCGTCCCGTGTAGATCCGGCTCCGGTGACGACGAATCGACGGCGGTGCGCAGTTCACGCGGGTCGTCGTCGTCGTCATCGTCGTCGGTTGTTGTCGAGACCGTTGCACATGCCGGTTCGTCGAGCTTCGCGTTGAGCGCTGCCTTCAGTTCGGCGTACTTGCCCGAGAGCTTGAAGTCCACTCCGAGTGGACCACATTCATCGTCCAGCCGCTTGTCGATGTCGTCAATTGCGTCACCGATCGCTTCGCGTCTGTCGTCGGGCGACATGTCGGTCGTCAGCCATGACGTGTTCCCGGGCGAGTAAAGGCGCAACAGTCGGTCGAGCGCGGTACGCGCCTCGTCGTCATTTCCAGCATCGACATGCGTCGATTTGCGCTTGCGAATTTGATTGTCGTCCACATGCACTGATTCGTTCATTGCGTCACACCCTATCAGAAATGTCTATGTTCGTATTACAAGCGTACGACACATTGTCTCGCCGTGATTAGCGGAGGGTCGTCGTTCTTGTGCCACAGTGTCCAAGAATCACACACTCATCGCTAATACGAACGGCGCCCAACACAGTCTCAACTGGCATGCATAACAATCGCGTGCTCCGCCTACCATATACTCACACACACACCACCACCTACGGCGCGCACCAACACAGAAAGAACTGCGTATAATGCCAACAGTCACATCCACCACCCAACAGCAACTGTTCAAAAAGAACCATCGAAGCGAGGTCATGTCCATTATCGCAATACTGACAAAATCGCTCCCTGCCGAAGACATCGACCCCGACAAAATACACGCACTCTCAATGGAGGTCGATGTAAATGATCTCCCTGCCAACATCCGAAGGTACTGCAATCGACGGTTGAGCAGGCGGCACGACGGTGTCAGGAACGCCCCACGGCGCCCGCGCGCGGCGGCGGTTCCAGTGACCAAGCGGTTGGAATACGACGCGGACGGCGGTTGGTACCCAAAGAACAACGGCGTAATCGAGCTGACGTTCGCTGCCATCCGAAACCAGCCAGAGTCCGTCTTCGTTAGAACGCCACACATCGCACACGACATTGAATTGTTCACTTCAAAACTCGTTGTTTCGAGTACAAGCAAGCTCATCGTCGAGAAAATGGCGCCGGGTGTCGCCAGTGACCACGCGACCCACGTGAGCGTGAGCATTTCGATCACGAACATGTGCGAGCGCATCGTCGCCATCGCAAACGAGCTGGTGGGCAGTGACGTCGACGGCGTGTACGCCGGCGCGAGAATGGTCCAGCAGAAGGGGACGGAGACGACGGGTTGGAGGGTACGTGCCACGCACGGCGCGGGGATCGCGTTGAATTGCATCGCCGAGGCGAGTGGTGGGTTGTTCTACACCGCCCTCGACGAGCTTGAACGCCGATTCAAGAAGGCCGAACCCGTCGTCGAGGATGCCACGACGGCCGCCATCAGCTCGACGTCCGACGACGACGACGAGGGCGACGACCACGGCTTTGATTAAACCGTTGCAGACACGCGCCTTTCTCGTGGCGCGCGCAGTTGATGTGTGATGTGCATGGTTTCGGATTCGGGCGCGTTGCGACGCGTGTAGGCGTGTGCACTCGTGGGTTTGTGGATGTGCCCGGGCGCGACGAACGATGCGTCTGTATGTGTATGTGCATGAAAAACGACATTTGAGCCATGTACTACCATGTATGTTTGGTCGTGTAAACTTGTTCTTGCTTGGTCGTATCCATTGGCCGCGCTAAGTCTCCCGAAACCACTGCTATGTGTTCACCACCACAAACCAGCGAGCGACGCAACGATGGACAACGCCGAAGAACCAGTGCCTAAACGCCGCCTTCTACTGGGTCGATTCGGATGCCCGGCGCCTCCGACGGCGATCGCAGATGTGTCGCCTCGAGCGACTGCCGCCGAATCGCCCACTGCACCGACGATTATGCAAATGCTTCCTGGGATGATCTTCAAATCGAGACATGGCGGCAAGTTCGCGATGCCCTTGACGTCGAGTGCCGATAGTGGCGCCTTCATGTGCTTCCGCAAGCAGGGCCCACCACCCGGCCCACCATTCCACTTCGCATTCCCAACCATCGTCGATCAATGCGGCGACCGCCACACCTCGGCCTCGTTCGGCTTCGTTGGATACACCGAATTCGACGCGTGTGGGCTCGTTGCGGCGGCGACTGGGACGGCGACGTGCACGCCAGCGCCGACGTTCAAGCTCGTCAACAAGAACGTCTACACAACGGCAGACACCGGATCTGTCGTTGCCGAGTCGGAAACACGTCGGATCACGGCTGCTGTCCTCAGTCCAGCATGGGACGGCATCGAACTGGCCAAGGTCGCACTCGTTGTGAATTCAGAGGCGTTTTTTCAGACACCCCGCTTCGACAAAGTCGTAATGCTCGCGGCCGCCGACACCAAGTCGTTCGGCATCAACGGGCCATGCATGTCGATCTCAAAGACACACACGGGTGTCGTGTCGGCCACACACGCGGCGCCGCAACGACCGCGTGTCCACTCGCCGGCACTCGGCCGCTACGTCATCGTGCTGAACCCACCGATCGACGCTGGGCATGGCGCACGTGTGGCGAGTGTGACGGGCGGTACCCTGACAGCCCGGGGGGCGACCACGCCGTTGAAGCTCATTCTCGAGCCCGCTGCTGCGGCCATGGGCACGATGAAGCGGGAGGTGACGCTGTGGACGACCGACGCGAACGCCATCTTTGGCTCGACGCCCAACTACGGCGCGCACGTCATACTGCTCGTACAAGGCACTCCGAGCGCAAGCAATGGCGTCGAATTCACCGTGCGGGCCGGCGTGATGGCAGTCGACGACAAGCGGATGGTGTCACTCACGTCGGAACCGCTCAAGTCGTTGTTCAACAGCGTCGCGCACGAAGCACGGGTCGGTGGCGGAACCGCCATGACGTACGATTGTTCAATCGAAGGTGTGCTCGCCGAGGGCCGCTCCGTACCCATCATCGCAAGACGATGCTCGTTCGATGACGTGATCAAAGTCAAACGCGCCGAGCTTTTGAAACTCGTTCGGACCAACATGGGCGCGTGTCGAGCCGGTGCCTGCGCAGCAGAGGCGGCGATCGCGGCGCTGGCAAAGAACATTTCGAAGGAGCAGTTGGTCGCCGCCGTCGAATCGGTCGACGAGGCGCTCGCACGCGCCGGAGACTTTGAGGCGGCTCGTGAGAACCTGAGCGACGTTCCAGACGACGCGAGCAAGGCGGCAGAGGACGATGCTATGCGGGCGATCGCGGTCCTCGCCTTTTTCGAGAGCCTCGACAAGCCGACGGCCATGTCGCTCAACGCGCTTGTTCAGCGCGTCCCCGTGTCGGTGGCGGACATGGCAGACGATGCCGCTGACGAGGAGTACGACGCGGACCTGTGCAATGGTCTCTGACATGCGCGTCGCATGCGCAACGCGTGCGAGGGTGGTGGACGGGCCGATCACTGGTTGACACACGCGCGCTAGCCCGTGTCACTGGTCTGTGTGTAGCATTGGAGTGAGTCGTTTGTCCGAACCAGTGTCTGTGCGTGTTAACCACGTACCACACATGGCATTCCTGCCTCCGGAAGACGCCGCAGCGGTTGGACGGTCCTTAAAACGAATTCTTGGTCGAAACCCTGTCCGATTTCGATACGCCGGCGAGGAGACGCGCTTTCTCCTCACCGACTGCACCGACGCCGACGCAGGGGCGCTCGTTCGAAGCGGCGACTGCCTCCAGCTCGCGGGGTGTGAGACGACACCGCTCGTCGTCGACATCGACTCGTTGCATCCCGGCGGCAACGAAGCGGCATCGGACGCGGTTTTCTCGACCGAGCGGCTTCAGTGCGCTACACGGCTCCTCACTGCGGTGCTGCGCAGTCGGTTCCACGTCGAACTCGTTTGGTTCTCGTCCGGCAAGCAAGGCGTCCACGGATGGGCGTTTGGAATCCATTTAACCGCGTCCACGCGGCAGACGATCGCCGCCCTCCTACCGCAAGGGGTCGACACGCACGCGCTGCAATCGCCCGCCTACGCGCACGAGTCCGTCCAACTCGAGGCAGAGGCTGGACTTGGTCGACTCGGGGCGCTGGACTGGGAAGGGTGCGGCGACGACGAATGGATCGCACGACTGCGCGCCGCGTTCGCCCCTGAAGCGACCCTTCAAACCAAGCTCATCGCCCTCACCGCCTTCTATGACGTTGGCGTCACGACCGCCGGCCGACTGCGTTTGCCGTGCTCATACAACGCCAAGGACGACGGCTACGCGGGCTTCCCGCTGCCGAACGACGATGGCAGTCGATGGCTCCCACTGCGGCGGGCGGCGAGCGTCCCATTGTCGGTGGAGGAGTTGGCGCTGCTATCGCGCATCGTTATTCCCACCGCCGATGAGTGCTCGGCCACGCTCGCCGCCCTCAAAGCCGACACACACACGAGGAAGCGGGTGCGGGACGGTGTCGCAAGTGACGCCTACGTCCCGCGCCTTCACCCGCGGCGTGTCGCGCTGCCCGTCGACCCAGTCACACGAGCGTCGCTCATCCCCGAGTGCGTG
>Ga0114994_10001598_pt1 | contig 16376 bp, 11 predicted proteins | sample ArcticOcean_MG_C_9_FD_87043 | JGI IMG/M metagenome (GOLD analysis project Ga0114994, IMG submission 87043) | Marine microbial communities from western Arctic Ocean - ArcticOcean_MG_CB2_152 | ecosystem: Environmental > Aquatic > Marine > Oceanic | place: Arctic Ocean: Canada Basin | collected...
CCAGGAGCCGGCGACGGCGTCCTACCAGGCCATGAGCTACCTCGTGCGGGAGGACCGCAAGCACGGCAAGCTCGCGCGCGGGGGCCACGGCAAGCCCGCGGCCCTCCCCCCGAAGCTGCGCAAGCCGACTTCCATGCCGAAGAAGGTGAGTCGGGAGGAGATCGGCATCCCCGACGACCCCAGCCCCCCGCTGCCGCCGAAGCGCCACCCGCACAATCCCACGCTGGACGACACGCCCGAGTCGCTCGCGGCGAAGCGGCAGGCGCTCCTGGACGACGCCGTGCGGAAGACGGGCCTGCCGGTCGCGGGCGAGCCGATTCCGTCGTTCACCGGACCGAGCAAGTTCGGGGTGAAGGGGCTGACTAAGAAGTAGTAGACGTGATATTATTATTATCGGGGAAGGGGATGGGGATGGGGGAGGATGAGAGAATGATGATGACGCCGCCGAAGACCGGCCTACGTCGGGCGCCGCGTAGGCTGGTAGACCGGCGAGCCGCCCCGTTTGCGTTACTCGCCGCCGCACTTGACCTTGATCTTGAGTTCTTTTCCCAGTCGCCACTGCCTACGTACTCGCTCCACTTACCAGACCAGGCCGCGAGATCCTCGTCCCGGTCCTTGATTCTAATTCCCGCAGTATCGTCAAAAGGGCACTGAGTATCACTAGTACTTTTATAAATATTTATGAATCTAGTGTTATTTGGAATATATATATGAAATAGAATAGTTTTACCATCAAAACGCTTCACTGCGTTCATCGTTTGGATGATAACACTACTCTATTCAATATGTTCTATTATAATTGAGTTTCGGCGTTTTTTACTTCTGAATGGAAGCGAGCGGGTTTTCCCGTGAACTTTCATTCTGATGTAAAAAACGCCGAAATTCATATACTACTCTGTCCTTCTCTGGCCTAACATGTTCACTTTTTTTTCGGGGACTCTCGCGAGCGACGATACAGGGTAAGACAAGACCGGTCGCCTTCGAGGCAATGCCCAGAAGGGGGCAGCTCACCTGGAACGCGACGGCGTTGCGTAAATCAATAAAGCTACTCACGACGGACCAGCACCAGCCCGGCGCGCCGCCACCCGCTCGTTCCACACCGACATGTCCAGCACGACCCCGAGCAGGCACGTCCCCCGCCAGTCCTCCCCCGCCGCGGCCGCGACGATCGCGTTGTGCGCGTACTCGAAGGCCCGGCGCACGCGCCCGACGTTGTACGAGTTCTTCCCGACGTCGAACTTCTCGTCGTCCGGGTTCTCGATGGCCAGCAAGTTCGGCCGCGCCGGGTAGAGCCAGTTCCGCGACCGCTTCGGGAAGTACTTGCCGTGGTGGCGCACGGAGATGGCCGTCGTCGTGTAGTTGAGGTCGCGGCCGTACAACTCGAAGAACTCGAGGAGCAAGGAACCCAGGTTCTGGGGCGAGACCAAACCGGTCGCGCGGTCCGTGCGGTGCCGCTGCTGTAGGAAGCTGACGACCATCAATTGAAGCATGTACGAGCCCAACCCACCGGTAAACGTCTCGTTCAAGCCGCGCTGGCTCAAAAAAAACTTGAGCACCAGCACCAACGGCCGTAACGGCGGCATCGCGTCGATGTAGGAGCGGACTAATTTGCCCGTCCTCAACCCGGACTCGACATCAAAAGACACGTCCACACTTGTGTGCGTGTCACGATCCACGTACTTGACCAGGGGGATGCGCGCGCTCTCCACAACTTCGAGCGACCGCGACGCGAGGGCGTTCAGGTCCTCCAGTGCCGCCGCCAGCGTCCGTAGCCGCTTCGCTACGCCCCCACTACCTTTATCCACGGGCGCCCCGAAGACGACCACGTCGACGTCCGACGACGGCAGCTCAAGTTTGGTCAGCGTAGAACCGAAGACGCGGATCTCGCAGTCCGGCCAGCACTGCTTCGCCGCCTTCTCCAACGTCCGCACGGCATTTTCCCGGTGCGCTCGTTCCGAAGCCGACGGCGCGACGACGTCGCGAAAGGCCAGGATCTCGTCGTGCAGCTTCTGGAGCGGCGACGCCGCTTTTGTCACGGGGTTGAACGCCGGCGCCGTCTTCTGCGCCGTGTCCACCGAGATCATGTTCCGGGACGTGGTCGGGACGTCGCGCCGCTGCTCCCGCTCCGCGCTGCGGAGATCATGTCGCGCCTTCTTCGGCGGCGGGGCCGCCTGCGCTCGTCGTTTCACGAGCTTGACCCCGGCCTTGTCGCCCTCCGTGACCTCGAAGCCGTCCAAGTTTTCTATATATTTGGACAGCTTGCCCTCCGTCAGTAACTCATCACTAAACGCGGCCTTGTATTTGGCGGGCAAATCGGAGAGGAGCAGCGCGCCGGCCGGCGCCTTGTCAGCGAGCTCGCCGAGGCGCTGGGTCTGGAGCTTCTGGGCGTCGGCGTTCAACTGCTCGCGGCGGCGCTTGCCCATATTGTGGTACGGTGTGTGTGGCGCTTATTGGGCTGCGGCACGCTCGCTCGGTGGTATGCCACACTGCGATGCCGCAGTGGTGTGTTCAGTTAGTTGGTTGCCCGCAAAGCGCGATTACTGATGTATGTTTGTATCTTTCTCGCGCGGTAACGTCAACAGCTACGCGCGCGTTCATTGACAGCACAAATACGAAGGAAATACCCGTGCAGAAAACCCGTACTCATAATAATTATTTTATCAATATGCCTCGTCGTCTGCTCTATCGCTGCGATCGCTGCGGCACTTGAACCACGACGCTCCTGCCGCTCTGCGCAACGCGCCGCCGGAGCGCAGCAACACGATGATGGCGGCTATCGGCACCGACGAGCCGCCGGCGCCGGCGCCGGCGCCAGCGCGCGACGACGCGCCCAGCGCGCGCGAGTCGCGCGACCCGGTCAAAAAGTTCGACCTGCGCGAGCAGTCCAACGCCTCGCGCCGCGCGCCCGAAGCGGACCGCGTGCCGCCGCCGCGCACCGTGGGCGAGCCCGAGGCCGAGGACTCGGACGAGGACGAGGCCCTGTACGGCGACGGGCAGCACGAGGGCCTGGCGCAATTCATCAACCGCGCCCGGGACTACGAGCCGGCCCTGCCCGCCGAGGTCGCGCGCTACTACATGCGCGAGGCCGGCGCCTCGGCCGCCGACGACATCGTCGGTTTGGTCGCGCTCGCGACGGACCACTTCCTCGCGAGCGTCGTGAACGAGGCCGGCGAGGCGGCCGCGCTCCGGGGCGAGGCCCCGGCGGACGGCGGGCGCCGCGTCCTGCGGACCGCGGACGTCATGGCCGCGCTGCAGCAGCGCGGCGTCGACGCGATGCGCGGCGGTGACGAGGCGCCGGCGGAGGGACCTCCTCCAGCTGCGGGGGGGAAGAAGCGCGCACGGGGTGCTTAATAGACAAATAAATTAAACACGGAGGACGACTCAAAGGCCCGCATCTTGTCGCTTGTCGACACAATACACGATAGCGTCTAATATACAACAACATCCGCCATCAGCCCTCGTCGAGTCGCCCGAGAATCACGAGCGTCCCATGCGGCGGGAATTTGATTGATGCACGCCCTTCGCGCAGGTACCGTTGGACGCCGTCGGCGAAGCGCCGGCCCGTCTGCGGGAAATGGCTGTTCTTGCCTCTTGAGAACGAGAACGAGAAGCGGTCCGGGCCCGCGCCGACGCCGGCGTCGTCCGTCGACATTAATTTGCGGAGACCTCCCGGGTGCGAGTCGATGAAAGCGGTGGCATCCACGACGAACCCATCGACGACGCACCAGAACGAGTCCTTCGACTGGTGCTGCTCGATCTCAGCGGGCGTGATGCAGCGTTGCGCGTCCGCAGCGCTGCTGGATTGGTTCAGGCTCTCGTCCGCGTGATCTGTGCTCACGACCGCAGGCATCCTGGCAGGCACTGCTGGTGGGCTGCAGCTCCAGTGGTTGTGCACTGCTGCTGCGGACGGCGTCGCTTCGACGCGTCGCGAGTCGTGGCACCGCAGTGGCTGTGCGCCGTGGCTGGTAATTACGAATTGCACAGAGAAAGCTGTGATCTTAGTAAAGTCTGAGTGTGAATGGCAAAACCCGCACGATATTTATCTCCGCCGCACGAAATCGCTCCGGATGGTGTACACAGCACGGCAGGATGCTCTTAAATCATGCAATGGATGGGGGGTATGGGGGGGAATTTGAACTAAAATTAAAAACGGGTTTCTCAGCCGCCGTCTTGCTGACTTTGCGGGTCCGTATCCGGCAGCGCGACCTCGTGCAATCTCTGTTTTATTGCAGAAGTTAACCTGAAAAGGGTCGAGGCAGCGCTGTGCAAAATCTGCCGCGCAATAGCGCGTTACAAGCGGAGATCAATTGGTCAGGGTCGGCGCACGCGTTCGAACGAGCGATTGCGAGGCTGCCGATCGCCGTGCTTTGACGCCTCTCTATTCGGAGCGCTTCTTCCGTGAGCGACGCGCAGTCGACGGTAACAAACCATGTCGGCCGTCCCGGCCAAGCCCGCGCCGCCGGGCCAGCGCAAGCACGAGAAGAACAAGCCGCGGCCCATCGACTTCTACCGGCCGCTGCCCTTCTGCCGGCCCAAGGGCAAGAACGACTTCAAGTACGTGTCCATCACGGCTGCGGGCCGGTCGCTCGTCACCGTCAGCCGCCAGAAGCTCGAGGCGGGCCTCTTCGAGGGCATCACCACGCACGACCAGGCAAAAAGGTTAAACGTCCCTACGCCGCACTACGAAGACGTCCCGGACTACGACGACCTCGTGCCCGAGACGGGCGCGCCGAAGCGGCCTTATCTCCGCGCGAAGCCGCCGAAGCGCTCGACCCTCCCGAAGGTGCCCGGCGAGAAGGCCGAGGCCGCTTTAGCGCTGGGCCGGCCCCTGGGCGCCGCGCCGCCCGCGGACATGAGCGGCCACCCCGCCTGCGCGGAAAGTGACGACGAGCCCGAGTACGTGCTGGGAGCGGACGACGAGCGCTGGTTGCGAGATACCCTCCCCGACGCTATTCGAAAAAAGCTGGGCGCCGGCGAGCGCGCTGCACTGCAGAAGGGCCGCAGTCACAAAAAAGGCGCGGGCAAGGCCGCGGCCCAGGTCTTGGTGAAGGAAGAAGAAGAAGAAAAAGAGCAGGAGGACGACGCGCGCCTCGCGTTGGCGGCCCGGCCCGCGACGCGCGGGAAAAGAGGTGTGGAGGAGGACAAGATGGACCTGGACGAACCGGAGGAGGTGCCGGCCACCGAGGAGAACGTTTCGCTCTATGTGCGGGCGCTGACCGGGGCGCGCTTGGAGGCGGTGATCGATACGCTGGAGGTCCTCACGGGGCCCTGGCCCGGCGTCGTGGCGCGCTCGCAGCAGGCCATGGATGCCTTACGCTCGAACGAACCGACGTGGCGCGGCGGCGTGGGGAAAACACTAGCCCTGCAGGACCAGGCTTTGGCGACGACCTTAGGGTCCGTGGTCCACGCCTACTGGCTCCAGAAGCGCCAGAAGCTGGGCAAGCCGATGTTGCGGCGGTTCTGGCCGGCCACGTCGCCGACGGACTCCAATCCGCACTGCGTCTTCCGGCCGCGGGAGAAGGAGCGGTATAAACTGCGGAAGCACCGCAAGAACGACGTCGACGCCTTCCGGAAGCTGCAACAGTTAAGGCGGGACTTCGAGACGGCGCGCGATTTGTGCGCGCTGGCGCGACGCCGGGAAACGGTGCGGCGGTTAAGAGGCGACGCGTCGCGCGGGCGCCTCCGGCGGGCCCTCGACACCCTGGCCACGCAGCGGGGCGTTGAAGCTTTGCCCGACGCGTTCCCCTTCGCGGACGCAGACGCAGATTATAGGTTGACGCCCAACGAGGTGGCCTCCGCTACCAAAACATTGGCCGACGCGGAAGCGGCCAAGAAGGCCGCCCTGGCCGTGCCCGTCGGGCTCGGCGCGCCGGCCGCCCCCGCGCCCGCGCCGGCGCCGGCGCCGGCGCCCGCCGCGCCGGCCGCCGACCCCAAGCGCTGGGCCCCCGAGGTCGTGGCCCAGGTGTTACGCGAACGCCTCGCGGCCGTGGCCCTCAGACCGCTGGAGGAGCCCATGGTCGAGGACGACTACCCGGAAGAACGGGGCGCCGTGAAGCGGAGCGTGTCCTCGCGGGACCGGGACGACGCCGCGCGGCGCCGACGGCACAAGAAGCAGCGGCGTATTCAAGAGGACGACGCCTATGCGTTGCCGCCGGGCACGTCGAACGCGGCTGCGCGCGCGGCGGCCAACGCGCCGCACCGGCCGCTCCACGGCCAGCCCGGGCCGGCCTGCGTCCCGCAGCGGGGTTTTATGGATTCAAGTTGGCCGCACCGGGACGATGCGGCCCTGGCCGTGGCGCTGGACCGCGTGTTCCTGGACCCGCCCGTGCAGACTGAAGGGCCCGAGGTCACCGCGTTGCTCAAGCCGCCGCCGCCGCCGCTCGCGGACCCCGCGGACGAGGCCGAGCAGAGGAGCGCCGAGGCCATCGTCGCTGCGGATGCTGCGCCCGCGGAAAAGGCGCGGGACCCGAACGCGCCTGTGGACGTCGCGGACGATAAAGCTGCCATGGCCGCCGTCACGGACGCGGCCCGGGCGGAGTTCGAGCGGCTCACCGTGTCGACGACGCGGCGGCGCGCGCGCGTCGGCCGCGGCGGCCGGGTCTTGGTGGACCGGTACGGGTCCCACGTCGTGCCGCGGGCCGTTCCGCCGCCCGACGCGCGCCAGGCGCACGTGCGGCCGGCGTCGCCGCGGCCCACGGCCCAGCGCCAGCCGGCCCCGACCGGCCGCGTGCGCTACGCGCGCGGCGCCCGCGTCTACGCGCCGCCGGCCTCGTACCTTAAGAAGAAGGCCCGCGGTGTGGCGCGGGCGGGCTGGTTCTCGCTGGAGGACGACGGCTACTCGTCCTCGTCGTCCGACTGCGACTCGGTGGCGGCGGCGCCGCAGGTGATCCCCGACGCGCCCATGGCGCCGCCGCCGCCGTCGGAGCCCGAGCCGGACTCGGCGGCGCCCTGCGCCGCGTGCCGCGGGGCCCACTCGGCGCACACGTGCGGCACGCGGGGCGCGTCGGCCGAGGCCGCCGCGGCGGAGGCCAAGGAGGCGGCCGACCGGGTCTCGGCCGAGGCCGCCGCGTCCAAGGCCGTCGACGCCCTGGCCCCGGCCGACGTCGGGCGGACGCGCGGCGGCACGCGCAAGCTCCAGGACTACGACGACGAACTGGGACCGCCCGTCGAGCCGCCGCGGCCGCGCTGGGTCGGCGTCGCTGACGCGGCGTACCGGGCGCGCGTGGCCACGCTCCCCGCGCGGCGGCCCGCGACGACGTGCCCGCAGCAGCGGCTCGCGGAGATCTACGGCCTCTCGGACTCGGAGGACGAGGACCTCTACCCCGCGGACCAGCCGGACCTGCCGTATACGACCCCCGGCGCGCCGCGGATCAAGTTCGCGGTGGACGCCTAAGTAGCTTAGAACTTATACGTCCCGGCAATACTAGTCCTTTACAAGCGTGCCGCCGATGTTCGAATACGTTGCGTCCTCATCAAATTTGATTTTGGGCGACAACTTGCAATCTTCTGCACCACCGAAGATACGGTACCACTCCTCGTTCTCTCCTCTTAGGTTAGCCCGCAAATACCAAATGTTGTCATAAGATTCCAGACGAACATCTGACGAACGAACCAATTATCATCTTATACTGAGCAACGGACCCGACGGGCAGCTATCTCAGCCGCATCGTCGAGTTAGACCATAAACCCAATTACACAATGACTCGTATGCTAAATATGCCGAAGTGTCGCTGAACGCATCGCGCGTAGACGCCGGCACGGCGAGCAACGGGCGTCAGCTAGGGCAGCGTCTCTGGCTAAAAATCGCTGTGCTCGTCGCATGGTGCACCAATTGACACAGCCAAAAAAACGCGGGGCAGCCCGCAGCGAATTAATATGTGCTTCTATGAACCGCACACCCAATAGACTGCACTAATTTTAAGGACTAGCACATCTGCGTATTTTGGCCTAAAACCCGTAGACTAGCGTCCAAAAGCTGCCCAAAACAGCTGTGCTCGTCCTGTGGTGTCCCGCTTGGGTTTGCCAGAAAAATGCCGAGCTGCTCACGCCAAATGAATATGTGTTTCTATGATCCGCAGTCCCAAGCGGGGCAGCAGATTTTAAGGACGTGGCAATCGCACGGCGCCAATCCAGCGCTGACATTTAGGCCTAGTAGGACCGTTGCCTAGTACGAGATCATGGCACTTCGTTTTGACCCACGACCCAGTATTATGCTTGCAAACCTTTTTGCAGGGGCTGTCGCTATCGTAACCCCAGCAATCATTTTCTCTGCACTCATGATATAACTTGGTCGTCTTGGCCGTGCGGGCCGAGTACGCAGCGGCGGCGACGGTCGCGCCGACGACGACAAAGCCGGCGGCGACGGCGACCAGCGTGCGGCGGCGCCAGGATGACTGGGAGGACTTGGCCTCCTCGCTGGAGGCGGTCCCGTAGCCTTGCTCGCCCTTCTCGAGCGCAGAGGCTGACATGGCGCTCGACCAGTGGCTCGAGTAGTTTTGATAATGGAGACCCGGCTCTGGTATTTTACGCGGCCCTGGCGGTAAACGCGTGAAAGGCGACGCTCTGGGTGGTCGCAAGGGCTACGCCGTCGCGGCAGCGGCAGGAAAATAAAATTTAAAAACCCGTGCCACTACTTTGACACGGGGGGGGGAGAGAGGGGGCACGCGTACTCCTACTTGACAATGATCAAATTTTGCCCGACGTCTGGTACCCCGGCGAACCAGCCGGACAGGTCTGCCGTACACGACCCCCGGCGCGCCGCGGATCAAGTTCGCGGTGGACGCGTAAAGTTAGCTTAGAGTTTACTTCGAGTGCGTCAAGCCTCCTTGCGCGCGCCTGTTCTCTATTATAGTGAGCAGCAGATATTGCGTCCGCACCCGGGACGTCGCCGCGGCGAAGCTCGAGGCCGCCCATAGCAACGGCATCAGTTTCCGCCAAAGACGATTGGCCCCCGCGCTGTTATCGATTTGATGTTCAAATCTTGGCCGGGCGCGGTGGTGTCCTTGATGACCGTGACGTGCGCCACAACCTTGTACACGTCCGCCGACAGCTTGCCCGCCGCGTTCGGGCAGTTGTTGGCGCCCTTGTCCGTCTCGCACTCGCCGTCGGCCTCGCAGAAGTCGCCCACGCCGAGGCTGGGGTGGTCGCAGGCGACCATGTCGTCGACGCCATCGGGGCACTCCGACGAGCCCTTCAAGAGCATCTTGAGCTGGGGGCAGTTGCCCCCCGTCACGACCACGTCCCCGATGTTCTTGCTGCCGCCGACGAAGCCTCCGCTGCCGAAATTTTTCTCCACCCACTTGGGCGTCTCCGTCTTCGACGGCATCGACGACGGCCACTTAGGCATCGACGGCCGCCTATAATTCGGCATCTTCGGCATCTTCGACGGCATCGACGGCCACCCCTTAGGCGCCCCGGGCATCTTCGACGGCATCCGCCACTGCATGGAGCCGTATGCCGCGAGAGACGTGAACTTGTTCTTCTTGGCCGCGCTGGCCGAGTGCGCCGCGGCGCCGACAATGACGACCGCGCCGGCCGCGAGGGCGACAAGCGTTGTGCGGCGCCAGGAGGACTTCTTGGGCTTGGCCTCCGCGCCGATCGCGCCGTAGCCTTTCTCCATCTCCACCGCGGAGATCGACATGTGGATAACTTGCCTGTGCACAGCGAAAATGGGCTTCAGCACGAGAAGGCCGCGGTCGCGCGATGACGATGGGGTGGGTTGCTGGGCAGGTCCGAATTTTTGGGTTGGCCGGGTAACACGCGCCAACTGGTTTTTTTGTCCCGGAAAGACACGGAAGTCTCTAAAACATTCTGCGCCGCGTTTCCAATGCCGTGGGGACCGCTGGTACCGCGCACGGGCCCAGTCGAGCCACGCACAGGCGATTAGCTAAGCACATCTCGAAGGCAGCACGCCCAGTTCTCGGCCCGTGGGCCTCGCGGCAACGCCGCTAAGCGGCGAGAAGCTCGAACATATAACATAAGCTCATGTGGAGAAGGCTACGTAGTCAGACACGCGAGTGCACCTTGTGAGATGTGTAAATGAGTTGGCAAAAACCCGATTTTTGAGGCGTACGGCTTTTTATTCTTTTTATTCATCCCGAGCCCATCTACGCTGCTTCCTAAGCGTGTTCATTCCCTGTCCTAGTATCTAGAGATAGGGGGGGCAATTCAAGTCGCGACGGGCGCGGCCCAGGAAAAACCACTAGTGGCAAGCACCATATTACAACTCACAACACGTTCCCGCGCCCGCCCCGCCGCCGCGCCCGCCGCCTCAGGACCGCCTCGAACGCGCGGACCGCCCTCTCGTACACGGCCCGGTCGACGGCGTTGCGCGCCTCGAGCGCCGCCAGCGCGGCCGCGGGATACTCCCCGTCGGACTCCGGGGACCCCCGGTTCCGCCAGGGCACCGCGAAGTCCCGTGGCAGGCGCCAGCCCAACTTTGCAGAGAGCACGGGGCGCGCGTCCCCCAGCCGCTCGGTGATGAGAACGGCGTCGAAGGCGTCGAGGCGCCGCGACGCCTCTTCTCCATGCGTGGCGTTCACCCCACCGAACGGCAGCTCGGCCAGCGAGGCGAAGCCGCCCAGCTCGCGCGCGTAGTAGTTGTCCGCCGCGTACCGCCACTGCTTCCTGCAGCAGTGCCGGAACTCGCCGCCTCCCACGAGCGTCGAGGCACTCCGGTTCGCATTGACCCCGAAGTAGCCGCCCGCGCGGTCGCTGGCCCGGCCGCGCCGCGCGCAGAGTACGCAGTCCCGGAGTGGCTGGTCCGCAAACTCCTGGAGGCCCACGGCGCGCCCGAAGGGCAGGCCCGCGTAAATGCCGGGAATGTCGACTTCCCGCGTGGCCATGCGGAAGTGCGAGAGCGCGCGTTGTAATGGGTCTCGGAGCACGGTGACGTAAAGTACTTTCCTCGTGCCGAGGAACGCGGGCCAGACCCGTGACAGCGGCTGCTCGACGTGCAAGAGCCCGAACATTCGGTGGTGGGCCGCGAGGACGGCCTGCTGGCCGAGGATCAAGGATCTTAGTAATCCTTCGTCCTGCGGCGTCGATGCGCGGTACCCGGCGCAGCCGTTCCGGTGCTCCGCTTCGTGCGTGGCGTTGAACCACGCCCGCCGCTTCTCAACCTTCGCGTTGGCGATCACATCAGGGCAGCGCACGTTCGCTGCGCGCGCGGCATCAACCACCGACCAGCCGCCCGTCTTCTGGAGGTGGACTAACATGGCCAGCGTGTCGCTGTTTGTGCCGTGGAAGAACTCGTCGACCGACCGCCGGCACGCCTTCGCGGCGTGGCGCGCCGCTTTTGTATTCGCCGCGATCCAGGCAGTCGTACAATCAAACGGCGCGCTCGCGGCCGCGTGCGCGCAGCGCGCCGCGCAGGCTCCTTTCTGAACCACTCCGTGTGCGTAGGCGAGCGCGCAGTGTCGGTCGAGCTCGCGCGACGGGACAAAACACTTCTCGGGACCGTCGGCGCAGAACCGCCCGCCGAACCCCTGACAGTAGGCGTGCTTCTGCTCCACGAACGCGCACCAGGCGCACGCCGGCGCGACGCCGCGCCAGTCCCCGAGCGACGCGGCCGGCGCCATGGCGTCGACGCGCGGCAGCGCCGCGCACCACTGGCAGGCCGGGGGTGGCTCGGGCCGCTGGCGGTCCCAGCGGCGCCGCCACGCCTGCGAGGCGGCCAGGCACGGCAGGAGCAGCCCCCTCATCGCTCAATGGTGGGTGCACCAGTAGGCAGCCTCGGTCCCCCGCCTCCGGCTTTGCTCTACGCTCATTGGAGAGCTTCTCTGCTCGCGCGGGCAGCACTTTTTTTGAATGGCACATGTAAAACCCGTCACAGCGCGGGTTTTCAGAGCGCGGGTTTTTCTTCAGAGTGCGGGCCGCGGACCCCAGTTGTCGCACGAATGCCTGCTGCAACAATGCGTTTAGTTGCAGCCCTCCTCGCAGCTACTGCGCACGCGCTCGCACCAAATCACCACCGCGCGACGCCACCGCTGCCGGCGGAGACGCTCGTGCCCGCCAAGGCGGCTCTCGGCCGCCGTGATCTCCTGCAGACGCTCGGTGCCACCGGCCTCTTGCCGCTCCGGGCGGGCGCCGCCGGCCCGGAGGGCACGGTCGTGCCGCAGGCCGAGCTGTTCGACACGGCGGCCAAAGTCGCCCGAAAACGTATCGTCGTGACGGGCGCGAACAGCGGCGTCGGGCTCGAGGGCGCCAAGATCCTGGCGCAGGCGGGCCACGACGTCGTTTGTGCTTGCCGCACCCAGGCCAAGGCCGACGCGGCCGCGGCGGCCTGCGGCGGCACGGCCGCCGTGTGCGACCTCGCGGACCTCGCTTCGGTCCGCCGCTTCGCCGGGACCGTGCAGGGCGTGGACGTCCTCGTGCTCAACGCGGGACTGGCCCTGAACACGAAGGACGCCGCGGCGTCCCGGACCAAGGACGGCTTCGAGCTCACGATCGGGACCAACCACCTGGGGCACTTTCTGCTCTACAACTTGCTCGAGGACAAACTTGCAAAGGCCGCGGACCACCCGCGCCTCGTCGTGACGGCCTCCCCGGTCCACGACCCGCTGTCGGCTGGCGGCAACGTCGGCTCCACGGCCTCGTTGGGCGACCTGCACGGCCTCAAGGAGACTAAGTTCGACATGGTCGACGGCGGCGCCTTCGACGCGGACAAGGCCTACAAGGATTCCAAGCTCTGCAACTTGTTGTTCACCGCCGAAGCCACGCGGCGGCTCACGAAGAAGAACGCCAAGGCCACGGTGCACGCCTTCAGCCCCGGGCTCATCCCCTCGCCGGACGGCTTCTTCAAGTACCAGAACAAGTTCTTCGCGAAGACGTTCAACGCCATCGCCACCACCGTCGGCGTGGCGGAGACGGCGTCCTTCGGCGGCGCGTGCTTGGCCTACGTCGCGACGGCGCCGGCGCTCGATCAATCCACCGACGGCTGGTGGGATACGGACCCGCCGGGCAAGCACCAGCTGCGATGTCATTTGCCATCCGTGGAGGCGCGCAACGTCGAGGAGCAGCGGGAGCTGTGGCGGCTTTCTGCTGGGCTTGTTGGGCTCGCATAGTAAGATACTATCAACCAACCACAACATATCCCGTTGACCAGCGGGAGTGGCGGCGTGTAACATACTCCGTCGACCGGATATGTAATCAGGCGCAGGGTTCGCTGCCGGGCGCTCTAGCCGGGCGCGCCGCGACTTGGGGCTTCATCTTACAGTCCCGCGGTAGTTGTGTTTCTTGAATTAACAAGAACTATACCACATGCCTCGTCGTCGTAGTTCGCGTGGTACGAAGAGTCGCGCGGGTTTCCCCGTAAACCCAAACCTACTTTTGCTCTCACACTTCCAGCTCGTTACAACGCGATTGTGAGCCGCCTGCGTCCTTTTTTGGGCCGCGCAGCAGCAGCGCGACGTCCGAATATGCCTTGCACCGCCCACACGCTGTGGCGCGCTGTCTCATGCCCCGCGCGCGGCGCTTGAAGCGCGTTCCTGACCGAGAGCGTTTCAGGCTTCAAGCGCGCGCCCCGCCCAGCGCGCGTCCAGCAAACTTTGGCGCCCACCGCAGGCCGCCGCCGTCGCTGCTTCTGCCGCCAGCGCCGCGCCGCCGCCGTCTTCCGCTCAAGTCATGGCCGCGCATATGAACGGCGTCCTGGGAGAACTCAACAACGAACGCCAGAAGCGTCGCCGGGGCCCCGACGCGCCGGTCGAGCCGGTCAAGAAAGCCGCGCCCCCTCCGGCGAAGGTTTCGGCGGTGGAGGCGCCCGCATGCCGCGTGGAAGTCGCGCGCATCCAGGCTTCCGCACCCGCGGCCGCCGCCGCGGCGATCGTCGACGGCTCGGTCCGGCGCCCCGACGCGGTGACCGTGGAGCGGCTCATCGACGACGACGCCGGGTCGGAAGATGGGCCGCAGTGCCGCATCTGCCTCTCGTCCGAGGTCACCGAAGACAACCCATTTGTCTCGCCGTGCGATTGCTCGGGCTCTCAACAATTCGTCCACAAGGAGTGCCTCGAGCGCTGGCAGCGCGTGTGCTTGAACGGCGGGAGCCCGGAGCGCGCTCGCGTGTGCGGCACGTGCCACGCTCCCTACACGCTTGCGCCGCCGCCGGCTCAAGTCGCGCTAGCGGACGCCGACAGGGGGCTCCAGGACTTCGTCCAGGACTATGTCAGCGACATGATTTTTACCGGCGGCCGCACGGCCTATATGACCATCGACGAGTACGGCTTTATGCAGGAGGTCACCAAGCGCGTGATCCGCGGCGGCGCGTGCGTCATCAGGGGCCAACGTGCTCCACTGCCTTGCCGTCTCGCCGCACTCGGCCCCGCTCGTGGAACTGGTGTGCTCGATCGGCGGCCCGGACGCGATCAACAGCCGCGGCCCGGACGGAAGCACACCGCTGATGGTGTGCGCGGCTAGCGTCTTCCGTCAATGTTCGCAGCCCACGGACCTCTCTATGCTCCGCAAGCTCCTCGCCTGCGGCGCGAACCGGTCGCTCACGGACGACGGACTCACGGCACTCGGCATCTACCGTACAACCATCAGCGACCAAGCCGCCGTATTCGCCGACGCGGGTCTCCAGCGCCTCCCCACTCTCACCTTCGAGGTCGAGGGTCTGCTGATGCCCTCTCACGGCCCTACAGACGCGGACGAGGCGGCGTATATGTCCCTGCTCGGACAGTTCGAAAATCGCGAAGCCTTCTACGGCGCAGGCTAGGGGTCGCTCAAGAGACCGCAAGACGAAGAACCCCCTGTATGCATGCTAAGACTCCCCTATTTAAAGTCCTCGCGCCTCCCCGGCCGTCGCGTCGAAAAACTACGACTTTACTCCGAACCTCAAGCCTCCGCCAGCGCCGCGACCTCCTCGTCGCTCAGGTCCGCCTGCGCGTTGAGCACGAGCCGCGTGCCCCCGGCCGCCTCGCCGCGGTTGTACTCCTCGACGTACTTGGCACGCTCCTTCCAGCGCGCGAAGTGCGCGTCGTAGTCCTCCTGCGTCGCGTAGAATTTGTCGTGCTTGATGCAGAACTTCATGTAATGGGCCGCGTTGTAGGGGCCCGGCGCCGCCGCTGGCCGCGTCGCGCGCCGCGCGCGCTCGTCGGCCTCGCGCCGCGCGGCCGCGGCCCGGTCGGCCTCCCGCTTTGATGCCGCGGCGTTGTCGTCGCGCCACCGCCGCTCCTGCTCGCTCCGGCGCTTTTCTTCGGCCGCGGTCTGCTCGTCCCTCTTTTTCTGGTCCGCCAAGCGCTTGTCCTCGCGCAGGCGCTCGTCGGCGCGCTTCTGCTCATCCCGCGTTTTGGTGTCGGCGGCGCGCTGTTCGTCCCGCGCCCGGCTCTCGGCGTCGCGCTTGGCGTCGCGCTGCTCCGACGCGCGTGCCGCCTCGCGCCGCTCCGCCTCGCGCTTCGCCGCGTCGGCCGTCCAGTCCCGGTCCCGCTGCTCCGCGGCGCGCTGCTCGTCCCGCGCCTTGGCTTCGGCGGCGCGCTTCCGCTCCGCCTCGCTGGCCGCGTCGCTTTTGCCCGCGTCGGCCTTCCGCAGGCGCTCGGCCTCCGCCGCCGCTTGTGTGGCGTCGCTGGTGGGCGCCTTGCCGCCGTCGCGCGCCGTGCCGCCCGCGATCAAGACCAACGGCACCAGCACCAGCGCCGCGAGGTCCAGCGCCTCGTCCGCGACGGTGGGGAAGGCCGCGTGGTACGCCTCGATCGCGTCCGAGAAGTCCGGCGCCTCGAACTCGAAGGACGGTTGCGACGAGGCGGCGTCCTTCGCGGCGGCCGAGGCCGAGTCCGCGGCGCGCTGCGCGGCGGCGGCCAGGCCCGTGGCCTTGGCCCCCGCGGCGCCCTTCGCGGCGGCGCCCGTCTTGAAGCCGTAGGTCTTCGCGGCCGGCGCGCCGCCCAGGGACTCCTTCAGGTTGCGCAGCGGCGCCGAGGCGTCGAAGGACGACGCGCCCGAGAGCTTCTTGTCGACGGTCCGCGACAACTTCTTGAGGGCGTCGGTGTCGACTTGTTTCGCGGCGCTCGCGGCCTGGGCCTGGGCCTGCTTCGCGACGGCGTCGAGATCTAACGAAGAGAGCTTCTTGTCGACGGTCGCGGAGGCCTTCTTCACCGCTTTATCAAGGCTGCTCGCGTCGACCTCTCCCATCTTCTTCTGCAGGACGAGGCCGCCGTCGACCACGACGTCCAGGGCCTTGAAGGCGTTGAGCGCCACGGCGTCGCCGACCGCCTCCGTGTCCACGTCCACGCGCAAATTCTTGCCCAGCTGCGCCATGCCGTCGTTGAGGCTCGGGATCAAGGTTTTGGCATTGACCGAGGACGAGAGCCTGGTGGAGGCGTCGGCGAAGTTCTTACCAACCTGGGCCGTGTCGATCTTCTGCAGCGCCGCCCCGCCCTTGGCGCCCG
>Ga0114994_10001599_pt1 | contig 16372 bp, 8 predicted proteins | sample ArcticOcean_MG_C_9_FD_87043 | JGI IMG/M metagenome (GOLD analysis project Ga0114994, IMG submission 87043) | Marine microbial communities from western Arctic Ocean - ArcticOcean_MG_CB2_152 | ecosystem: Environmental > Aquatic > Marine > Oceanic | place: Arctic Ocean: Canada Basin | collected...
AATTGTACTGGCACCCGTATTATCCAAGGTAAGGGTTGTTCCTGCTGCTCCTTTTAAGTATTCAATCACTTGGGTTTCTCCGCTTCCTGGATTTAATGACAAACCGCCCGCGGTGAGGTTAATATATCCTTTATCTCCACTTCCAGAGGCTAAATTTATATTTCCAGTTAACTCTTGGTCCCCACTGCCTGTTTTTAAAATAGATAAATCTGTACTTGCAGAGCTAGATTCATAAATATTTCCAGTAAAATCAAACGCATCTGTGCCAGTATTGCCCGTTGCTGAGTGAATTGTAAGTGTACTTCCATCATCACCTCCCAATAAATTCCCTGATCCAGACAAACCACTCAGTACTGTAGAACCGATTCCAGACGCATCTAGATCCAGATTTCCCGATCCACTGTAATAAGTGACTGTCGCAACATAATCATCATTTTCTACCCGGGTATTACTGGTACCCACTTTCGCAACGTTCCCAGTGTAAGCAGCTGTGTTATCAAATTCAAATTCTAATGAAGAGTTTAATGACATATTTCCGGCACCGTCATTTTCATGTATTGCCATGTTCACTGTTTGGTCATCACTAGATGCCCAAGTCCACGCAGCATCCATAATGGTGTTAAATCTTGTTGCCCCGTTTACCTTAGTGGCTCCGTCTGTCCCTGAAGGAGTTGCAGGGTTACCAGCGGTATTAATATCATAAAAACGAATACCTAATTTTGCATTGGTTGCTGCTGTAAGCAATGCCCAATTATCTGAGACATCTGTACCATCAGAACCTCCCGTTTGTTGGTCTGCAATCTTAAAACCTGCTCCAATGGGTGTATGCCAATTAATATATGCAGTGTCATCATCATTAATTCCATCGCCATTATTGATTACAACGCTGAACCCGAATTCTCCTGCTGGAATGGATTGTTCTGGACCCGCAGTACTAATTCCAGTTGGCCATTTTGCATCTTGTCCGATGGTTGTTCTGCTAGTCAGTGGCGTCCAAAGCCCCTTAAATGCAGTGGTAGAAGCAGAGTCTGCATTACCACTGGATCCCCCGATGGCTCCATCATCCCCAAGATCCTTGAAGAAACCTAGTTCAATTAAGTCTCCATTGTAGCTAGTATTGTCTGCTTGATCTTCATAAAGAGATGCGGCTGAGCCACCTGCCGCATTTAAGCCCTTTAATAGTTTGGTTGCTCCACCAGGGTCACTTGCATTCTGATTAGCAAAATCAAGCCAAGTTGAAAAATTGATAGTTTGCTTGGCTGAATACAAACTTGAATTGATTATCAAACAAAAAATCAAAACCCAAAACCATTTAGGAACATATGAAGATATATAGGGCATCTCGCGTATTACAAATATCATGCGAACAACCTCCCGCGTCAAATAAAAAATTAGTAAGCAATTACCGCAAGGTCATTAGTTTAAATTATAATGAATTATTAAAGAAATTCATGCACAATTACAATAGGTTTTATTATGTGAATATACTTGCAAAATAGGGTCTACAAGGAGTAGGTTTTAGGAATGAGATCAATCCCTATCTCAAAAATTTGTTTATTTGTAATTCTAATACATAATTGGAAGCTTTCGTGCTAATTATTTTAAACAGAATGTTACACTCCAAGTGGCTTATTTTAGCCTTTAAACGCACCCACATATATTTTTCTTTTCTATTCGCCTCCCTCTCCACTTCCCTCGCCAACGAGCAACAAATTGTAATACATTGGACTACTGAAACTGACCTGTCTAGTGCGATTCTCCTCAAAGACAGGAATGGAGCACATTTAGACGCAGGTTCAAGCAGTAATGGAGACGGTAACTTGGTTACCTTAGGATATTTCGACCTAGCGACCACAGCTAACCCATTTACAGGAACTTGGATACCTCTAACTTTTGGAACCCGCCTTGGGGATTCTAGTAGCGGGTATGGGTTTGCAGATGGTACTTTTGGCTTCACTACTGTTTTTACAAAAAACTCAAATATAGTTAGCGTCTACCCAAATGAGCCGGCAAATTTCAATGTAAATTCCCAAATCACGATTGTTACCAATGCACCTCCTGCTAATCATCCAATTTGTGTAAGGTTTTATGACCGAACTATTACTGGTCCTTCAGCGAGATACAACACCGTCACTGGTCCACAATGGAAATGGCCTTCTTTTTCCTCGGGAGTACCAAGCAATCTGTATTTAAAAATCAGCGATGCGACTCCTCCAAGTGGTTCTACTTGGAAGTATGGTAGCACATTTGAAGATTCTAACTCAACCTTTCAGTGTTCTTTGCAAGTTCAGGCAAACTTGTCTGCCTATGTAACAGCGGGCGGTTCGCTAAGCCCAGACCCCACCGGTTCTTATCCCTATGATTCCTCGGTAAACTTGATTGCAGTTCCCAATAACATCCATTGGGAATTTGTCCAGTGGACAGGTGCAGGGGTAACTAATCCATCATCTGCAAATACAACGGTTCTCATGACTCAGGATCGAAATGTAAGCGCCTTCTTTCAAGTTAGGAATTACAATGTAACCATTACTAAAATTGGCAAAGGTACGACCTCTGGTTCCGCAATCTACCCCTATGGAAGTGATGCAAATATAACCGCAAGTCCCGCTGCTGGTTATGAATTCAGCCATTGGTTAAATTTTGATTCGAATTCTAACCCGACCACGGGGTTGGATAATAATTTGTCTGCATCTACGACTCTTTCGGTGGGAGGTGGGCATGCATTGGTCGCAGTTTTTGACCCACTTCCCTATACTATCACTTTAAATTCAACTGCCGGAGGAAACTCCACAATCGTACAAGTCCCAGGGCCCTATTATTTCGATAGTAATTATACACTCTCAGCAAGTCCTGAGTATGGCTTTAGTTTCCAGTCTTGGACCAGTCCTTCAAATTCTGGAAGTCTTCTCTCTTCCACCACTTCTTTAATTTCGAATTTTACTTTAAATGGAAATGTCTCATTTACGGGAAATTTTTCAGAAAACCAATATCTTTTAACAGTGCTGTACGGTGCTGGCGGAGCGAGTGCATCGCCTGCAACCCCTAGCAATTATAGTCACTCGACTCAGGTACCCATAACTGCGACCGCCCTTGAAGGTTATGAATTCGACCGTTGGGAAGATCAAAATGGCTCACTTGTTAATTTTACAGATCTTAACAGTACTGTAGTTATGGCAAGGAATGCTGCAAATGTTACCGTCAAAGCTCTTTTTAAACCAAAGCAATATTCAATATCTCTAACTGCAAATACAGGTGGCCAAGTTTCTATAACTCCAACTACCGGACCATGGGAACATTTTCAAGTTTACCCTATTCTAGCAACCCCTGATTCGGGTTATCAATTTCTCAATTGGACGGGTGGCTCGAGTTCTATAAATTCTCTAACCAGTTCAATCACTGATTTTAATAACAGTCTTGCCATTTCAGGGACCATCTCTCTCACCGCAAACTTTGGTTTGGTGAACTACAATGTTTCTGCAACCGTGGCATCAGGAAATGGAAATGTAAGTGGAAGTGGAAGCTACACGATTAATAATAATCCACAAGTAACAGCCGTTGCGGATGAGGGCTGGCATTTTGCCCAATGGAGCGGAGACACATTTGCACTTAATTCCAATTCTTCTCTAACTTCCAGCGTTAATCTGTTACAAAACCCCCAAAATATTTCTGTTCAAGCTAGTTTTGAAAGAAATGGATACTCGATCAATATAGTTACCGATGGAAGTGGATTAGTGAATGGCCAATCAAGCCTCAACCTTAGTCCTGTATTTCAAGATTTGATTGAGTTGAATGCCACCGCATCCACAGGATGGGAATTTAATCGTTGGTATGGATACTCATTTGCAAATCCTGAATTAGAAAATGTATCTTTTAACGCTTCAAGTAATCTTGATTTGAATGCATCTTTTCAAAGAAAACAATATTCGTTAACAATTGGAACAACTCCACATGGTGAATCAAATGGAAGTGGCACTTATCAATTCGAAGCAAATGCAACTATTTCAACAATTCCAAATACAGGCTATCTCTTTTCTGGTTGGTCTGGAGATACTCAATACATAGCTGACATAAATTCAACCACTACCACCCTATCAATTCCCAGTAGTTCGATTTCTGTAACGCCCACTTTTACTCCCATTAATTACCAAGTTACTGTCTCTTCTGATAGCAATGGAACAGTGACGGGAAGTGGAACTTATTCTTTTGGCTCAATTGCCACTATTGTACCAACCGGAAACGGGCCCGATTTCATCAACAATGCACCAGCAGGATATACCTTGGGAAGTTGGACAATCACAAACCAAGCAGGGCAAATTACGCAAAGATCAGATAACCCCCTCTCCTTAGTCGTAGACGGAAACTATACTGTATATGGTAATTTCGAACCCATTGATGTGCAATTGCATGATTTAAATATCTCATCATCAACACAAAGTGGGGGCCAAACCTTCAATGATCCAAGCCTAAGAGAGTGGAATGCAAGTAATGCAACTTTATCCTCTGTTATTACTGCAACCCCAAATCTTGGATATTCTTTTATTGGTTGGCAGAACCCAGGCAATAAATCCATCAGTCCAAATTTCAAAAGTCCGAGCATAACTTTCACTACCGACGCCAATGCTTCTCTTATTGCCCATTTCTCTAAAAATACGACTGATGTAATTACACGTATTTCTGGAAATGGCTCCGTACAAACCGAGTCTAACGCAACTTCGCTCGTATTGAATGCAACTCCAGATAACCACAATTATTTTACCAACTGGCAGGTTGATAATAACTTTACTTATAATGTAACTCTCGGAACTTCTTCTGTAAACAGCAGTGCTCAAGTTTTCTTTTTAAATGGAAAAGAAAGCCCGTCGCTCAAATTGCTTAAAGGCTATACCTATCAATTTAATTGTAATACGAGTACCCACGAATTTTATTTATCTACAGAAAATAATTCGACTAATTATAATCAAGAGTACACAAATTCCGTTACCGGTTCGAGGACAACTAATGGTTCCCTAATTTTCACAGTACCCAACACTTTTGATACTAATACTGATCTTTACTATTGCTCAGCTGACAATTCATTTATGGGGAATAAAATTGATATCATTGACGCAATATCTGATGATCAAATTGTCCCTTTTGCCTCTCAAGAAACTATCTCACCCAGCGTTTCTCATGACATCGCACTTGAAGCTAAATTTCTATTGAACCAATATGATGTTACTATTGCAGCGGGAAGTGGAGGAGTTATTGGTACAGGTACAAGTGACAGGTACTCACACGGAACATTATTGAACTTAGTTGCGACTCCCAACCAGCACTTTGTATTTAGTCATTGGGAAGGAGCAACATTTGCGGCAAGTAATTCTTTGTCTACTTCCTCCACTATTACAAGTGATTCTCAAATCAAAGCGATATTTGCTCCAATTCTTTACGACCTCACCCTTACTCAAAATATAGCAGAAGCGGGAAATATTTTCAGCAACTCGAACACTTACAGGTTTGAAAATGGAACAACTGTTCCTATTCAAGCAAATCCAAATTCAGGTTATATTTTCAACTCTTGGAGTAACGGAGTGACCTCATCAACAACCAGCATTACAATTAATGGTAATACAAGTTTTACTGCGACCTTTGGCAGAAAACCTGCGACTATCCAATACATTATTTCAACCAATGATATTTATGGAAACACAGAATCAGGTAAAACAGGTGGATTCATAAGCCCATCCGATCTAACTGGTTACAAAGTCGGTGAAACACTCCAAATAACAGCCAATGATTACCCCGGTTATCAATTCGAAAATTGGATAGAAAGTAATAACCAAACCGATAGCTCTCGTACAAAAACTCTTTCTCTGGATGAAAATCAGACTATTACTGCAGTCTTCCAAAAATTAAGTTTTGATGTCAACTTAATCTCGACTCCCCTTGTTGGAGGAACTATATACGCAAATATTGGCTCAACTGCCCAAGTGCAAAAACTTACCTTAGCCTACGGCGAAACTGTCAAGATTTCCTCTATTGCAAATAGTAATTATCAATTCCAACAATGGTCTGGAAATAGATTGGACGGTTTAAATACGACATCAAGTGAAATTGAATTGGTTGTAACAAGTAACATTGATATCAGTGCAAAATTTATTCCTCTACAACCACTTGATCTAAAAATTATAATTGTACCCTTGGATTCAGGCTTTGCCATTGGAGATGGATCTTTTGTTTATAATCCGAACCATCCGATTTATGCCACCCCTAATACTGGTTACCTATTTGATAGATGGGAAGGTGTTGGGATTGAAAATGCGAGCCTTCAAAACTCTTCCATTCTACTGAACGAAGATAAGACTATTAAAGCAAAATTCAAAACTGATCCAAATTATATTGGTACAGGAAACCCTACCCTTCCTGGGTTGCATTCATTAACCATAATCTCCGTTCCATCTAATTCAGGTACCGTTTCTGGCGGAGGTGCATTTGGCACTGGATGGATTGATATAAAAGCAGTCCCTTCAACAGGCTATAAATTCTTACATTGGGATGGAAATGGACTCGAGAATAACACTTCGACTTCAACCAGGTTTTTCCTAACTGCTAATACAACACTTTCTGCTGTTTTTCGTACAGTTAAAGGATTTGATCTTTTATCGGACGCCACTTCGCTTGGAAACTCATGGTGGTATAGTGATTGGTTTGGCCCTTTTTGGCATCGAGAAGGAGATTTATGGATATACCACGCACCAATGGGTTGGATCTACATCATTCCAGAGAATAACCTGGGTAACTTATGGTTTTGGGTAGATTATTTATCAGGTTGGCAATGGACTTCAAAATCTATCTTCCCCTACCATCGTGCCCATTCCCAAGCTAAATGGTTTTGGTTTAATAAAGAGAAATCTACGCAAGAAATTCGTCTATTTTATGGGTATAACGATGCAAGCGGAGGTGGGACATGGGTTCAGTATTAAAGAAAATTGGAATTCCACCACGACCAACTTGTCTAAACCTTAAAAAGAGGAAGTCTAGTAACTCAGGTTTAATTTTTTAATCTTTCTTAAAAGATTAATTTTGAACTAAGGGGTGGGATTCTTTTTACGAACAAATTCAAGAGAATTTGTAAAGGTTAAAGATTTGCTTTGAATTGAAATTATTTTGGCATATTAATTACGAATGTAACTATTATTTGATTTACGGGAGCCATAGAGTTGAAATAATTGCCAGCATAAAAGATACAAATTAACGATCAAACTCTAGCACATATAACCATTTTCAATTGCATGGTAGTTAATTTTGCATATTGAGAATTCCCTACCCTTTAATGTTATAAGAAAACATTTTGTGTATTGTGCTTTCAACCCCTTTAAATGTTTCAATACGAATTTGGAAAGTATTTATTTCTCCCTAGGGGTTCGTGCATATTGAATTTGTGTCGATCTAACCTTTTTTATTCATGTTAGTTGCACCATTCAGACGTCGCTCCACTCATTTACCTTCAGTATCGAACTAAAGAAATTCGATGTGGTTCATCTTTTAATCTGTGCAAAATTGAGTGTCAGTGATGACATAGACACTTCAAAGCTTCCTTCGCATATAAAAGCAATGATAAAGTCGAATTTTAGCCAAGTCCAATATGCTTAATTTGAGAATCATCAATCGTCTTCTTTTGATATCTTAGTACTGCGGTGTAGAGAAAGGATCTTATCTTACTTGATGAAAAGTTGTTAGTATCTTTCCTTAAGAGCGAAGGCTAATACCTTGACTTAGTTCGTGTCCAATTAGAGTTTACTTCTAATAAACCAATCGTCTTACATTTCAAAACTTAATGCCAGGCGAAGTACAACACACAATTATTCTCATCACTGTGTAAATCAACGATTTTGGTGAATATACTTAAAAGACGGAATACAGGCTAGTAATTACGACTAGAGATTCGGGTGGGGTATAGGCTCAAATCATTCCAATGATACTAACCTGTTTTGCGCTGAATTGAGCCCAACAAAAAATTTAATTGAAAGGATTCTTGGGCTTAAAGTAAGACAAGATGCCATTTGAGTTCTTACGAATAATTACGACACCCTCAGTAGCTTCAAGAATTTCTCCATCTTTAATTACATTGTTTGGATTAGCGGCACCCACTTTTCTCCACCCACCTCCTGAAATTATCACTTGGGGAGCAGAACTGTAGCCAGCTCCTCGTGTATTACCAGTACCAGAAAAACTAAATCCAGTCACGGAACCACTAGAAACGGTCGCCGTTGCTACAGCCATACTAGTGTTTCCACCTCCCATAAAATAAGCTTTTGCATTACCATTATATCCACCACCACCATGCCCCGTCTTCCAAGTCTTGGTACCAAAATTTGCGAAGTTGATATCACGACGCTTTTTGACAACAATATTTGTACTATTAAGTCTCGCAACAATCTTGTGTGTACCGATTAAACCTGAAAATATTTTAATTCCACTTCCTGTCGATACTTCAGTTCCATTAACATCGAGTTCTTTGTCTCCATTATCGTTAAGCTTTTTTCCAAAAAGACCATCAAAAGTTATGTCAAAACCGACAAGGGGTGCGGCCGCACCGCCTAAAGTAACAAGCGTATGGTTACTGTCATTATGGTCAACTGACAATCCACCAGATGCAGTACAACTTCGTAGATTGCTAACAGTACCAGACGCCAATGAAACATCTGTATCCGCTAGACCATTGCTACTAGCAGTACCTGCTCGTGCAGTTGCTGTAGCAGTTGCTGTAACTCCATCGTTAACTCCTGATTTGTAATAAAACTGAGACCAAACCGCACCATCAAGAAAAAAGAGTTGATCTGCACCTGTATCAGTATCTCCAGAAGCAGTCTTAAACTCAACTGCACTCGTACCAAACACCTTTGAGGGAATTAGTTCTGCGAGCAGCATATCAGTCCCGTATGGATTATTCATCACAAAAGCTCCACCAGTTGCAGGTAATTGCATTTTTTTATCAGTAGTGGTTGCAGCACCTTCAAAATCTAAAGTGAGAGAACCATTAGTTCTTTTGGCCACAATAAAAGCTTCATCGGGATATAAAACAACATCGTTTTGGAGCCCCCATCCGATGTAGGAGGTAGAGTACCACCCTGCTGCTCTACCAGAACCGGAAGGCATGTAACAAAATGAATAATAAGCTCCGTAGAAAAGATAAACAAAATCTGCCCCTGCACCTCCACCTGCATTCGCACTAGCAGGAGTTAAATCGAGTTCTGCTGAAGTCTCACCAAAAACTGAACCAAGCGTGGGTGCTGCAAAAACTTCAACAGAAAAATCAGCTTGTAACACATTTTGTAGCGTTTCACCGTTAGCCAATCTTGTTATATCAAGTGTTAGGCGAGTAGCATTATTATCTTGAATCAAAAAGAATCTGCCCTCATCGTCGTCTCCAGATTCGGTAAGTTTAACAAAATGTGGTCCTCCCACAACTGTTGCAGTTGGAGCGGCAGAGTAACCTGAACCAGCATTTGTTATACTGATTCCTGTTATCGCACCAGATCCATTAATACTAGCAGTTGCAGTAGCCTGATCGTCACCAGAAGTTGGATAATCAATTATGATTTCTGGGGCTATTGAAAAGCCTGTACCAGCATAAGTAATAGCGATTGAACCAACTCCAGCACCAGATAATGAAGCGGTGAGGATAGGTTTTTTAACTGCAGAATTGAAAACACCTGATATAAAAGGATTAATTGTTGTCTCGCTAGCATCTGAAGAATCTTCAAAACTTATCGTCGTAGAAGTAACGCTAGCTAATTGACCAGAAAAAACTGCATCTCCCGAAACTCCTGCACTCACGACAGTAAACACTGGTGCCTTTGCGGGATTTGATGCGGAATTTGTAACCGTCTTTTGTATACTACCCGAAACCCCAGCTACATTTGGTGCTGAATGAAGAAAACAGGGCAGAGAAAAAAGAAGTACAATAATACTGTAAGCGTAGCGGGCGTTATTCATAGTGTTTGAAGATAATTAAGTAAGGACTCATAATTACTTAGCAGTAATTAAGTAAATCTTACAAGTAATTGAGATGTTTTTTCAAAATAAATATTTCGATAAGTAAGTTTTTTTTAAATAATGTCACAATATTAGTGATTTAGTTCATTAAATATAAGTTTTTTACAAATTAACATGCTCAAATTTATATAGCAAATAAGAACCAATAATAAAACAAACTACATTTGGAATCCATAGATAAAATGAAGTTGAGTAAATTATGGAGAAGTCTTCTAATAATGTAAGGCTCCCGTAGTATAAAATCGATAGGGAAATACCCATAGCCAAATTAGACATAGTTTCTTTACGACCTTTAGTGATGGATAATGGTAAAAGAACAAGAGAAAGGAAAAATGATGAAGTGCCCAAAGCAAAACCTTTCTGGACTAGTACTTTGGCTTCGGCTTTTTTTTCATTATCGACTCTAGATAATTCTAATAATTTGAAAAAGCCTAGGCGCTTAATACTGAAAAAACTATTTTTTGAATTTAGATCGAATACTAGTGGTTTGCTCCATTTTTCGAAAGAAACAAAAAGGTTATTGTTTCCACGTTTTTGGCTGGATTCTAAATCAACATTCTTCAAATGAAGAAATAAGTGTGAATTATTTAAACTCTTTTGAATTCTAGCACTTTTGCTATTTATAATTCTCAAGAGTTCTCCTTGTTCTCCCAAAAGTAAAATTCTTAAATTATACCAATTGTTTCCCTCAACCGATCCAACAGATAGAGAAACTTTTCGAATCGTTTCATCCGCCAGAGTTGCAAGATTCTTATTGGTAAGACTCGTAGAATCATCATCGAGATCAAATTCAATCTGTTTTTCTGTTTTTAAAAGAGAATTTATATTTGACCAAACAATTGCCGATTTTTTTTGATCAAATTCTGCCCGGCTTACAGGTGCCCATTGCAAAAATGTGAAGAGAGAAAATAAAGATACAACGAGCGAAAGAAAAAAACAGGGCAGTCCCCATGAAAAAATTCCCTGGCCTAAAGAACGTAATGCGAGAATTTCATTATTAGAAGCCCATCTTCCGTAGCAAAGCAAAAGGGCCAACATAAAGCCAAAGGGTAAGGCAAAGGATAAGGCATAGGGAATTAAAAGTGAGGACAAGTCAAGAAATGCATAAGGAGACACAGACATTGCCTGCAATAAATATTCATCGTGTTTCACCAAATTACCATAAAGTAAGATCACTAATAGGATTAACGTTATCAACATAGTCATAAAAACTAGTTGGAAAAAATAATGACGATTTATTGTTTTTGCGTTCATCTGATTTTAAAATCACGAGAAACTTATTTTTTTCAAATCTTCGGGTACATCGACACCCACTGAAGGGTATTCAGTTATTCCCACCGCAATTCGAAAGCCACGCTGTAAGGCCCGAAGTTGTTCAAGTTTTTCAATTTTCTCTAACTGTCCCTCCTGGCTCGAGAGAAAATCTTCCAGGAAATCTCTTTTATATCCATATAGCCCCATATGTTTATAAGCATAATTTGAATATCCTTGAAGCCATCTGGTTTCTTTATCGCGGGCAAAAGGAATGGGTGCTCGTGAGAAATACAATGCATTCCCATTATTATCAATGACTACCTTGACCTGATTAGGGTCTTGAAAATCCTTCTCCGATTGAAAAATCGACGCGAGGGTTGAAATAGACACAGAAGGATGAGTCAGAGCTTGAGCAAGCATAAGAATATGATTTCTCCTTATCATTGGTTCATCTGCCTGTACATTAATCACCAGTTCTCTTTTCAAAACTTGATTTACAGTCGCAATTCGATCAGTCCCAGATGGAAGATCGGGTTGCGTTAAAATAACATTATACCCTGAGGTTTCTAAAATATCTCTGAGCTCTTCTCCATCCACCGCAAAATAAAGATCAAATTCAGGAACTTGTTCACGAAGCCTCTCAGCAGTTCGTAAAATAAGAGGTTTCCCCCCCGCATCCGCTAATAGCTTTCTTGGAAAACGAACAGATGCAAGTCTGGCTGGAACAATAATTGTAGGAGTTGTGGGTGAATCCATAAAATAGAATTAATTTGTTATCACTTCTTGAGTTGTCGCAAGCAAAACCTGACGATAGTATAACTCAATATTTTTTCTTATGATAAAACCAGCAGAATCAACTATGTCCAACTCAAACAAGATCGACCGTTTTTCCTTACCCGATGAAAGAGGTCGATTTGGACCCTATGGCGGATCTTATGTTCCTGAAACACTTTCTCATCCTTTATGCGAACTCACCGAAGCCTACCTCGATGCTAGGCAAGATCCAACCTTTCAAGAAGAGCTTGCTTTCTTACTTCGTACATTTGCAGGAAGGCCAACTGAACTATACTTTGCCGAGCGACTAACAAAAGAAATTGGCGGTGCTAAAATTTTTCTCAAGAGAGAAGATTTACTACACACGGGAGCTCACAAAATAAATAATGCACTCGGGCAAGCTCTACTTGCTAAAAGAATGGGGAAAACTCGAATTATTGCTGAGACGGGTGCAGGGCAGCATGGAATTGCCACTGCATCCGTCTGTGCCCACTTTGGGTTTAGATGTGTAATCTACATGGGGGCTGAGGACATGAGAAGGCAGTCTCTCAATGTTTTTCGTATGAGATTGAGCGGGGCAGAAGTTCGCGGCGTTGAATCTGGAAGCAAAACTCTCAAAGAGGCGATTAACGAGGCGATGCGAGATTGGGTAACCAATGTACGAGACACTCATTATATACTAGGATCTGCATTAGGCGCACACCCCTACCCTGGCATGGTTCGAGATTTCCACCGAATCATTGGAGAGGAAACAAAAAAACAATTTTTAAAACTTGAAGGAAAATTACCCGATGAAATGATTGCTTGTGTGGGTGGTGGGAGTAATGCAATTGGATTTTTCTTCGACTTTCTTGAGGAAGAAAATGTTCGATTAATTGGAGTTGAAGCAGGAGGACGATCTCTTGAAGAAGGTCAGCATGCTGCAAGATTTGAGGGAGGAAAACTAGGAATTTTACAAGGGTGTAAGACTTGGATCCTGCAAAATGAAGATGGGCAAATAAATCAGACTCATTCGGTTTCTGCGGGGCTTGATTATGCTGCAATCGGCCCGGAGCATGCCTTTTATCGAGATCGAAATCGTATCAATTATGCACATGCCAATGATGCCGATGCACTAGAAGCTTTTCAAACTCTCTCATCTAAAGAGGGGATTCTTCCTGCCCTCGAAACTTCTCATGGACTATCCTACGCATTTAAGAGAGCAAGCGAACTTTCCAAAGACAAAATTATCTGCGTTAATTTAAGTGGGCGGGGTGATAAAGATGCGATGGAAGTAGCCCGTTTACTTGAAGTCGATAATTCTTTTGTGAAAATATCATGAATAGTATGACTGGGTATGGAATGGCCTCCATTCGTATAGGAAACCTGTCCATTGAAATAGAGGTTACTTCAGTAAATAAAAGACATCTTGAAACCATAATATCTGCTCCCAAAGAGTGGCAACGTTTTGAGTATGATGCGACTAAGCAGATAAAATCACTTTTTGAAAGAGGAAGAATTCGTGCAGCAATCAACCTAATCAAAACCTCGGAAGAAGAAGAGGAAGGTTTTTTCGAAGAATCTATTATTGAAGAGGACCTCGAACGCTTGGAAGGTTTTCTGCGAAAAAGAAATCAAGCATTCGAAGTAACTCCCGAATTAATTTTGCGACTTGCAGACTTGCGAAAAAACCAGACTAAACTACCTCCACTAGAGAAAGTTCGCCATGATCTTGAAAATACACTCAGCGAGGCGTGTAAAAACATGGTACAAATGAGGCAGAAGGAAGGATTGGCAATCAAGGATGATCTCCTGGCAAGAATCAATTGTATAAGAGATTATATCTCCCAAATGGACGAATTATCTGATGGAATGGCTCAAGAGCACAAAGATAAATTATTGGAGCGACTCAAAAAATCTAATTTATCTCTTGAGCAGGATGACGATCGAATTCTTAAAGAGGTTGCTCTTTTTGCAGAAAAGTCAGACATGACAGAGGAGATTACTCGCTTAAAAAGCCACCTTAGTCAAATGCAAGAAACACTCGAAGTTAAGGGTTGTATTGGTAGAAAGATCGAATTTTTACTTCAAGAAATCTCGCGGGAACTCAATACATTTTGCTCAAAATCAACTCGTACCCAATGTACCAATGTAGCTCTTAATGCTCGAACTGAAGTTGAAAAGATGAGAGAGCAATCCTTAAATATTGAATAGTATTATCACTAGGAATCTGTGGGGACATTAGTGCTTTCTAAATTTCTAGCTTCACGACCTTCTAAAAATCCCACGATCATATAGCTAAATGCTCCAATAAAAATTCCTGAATCCGCGATATTAAAAACTGGGTAATCATAATTGACCCATGGAATGTAGATATCAATAAAGTCGACAACTTCAGCAGGTTCTCTAAAAACACGGTCGCATAAGTTTCCTGCAATTCCACCACATATTAAACCAAAAATAATTTGAAGGTTTGGTTTATAAAGTTCTAAATTTTTTCGGAATAGAAAAATCAAAAGTAAAGCTATGCCTGCAAGTGCGGTTAAAACCTCTGGATAATCTGAAAACATACTCCATGCTGCACCCGGGTTTGTCACATAAGTAAATTCCAAAAAAGCTTCATGGCCACTTATCCAATCAAAAACTACGATTGGAAAGTTTCTTAAATTCACAGAGTGCTCAACTGCCCAATTTTTTGTGACGAGGTCAAAACCCCACACGAAAAAAAAGAAAAGCCAAAACCTTAGATAGGTCACTTTAACTGCATCGTTAAAAATGAAGAAATATTAATCATCTTCACCTAACGTTGAGTCTGAGATAGTAGCAAAAATACCGCCGCCACTATCACGTTCCTTACGATTTCTTTGTTCAAAAAGGGTTTGGCCATCAAGAGAGAACCTCGTGAACGGGACTACTTTCAAACGAGCTTTCTTGATTGGTTTATTAGTCTCCTGACAAATACCAAAGCTTCCATCAAAAATACGGTCAATGGCATCCTCAATCTCCTCCAGTGCTTCTTGTTCAGTTGCAACCATAGATAGAGCCACATCCCGATTAAAGGATTCCGACCCAGAATCAGAAGAATTAATTGATGATTCCCCAGATGACTCACGAGCGGATGCACCAAGAGTCTCGCTTGAGTGCTGACCAAGAGCTCCCTTTAAAGAATGTCTCAATGTCATCAAATCATAATAGTACGATTCCAACTCTTTTGGAACTTTTGACTCATCGCGAATAGGTCGAGTGGGTCCAAGCGATACCCCAAATCCTAAGATATCATCAATGGAAGCAGTTTGAAGTTTTTTTACTTTTGCAGTTTTAACTTTTTTCTTAGGCTCATCCTTGATGGTAGGTAATACTGTGTTCTTCTTGATCTTTTTAGGCTTTGGAGGTGCTTTCTCAACCTTCCTGCTTTCAATGATTGCCCGCACATCCTCCAATGTGAAATTTGAACTTTCTTTCTTTACCTCCGAGTTTAATGTCTTTGACTGTGTTTTCTTAACAATTTCTCGAACTTTTATCTCAACTTCAGAATCAGGCTTTGCTTTAGGCTTTCGACCCCTTCGAGCTGGTTTAGCACTCTCATTTTTTGTATCCGAATCTTTTTTCAAAGTACCTTTTGCTGGTTTTTCTTTGGCGGGCAAAGATGCATCCTTTCTTGGACGCCCTCGAGGTCTCTTTATTGGTTGAACAGGCTCTGCGTCAGAAGTTTTTTGATTCGCTGTAGAATTAGAAGCATTTGTTTTTTTAGTCATAAAAGTTTTTTGGGTTAAAATTAATAACTTAAGAGAGCTTGGCTAGTACTTCGGCGCATCGCGGAGAGACTTCCCCCCAAGGTTCAACAGAAACAAGTTCAGGCACCCACCGCCAGCTCCTTGGGCAGCGTTTACCACTTGCATGACGAGAGACAACTTCTATTTCCTCGTCATCTGAAAGTTCAATTAGAGAAACATTAGAAACAATTAAAATCTCCGCCAAGTCTTCTTTTCTGGATTGAAAGAGAGAAAGAAGTGGATCACTTGCAGGGATTTTAATTTCTATCTCGGCTTCTAATGATTGCCCAATTTCTTTTCGAGTACGAAGGGATTCTAATGATTCATTAATCATCGAGTCTTTAAAATCTAAGATTGCTTGTGCATCAGATAATTCATTGCCTTGATTCCAACTCTCCTCCTCTTCAGGCCACGATTGCAAAGCTAGCACTTCATCAGTAAGGTCAATGTCCGATTGGTGAAAAGACCATGCCTCGTCTGCCGTAAATGGAGCCATCGGTCCAAGAATTCGAATCAGCGATTCGAAGATTAAATGTAATGTAGTTTGTGTAGAT
>Ga0114994_10001603_pt1 | contig 16367 bp, 19 predicted proteins | sample ArcticOcean_MG_C_9_FD_87043 | JGI IMG/M metagenome (GOLD analysis project Ga0114994, IMG submission 87043) | Marine microbial communities from western Arctic Ocean - ArcticOcean_MG_CB2_152 | ecosystem: Environmental > Aquatic > Marine > Oceanic | place: Arctic Ocean: Canada Basin | collected...
CGCGCTCATAAGAACCTCAATGATGAGCTAAATAAAAGAGCTTGGCGAGACACATTGCCAAGGTTTGCCCTTCGCCCTGCAGCTTTTGATAGGGCACGGTATCAACGGTTTGCTGAATTCCTTAAAAAGCAAAAATTAATAAAAAAAATACGACCTATTAGCGATTACGCTATTGAACTGCCTTGAAGATTTTAATAAAGAACGCTAAATTCTATAAGGCTGGGGAAATAATATTACCAATAAAGGTCTGCCCAGCGGCCGCTAAGGTAGGTTTTTAGTGTTACGGAAGCTAGGACTAGCAATAGTTCTTTTTATTCTTTGGATATTGCTGTCAGGAATTTATCAACCTTTCTTGATATCACTTGGCATCGTATCCAGTCTTTTTGTGGCTTGGATTGCGCACCGCATGGATGTAGTCGACCACGAAGGTTTCCCCATTCATCTGGGCCCTAAAGCCATAACTTATTGGCCTTGGCTCTTATGGGAGATTGTAAAAGCTAATATTGATGTTGCCCTTATTATCGTGAAGCCAAAGCTAGAAATTAGTCCCGTTATGTTTCGCTCTCCTGCCAGCCAAAATACTGAGGTTGGTCTCGTTACCTATGCCAATTCAATCACATTGACTCCTGGGACCATCACGGTAGCGTTAAATGATGGTAGCGTTGATGTCCATTCCTTGACGGTCGAAGCCGCGGATGAAGTGATTTCCGGGCGAATGGATAAGCGAGTTTGTCAGATGGAGGGTATTAGCTAATGTTTATTGCCGCTGCTGCCGCCATCATTGTTGCTATGGCACTGACATTAATTCGGGCCATACTTGGGCCTACGATTTACGATCGTATCTTGGCAGTTAATTTATTCGGTACCAAGGCCCTCTTGCTCATTGCTATAATGGGTTTTTTAACCGACCGCCCTGAATTTCTCGATATTGCATTAGTCTACGCTTTAATCAACTTCATCGCTACAATCGCAATAATGAAATTTTTCCGCTTTGCACATCTGGGTCATCCGCATGAAAATGATAGCTTGGGAGATCTTTAAAGATGGTAATCGAGTACTTAAGTTGGATATTCATTATCATTGGGAGCGTATTCTCAATTATAAGCGCTATTGGTATTTTACGACTGCCTGATGTTTATACTCGGATGCATGCAGCAGGTATTGGCGATACATTAGCCTTAGGCTCCCTAGCCTTTGGCATGATGTTACAAGCTGGATGGACGATCGTTACAGTTAAACTTTCATTGATCCTACTTTTTATGTTCTTTGCAGCCCCAACCACCACGCATGCACTGGCCAAGGCTGCTCTTGCCGGAGGAGCTAAGCCTATCCTTGAGGAAGACAGAATAAAAGCGGGAGAAAACCAATAGAGGCTTTCCTCGACATATCCATTTTATTACTGATGGTAGTTACAGCATTTTCTATCGTTAAGCTTAGGAATCTTTTTTCTGTTGCTATTTTATCAGGTATTTTCAGCCTTTTAGCAGCCACTCTTTATGTTTTACTTGCCGCAGTTGATGTCGCGTTCACAGAAGCCTCAGTCGGGGCTGGTATATCGACTTTGCTGATGTTGGCAACAATAGCTATAACCGGAGAATATGAAAAGAAATCCGCACGCAGTACTTTGCTACCCAAATTTATTGTTATCATTACTGGTATAGCTCTAATTTATGGCACCTTAGATATGCCTATGTATGGTGCAATAGATTCTCCCCCGAATCTCTATCTTATTCAGAGGTTTATAGAACAATCTGGCTCTGAAATTGGCATACCGAATATAGTCACCTCCATTCTTGCAAGCTATAGAGGTTACGATACACTTGGAGAAACTTTTGTTATTTTCACTGCGGCTATTGGTGTCCTAGCCCTACTGGGACGCAGTGCTAATCGATGGCGTCCAGGCTTAAAAGCCAATAATGCTCAAAAAACGGACGAGGAAGAAGTATGAACAATCATTCTATCTTACGTGTCGTTTCAAAATTTATGATACCTTTTATTTTATTATTCGCTCTATATGTCCAGTTTCATGGTGACTTTGGACCTGGAGGTGGTTTTCAGGCCGGTGTTATATTTGCATCAGCGTTTATTTTATATGGTTTAATTTATGGAATAGAAAATGCGAGGCGAGTTTTACCAGCTAACGCGACCCGTCTCCTGCTTGTGTTTGGTGTTCTTCTTTATGCTGGGGTTGGCGTAGCTAGTATCATATCAGGTGGCAACTTTCTCGATTATAACGTTCTTGCAAATAATGGCCCTGCCGGCCAACACCTTGGCATATTCTTAGTCGAATTTGGCGTTGGAACTACCGTTGCGGCTACCATGATCTCTATTTTCTATGTATTTGCCGGACAGGATAATTAATTGATGACAATACCAATAGAAATTCCTGGCCTGATAAATTATTGGATCGTTATTGTACTCATGATGATCGGCTTTTACATAGTTATATCTCAAGGAAATTTAATAAAGAAAATTGTCGGCCTAAATATCTTCCAGGTTTCAGTATTTGTTCTGTATATCTCAATGAGTAAGATTGATGGCGGAGCAGCACCAATTTTGGATGAAGCGATAAAAAATTACTCAAATCCATTACCTCACGTCCTGATACTAACTGCTATTGTTGTAGGTGTGGCCACAACGGCCCTTGGCTTGGCTATCATAGTTCGTATACGAGATTCTTATGGCACAATTGAAGAGGACAAAATTATAAACATGGAGAGAGATGACACCTGATGTTAGAGAGTCTCTACCACCACTTGCCAGCGATACAGGTCGTTCTGCCACTAGTTTCAGCTCCCATATGTGTCATTTTTCGCCGGACCGCCATTGCCTGGTCGATCGCGATGGTAGCCTCATGGCTATCATTTAGCATTTCCATACTACTACTGGAACAAGTTAATTCTAACGGCCCAATCTCTTATTTATTAGGTGGTTGGCAAGTTCCCTGGGGCATAGAATATAAAGTCGACCAACTATCGGCTTTTGTCTTACTTATTGTAACAGCAATTGGGTCTATAGTAACGCTATTCGCTCCAAATAGCGTAAACAAAGAAATAGCATCTGATCGTATCTATCTATTCTATACAATGTATTTACTTACGTTTGCAGGATTGCTTGGTATAACAATAACAGGAGATGCTTTTAATCTCTTTGTTTTCCTCGAAATATCATCACTATCATCTTACGTGTTAATCAGTCTTGGGGGGAAAAGAAACGCTCTCACTGCGGCTTATAGATACCTAATATTAGGTACCATAGGTGCGACCTTCTACATTATCGGCGTCGGCCTCTTATACCAGATGACTGGCACACTAAACATTGCTGATATCTCCCAACGATTACCTGAAGTTGCTGGAATAAAGACTGTAATGGTTGCATTCGCATTTATGACCGTTGGGATAGGCCTTAAACTGGGTCTTTTTCCACTCCACGTCTGGTTGCCAAACGCTTACACTTATGCACCGTCGATAGTTACAGCCTTTTTAGCCGCTACAGCAACAAAAGTAGCTGTATACGTTTTGCTAAGAATTTATTTCTCACTGTTTGGTACAAAGATACTATTGTCTCTGCCGATCCAGGAGTTTCTTTTGATATTAGGTTTAATTGCAATAATATCCATGTCTCTAGTTGCAATTTATCAAAAAAACACCAAACGCCTTTTAGCATATTCCAGTGTGGCCCAAGTAGGTTATATGGTTATAGGTATAAGCATGATAACTGTGACTGGATTAACAGCCACTATCATCCACCTTTTTAACCACGCTGTCATTAAAGGAGCACTTTTTTTAGTGATTGCAGCTGTATTTTACCGTATCAACTCAGTTAAAATTGAAGATATGGCCGGTTTAGCCAAGAGTATGCCTTTTACAATGGCAGCATTTGTTGCCGCGGGTTTCAGTCTCATTGGTGTGCCGTTAACAGCTGGTTTTATTAGCAAATGGTATTTAATCTTAGGTGCTATTGATAAAGGGTGGTTGTTTGTGGCTGTTCTTATTATTGTCAGTTCATTACTAGCAGTAATATATTTCTGGAAAGTCGTTGAAAGCGTTTATTTCAAAGAACGCCCTCCGGGAGCAATTCAAATAAAAGAGATACCCTTAACAATGTTGATACCTATTTGGATAATGGTAGGCGCTAATTTTTATTTCGGAATCAACACCAATTTTACAATATCAATAGCTGAGAAGGCTGCTAAGTATTTGATCGGAAGTCCCTTATGATACCAGAGCAATTGATCTTGTGGGCTATCCTTATTCCCTTATTCGGTTCAATTGGTATTCTACTAACAAGCAAAATACCAAATTTACGCGAAACTATAACACTTCTAACAGCATTATCACTGTTCCTGATAGTTGCATCTCTTACCCCAACTATTCTTGCGGGCGGGCGACCCACTGTAACTCTTTTAGAGCTCTTACCAGGATTAAGTATAAGCTTTACTGTTGAACCACTAGGGATGTTATTCGGCCTAGTAGCTTCATTTCTCTGGATAGTAAACTCCATATATTCAATAGGCTATATGCGCGGTCATCATGAGAAAAACCAAACTCGCTTCTATTTTTTCTTTGCTATAGCCTTAGCAAGTGCCATTGGGGTTGCCTTTGCAGGCAACATGCTGACTTTATTCGTATGTTACGAAATTTTAACTCTTTGCACATTTCCGCTTGTTACTCATTCTGGTAAACCCGAAGCTGCAAAATCAGGAAGAATATATCTTGGTATCCTACTTGGTACTTCGGTTGGACTTCAACTCTTAGCCATTATATGGACTTGGCACGCAACTGGAACTCTCGACTTTACAGATGGTGGAATACTTGAGGGAAAAGTCTCGAAAGTCGCCATAAGTATTCTACTTTTTCTGTATATCTATGGGATAGGTAAAGCAGCTTTAATGCCAATTCACAGCTGGCTTCCAGCAGCTATGGTTGCACCAACACCCGTCAGCGCATTACTGCATGCAGTAGCTGTTGTAAAAGCTGGGGTTTTTACTGTTTTAAAAGTTATAATTTATATTTTTGGTGTCGACACACTGTCGAACATGTCTGAAGATAACTGGCTAATGTATATTGCTTCATTTACCATTTTAGCGGCATCGTGCGTCGCACTTACCAAAGATAACTTAAAGGCACGGTTAGCATACTCTACAGTTAGCCAACTCGCTTACATCGTATTGGGCGCCGCACTAGCTAATAGTATGGGAATAATGGGAGGGGGTATGCATATTGTAATGCATGCATTCGGCAAAATAACCCTATTTTTCTGCGCTGGAGCTATATTGGTGGCAAGCCATAAAACAGAAATTTCTGAAATGAATGGATTAGGCAAAGTTATGCCCTTTACGTTTATTGCTTTTCTCATCGGATCATTGAGTGTAATTGGACTGCCCCCATTAGGGGGAGCGTGGAGCAAATGGTATCTAATGTTAGCTACAGTAGAATCCGAACATTTAATGTTTATAATTGTGTTTATGGTTAGCTCACTTCTAAACATCGCATATTTGATGCCAATTGTTGCACGTGGATTTTTTTCAACCGCTAAACCATCGATACATGCCGGTGAGAATAAATCTGAAGGTATTAGTTTTTGGCATAGCTTACAGATTGGAAACATTCGTGAAGCTCCGCCATTTTGTTTATTAGCTATGACAATTTCGAGTTTAGGTTGCATAGCATTATTTATTTATGCGGATAATGTATTCCAGCTCCTTGCTCCAATAGCAGGAATAAAATGACCTTAGGAAAGAAAGTGACCCAAACTAACTCAGATGATAAAAGCTACTGGCTCGACAGTAAAAAAAATGTTGATAAAATCTGGTATGCTCTCATAGGTCTATGTGCCATTTCGATTGTCGCCGATTTTTTCTATCATAAGCACGTAATACATCCAATCGAAGACTTAATTGTCGGAATGTACGGTTGGTATGGCTTTATTGGCTGCGTATTTTTAGTTCTTAGTGCAAAATTACTAAGAAAAATTATAATGCGCCCAGAAAATTATTACACTGAGAATAATGATGACTGAATTACCACCAGGTATTATTTTAATTTTAGGGGCTATTTTTGTTCCATTCTTGCGCGGTAACTTGCGTAATATTTACATGCTCGCTCTTCCTATTATTGGATTAAGCAGTCTTTTATTAACATCTCAAAATTATCAATTTGAGTTTAACTTGTTCGGATACAACATATCGCCAGTTCGGATTGATAGTCTCAGTCTCATTTTCGGTTATATATTCCATATCGCTGCAATAATCAGTATCATTTTTGCGTTGCACATTAAGGATACAGTGCAACAAATGGCGGGCCTTATTTATGCTGGTGCCGCTATCGGAGCAGTTTTTGCAGGCGACCTCATTAGCTTGTTTGTGTATTGGGAAGGTACGGCTATTGCTTCCGTTTTTCTTATTTGGTCTAGTAAAACAGAGAGTTCCTATCGTGCAGGCATGCGCTACCTGATAATACAAGTTGGATCAGGGGTCTTACTGTTAGCTGGTGCAATCATTCATTTTCAAAACACTGGGTCGATTTCTTTTGAGAAAATGACTTTAAATGGGCTCGGACCCACTCTGATATTCATAGCTTTCGGTATTAAGGCCGCCTTCCCTCTTTTACATAATTGGCTTGAGGACGCATACCCAGAAGCAACAGTAACTGGTACTGTTTTTTTATCGGCATTTACAACAAAACTAGCGATTTATGCTCTAGCACGAGGATTCCCTGGAACTGAGATGCTGATTTGGATTGGAGCGACGATGACCGCTTTTCCAATTTTCTATGCTGTTATCGAAAATGACCTAAGAAAAGTTCTCACCTACAGTCTAAATAATCAACTTGGCTTTATGGTTGTTGGCATTGGGATTGGAACAGAACTTGCTCTCAATGGAACTGCCGCACACGCTTTCTCTCATATTCTATATAAAGCCCTTCTTTTTATGTCGATGGGCGCTGTTCTCTATCGAACGGGAACCATCAAGGGTTCAGAGCTCGGAGGCTTATATAAGTCCATGCCGTACACAACGGGGTTCTGTTTAGTGGGAGCTGCTTCAATTTCAGCTTTCCCATTATTTAGTGGATTTGTCTCCAAATCATTAATAATAACAGCCACTGCGTATGAGGGACACTGGGTGGTATGGGCAATACTCCTATTTGCATCTGCAGGTGTTTTTCATCACTCTGGAATAAAAATACCTTATTTTGCATTTTTTCAGCATGACTCCGGAAAGCGTCCGAAAGAAGCACCAATAAACATGTTAACTGCAATGGCAATCGCTGCGTTATTATGTTTGATTATCGGTATTTTTCCTCAACGGCTGTATGATATCCTACCATACACAGTTGATTTTATTCCGTACACAACAACACATGTTGTTACCCAACTACAGCTTTTGTTTTTCTCTGCTCTTGCATTTGGATGGCTTATGAGAACAGGCCTTTATCCGCCCGAGCTAAAGTCGACAAACTTGGACTTTGACTGGTCTTATAGAATACTAATACCTAAAATATTGGATAGAATCAGCAAACTAATTCTAATATTGGATAACAAAATTCATTTGATTTTTAAAAATATTATTGATTTTTTTCTTGCTCAGTTATTCCGCCACCATGGACCCAGCGGTATCCTTGCAAGAACGAATACAGCAGGCGCAGCAGTTGCCTTAGTTATAGCTTCCCTCGGTTTATTTATTATTATATTCTTTGTCAGTGATTAACCTATGCGCTGAACATATATTTACTATTTGCATCACCTTAATCAGATCATTTTTAAGTGCCGGGAATCTTTCTCCAATCGCATGTAGTACTTTCTTTAAAGAACTAGATACATTGGACCCTTGGCGAGGCAAATTCACCTATCGTAAGCCATAATGACGACAGCTTTAGAGATAATAGTTCTATTTTTCTTATCGGGGCGACCATTACGTCTTTCTCAATAGGTCATTCGTTAACAGGCGCAGGATTAAATGAATAACAAAAATGCAACCAATCGGCCTGTAATATATTTAACTCAGAGAATTTCCGAGATACACTGCGATGTCATAGTACCTATGTTTTTTTCCCTGACCGACGAGGATCCCAGGCTTTAACTTCCACGGTTTTACCAGTCTGAGAACGGATGATCTTGGGTTTCACTACTAGCTTTACGTCCGGCGTATCAATAGCACGGGTAAAATCAACAATCATATGTTCTAAAGAAATTTCAGCCCTATTACCTCGTTCTCGTGCAACTTGATATGCTGGCGTACGCCGACAGAGTTTCGATAGATACTCAACTGAATGATGGCCAAAACGCCGCCAAACACTATCAACAAAAACCTTAACATCTTCGTTAAACCCTATATCATTATCAAATGTTGGGCGACCTCTAGCCCAAGCTCGGTAGGTGGATGGTTCAATAGGGCCGACTTCCTCAGCAATGAACATAGCTGGAAAAAGCTTCTTTCCATTATACAAAACCCCAAAGTAAGATTGAGACAAATACAGTAAGTATTGCAACTTTAAAGGTTGCAGGTATTCATTATCATTGAGTGCACGATCAGATAACCAAAAAGCAATGTCGAAAACTGAATTTACTGCTGCTGGCACTACCGTTCATTTCCTAATACTTTTTTGGCCGTCCGAACTTTGGGACTAACATTTTCCGAACTTTACGTTTAATATAGTGCTTGAATTAAAGAATTTTCAAGGAAACAATAAGATAATTATACCGAATTTCAACCTGGGCATTGAGACTATATCATTCAGATGTTATGCCCTTGAAAAGATAGCCTAAAACGCCAGCTAAAAACATACTGGTAAATAGTGAGGAATATAGATGCCATCAATTAAAATGACTGTAAATGGAAAAGAAGTATCCGGAGAGGTCGAAGGGCGCACCCTGCTTGTTCAGTTTATCCGAGATCATCTTGGACTAACCGGAACGCATGTCGGCTGTGATACGTCACAATGTGGCGCTTGTACAGTTCACGTAAATGGCAGGGCCATTAAATCATGCTCACTGCTAGCGGCCCACGTTGATGGCTCAGACGTCCAAACCATAGAAGGTTTAGCCGATGGTGACACCCTACATCCAATGCAAGAGGCCTTTCGCCAACACCATGCGCTACAATGCGGTTTCTGCACACCCGGTATGGTGATGAGTGCAATCGGTATTGTGAATGATAATCCAGATCCAACCGAAATTGAGATTAGAGAAGCTTTAGAAGGCAACATCTGCCGCTGCACTGGCTACCATAATATTGTCCTAGCAATTAGCGCTGCAGCCAAAGAAATGAAAGCGTAAGGGAACGGACCATGTATGATTTTGAATATCAGCGCGCGACTTCCGTCGGTGACGCAATCTCAAAGCACAGCGCGGCAGACGATCCACGTTTCTTAGCGGGTGGTATGACTTTAATACCAGTTCTCAAACAACGACTGGACCAACCGACTGATATTGTTGACCTCGGCGACCTTGAAGATATGCGTGGTATCTCAGAAGAAGGCGGCTCTATCGTCATTAAAGCGATGACAACGCACCACACGGTAAATACGTCAGAATTGGTTGCTAGTAAAATCCCCGCTCTGGCTTATTTGGCCGGCACTATTGGTGATAAAATGGTTCGCAACAGAGGTACCATTGGCGGTTCACTCGCCACTAATGATCCCGCCGCTAGTTATCCCTCTGCTGTCTTGGCATTAAACGCAACGATTAAAACCAACAGTCGTGAGATCCCTGCCGATGAGTTTTTTCTCGGCATGTTTGACACCGCTTTGGAAGATAACGAATTAATTATATCAGTAAGCTTCCCTATTCCAGATGAAGCCGGCTACAAACACTTCCCAAACCCAGCATCGCGTTATCCAATTGTAGGCTCATTTGTTGCCAAGACTTCTAGCGGTGTCCGCGTTGGAATTACTGGTGCCGGACCATGTGCATTTAGAATTACTGAGTTCGAGGAGGCCCTAGTAGGCAACTATTCTGCTGATGCAATTCGCGAAATCAAAGTTTCTGATGATGGCCTTAACACAGATATTCATGCATCTGCAGAATACCGTGCTCATTTGATTAACGTGATGACACGCAGGGCAATAGGCGAATAAGCAACTTTAGTTTTTGAGGTACGGTGATGGCCGACACCCCCAATGCAAATAACGTATTGGAACAAGCTGTATACTGGATGGCCGAGGGCAAGGAAGTTGCTCTGGCTACGGTTATTGGTACATGGGGATCTTCCCCACGCCCAGTTGGCAGTCAACTTGCTGTAGATTCTACCGGTGCTTTTGTTGGCTCTGTCTCGGGAGGCTGTATTGAAGGTGCAGTAATTGGTGAAGCCTTAAATTCAATATCGGATGGCGAAAACCGCATCCTTAATTTTGGTGTAACAAATGAGCAGGCTTGGGAAGTTGGGCTTGCTTGTGGCGGCGATGTCAAAGTTTTGGTTGAACGTGTAGATAATAAACATACTCTCGAACGCCTTACCAAAGAACGACCGGTTGCAAAGATAACAGACCTTGCCACCGGCAAACATGGATACGTAACCCATTCAGAAGAAAGAGGAGAGCTTTCGCTTAGCATTGAAATGCTCAAGAATGCCCGCTTGGCCCTCAGAAGCGACCGCTCCCGGGTATACCAAGATGGCAATAACGAACTATTCGTTCAAGTCTTCAACCCACCCCTACGCTGCGCCATCATCGGAGCGGTACACATTTCTCAGGCGCTTGTACCAATGGCACAAGTTGCAGGGTTCGACGTAACCGTTATTGACCCAAGAGGCTCATTTGCAACCGAAGCACGATTCCCGGGCGTCACAATTAGCGAAGAATGGCCTGACGATGCCATGAGGAAATTTAACGCAGACACTCGGACTGCAGTCGTCACGTTAACCCACGACCCCAAGCTCGATGATCCCGCGCTAGAAGTTGCCCTTAAGACTGAGGCATTTTACATCGGCAGTCTTGGCAGTCGTCGCACCCACGCCAGTAGGCTTGAAAGACTAAAGGGATCTGGCTTTGTAGAAAAAGACTTTGCGCGTATTCACGCGCCAGTCGGGCTCAATCTCGGCGCAACCTCTCCTGCCGAAATTGCCGTTACTATTTTGGCAGAAATGATTGCCGCCAAGCACGGCAAACTAGACGCTTAATGAAATTTGGCACAGTCCCCATCTCAGAGGCCGAAGGCACTATCCTCGCCCATAACATGCGCCTTACAGGACGCGTCTTAAAGAAAGGGCATCTCATTAATGCTGATGACGTAAATCTATTTGCAGATGAAGGCTTCTCAGAAATTACCGTTTCCAGGCTCGAAGTAGGTGATATCGCGGAGGATGAAGCTGCTAAAATAATTACTAAAGCTCTTGCTGGAAATAATATAAAAACAGGAGTTCCTTTTACCGGGCGCTGCAATCTCTTTTCAGAAACGTTTGGTCTTATGAGATTTGATGCCGACAAACTTGATGCCATCAATATGGTTGACGAATCTGTAACGATTGCAACCGCCTCACCGTTCGATATCACAACCAAAGGCCAGCTTGTTGCCACTATTAAAATAATTCCGTTCGCTATTTCAGAATCAATTTTAAATTCTGTCATTGAGGTTATAGCTGGCAAGCCACTCATCTCTATCGCACCATTTGAAAAGAAATCCGTTGGGCTTATCATTACCCGTTTACCGGGAATGAAAGAAAGCATTTTGGACAAAACCATCAAAACAGTAACCAACCGGATAGAAGAATTTGGTAGTCGCTTGTCCACAGAAATCCGATGCACACATACACAACAAGACGTCACAACAGCTATAAAAAAAGTTCAAAAAACAAACGTTGACATTCTTTTGATTTTTGGGGCATCTGCTGTTGTTGATAGAGAGGATGTTCTACCAGCCGCTGTCATTCAAGCTGGTGGTCGGGTCGACCACTTCGGTATGCCCGTCGATCCCGGAAACTTACTTTTTATTGGCGGCATAGGAGATACCCCAGTAGTAGGCATGCCGGGATGTGCGCGCTCACCAAAACTCAATGGTTTTGATCTAATATTATGGCGGTTACTGGCAAATATCCCAGTTAAAAGTCGTGATATTATGCTTATGGGCTCAGGTGGGCTTTTAAAAGAAATAAGCGAGCGAGGACAACTGCGTGAGATTGATGAAAGTAAAATACCACTACCACGTGAGCCAAAAATTTTTGCGCTGCTATTAGCGGCAGGATCATCGCGCCGCATGGGGGAAGAAAATAAACTTCTTGCAGACCTAAACGGCACTACTATGGTAGCTCGTGTTGCCGAACAAATAGGTAAATCGAAAGCTGCCGGCACTCTTGCGGTTATTGGCCACGAGGCAAAACAAGTTAAAGCAGAACTCCAGAAACTGGTGACTGGTTTTGTTTATAACTCAGACTATGCTGCCGGCCTGAGCACCTCACTTAAAACCGGCCTCATGGCCCTTTCTTCGGACATCGATGGTGTAATCGTTTGCCTCGGCGACATGCCATTGCTTGAAGCACAACAACTTAACAAATTAATTGAAGCCTTTGATCCAGTAGAAGGCCGTTCAATCTGTGTGCCTGTCCATGGACGAAAACGGGGTAACCCTGTTCTTTGGGGCAAGCAACACATAACAGAAATTTTAGCTATCTCGGGAGATACCGGTGCTCGGCACTTGCTTGAAGATCATGCAGATCAGGTAATTGAAGTAGCAATCGACACAGATGGTATTTTATTTGATGTAGACACACCAGAACGCCTAAGGGAATATAGAAATCGCTCCTAGCACCAATATCATTAATTATAAAATATTGTGACTTATATAATGAAAAACTATTTAGGATCGAAAAAAATCAGTAGTCTGAGAGATACGATATAGAAGAAGGCTCACCACAAAGAAATTAGGCCTAGAAAAATACGCTTATTTTTTTCCCTCTTGGAGGAATACTATTATATATGACTTCCGTCGTTGTCTTGTAACTGTCTATAATCAAATTCAAGGATGTTTTTGGCCTATAAATTGGAGGCTCTCCATCTAAATTACTGCCAACTGAGTCCACAGAAGAAAACGCTGCAGCAAAACTTTCGCTGCTGTTGTCCAACATAGAATTATTAATTCGCCGATCCTGCGTTTGCTCGAACGGGCGACCAAACTGATCCAAGCTACGCCGACGATCATATCTTTGGGGTGGAGGCTCATGCCGCTGCTGAGTTTTAGCCTGTCGACCATCAAAGTGATCATATTGAAATTCCGAATTCCCATCATAAATCAGCGAATTTGTAAGATTTAATTCGTTGACCGGAAAAGGCTCCACATTAGACACAGCGCTATTGGCTGCAAATTTGCCGCCTCCGGCCGGAACAACATGAGTACCCGCTATCCGTGGTGTTAACACCATTAATCACGCGCCTAATTTTTTTATAAATTATTACCTAATTATATAGATGAAACTGTTCAGGAGTCTAGTGATTAGACGTTTTAGTGGAATGTTCTTCTAAAAATTGTATAACTTTTTTTGATGCCCCGTAATCATAAATATCACCATGTCCCGCCAATGGAAAATCATAAAACTGTTTTGGATTGGGTGCAGCCTTATAAAGGGAATAACCAAATTTAAAAGGAACTGTACGATCCAATAAACCATGTAAAATCAGTACAGGAGTTTTGATATTATTGATTTTACTAATAGAATCAAATTTGTCCTTTAAGATAAACCGAACAGGAAAAGCACCATAATGGTATGCAGCGGCATCAACCATCGAAGTAAATGGCGCCTCAAGTACCAAACTGGCGATCTCTTTACCTTGTGCTAATTCTACGGCAACACCAGTACCGAGTGACTCCCCATAAATAACTGTCTTAAATATCGGAGTGCCTTTATCAGCAACATACTTGAGTGCCGCCTGACCATCCAGGTAGAGGTTTGTTTCGGTTGGTTCTCCCAAGTTAGATCCAAACCCACGATAGCTAAGTAAAAGGACCCCATAACCATAATCAAGATATGGCTTAACCTTATTGGCTCGATCGCCAATGTGACCTGTATTACCATGGAAATAAATCAGCGTTAGGCCATTTTTATTTTTTGGAGCACGATACCAAGCCGCTATAGAGAGACCATCATATGTCTCCAACTTCACAACTTTCATCTCTCCAACACCATAATCTGCTGGGTTATTAACACCCTTCGCAGGATGATATAGAAGGCTTCGTTGAAACAGAAACAAGTATGCCGTACACCCGAGGTAAAGAATAACCAAACCACAAATGAAAAGAATTAGACACTTCAAGATGCTCATATAGCGAAATTAAACCTTAAGGACTATATACGACTTTCCACGAACCAGGCATCTTTAGCGACTTTACAAGCGCGACCTTTTGTTCTTCCAACACCTTTTTTTGCTGCAATCGTCGCATCAAAGTCCCTGCAAAGTTCACCTTTTTCAGCAAAATAGCTACGGGTTGGCTTGATTGTACCAGCAACCCCAGTATCAGGATTGGACCAGGAGTAAACCTGCCCATCATCAATATTGTCCATTGCAATTTTAGCTGAGTCTTTAAATTTGGCCCTGTCTGAAGGAATAAGGCTATCTCCATAAGCATAACCCATCAGGCTGCCAATAGTAGCGCCCGCAACCAAAAACAATAAATTTCCAGAACCACCACCAAACTGACTGCCGGCATAAGTTCCAATAAGACCACCACCAACGCTGCCAATCAATTGGCCGTTGGTCATACGGTTATTTCCAGAGCAAGATATAAGAAAAATCGCTAATGTGAGAACGAGACATTTTTTCATCCCACCTACTCCATATTTTAACATGATCAGTTAAAACTGACCGAGAAATCAATATTTATAAAATAATATAAAACTGAATTAGTTTAGAAACCAATAACATTCGAAGCATCTAATCTAGAGTTAATTGGAAATGATTAAAACGAGTTATTGGATCAGATCCACCCGTCCAGCAATCTCTGGAGAATCAACTTCGTAACGATAAGCTCTGAAAACCCCATTATTTGGGCCTAGAGATGTTTTAATAAACCAGGGACTTACAAAATCCCAAACGATTTCACCGTCAGTCGAAACCTCTAGTATACGGCCATTTAGCCCTTCACAAATAAGAGTGTTACCATTTCCCTGCCTTTGCGCGCCACTAATGTTAGGACTAAACATTGTCCAAGGTGGAGATCCTGAATAAGACCACACCTCATTACCCGTATCCCAATCAAATTCTATAACCTTAGAGGAATAAATACCGCCTGAAACGTGAATACCATTTGCAAAGAAAAGAATATTTCCGTTCTCTAAAAGCTGGCAATCGTGTTGCTGGCCCCATTCATCATTTTGCCATTTTTTAGTAATCTTTTTAGTTTTCTTATCAACAACAGCAATCATACTATTCTTTCGAAAGCTCAACATAATGTCTCCATTCGGGAGCTCTTTGCAGGCGTTGCAATGAAGAAATTCTTTTCGCGTGCTCATTATGTGTAGCGGGAAATCCTCAATATCCATGTCAGAATAAGCGTGCCACTCCCAAACAGTTTCACCGGAAGGTGACACTTCACGAAGATAATCGCTCCAGGTTAAACCATCAGGATCTTCGCTTCCCGCTTCTGCGCCAATCATACGAGCTTGCGCTTCTGGTGGCATTTGTTCCCAACCAATATAGATGGTATTGCCATTTTTTAATCGCTGAAAGTCATGATGCTGTCCATCATCTTGATATTCCCAAAGTACATTACCATCCCAATCGTACTCTCGTAGAAGCCCCCCTTTACCGCCACCAGGCTTCGGTCCAGCTTTTGTCTCACCCGACCACAAAAGGTTGCCGTTTGGCAGCAAGTAAGCATAATTTCCTGGCTTATTCGGATGGCTCCATTGATGAAGAACCTCACCTTTCATGCCAATGAGATAGGTCTTTTTTCCGTGAAGCGGGCTTATTATAGTAATACCGGGATTCGCCAACTTCGGATTATGTTCAATTATTCCAACTGAAGTATGTTTCATCAAAAACCTCTTTGAGGGTAAATTTATTTTAGGCTAAGAATTTGAATAATAATTATCAACATCCTATTTTCTAGGAGACGACTAGTTCCTTCTGTAAATGGTACTTACATCCCTTAGAATTATTATTTCTCCAAGTATACTGCTAGATTTTTACTTAGTGAAGAATTATTTTTAGACACATTATTTACCCCTGATGAAGATTGATCTGAAATTTTTTAATTTAGCGTGGTGTTAAAACAACTCTACCCACGATCTTTCCCAGTTTGAGATCACTGATAGTTGACGTTGGTTCAACCATAGATCTTTCTGCTATAGGGATGGGGTCAATTTTTCGGCTTTCGCTAATTCCACAACAGCTTTTGCTTCATCGTAGATATTATTAAGTGTAACCTTTTCTTAGGTTACA
>Ga0114994_10001605_pt1 | contig 16355 bp, 10 predicted proteins | sample ArcticOcean_MG_C_9_FD_87043 | JGI IMG/M metagenome (GOLD analysis project Ga0114994, IMG submission 87043) | Marine microbial communities from western Arctic Ocean - ArcticOcean_MG_CB2_152 | ecosystem: Environmental > Aquatic > Marine > Oceanic | place: Arctic Ocean: Canada Basin | collected...
GTGTAGATAGGAACCCGGAGACCTTCTTTTCCGCCTGCGGCTTGTATCCCCAGGTGTTCTCGCTGAAATTTAGAAGAGCAGTGGTCCTTAGAAGGGTCTCGGCGTTCTGCGCCGGGGTCAAGTCGCTGCGATTGAAGTGGCATACGCAGGAGAAGTGGTGCGCGCAAGTCCAAACCATGTCCCGCGGCGCGCCCGCCTGGTCCACCACCGAATTCGTGTTCGACACCCTGCGCGAGTCCGGGAAGGCGACGGGCGAGGTCCTCGTGGAAATCGTGGCGGCGCACGCGGACTTCTGCCGGGTGCGGCACCTCGGCTTCGTCGAGGCCTCTTCGCAAAATTCGGCGCGGCGGTCGCGGCCCTCGCTCGAGGACGACGGCTCCCCGCTCGGCTCCCCCGCCCGCGGCCCGCGGTCGCCGCCGCGGTTGTGTAACCTGTCACTTTAGTACTATTTACCCGCGACCTCTAGACAGACGACGGTCACGTCGTCGGGCATGCCGCCGCCCCACATGACGTCGTTCTCCTTCGCCAGTAAGGCGAAGGGCGAGTCCACGTCGTCGTCCAGGGACCGTTTCCGAGCCTCCACACACAAGGCCTCCGCGAGCGAGCCCCGGCGCTCGCGCTCCCAGGAGTCGCACACCTCCGCCACGCCCTCCAATGAAACGTTGTCGAACAAACCGTCCGTCGCCGCCACGATAATATCGCCGGCAAAGACGGGAAAGGTGCCCGCGTTCGCTTGTAAAGGTGTCTCGAAGGGCTTGGTGCCGCCCTCGTTCGTCCAGCCGAGCTGGTAGGGGAGGTTGAAGTCCCGGAGCTGCTGCGCCGCGACGAGCACGGGCGCGCGCGTCGTCGTGCGGTGTGCATTATGCGGCTGCGCGCGGCCCGTCTGCGTCATGGTGCCGCTCACGTCGGGCTTCCTCAGTACCACGACGCCGCAGTCGCCCAAGGAACAATAAGCTAAAGAGTTCTGCCGCAGTGCCAATAACAACGCCGTGGAACTTCCAGGCACTTCCCGGTCCGTCACGCGGCGCCAGGCCCGCTCCAAAACCTCGTCCGGCCGGAGGGAACCCTGGTCCTGTAACGCCTGCTCGCACTCCTTGCTGAGACTATGAGGGTACGCGCGCGGGTCGACGCCCAATTTGCGCCACGACCCGACGCCGTCGAAGACGCCGACGTGCGTCGCGTGGCTCGAATGCATGACGAAGGACGCGTCCTCGCTTAAATCTATGTCCGTCGTGGGTTCTCTCCCATTCAAATCCGACAAAGAGCGCGCCGAGTGGCCGTCGTTTAACTTCAAAGGGTTCGGGAGGCAGAAGCGCGTCGCCGCGACCTCCACGTCTTCCTCCTCGACGGTGGCCCCGCCTAACTCGACGACGAGCTGTGCACCGCGTTCCCGGGAGACGGTCCTCGACCCCGCAGGCAAGCCCGCGCGCCCCTCCGTCAAATTCAGGAAGGCCTCCTTGTTCTTCGACGAACTTCTTAATTCCATCAGATAGTCGCCGATGTCCTTGGCCGTCAGCATGCCGAGGATTTCTCCATCAAACGCCACGGGCAGGTTGCGCACGCCCAGCGCGCGCATCATGCCCAGTGTTTTTTCCAATGCGTCTTCCGGCGCGCACCAGGCGATTTTTGACCGAGGCGTGGCGAAGGCCGTCAGCGGTGCTGAAAGCCCGTCGCAGCCGTTCTCGTGCAGGCGCTGCAGCAAGTCGCGCGCCGTGAGGATGCCCGCGACTTTTCCATGACTGTCCCGTGTTAATGCGGACGTGAAGCGCTGCTCGACCAATGCGGCGATGGCGTCTTTGACGCTCATGGTCTCGTCCACTTCCGGTGCCGCTCGAAGTCCGCGTTCTATGATCAAGTCCCGGACCCGCAGGTCCTCGAGCGAGGAGCGGCTCCGCGAGGGGGGCGCGCGGCGCCGTACGCGCCGTGTTAGTAAAGCGGCGCGGCGCATGGTTGCGTTTGCGCGTTTCGTATTAGGGATCTAGGCCCAAACGCGTTTGGCAACAGGCGTGCGGTGGACCGTACTGGCTTCTGGAGCGCAGAGGTAACCGGTGGTTGTACGGGCGGCGCGCCGTATTCCACTTGTAAGGAGTGGACCAGGTGAATTCTCTGTCTAGGGGTTGCGCTTGTGGCGTTGCAAGCACACGCAGTGTAACAGGAGAGTAAGGCTGTCCGTTGAAGTTATTTTTTACGAATGGCCTAGCTGAGCCAGGCTGTCGCCCGTCGAACTCTGGCGCGTGGAGCTAAACCCGTGTGATAAACCCGCACGCATCACGCGGCGTTTCATTGCCGGCCGCCGCTGTACGTCGCGCAACTCCTCTGACACGCCTAAATATCCTTAGCAGTAGCGCGCAGCCGTCGCGCAAGTGCGGCCGCCGCTCCGTCGCTCCGGCACTGTCTGCCGCGGGAGAGCCAGGCAGGCGTCCCAGCCTCGCAGCGCAAAGACCCGTCAACCGCGGTGAACCATGGGCAAGGACGACGAGCCCGTGCCCATGGACGCGGCCACAAGGCGCACGGTGGCCAACATCCAGGCCGACTGGGACAACCGGGAATTGGTCGAGATCGTCCAACTGAACCTCTTAGTGATCACGAGGTTCCTGAACGACTTCGACGGCGCGACGCGCTACAAGCTGGCGCGCGTCAACGAGAAGCTCACGCGTTTGGAGCGGACTTTAGATTCGTGCGAGGCCGCCGTCCGGGCGACACTCGAGGGCGAGTGAGTTCGGGCGTCCGTGTGTAAGTGTCGTGTGATAGATAGACTCCCCGAGGAGGCTCGCGTATCGCCGTACGTGACGCCGGTCGCTTCCGCGTGACGCGTCGCGCCCGTAATTCGGGTTTTTGGCCGTGTTTTTAGCCGCAGCTCGGAGCCGCCGGCCATTCCACGCCATCGAGGCTACGGTCGTACCGCTCACGCTCGCGAACCCCGTAGTCGGACGCATCGCACGGCCACTACTCTTCACAGGCTGCCTCACAGATCGCACGGCACACACTGTTAACAGGCTGCCAAGCATGGCGCTCTACGCGTCGCGCCCGCGCGGGCCGCGCCCGAGCTACGCCCGCCGAAGGAACGTGCCGCCAGTCCCGCCGAGCCCCAGCTCCCTGAGCACGGCGACGGTAAAAACAGAGAGGTACCCGCGGCGCGACGACACGGAGCGCGTGGATGTATTGTTGCAGCGGCACCGCGCGCCGCTGCGGGCGCTGTATTGCCATCTGGAGGCGTGCTCGCGGCGGGAGGCCGAGGGCCAGGCGTCCGGTGGCGCAGAGTACTTCGGCGGCTACTTCGCAGATGCCGCGTCACCGCTGGCGTGGGCCTTATTAGAGCGGGAGCACTTGAAACCGATGAGCTCGGTCGTTGCGCGGGCGGCGGCGCGGTGGCGCGGTTCTGGAAGCGATGGCTTGGCGCGCTACCTCAGGGGCCGCTTCCGCAGTGACACGGTGCCCTTCGAGGCCTTCGAGGCCTTCTTCGCGGGCTGGGCAAGGCGTTCTGAAGGTGGGTTGGAGGTCTGCTTGCGAGCGTTGGCGGAGGAGTCGTGCGGGGTCATCGAGGCTTCATTAGCCTCTTCATTAAACCTCAAGGCGCCGGTCTGGCTCTTAGGAAGGGACGAGCACGTCGATATACATTTGGACGTTGTGTGGAGGCGGGCGTTCCGGACCTTGGGTTCGAACGGCGAGTGGTTTTGTAGTGACGCGTACCGTTTGTGTCGACGGGCGGGGTTACTAGGCGACGCGTTATCCCCGTCCTTTGTCTTAGCGGCCTTCGAGAACGCGGCGCACGTGCAGAGCACAAAGCCGGACCACATCGCGCACTCGTCGAGCGTGCTTGGGTACGTGCAACGAACAGAACCTTCTTTGACGACCGAGCGGGCCTTCGAGCAGTTCCTGCGCCAGGTCGCCAAGTGCTGGTGGCGCGGCGAGGGCGGCGCGGATTCAGAAAAGCGAGACATCTACTCGTGTTTCGTGGGCGAACGCATTTTACCTTTACTCGCGTGCACGCGCAAGGACTTCCAGCCGAGCGAGGATCTAGAAGTGGACGCGGCTACTTTAAGGGTTGTCCGGGACCACGACATGGCGCTGCGGTGTCTATTTGCCGCCTACTGCGAGGCGACGACGGAGGCCGTGCCTTTATTGGGCGTATTGCACTTCGCGCGCGACTTCCGCTTATTAACGGCGGGCCGGTTCCCGCCGGCAGTTGTGGTAGACTGCGCGCGCGCGGCGCGCCACGCGCGGCACCCGCGCGCGGCGCCAACGTCGCTGCGATGGCCCGAATTCGTGGAAAGCTTGCTGCGGCTCGCGCAGTCCAGCGAGGGCGGCGACGCCTTGGCGGACAAGACGCGGCGGTTATTAGAGGTCATGGACCCGACGGGCCGCGTGTTTGTGAGACGGAACAACGAGGAACCGGTGTCGCCGCGCGAGCGGCGCGCGGAGACCATCTCCGACTCGGACTCCATCACGACGGGGGTCGCGTCCGCACCGCCCGGGGCCAGCTACGCCCGGGTCGCGGCGGACGCCTCGCAACGCCGCTGCCTGGCGACGCGTGCCGCCGCCGCCCAGTGCCTCGCGGCGGCCACTCAGGCCACGCTGCAGCTCGCCACATTAGAGAATGAGGCCCCGGAGCTCCGGGCCATCGCGGACGGCATGGCCGTGGCGGCGCGGGCGGCCGCGCGGCGCGGCGGCCCGCCGCCCACGCTTCCCTCGATCAAGGCGCCGCCCTCGCCAGAAGTATCGGAGCGCGAGTGGCCGCCGCCTTTCACGCGGTCCGCCGACGAGCTGTGGCGGTCGCCGCGCGGCGCGGCCTCGCCGCCGCCGACGCCGCCGAGGGAAGTCGCGGCGCCCTTCGTTGCCTCGCCGACGACCATCGCCGCCGAACGGGGGGACGCGCGCGACGCCGAGGCGGTCCAGGACCCCTGGTGGTGGGTCGATACGGTCACAAGTCCCGACGGCGCGGCGCGGCACGTGAGCGCGACGTCTCTACAGAAGCTGGGTCGGGGCTTTTCGTTACGAAGGCGCCTCGCGCGGCTCGTGGCCGGGGTCGTAAATGGAGCCGCGGACGACGTCGTTGTCCCGGCGGCCGACGACGTGCCACCGCCGCCGCCGGACGACGAGGAAGCGGAAGAGGAGCCCATTCCGTCGGAGCTCGAGGTCGTGGCCCGCCAGCACGACAACGCCACCGAGGACGAGCGGGCCGTGATCCACGCCTTTGCGCTCGCGGCGCTGTTAGGGGACGGGTCGCCGCGGCGCATCGCCCGGGCCCGAGTTTTGGTAGAAACGCTGAAGAAACTACCGGACGTGGAGGACGGCGGCGAGGCCGTTGTTGCCGCTCTAGAGAGAGCCGGGGATTTGCACGTGGACTGCGTGAAGCCGACCCTGGAGAAATTAGAAGTCGCACTGCGGGATTCCTTGAGTAGAGTAGCGGTCGCGGAGAAGTTCAATCCGGCCGCGGCCCGCGACGCGCGCCAGACCGCGGAGCGGCTGGGGGCGGCGGTGCGGCGGCACCCGGGGTTCTGGGCGCGGCGTGCGGCCGCCGACGCGGCGTGGGAAGCTAGAGAACGGCCGGCTAATTTAGACGCGTTGATGGCCATGCGCAAGCTCGTGCCTCGAGACGTGAGAAACATGCGCATCGAAGAGGTCGCGGCGTTTTTGGGCGGTCGCGTGGGCCTGCACTCGGACGACGCTCGATTGAAGCCATTAGCTAAGCGAATAGTGGACCAGAAGATCCTGTGGCTCGTGCACCACGAGGCGTCGCGCACGGCCAAGACGCACGTCGCGGATTTACGAAGTAGGTACATGTACCACGATCTGGACGCCGTGGAACTCCGGGCGGTTTATGCTTGCTTACCAGTTGTTTTCGAGCAGGACCACGACGCCGCCAAGGCCATGTGGCGGCGCGACGTGCGGCGGAAGCTGGAGGAGTCCGTTAAAAGAGCGGCCACGGGCGAGTCACGGGCGGGCCATCCGGCGTATGACGTGTTGTCCGCGGCCACGAGACCGCCGACGCCGCCTCCAGCGGAGGTCGATTCCGTCGAAGGGAGTGAAGCGTCGGGGCCCACGACCAACTTGGTAAGTTGCAAGTCCGCCGCAACTTTGGAAAGCGCCCTGTCCTTCGAGGAGCTCCTCACGAAGCAGGGCCCCTTCAAGGAGGACCCGCCCCCGGCGGACCCGCCCCCGGCGGAGCCGACCTGGCGCGAGTGCTACGACGCGAACTACAAGCGCACCTACTTCTTCGACGTTGCGAGCGGGGAGTCGCGGTGGAAGGCGCCGGACGAGTCCTACGTGCCCTACGTCCAGGCGGCGCCGGCGCGCACGCAGTCCGTCGACGCGGCGGCGCTCAAGCTGGCGGCCGCGCGGCTCGGGCCGACGCGGGCCGCGCCGTCGCGCAGCTTTAGCGAGTCGGCGCTCGCGCCGGCCATATCCGAGGGGACGTAACAGTTTTTACAACATTAGTAACTAAACGGAGCCGTGGAAGGTTGTATTTTTCTAATGTACTTATTTTTTTCGAATGGGGGATAGGGAGTCTTCGGGAGTCGGCGCTCAACCAGCCGTTCAAGGTCCGCGCTCCCACGTGCGAGCTCACGCTCAGTTGCACTTCTTCCGGTGCGTGTACTTGTGGCCGCACTTGTCGGAGATGCACTCGTGGCTCGTCGTGAAGGTGGCCTGCGATGTGTTTGAGAGTGTTACCTACTGTGAAATACCCGAACTGAAGAACGTGCAGGCGCGTTCTTAATCGGCGACTTTCATTAAACGCGTTTATATTCCCAGGTTTGGTCCCTGGAGGTATGCTAGGACACCTCGCGCGTAGACGCAAGGCTCGGCGCCGGAGGAGTGGCCCGCGGGAAGTACGCGGAGGATGCAAAGTAGAGAACAACATTATTCATACTAGTCGCCGCGTCCACTCCTCCGAGGGGCGCCACCGTGCCGGGGAGCGAGGCGGCTCGACACACGCCACCGACGCGCCGCATCACCGTTTCCTCCGCCGGCCGCGCCCCTTCCCGGCCGGTCGCGCGTTCGGCGCGTCCCAGGCCCCGAAGCGCAGGGACGCGGACACCGTCGGCGTGAGGGACTCGATGTCGTGGAGCCAGCGTTGGGGGACGAAGAGCGCGTCGCCGGGCTCCAAGGCGCCCTGGAAGCGCGGGACGCGTTGGAGCGCCGGATTGCCGCCGGGGTAGACGTCCGCGTGGAGGCCGGTTTCGTGTCTTAGTGCAAGCAGCCGCCGGAGCACTTTTGGGTCGGCGTCGGAATGTGCGCTGTCGAAGAGCACAAAATTCTTCTCACCCGACACATGGAGCAGGAAGCCGTGGCGCTCGTCGCTGTGGAGGGGCGTCCGCATGTGGGCGCCCGTCACGAAGATGCACGAGGCGTCTCGATTCAACGCGTAGCCGCCCAACAGGTTCGCGGGCACCAAGGTGCGGGGGAGGCACGGCTCGAGATCAAGTCTCGCCTGCCCCAGCGCCCCGGCCTGCCACAGGTCCGCGGGCGGGTACAGGGCCTCCGTCCACGCGTTCGTCGCGTAACTCACGGTGTTCGACCCCTCATCGGGCACGAGCAGCGGCGTCGGCGCGTCCGCCCGCACCGCCGCGGCGATGGCGCCGCATGTGTCGGCGTCGAGCACGCCGCGCACGAGGAGGCCCCGGGCTCCCGTTACCGCCTCCCTTACTTTTCCTTCGGCGCCGCGCGAGGCCCAGACCACGGAGCGGAGGGCCCGCCGCATTGTCGATGGATCCGAGCCCGTCGTCACCGACCCGTGCGAGACTCCGCGAGCGCTGCGATCTGAACGACGCGATGCCGCGCCGCGAGGCTGGATCGCAGAGGACGCGTTTTTCAGCACCGTTCTTTACGCCGTTGCACCGAATTGAGCGCGCCCGCTTGCACCGTGCCAGCGCAGGGATGCCTTGAAAGGCCGTAACAGGCCCGCGCCCTTGGCTGCGGCGCGTAAAACGCGATTGGAGCAAGCTGATTGGCGCTCGTGTGTACGGGTTTTACGCCGAGGCTATCGCAGCTTCCCTAGGTGCTAGTGCCCCCAAAACCCGCGTAAGTACATCATCATCTATCGCAGCTTTAGGCCATCGTACGCATCGATTGAATATGACTCGCTGCAAGGCACTTCTCGCCTCCTGCCTCACCACGAATGCAGCGCTCCAAGCTGCGCCGCGTGGTCACGTCGCCAGCCTCCGCCGCAGCAGTGCCGGTGACGAGCTCTCCATCGACGCCCTCGAGGCGCTCGAGGCGACGCTGCGGAACGAACCCGTCGGGACGGGCCGCGAGTGCGCGCGCTACCGCTGGACGCAGGACGCGACCTGTGTGACGGTGGAGGTGCCGCTGCCGTTCCGGCCGCCGCAGAACGACGTCGCACTCGTCGTGGGCGAGACCAGCTTCGACGTGAGCGTCGTGAACGCGGGCCTCGCGATCCGCGGTGCGTTGGGCGGCGCGGCGAACCCCGCGCGCTGCGGCTGGGACCTTTTTAGTGAAGGCGACGGGATCACCATCCGCGTCGCGAAGAGGGGACGCGAGCGGTGGCCCGCGTTTCTGGCGGGCGAAGGCGCGGCGCCCACCGTGGTCTATAACGGCGTTTGTGAGGTGACAGGTGCCACCTTCGCCCAGAGTGCCGATGAGGTCAATGTCGAGGTGGCGCTGCCGGAGGGCGTCGCGGCGCGCGAGGTCACCGTCACTATAACTCGCGGCGCCTGGCGCGTGGCGGCGGGGGCGTGGGCCGTCGGTGGCGACCTGTGCGGCGCCGTGCGCGCCGACGACGCGCCGTGGGTCGTGGACAATGGGACGCTCTACCTGACGCTGACGAAGGGTAGCGCGGAGTTGTGGCCGGGGCTGACCCGGTGATGTGTTGTTAATCTTTGTTGTAGTCTCTGTTCCTGTGGTGCCGGCGGCGCGCGTCACGCAGCCTAGGAGCAGCCCCCCCTCGTGCGAAATGCTTTTCCCAGCCCTCTCGTAGGCGCTGATGGACGCGAGCGAGTTTTCTCGCGCGCTTTTTTTCGTATCAGTTTGCACCCGCACGACGATTCGGTCGCGGTCCGAAGTCGGATTAGCCCATTGCCTCCGCGTGGACGTACAAACAGGTAAGCATACAACACGCCAGCACGCGCGCGCACTTCGCTCTGACGTCGCTGGCGCGCGCGCCAAGTTTTAAGCGCTCCCGGCGCGCTCCCGCGCCTAGTCAGGAACCCTCCGAGTACCTGACCGGCGCCGCGCTTGCGTGTCGCCGCGCTGCGCGCACGCACACACACGTCACCGCGCTGGTTGCGACACTCACCCGGCCCCCGCCACCAGCGAGCTCGCCGCATCGACGCGCCGACCGCGCCCAACCTGGCCGCCGCCCGCAGGCAAAACAAAAACCATGACCGACGTCAAGCCCGAGACGAAGAAGAAGCGCAGCCCGAACCGGCTCCTGGTCGATGAGGCCACGAACGACGACAACTCCGTGATTGCCTTGAGCACGGCGAAGATGGAGGAGCTCCAGTTGTTCAGAGGCGATACCGTACTGATCAAGGGCAAGAAGGGCCACGAGACCGTGTGCATCGTCTTGACGGACGAGACCTGCGAGGGGGCCAACGTTAGGATGAACAAGGTCGTACGGAAGAATTTAAGAGTGCGGTTAGGCGACTTAGTCACGGTCAACGCGTGCGGCGACGTGCCGTACGGGAAGAGAGTACATGTGTTACCTTTAGATGACACCATCGAGGGCGTCACGGGCAACTTATTTGACGTCTACCTCAAGCCCTACTTTCTGGAGGCGTATCGGCCGGTGCGCAAGGGCGACCTGTTCCTCGTGCGCCAGGCGATGCACCCCGTCGAATTCAAAGTGGTCGAGACTGACCCGGCAGAGCAGTGCATCGTGGCGCCCGATACCGTCATTCATTGCGAGGGGGAGCCCGTCAAAAGAGAAGACGAGGAGCGGCTCGACGACGTCGGCTACGACGACATCGGCGGCTGCAGAAAACAGATGGCCCAGATCCGGGAGATGATCGAATTACCGTTGAGACACCCTACTTTATTTAAGACGCTAGGTGTGAAGCCGCCCCGCGGTGTGCTCTTGTACGGTCCCCCTGGGAGTGGCAAAACGTTGATCGCCCGCGCCGTGGCGAACGAGACCGGGGCCTTCTTCTTCCTGATCAACGGCCCGGAGATCATGTCCAAGATGGCCGGCGAGTCCGAGTCCAACCTAAGGAAGGCGTTCGAGGAGGCCGAGAAGAACTCCCCGGCCATCATTTTTATTGACGAGATCGACTCCATCGCCCCGAAACGGGACAAGACCAACGGTGAAGTGGAACGACGTATTGTGTCCCAACTCCTCACGCTGATGGACGGCCTCAAACAACGGGCTCATGTTGTAGTCATCGGCGCCACGAACCGACCGAATTCCATGGACCCCGCGCTCCGGCGCTTCGGCCGCTTCGACCGGGAGATCGACATCGGCGTGCCCGACGAAAATGGAAGATTAGAAATCTTCCGCATCCACACGCGGAACATGAAACTGGACGACGACGTGGATCCCGAGGCGGTCGCCAGGGACACGCACGGTTTTGTGGGCGCCGACATGGCGGCTTTATGTACGGAGGCGGCCATGCAGTGCATTCGCGAGAAGATGGACTTGATTGATATTGATGAGGAGACCATCGACGCGGAGGTCTTGGATTCGATGTCGGTGACGCACGACCACTTCAAGTTCGCGTTGGGCGTCTCGAACCCCTCGTCGCTCCGAGAGACGCTGGTGGAGGTCCCGAACACGACCTGGGACGACATCGGCGGTCTGTTGGACGTGAAGCGGGAGCTGAAGGAGTTGGTGCAGTACCCCGTGGAGCACCCCGAGAAGTTCGAAAAGTTCGGGATGTCTCCTTCGCGGGGCGTGCTGTTCTACGGGCCGCCCGGGTGCGGGAAGACCTTGATGGCCAAGGCCGTCGCCAATGAATGCCAGGCGAACTTTATCTCGGTCAAGGGGCCCGAGCTCCTAACGATGTGGTTCGGCGAGTCGGAAGCGAACGTGCGGGACATCTTTGAAAAGGCGCGCGGGTCGGCGCCGTGCGTGCTCTTCTTCGACGAGCTGGACTCCATTGCGTCGCAGCGCGGCGGGTCGTCGGGCGACGGCGGCGGCGCCGCCGACCGCGTGATCAACCAGATCTTGACGGAGATCGACGGCGTCGGTTCTAAGAAGAACGTCTTCGTCATCGGGGCCACGAACCGGCCGGACATCATCGATCCGGCTTTGATGCGGCCGGGCCGCTTAGATCAGCTTATCTACATTCCCATGCCCGACCTCGAGTCGCGATTGGGCATCCTGAAGGCTACTTTGCGCAAGTCGCCCATTTCTTCGGATGTGGACCTGGACTTCCTCGCGGCCAACACGGAGAAGTACACCGGTGCTGATTTAACGGAGATCTGCCAGCGCGCCGCGAAGATGGCGATCAGAGAGAACATCGAGCGCGACATGGAGCGCGAACGTTTAAAAGCGGAGAACGCAGACGAGGACGCCATGGACGACGTGGACGAGCCGGACCCCGTGCCCGAGATCACGCCCAGCCACTTCGAGGAGGCCGTGCGCTGCTCGCGCCGCTCGGTCTCGGACCGCGACCTCGCCCAGTACTCGAGCTTCGCCACGACCCTGCACCAGCAGCGCTCGAGCATCGGCAACACCTCCTTCTCCTTCCCGGGCGCGCCGCCGGCCGCGGGCGGCGCCGCGCCGGGCTTCGCGGCCGCGGCCGACGACGAGGACGACGACCTCTACTCCTAGGCGCCCGTCTCCCGTGGGTAAGTACATTTTACTTGAAAACTTACTTAAACATCTTGGTACTTCCTCAGCAACCGCCCTGCTCTAACATGCAGTCGAGCTGGTCGCCGTCCACCATTTCAATGTCCGCGGGCGTCTGGTCGCCGCGGACGCGCGAGCCGCTGAAAAGGAAACGGAGACTGTCCACAGGGACGCCTCTCCGGGTCGCGTACGCGTCTAAGACATTTTCGAGCTTCGTCGTCTTCTTGACCTTATAGAAGGTCTCCTCGCCCGTCTGGTCCTTGATGCGGATGGTTAGTTGCCCGGGCGGCAAAAAAGAGCGGCGCCGCGTCCGCGACGCCGGCGTGTCCTCCTGCTCCACGACCCCACGCCCACGCTTGGATGGCAGGGCTCCGGGATAGGCCCAGATCTCCTTGTCGTAGTTGTCCTTGAAGACAGTCTTGAGCGTGCCGAGCGTCATCCTGCGGCGCCTGTCGCGCGCTGTGCCGTCTAAGTCCCCGTTGGGATCGTGATGCACGACCTGAAGGAACACCGTAAGGCAAAACACGCTGTACCCTCTGGTATCAAGAATGTGTTCGTGCCATACCGCGTCCACGAGCGGCGGCGGCGACAACTGCGTCGCGTCGAAATCTTTGGTCACCGCCTTCAACACCAGGAACTGTTTGTATGCTTCCACGCGTTTCCGGGCCTCTTGTGGGCTGAGGGCGAGTTTTCGCTGGATGCGCGCCGCTAGCTGAGCGCCAGCGGCGCACGCCGGCTCGAGCGCGAGCGTGTCGTCGACCATGAAAATCGCGGAAGCAATGACGGTCTCCATGGCTACAAAGTGCGGCGGCGGCCTATAAATCATGGAGGAGCTCATGTATGCGGGTGCGCGCCGCGCCGCGCAGGACAGTCAAAGGCAGCCTTCAGGCACCTTTTTGCTTGGTCGTCCGAGGACATCGAGGCACGCAGCGCTGCGAACGGACTTGCTGGGGCGTCTCGGAGCGCAAATCACGCTACGTATCCCAGCCGCTCCGAGCCAAGCCTGATCAATTTGTTTTTTGCGAAACCCGTTTAGTAAGATTAGCGTTTTGTGCTAGCTATAGCGTTTTGTGCTAGCCTTTCCCCTACGAGTCAGAACAATAACCAGGGCGAGTGCCACATTACAACTTATTTCACCTGAACCCATCCGTCGCCCCCACCAGCCGCTCGACGATGTCCGGCTCGAAGGCCGAGTGGCCCGTCGTCACGAGGTGGAGCGTCGAGCCGGGCAGCTTGCGGTGCAGCTCCCAGGCCGACGTCGCCGGGCACACGACGTCGTAGCGCCCCTGCACGATGGTTATTGGTAAGTGCCTGATCCGATCCACCTGCGCGTCCTCGAGCAGCCACCCGTCTCTCTCGAAGAAGCCGCCGTTCGTGAAATAGTGGTTCTCGATGCGCGCGAACGCTAACGAAAATGCGTCGCCGCCCCACTGCGCCTCCAGGGCTTGTGACGAGGGCGGGATCAACCGCGACACGGAGCCCTCCCACACACTCCAGGCCCGCGCGGCTTTCTTCATCTCATCCTCCCCCAGTTCTCCCCGCAAGCGTCGGCCGTAGGCCGCGATGTACCCGTCCCGCTCGACCTCCTCGAAAGGTATGCCGTCGGCGTACGCCTCCCACGCCTCCGGGAAGAGGAAGTTCGTGCCCTGGCCCTCGTAGAAAAACGCCAGCTCCTTCGTGCGCAACAGGAAGACGCCCCGCAGCACCAGGCCCGTCACGCGCTCCGGGTGGGTCGTGGCGTACGCCAGCGCGAGCGTCGAGCCCCAGCTCCCTCCAAACAACAACCACCGCTCGATCCCAAGTTTCTCCCGGATGCGCTCAAAGTCCTCCACCAAATCCCAGGTCGTGTTCTCCTCCAGACAGGCGGCGGGTGTTGATGCCCCGCAGCCCCGCTGGTCGACCAGAACGATGCGGTAGCGCGAGGGGTCGAAGTAGCGCGCGTGACTTGGTACCGTGCCGCCGCCGGGCCCGCCGTGCACGAAGAGGGCCGGCGTGCCTTGCGGGTTCCCATATATAGAGTAGGCAATAGTGTGGACGCCGACGGTGATGGAGCCGGCCGCGTGCGGGGTGCATTCGGGGTAGAGGCGCGACTGGCCACTTACCGAGTCCGCGCCCTCGGCGCGCACCACGAGTCGACTGCGTTGCGTCGGCACGATTCGTCGGCACCGCTGCGGCGCCGTCAGGGCTGCCGCCGGCACCAGGCCTGCACATAGTAGTGCACCACGACGCATGACTGGCGCCAAGGCAGTTATGGAATGCTGCCAGCCGAATCAATATTTGCGTTGCAGCGTCACCAACTCTTCCGTGGTATGTGCACTGGCCAGCGCAAGCATTTTTGTCGAGTGTGCGGGTTTTCACCGAGACCTGCGCCCGCAAAGTGCCTCGTGGAGCTCCTGCGTCATTAAGGAGGCATGAATGCACCTGCTCCTGCGACGATGAGATATTCACCCCCTGTTGTGCAGCGCCGCCATCTCCGGCGCGGCGTCGTGCACGGCCCTGGTGCGGAGCGAAGCGGCCTTTAAACGCGCGGGCAGCCTTTGCCAGGCCTTGCGAACGCACGGTCGCGCAACGGCAGCACAAGCACAGACGCCAGACCACAACACCACCACCACAGCAAACCACTGCCAGACGCCGCCGTGGACGCGTGAGATGTTCTCCCCCACGGACGTGTTCGCCGACGAGGGCGAGGCCCCGCCGCCATCGTCCCCGATGCGGCACAAACGCACCTCGTTCGCCGAGGAGCAGCAGCTGACCCAGCTCCTCACCGACCACGCGAAGCAGGGCGCGCCCCTGTCGCCCTCGACGCGGCCGTACACGGCGTCGCTGTTAGCGAACCGGCCGTCGACGACGGCGAGCGCCCGGGGCGCGAGCCCGGTCGCCACCGGCCGCGGCGTGAGCCCGATCCGCACCGGGCGCAGTCCGAGCCGCGGCGCGAGCATGTCGCCGCTGCGCGCCATGTTCGAGGACCTCGGTGCGCCGCAACCCAAACGCACGACGACGCGCCTTTACACCAATGAAGGCCCGCCCCACTCGCAGAAGTACCGTACACGAAGGGGCCCCGTCGCCCGACGCGACTTGACGCGGGCCGGGCGCCAGGCGAGCGTCGGGGACCTGCGCACCGAAGCGAACCGCCTACCCAAGGACCTGACCGCCAGCCTCTTCTCCCGGAACGACGAGGCGGAGCGCATTGCGCAGTCGTTCTTGGGCAACAACTTCTCCTCTATTAAGAGTTTGCCGGTCAAGCTCTTACCGGGCAACGTCCTCAAGGAACTCGTGCGGAGACAGGACGCCCACGCCGAGTTCCACAGCGGCCCCGTCTTCGTGCCGTCCCATAAAGGGGAAAAGCGCCCCACGCAATACAGGGCCTGGCCCCTCGATGAGTACGTGAACACGCACTGTGCCGTGGACTATAGTACAACACCAACACCGAAAAAGGTCTACCCGAACTACTTGAGTTCCGGCGCGGAGCAGGCGCTCAGTCCGCCCAAGTTCAAGCTCGGGGGCTTTGACCGGGACGCGCCCGCGCAGCCCCCGCCCTTCTCTACCGTCTTGGAAACAAGGACCAAGGACGTCCCGGCCTGGAGCCCCGAGAAGTACCCGCGCCGCACGAAGTTCCCGGAGAGCCGGCCGGAGTGGCTCGACCCCCGGCTCCGGACGCCCTGGCCCATGGCCTCGACCTACAAATTCCTCCCGGCCGGTCTTTCTACAAAACGCATCCGGCCGCTGAACAAGGCCATATTGCGGAAGCTGCGCGCCAAGATCGGCAAGGCCTGGCCCTCTTTGACGTATGCCCTCGAGCAGGCGCCCGGCGACTGTTTGCGCATAGTCGTGGAGAAGGCGTCGTTCCCGGCGGATGCGACCCTCGCGTTGCGGGCGTTCCTGCGGCACCTGGAGTGGGACGACCGGCTCCTAGACCGGCGCGTGCGCTTCAAGCACTCGGAAGAGGACGGGGACGCGACGGTGAGCGCGCTGTACTACGTCTCGCGCATGGGGGTGCTGCCCCACGCCTCGAAGGTCTCCTTCGGGTGCATTAAGTAGGCTAGCTAGTCTTGCCACGTCGCGCATCAGCACTCGCCGTCTCGCATCGTGTGTGTGTGACTGCATCGATCTCTTTTTGTTACGGTGCTAGGGCTAGTGGGCGGGGCCCGAGGGGGGGCTGAGTTTTTGTGGAAAGTTTAAAGCGTGCGGGTCTGGCGGAATACTACGGGAGTGGCCTGTAATTGTTACCAGCCGGGATGTTGTATGTGGCGGTACTAGTGAAATCACCACGGTTACGCCTTCGGCGTGCCACACATGGCACAGGCGGGGAATCCGGCCTCGGACTCTGGATGCTGGTAGGTGCACGTCGAGCAGGTAATTAAGAGATTACACGAATTACCCTAGTAAGATGCCCGGGTTACTAGAAAAGACGTCATCTTACTAGCCCTAGCAAATAAACAAATTAGTAAAGTAACTTTGTAGAAATAGTCCGCTGCGGGGCACGGGTTTGACAGTGGCGCTGCACTCAGACGGCGCCCGCACCGGGCTGCCTCTCCAGCACCATCACACACGGCACAGCACGTAGCACACGCCGCCACGACGTCAACCCGCCTGGGCTGCCTCTCCA
>Ga0114994_10001608_pt1 | contig 16326 bp, 12 predicted proteins | sample ArcticOcean_MG_C_9_FD_87043 | JGI IMG/M metagenome (GOLD analysis project Ga0114994, IMG submission 87043) | Marine microbial communities from western Arctic Ocean - ArcticOcean_MG_CB2_152 | ecosystem: Environmental > Aquatic > Marine > Oceanic | place: Arctic Ocean: Canada Basin | collected...
AATGAAGGTCAAGAAGTCGTTCTCAACTATATTTCGGATGAGAGTGTGAATATCAATAAAAATGACAATGACACCCGAGATCCTTTATTTTACATAGAGACCGAGGATAAACCGACTATAACCGGTCATCCCGAATCTGACGCTGGCCACGAGTCTAATTCTGACGCTGGCCACGAGTCTAATTCTGACGCTGGCCACGAGTCTAATTCTGACGCTGGCCACGAGTCTAATTCTGACGATGACCACGACTCTAATTCTGACGATGACCACGACTCTAATTCTGATGTTAATCAGAAGCACATTGAAGAACTTCAAGCATTAAGTGTGAAAGAATTAAAAACTATCCTTCAAGAGAGAAACCTGACTGTTTCTGGAAATAAGACCACTATGATCAACCGAATTATTGATTCCTTAAAATAAAATCTATTATTAGATATAAATGAGCAAAATGTCAGATAATTTTACCAAAGATTTTCCAAGTCGTATGTCCGATGGGAGAGTATTTACCGACTATAGAAGTAATTGTATTACCAACAGTGCAATTGGAAAGAGTATGACATCGTGGGAATATCGTTACTACCTCCAAAATAACTCTGCGAGTATTGTCGAATCTGATAAGAATAGCAGAGATTTAATGTTGAGTTATTCTGGTCCCAATGCTCCCGAGATCCCAGTAAAAAATATTCAAAATTGTAATAAGGGATTCTGCACGATTGAACAAGCAGATGAGATGGGGATAGGTCTGGGAAAGTTTACAAATGATACTCCATAATTACTGTTTCCAACGATTTCCACAATCTAAACAATTTATAAACTGGGTCATGGGTTCATCGGCGGATCGTGTCTGAAGTTCATAATAAGAGCATTTCCTTGAGCCACATTTACGGCATTTGAATACCTCTGTCATAGCTTGCTGTTTTATTTCATATTTCATTTTATCTATTTTATTCTTCTTATTAAGAAGTTTTTCCCAATTTTCTGGATATGTATCATACGAGCTCATTTTAGCAACATCGTGTGGATCGACAACCCCAGTTATAATTCTGTTTAAGAGTGAAGTGTTACCTATGTAACACTTGGTATCTAGGTTTGAATATACGGAGATAACCTTGCTGATGTATGTTCTATAAAACAGTTTATTATCCCAAGATTTGTAAATATTTTTGGCGATTGAGTATTCGATGCAATAATTGTAGATACCTTTTTCAATCCTTCTAGAAAGTTTGATTTTTTTCACACATTTGTTTATTTTTTTCACGACATCTTTCCGAACTGGATCGGTTAAATTATTGGAAGAAATCATTAATCTATTTATATTTATAAAATTAATTTTAAATCAAATTTAGTAATTCGTGGTATCATAATCAAGTTCATCGGCTGCGATTATTTTAGGTGAGTCTGTATTCTGATCAACATTATTAATCTTGGGGGGGGTTTCTATATCATCTATTTCCTCATCTGTTTCTTCTTCTGAGTTAGCAGTTTCTACATAATCACACACATCTAGGTTTTCATATCTTTCTTGAATACAGTAAGATAACATACCATATTGTGAGATATCTAAATTTATAATATTTCCATTTAGTTTACTCACTAAATAAATGTCGCCATAAAGATTATAAGCGCTCTCACTGGGGGGCAGGCAGTGGGAGTTAATTTTTTCAGCACCCTCGTCTGTATCACATCCGTAACACTCTAATATAATATTATCATGAGACCAAATATATACGTTTTTTATATTACGTTTATCTGTGCGACCAATGAGCTCTATTATATTTGTGTTTTTGGTTACTTTTATTTCGCTTAATTTATCAGCTGAATTAAAGCACAGTATTTTCATTCTTTTATAAAATTATCATTTTAGTTTTAAATTATAATAAAATATCCACTACATCTATATGTCCTACCTCTTTACTGATAAATCTTATACTTCATTTTCTCAAACAATGTCCCTTGAAGAGCGAATTATAGAGTCTGAAAAGGTTATGAAGAAGTATCCTGAAAGAGTACCCATTATAGTCGAACCATTAACGACTGACATTGTAGAAATACCTAAAAAAAAGTTTATAGTTTCTAAAGATATGACTTTTGGACAACTTATCTATATAATACGACAAAAGATAAAAATCTCTAGTGATGAGGCATATTTTTATACTATAAATGGTTCTCTTTGTCCCAGTGGTCTTGATATGGGAACAATATATGATGAGAACAAACGTGAAGATAAGTTTTTATATGTGACATATACATCTGAGAATACTTTCGGTTAAATTAATTTATACATTAGATATATATGAAGTCACTATACATTTTAGGAGCGGTTATTTTACTGATACTATTTTTTTATCCGAAAATAACCATTTCGGAAAATCAAATATACAGACCTGTCCCAAAAGATTCAGATAAAAAGTCCACGCCGAGAATCTATGATTTTTACATACCTCAGTTGACCACCCCCCAGACCCCATTATCTGACACCAAGTTCAACAATCAAACTAACGCGAATCAGCTAACGCGAAATACATATTTGAACGGAGATGAAGTGGATATAGTAAGAGATGGGAAACCAAGTTCTGAAGCAAACTACCCTAAATATATTGCAAAGGATACTCTCTCTGCTAATACGCTGGGATCAAATGAGCTTCATAAATCTCATGAAAAAGAGCATAGCAAACCATATGATTCTTTTACAGATGAAAATGTTTCACAATATCCCAAGTTTTATACGAGTGATCTAAAGAATGAAATTAGTAATCTGGGGAAGTTTTTTGATAAAAAAAACAGATATGTTGATACAACGAGTCCGAATAGTTCGGCGTATGTAGATGATAGCTGTTATATTGACGGAAATAATGAAATGACATGTATTGATAATTCTCGTTTACAGAATATCCCCCCAAAGAATATGCGGAAATATAATCAATTTGATATAGAAGATACTATAGGTAATTACAAGATTGACGGTTCCAAAGATGGGGTAATGACAGGATCGTTTTTTTATGATTCAGTTTACGCCGCCAGTAAAAAGAATGAAACATTTTCACCATTTATCGGGGGATCTATATCTGGAGAATGTTCGGTTTAAAATAAGATTGTGGGTTTTACACCATTTTTCACCTATACTTATTTGTTCGCTCGTAGGATAATTTTTCAGGTTATTTTCTTTCATATTAATACCTCTTTTTATTTCTGATATTTGCGTGTTTACATAAAGATTATTGTAATCACTGATATTAGATATAAATCTTTTGGGGACTTTAATATTTAATTCTTTATGGAAACTATGAAGCATCATATTAACTTGTGCGCGATTATACCCCTTGTAATCTACGCAGACGATATACTTCTCTGAGTTAGTATTTCTACTCATAGACGGTTTTACGATATACATCGTTTCGAAGTTTATTCTCAGAAGATAAAGAAGTCGGATGGTTTTTAAATACATTATATCAAATATTTTACATATAAATATACCCCCTCGTTTAAGAAGTAAAAGCCCCATTAAAATCTCAGAATATATCAACGGATATGAATCCGATTCCTGTTTACTGAAATCGGTTGTATAATCAAATCCCCCATCGCCGGTTACGATATCTCTCGTATTTTTGCCGCTACATTTTATATAATGAAGTATATTTAATAATTTGTAAATATCCCCAGTATTATCTGCTCCTGAGAAGATATTTATATTATCATTTGTAATAATATTTCTGTTCCAATGAGGGATACTATTATCGCTACTATCTAGTGATATGGCATTAATCGAACATCCTATTTCATTAAAATACTCTACAAATCCACCGGGCGCTTCGGCTATACAGTCTACGTTTATCCCCCCCTTTATGTTGAAGCTTTTTATGATCTCCAATATCTTAAAATATGAACGACTAATAGGTTTCTTTTGACAGATGTTTTTTTTTGAAAAAGATGATGTGTAAATATACTCGTAATCATTTATACATTTCTTACAATAATTCCATTTATAAGGGTCCTTATCTATCAGACGCTTAGTTATGTTTAAATCGTGCAATAGTTTTGGAAATAACACCCCCGAATTAACAGTCTCTTCATAAAAAATATCACCATCTACTTGTTCTAATTCATATATTTTCATTTAACTTATTTTAATCTATATAATTATGCTTAAACCTTTTTAAAGATAAACCAATTATTTAGACTGGAGAGAGTTTTATATTTAGATTCTTTTTGAACCGTTTTAGCATACATATATGCTTTCTGTATATCCTTATCACTACTATCAAGTAAACTATCAACTTTATTAATTATTTCCTCAAAATTACCTATAGGAGATTTCAGAGTGGAACTTTTATCAGGTGACATAGGTTCAAAACCGTATTCTTTCATTATATCAATTACAAACTCAAAATTCACCAGATATTCAGTAATATATTGGCCTATACTACTCATATATACTGATATTTCCCTTCCAAACATATTAGATAGATCATCTTTGTTATAATCAAATGGTGTCGTATCATATTTTTTTACAATGTCATATATTAGAACCCCCTTTTCGTCTCGGGCGTGTATATTTTCACCATCAAATGTTTTCATAACCTTCATTCCGTCGTAACAAGTCCCCATAAAATACCCCCCAGTATTGACTAGTTCTTTAAGATTCTGTAAATATCCCCTTAGAGTCTCTTCGTTTTTAAAGTAATAGTGAAATGAAAACTGGCTACTGACTACATCAAATCCACCTTTTCCCAAAGAATTATAATCCCTGTAAAGATTTTCATATTTTTTATCATAGCTATCTTTTTTCCCCAGGATAATATTTAACATATCACCGCATGTATCATTCATACATCCGTCCAAATTTTTGATATTTTTACTAGTATCAAACTGTAAGAATATCCCCTTAGGGATATTCTTTTTTAGTGATTCGTGGTAATAACGATTGGCAGCTTCCTTTACATTATCAGATATATCTAATCCAAGAATAAACTCTATATTTTTCTTCTTTTTATGTACTCTCAGATATTTCTGATTGTCTCCACCTCTACCACAGGAGGTATCAAGTATCGATATTTTCTTCCCAGCATTTCCCACAACGGCATCTATTAAGAGCCCCTTTATGAAATTATGTAATTGTCTTATTGGCGTAGAATTATCAACGAAGTTTTCGGAAACATAGTATTTATTCTTTTCAATAACTTCTTCTATTCTTAATTCCTCCGCACCCGTAATCATATCTTCTGTTACAGGATTTAGAATGGTTCTCCAAATATTATCTGCAATTGTGAACCATTGCGGGAACTCTTTATCTGTTCTGACACGAAGCGGGCTCCAATAGAACCCATCACTATTTAAACCGTTATATCTCATTTCAACTATCGCCCCTTCTGTAATCTCCAAATGATCTCTTTCACAGATAATCTTTCCATTTTTCAATGGAACGTTGCATATATGATAATTGCCTATCCCACGGTTAAAATGAAGATATCTTTTATTGTTGGGTTTTTCCTTGTTTATTAGTTTCATATTAAAATCTATGTGATCATCGTCTCTTTCCTTATATCCTACGGTTAAGACGATTTTTCTATATTGCGTTTTCGTTATTGTTCCGTCATCATTCTTTGTTTCATGTATGTAGAATCTTTTATCTCTATCAAATGTTACTCTAAAATCTATGGTGTTCTCTTCCGGTGGCTTCCACTTATAGTTGTATTTCCATGTCCCGTTATAAGTTTGTACCTTTTCACCAACATCCGTGCCCTTTACCGGTAAGAACATCGGTAAGAATATGAGACCATCTGTTTCATATTCGTATCCGCCACCCTCTTCATTGCATTTATCTAATATTCTTTTACATGTTTTTAATGATGTGTATAGATTTGAGTATTCATCTGACCCTTTTTTCTTTATAAGTTTACTTGGTCCCTCCATATAAACTTTACATTCTATTCTGACAATATCCTCACCGGTATAACTCTTTTCATGCGTTTTAAAGAACTCGTGTAGTGCCACAGATCTAGACTTAGAATCTTTCTTCAAAGAAATCCAAGGCAGGTTTAATATATGTGTAGTCCCCTCGTGTTTCCCATGATACACATCAAATATCATAAATAGTTTTATATCATTGCGGTTTTTATCTTTTGTAATATATTCTCCATCAAATATCCAATTTTCTGATACATTTTCAAAAGTAACTCCTGTATCGATTACATTTTTCTTAGCGGTCACGATATAAGCTCGCTTATCTGCTTCACATACTATGAGCTGTGCCCTTATGCCGTCTGCCTTCTCTGTCACCACGTATCCCTGGAGGATAGAGTGCGGGTTATTTACATTCATCTCATCCAAAGATAAAGTAACCGGTTGTGGTCCCACCAGTCTATAACCACTCTTTTTAAAATATTGATTATCATCAACGGTGCTGACATATCTACCCAATATCTCTAATTGTTCATATTTGTCCATCAAGAATGCGGTATTATCCACGTATGCCAGAACTTCTTTTAGTATTTTTTCTAAAACCTCTGCGAGCTCTTCATAAGCATGGCTATTAAACGTTACGACATTTTGTATAACTGGTTTCTCAATATAGTGATGTGTAACTGTCTCTGTAAATCCTATCGGAACCCACAATTCTTCTATAGAAACTTCATCTATCAGTAGTGGCGGTTTAACGTGCACGTGGTAATAATCATCAACTTTAAGAGCACCCTTGTAGTTTTTTCCCAGATTATCCGGTTTATAATTGCTTCTTTTCTCAAACGGAACAAACTTAATATCCCTAAGAGATATTGATGATAGTCCAACTTTATCTAGATATGCTTCACTTATATTTACATACTCTGGATAGGCATCAAACGCATCTGTGCTGATGGCATAAGGTGGAGAGTTTAATGTATATTCACCGTCGTCTACAATATAAGAACCTTCGGTATCGGATAATACTGAGTAATCCTCATACGACTCTATTTTTAGATTATTTTCTGTGCTACAGAATGGAGAAATGGTATTAAAGTAGTTTATGGACGTATTCATATTCACTATGAAATCCTCAAATGATGTACTCTGTGGGGTGAATGTGTGTTCAACTTCGGAAATATCTGAGCCTATATACTCTATTTCTAGCTCATATTTCTCTGGAGATTTAAGGACCTCCGCTTCTCTAAACGTTTTTGTGTATATCGGATTGTTAGACCGAGGATACAATTTGTTCTGTTTAACACACGTTAGATCTATGCGAAATAATCCGTTTTTGCTATTGAAACTATATCGCTTTTTATAACGGAAATATTTGTTCATCATCTTCCATTTCTTTTTGATGAGCAGCGCCTCATTATTTGAGAAATGATTCACATCTAACTCCCTCTTGAGATTCATCCTCACTTTATACGGAACGCATTTTAGGTTCTCCAGAGAGTTTCCTTTCGCATCTTTGTGTGTTGTCTTTTTAATCATCTTAACATCCAATCCCTCCAGAGATTCGCTCATGCAATATCTTTTAACATTAAGCAATCCTAATACTGAAGCTCTTATATTAGTAAGAACTTTCTTCCCACGGAATACCTGTTGACATCTTATATCGAGGGTACAATCCTCGGGCAGGGTAACGTAATTGTCAGATGCTGTTAAGTTTTTGATACATCTTATAAATTGCTCCTTTGTAAGTTCTGTGTCCGAACCAAGCGCCCCATAGATAACCTCTAACTCCAGAGTTCTATCGTTCACAGCACTTTTAAGGTATTCTTTATACTTATCCGGAAAATTATCCATGATCTCAAACTCTTTTTCATCACCCACATCGCTTGAGACACTATTTTCATCAGAATCACTCATGGTATATTATAATATTATATTAATATTATATTTAAATCAAATTTAAAAAATACGTTCTCAACTCTTCATATATCACATGTTTAATTTTACTCTTACCATTTGCATCTTTCGTATCTAAGCCATTTTCCATCGCCATAGTCTGCAATTGATCCAGCTTGTATGAACTCTTCGTTTTTAATTGTATATCATAGACATCAAATGATATTATATCTTTCTCTAATCCGTCTATATCCTTCAACGAACAGAGCGAGCACGTATTCCCCCCAACCAGCGACCAAGACCCTTCAATCCTTTGTATGTGTAAAACCTCTGCCCCCCGAGGTGTTTCATAATAAACATTCTTCGTAGGATCTAACAAACAAATCTTCTTTTTATAATATTCTGAAAGAAAAAACAATGTGGATATACAGTTCTTTTTCATCATTCCCGATTGTATCTTTTTTAGACTCAGATACTTATTAAACCGAAAAGTTACTAAGATTTCTTTTTGTTCCTCAATTTCGGACGCGATTTCAATGCGTCTCTGTTTTAAATAAAGTTCTCTCTCTTTCATGGGTAAGAGCACATAATTGGGATCATTACAAGATATTAATAGATCTGTTAAATCATTATATTTTTCCGTCTTAGTTATATTTTTCTGAATATATGAAGATTCATTTATATCTTGACAGATATTATCCTCATGTGTAACTGATAATTTTAATATTTCTTCCAACATCTTTTATTATCATATAAAAAAAACTTTATATCATTTTAGTATACTCTATAAGATTAGCGTCATTCTCAGATAATATGAGTATTTCATTACATTTGGCGACTTCAGTGGAATCGTGAGAGCTATCTTCTGTTGATATATCCCCGGGTGGAATGAAAACCGATATATCATTACTCACCTGTCGTTCCAACCTTGTAATAAGGTTATAAATGCAATTTATATTGTCATCTTCTAACGTCGAAAGATTAATGAAATAACCGTTTTTATTCTCTGAGCAAGAAATATTGTTAGTTCTTAAAAAATAGAGCAATGTATCATTTAATTTAGCATCCTTATTTCTACACATCAAATTGTAAATATACATTTGTTTTGTTTCAATATCCGTCATAATAATTAGTTTATAACTTAAATATATACTTTATACGAGTTTTGCAACGATATGTATCTGATGTGCCTTATACTTAAATCGGGTTGCTAATATCTCTATTTTGAATTTCTTATTCAGTTCAAGAGTGTCGGCCTCGGGTGAGTAACTTTTCGGGATAATTATGAGAAGAGGACTCTCGGAGAACTCTGTTGTACGATCGTGCTTTATAAATGCCACCGCCCCCATCTTTGTCACGGAGTTTATCCAACAATCTATTGTGACCCCCTTGGCCGGTGTTAAAACCGAACAAATATATTTTATTGTATATGTGATCTTACTCTGATTATTGACATTGATTATTTTACCCATAGATCTCTCTATTATCTCGATGCTGTCCTTCATTACATAGCCATCTTCGCTACACAATCCATCCATATCTTTTTTAAGTTTCGTATCTATCGCGTTACCGATTGTTGACCGAATGTCATTGGGATTCACGTGTATCTCTTTCACTTTGACGCATTTGCGAATTAAATCTTTCATTCAGAATTATAATATATATTATACTACAATATTTAAATCAAATTCATACTATTCAATTCATATGATTTCTATCTTATTTTCATAATTAAATGGTGGATATTTAAGCCACATTTCATCATAACTTAAAAAATAATTCTTTTTATCTTTTTGTTTTTTGTATCTACAAAGTATCTCAAATAATTTACATATATCTCGCTTGGTCCCAAACAATGTTTCATATGTTTTTGTAAACGTAATATCCTTCTCCACCGCCTTTTCACCCGAACTCAATGTGTAAATTATATCTTCAGAAATATTTGATTTTTCTAAAAATGATATTGTTAACTCTTGTCCCATATAATCTACCGTTAAAATATTGGCAATAATGGACTGAAACTCTCTTATTGCCATATTTACTATATCTTGCTTCTTAAATCCCAATGTGCTCGCGACACACATTTTCCCCGGTCCAGGTGGATAAACTTTATATGTTTCCTCGGGTTTGGTCTCATCTGTTATTTTAAATACTATGTTCTCCTTTTTTTTTGACTTTTGAGATGTTGCATATCCCCATACTTTTTCTGTCATTATTAGTTCTCTATATCTGTCTGTATTGATAAAACGAGTAAAATCCCTTAAAACATCTCTTCGTTCAAAAGTATTCATTGCTCTTATATCACCATCTTCAATAATAAAGAATTGTGGAGAGTATTGATATATTACAAAAAAACCATAAATATCTGCTTTATTATCTTTTATTTCATATCTTAGTTTGTGTTTCTCATTAATTTTATAAATGAAATTGTAAGACAATATATCATAAAGTTCCCCGTCCGTGATTAATCCCATCAAAACATTGTAAATTAACGGCACCTTTGAGACCGCGGTTAATCTATCAACATTATATTTCTTTAATGTATAATTTAAGATATTTATATCTTCAAATAATTCTATGTATTCTTCTTCGTGTTCTATTACCGCATTAAGATCGTTTAATGTAATTGAGATATCTCGCAAATCATACTTCTCGTTTATTTTTAGTCTGCTCAACTGTTTCTCTCCCTTGGGAATCAATATATTATGAGGATACTTTATTTCGGGATAACACCGATAATAATAAGGAATATTAGTATCGTCTATTTCAATGGGTTGAAATAAGTAATATTTGCCTCTGTATATAATCTTGCCTCGTAAACCCTTATGATTACATATTACTCTTTTTTCGTGTATTATCCGGTATAGCGCAAAAAAAACAATATTTTCGTCAGTATTGTAAAACTGTCTTAACATTTTTAAAATATCAGCTATCACATAAACACTCTTTAATGTATATAATTCAATTATTCTTTTTATCATTACTTCGACATATCTATCGGAATAGTTATAATTTATAGTATCACTATTAATATCAGGATTACTTAACATTTTTTCATATTTGACACGTGATAACTCTCTATTAAAATCACAACGATTTTTTGGTAAGTATGAACATATCTTAGAATAGGGTTTATCATTGGGTGTGTAATTTATCTTTTTACCATCATAGGGTGTTTTTATTTCTCTCTCAACGACATCTTTCTCACCAACTATATTCTTATGTCTGAACAAAAATCTATCAATAGCTCCTCTTTTAAGAATATCCTCTACCTCCCCAATGTTAATCGCTTTCTTCTCGGCATATCTATATACCGCACTGTCCATAGTTTCTTTATTATCTGTATTCACTAAAGCGTGTAGATACACTAAAACGTTTCTCTCCATTTCATCAATATCGCCATGAGAACAAAAACGTATCCCTCGCCCTATAGTCTGCTCTAAACGATTGAGATGGAGCCATGGCTCCATAATGTGGATATTTCTGATGCGCTTAAAATCTAAACCCTCACTAGCGACCGAAGAACCTATAACTATCTTTATTTTACGACCATCGTGATTGTCTGCTTCGGTTACTATCTTCAACTCCTCTTCAATATTATGAGATAGTCTGTCACCCCCACCTGATATCACCATGTATTTTATCGGAAACTCACCTCCATCTTTCGCCTTAAATGTTTTGGTTTTTCTTTTAGTCGCATATTCAGCTTTGCCATCCTCATATTCAGGGTATTTTAAGATTGTTTCTCCCGAATACTTTTTATAACCATTCTGCTCTAATGCCAATACCAAGGGTATGACTCCCGACTTTATCCAATTCGAATATATGAATATTATCCCATCTGATTTTTCTATCAAGTCTAATATTATCTTTATTTTTACAGAATATTTCTCTATCAAATCTGTATCTAAAAACGGTTTATTATCACACGCTCTTAGTATATCTTTTTTATAAGCATACTCTACTGAACTTTTCTTGTTCTTTATACTAAATGTATTTTTTAAACCACTCTCAGATATAGTATCATCTACTCTAACTGTCTCCTTATCATCTTCTTTGTAAGGATAAACAATATTTCCGGCTCTTATAGCTCTATTAATATCTTTAATCGACGGTAAACCACCTTCATCTCCACTGGTTTCTAAAATTTCCCGTTCCAACCGACGATAGATTGTCCACTGATGAGATCCTTCTATCATTCTTGAACCGAATGTTTCTAAAAATGTTAGCTTCTTTGAAGCTACTATTTCATTACCTTTCATATCATTCTTAGGATAATTATCTCTGTCCAAAATTAATGAGAATGATCTAGTGCCTTCAACGGAAGAGTTATAAGATATAAACTCCTCTGTAAATGATGGATATAATCTGATGGGAAAAGATGATGGGTCCTCACCCCGAACATATGATACATACCCCCTCATTGCTCCTTTTAAAATATTAGGTCCACCCTTTTTTAATGAGCCATCTTTAAAAAAGATTCTATCCTTATTAATAGTCGGTTTGTTATCATTCACAAGGAGCATATTTAAAAGTCTCACTATCTCTATTGAGCGATTATACATAGGCGTTGCAGATAGTAATACTATTTTCAGATTATCGCTATATTTGATAACTTTCTCTATCATATCAACGCTATCCTTGAGGTCTTTTTCTCCATCATCTCGTAAATTATGTACCTCATCTATTATAAGCAATCTATTTGAAAATAATTCATTGATAACCAATCTCTCTCTTTCTTCCTCTGTTTTTTTTAGGTATTTCTTTCCCTTTATCTTTATTAATCTCTTTACATAATTCGCAAAAGATAAATAAGCCATAATCTCATAATAACTCCGGACCAGACGGTTCACCTCTCTTTTGGTTTTTATGTTTCGTTTCAAGAAAACATTCCCCGAACACTGATTATCATCTAGATCTGGATTGAAAATTGTTTTCTTCCATCCTATTTTTATGTTCTTGGAACATAGAATCATTATCCTCTTCTCTCTCGAAGCATATAAATCTCTGAAGTTCTCAGAAATAGTTATCGCTGAACATGTTTTACCAACACCAACACCATGAAATAGTAAAACACCATTATAGGGTGTCTCCTTTGTTAAAAAGTTCTTTAAGAAGAGTTGATGGGACGCTATCTCAAATTCTTTATTGTCACACACATTTATCAAGCCTTTACTCTCTTTTGGTATCTCAAACATGTTAAACTCCTCTTTCTCATATATTTTCTCTTCAAACTTTTTATCCTCTTTATCTGGGTAGTCAATATAATCAGGATCTTTTATTTCATAATTCTCGATTATCTTTTTTAAACTTCTTAGAAGACAGAACTTATATACAGGTCCATCTTTTTTTATCTTTTTCGTATTCTCCAGCTCAGTAATATCTCCTTCTGAAATAGTATCGTTTTCCTCAATGCTCTTGTAAAGCTCATAAATCTTGTCAATTTTCCGTTCCATTATTTCAAAACTATCACTGCCTATTTTATGTATCTCTATGAGCTCCTTTATCTTGTCATTTATCTGCCCTTGCAAACTACTCATAAGATTCTATATTATATGTCATATTTTATTTATTTTTATTATGCCCTCTTAAAAACATAAAAATTACGCCTATGATGTCCCTCTTGGTCGGTTTCCCCCTACGAAGATGATCCAAACATTCTTTCTCCGTGAACCATTGAATATCATTTATTTCACCATATTGTTCTTTTTTTTCTTTATCTACCGTGTGAACAGTTGACTCCCCAACATATTCGGCCAGGTAATATATATGCTTATACTGAACCCCATTTGTTCCCATATATTCCTCTGTTAAAGGTTTCACATTTGACAGAATGTTATAATCCTCTGTTATACCCGTTTCTTCTCCGAACTCCCGAATAGCACAGTCCTTATTGTATTCATGACTATTCCTTCTCCCCTTGGGAAATTCCCACTCGGGCTCATCATATATTATAGTAACTTCTCTTAGTATTTCAGTTATGATATTCATTTTTTTTAATTTCTCAAAACTATGCTTACTCCTATTATACTCATTCTTGACACGAGAGTTTTTGAATTCCATTGTCATCCACAAAGTATACCACAAATCATCAAAATCTTTGGTGGTTACATTTTCGACTTCACCTTTGGTAAAGTTTGAAAATAATAATTTCAAATATTCTCTATTTTCGATAACATATTTACCCCTTAAAAACTCAATATAACACAACGAATCTCTCCTCTGAATCATTAATAGTTTCTCAGCACTCTCATCCTTATGATATGCCAGTATCCCATAGCTTAAAATGGGAAGTTTACATTGTCCAAACGTGTGACCACCCTTTCCACAATTATTGCAATACATTTATTGGTAGATATTTCTTATTATATATATTTTATGAACTCTTAAATAGATAAATAAAATATAGTATAGTCTAAAGATGTCCAGCAATATTTTCCGTGCGAGAAACACTGTGAAAAACAACGATACGTGTAATTCGGCGTGGACCTTTACAGATGGAATGGTCATTACGGATAACATGGTCCCTGATTATGTGCAAAATCTTTTTAGAAGCCACGATGATTTACACTATGGAAGAATTATTGAAGGCGCAGGGGGTAGAGAATACTCTATTGTTGATACAGACAAACAACATTATAGTGCCAGTATAATTTCTAAGCTTATACTCGACAGTCCTGAATATACGACGGAGACTGTTAGAGATTGGTTTACTGATACAGAAGGGGGTTTAGGGTTTATTGGAGATTCATCTTTCACTGTAAGTAAGCTGTTAAATTGGGACGGATACTCATTTTTTTATGGGAATATCGAGCTCAATTCAGGCGGGCAAGGTTGTTTATTAACTTTTAGTCAAGATCCTTCAAATGAAAATAATATAATAATGGAGTATCTGCACACGCAATGTGACGTAGCCGGCGTCCCCCCACTTCTTTCTAATCCTGGACCTCCTGGACCTCCTGGACCTCCTGGACCAAATATAGAGGTGATAGCAGAGCCAACTATAGAGGTGATAGCAGAACCAAATATAGCAGAGGTGATAGCAGAACCAACTATAGAGGTGATAACAGAGCCAACTACAGGACCAAATACAGGACCAAATACAGGACCAAATACAGGACCAAATACAGGACCAAATACAGGACCAAATACAGGAGGAACTACAGGAGGAACTACAGGAGCGGGAGCATCTATAGAATCATTATTCCCTACTATTCAGAACTTATTAGATAACGATATAGCTAGCGGTAGTGCCAGCTGCTCAATCCTTACCTACACGGCGAGTCCCCACCTACAATCTACTGATGATCTTGCAAGCTATTACGGTGATAATTGTAGTAAATCCGTAACTGCCAATTCAAATATAGACATAACCTGTTCTGGAGCGAATAGCAATCCTGTCTTAAATTATAATAAAGATCAATGTCTTGGTGGTATTGTAGATACTTTTATAAATAGTCTTGCTCCCTCTGTTGATGCTCCTGCAGTTGAACCAGTTGAACCAGTTAACCCGGTTCATGATACTGCTACTGTAGCACAAACTTTAATGCAAGCTTTATTAGATAGTCCTGAAAGTTTAGCAAGTGTTCTCCCCGACGGTGTTCCGGCAAATGTAGATCCTATTTTTATAGGAAGTTTAATGAGAATTGTAACAAGTGTGGATAGTTCTATATCTAGTTTAGATGATTTTAAGAATAGGTTACCACTCGTAACCAACGCTTTATTATCTTCTTATAGCTTTTCTGATGTTTCAAGTGATATAACTGAAATTAGAGGAATAGCATTAAGTTCAATTGAAGCTGCTGGTGGAAATATTCTTAGTGCTGGAAACGAATTAGAAAATAGAGCAGCACAGGATAGAATCTTAATAATTTCTGGACTAAACAGTTTAAAAGGACTTGGGACCGAAATATCCATAGATTTGAGTCGGCTTCTTCAAGAGATTCCTCCAGCAATTTCTGAAAAGATTTCAGGAATAGATCTAAACAGTTATCTAAATACTGATAATATAAGTCTGGACGGTTTAAGAGAATATATCAACACTGAAATTGATGATACTGAACGGTCTATTGACGATGTTGAAATGGTAACATTAGGTAAGTATATTGTGATAGACCAAGTTAATACACTTATCGGAGAAGAAACTGTAGACACGGCAGAATTTCTCAGTTTTGTAAGGGACGTGTCTTCGGTAGATAATCCCAATTCAATGGGAGATACTTATCAGTGCGGTACTAATACAGAGCCCGAAAAACCAGCGGGATACAATATCACCCAGGCCATTCAATGGGAGAGTTTATTGTTTAATGGGGATGGGGTATTTTCTGGACTAGGTGATAATCAGATTACGTGCGGAGACGGTTTTAGAATGAGTAGCGCGACAGTTCCTCCCACTTTAAATTGTGATTCAGGAACCATATCGTATACAGGATGTGAAACGAATCCCAATTCAATGGGAGATACTTATCAGTGCGGTACTAATACAGAGCCCGAAAAACCAGCGGGATACAATATCACCCAGGCCATTCAATGGGA
>Ga0114994_10001611_pt1 | contig 16318 bp, 9 predicted proteins | sample ArcticOcean_MG_C_9_FD_87043 | JGI IMG/M metagenome (GOLD analysis project Ga0114994, IMG submission 87043) | Marine microbial communities from western Arctic Ocean - ArcticOcean_MG_CB2_152 | ecosystem: Environmental > Aquatic > Marine > Oceanic | place: Arctic Ocean: Canada Basin | collected...
AAAGATGTCAAGGAAATGCGAATTCGTATAGACAAGGAACACCGGTCGGACTTTATCTGGGAAATAAAATATATGCGGGGAGGACTCGTCGATATTGAGTTTATAGCACAATATCTCCAGCTCAAAAATGCGCACTACCACCCAGAAATATTATCGACGAACACTTCTGAGGCTCTGCAAAATTTACGCGACAAAGATCTATTAAAAGAACAACACGCAGCTCCTCTTTTGGAGGCCACAAAATTATGGCAAACCATACAAGGCATGCTACGGCTCACCATTGAAGGTTATTTTAAGCCAGAGAGAGAGCAAGAAATTCCAGCAGCCTTAATCCAAATACTAGGCAAAGCCGTCGCCTGCAAAAACACGAAAGAGCTAAAAGCCCACATTAAAAAAACAGCCGGGCGCGCCTATCAAGTCTATCGTGAGCTTATTGGCTAACCTTCATTTTAGCTAGGATAAACCCTCTTGTTTCAATTGAGCTTCAGCAAGGATCCCAGCCTGCACTATATCACCTATCGTGGTTCGACTGATTAGATTGAGGCCGAAGCATAAAATTTGGCATCCCGATTATGATGCTGACAAATGCATTGATTCAAAATACTCATCCGGCACGTCACCTGGGTTAATTGGATCCAGGCTATCCTTTTCATAGACCCTGCTGCATTATAAAACGTGCTATATACTATAGCCGGCACTTTTCAAACAAATCAAAAGAACCATTAATGAGCCGTCTCAACAATTCAGCATGGCACTCGCTTGAGGTGTAACTACCTCCCATCCAAATAACGGCCCAACCAATTAGGTGTTCACAATGCTCGCCAGGGCAGAGGGCCATAAAGTGTTAATTCTAGCATCTACCTGGAAACAATTACTTAAGGTCTCCCAATCAAAGCAATCGGGGGCAAAAGCCTATTCAGTTAAGACCTTATCTGTTTATGTTCATCATTAACACAATTGAGCTAACCTGTTTCAGTAATTTTATCTTCCGCGTAAAATTACCTAGACGATAGGCAGCTGATCTAATATGTAATTCCAAGTAATAAATAATACATCAGGTAGCTTAAATGCTAAATCTTTCTGATATGCCCCTACTATCGCTCAGCGAAGCCGCCTGCATCGTATTAGCTGACCCTTCCCCGAGCAGTAAGATAGCGCTCACCAACGAGATAGCTAGTGCTTGGCAATCGGGTCAGCTCACAAAAGTTGGGTATGCCACTCCGCCAGATCGCCCTGCGCGGCCTACTAAACCAGAACTTCTCAGGCCCCAAGATATGCCCAAACGCAGAGCCAAAGCTGCCAAAGGACGGCTTGCTCTTATCCACGCGATTGCTCATATCGAGTTAAATGCAATTGACCTTGCCTGGGATATTGTCGCTCGGTTTACAATGCACGACCTACCCCGTAAGTTTTACGACGATTGGGTCGGCGTTGCCGTCGATGAAGCCCATCACTTTGGATTGCTCGAAGGCTATTTGTTCAAACATGGTGCCTTGTATGGAGATCTACCCGCCCATGATGGGCTCTGGCAGGCCGCCGAAGACACTGCTGGTGATATACTTGCAAGACTAGCGATTATTCCCCTGGTGCTCGAAGCTCGAGGATTGGATGCAACGCCGCCAATGATCGCTAAAATGCACCAAGTCGGCGACATTCAAGCGGCTAGAATTTTAGAAACGATTGCCGCAGAAGAAGTCGCCCATGTCGCCGCCGGGGTACATTGGTTCAAGTATGTCTGCCGGTGCCAAAAGATTAAGCCTGTACAGACGTATCAAGCACTTGTAAAAAAATACTTTAAAGGCAAACTCAAACCACCATTTGCCACAGCGGCCCGAGATCAAGCGGGGCTTAGCGCAGATTATTATGAGCCAATCGCTGCGCGTTAGTTTTATTTAATAAATGTGTTTGTATATGGTTACGCGGGTCAAGCCCGCATTCCGACGTTTCAATCACAATTGATTAGCCACCCTCAATGCGCGCTGCCAAGGCGGCTGCCATAAACATATCAATATCCCCATCTAGAACGGCTTGAGTATTTGACGTTTCAACTTCGGTTCTCAAATCTTTGATCATTTGGTAGGGTTGTAAAACATAAGAGCGGATTTGATGGCCCCACCCAATATCGGTTTTAGAATCATGTTCAGCTTGCGCGGCATCTTCACGCTTTTGTAGCTCCGCTTCATACAACCGAGCCCGTAGCATATCGTAAGCGGCAGCTCGGTTTCGATGTTGGGAGCGGTCATTTTGGCACTGCACGACAATACCAGTTGGAATATGAGTGATCCGAACTGCCGAATCGGTCTTGTTAATGTGCTGCCCACCCGCGCCGGAGGCCCGGTAGGTATCAATCCGTAAGTCTTTTTCTTCGAGTTCCACATCAATATTGTCATCGATCACAGGATAAACCCATACTGAGGCAAAACTGGTGTGACGGCGGGCGCTTGAATCAAACGGTGAGATACGCACTAAGCGATGCACTCCGCTTTCAGTTTTAAGCCAACCATAAGCATCAGTTCCATTGACGCGCAACGTTACTGACTTGATACCAGCCTCTTCACCAGAAGTTTGCTCGAGCCATTCGAGTTTATATCCGTGCTGGTCGGCCCAACGGCAATACATGCGCAGCATAATAGCGGCCCAATCTTGTGCTTCTGTACCACCCGCCCCAGGATGAATTTCGATATAGCAATCATTACTATCAGCCTCGCCCGATAGCAGAGCTTGAACACGCGCCAACTTAACTTTGCGGCTTAAAGCGTTAATGGCTTCTTCACCTTCGGTGATAGCATCGGTATCACCTTCGACCTCACCAAGTTCTAGAAAATCAACATTATCGTTTAGGTCGCTCGATATTTCATCGACAGCCTTTATACCATTTTCGAGCTTCGTGCGCTCACGCATTAGAACTTGTGCTTTAATAGGTGAATTCCAAAATTTTGGATTTTTAGCAAAAGAGTTTAATTCTTCTACACGCCGGATGGCATTATCATAGTCAAAGCCGCCTCCGCAAAAGTTCTATCGACTTCTCTATCTCGTTAACCTGGCTCTCAATTTCTGCACGCATTAAAAATACTTTCAAAGAAATGATATTAATAATATTTAACTATTTCAACTATTGTCTGCAAGCCTACCAAACAAAAGCCCTTAGAATATTTCTGCCAATCGCTTGTGGGATGTATTACGTCTCGCGTGAAGTATGTCAGACCGCTAAAGCACTAACTCGCTATATAACCTTTTGCTTAATAATTGATAATTCTTACACACAAAAAAAAATTTACTAAAATATAATGATCAAATTAAGTCATAAAGTAAAATAAGAGCAAGGGGGTCGCTATTTCTCTTAGTCTTATTATCAATTAATAATTAGTAAAGCCCCCCGGTCCCCTTTGTTGGTGAAGAAGTTGCAGTGTCTTCTGAACCATCTAAAATTTGAGTTTGAACAATAGGCACCGTTCCTGCTTTGAAGGCTTCAAGAATAACCTTTTTATCTCCCGGCTGGGCGGGTCTACCTGTACCAGCATCGACCCGAACAAGACGAATACCGGGTGGAATTCGAAACGGAATAGATGGTTTGTCGGCAAGAGCATTTTTCATGAATTCTTTAAAAATCGGCGCTGATACGCTTGCACCTTGCTCAAGCTTTCCAAGTGAGCGCGGTTGATCGAAGCCAACAAACACACCTACAGCCAAATCAGGTGAGAAACCTACAAACCATGTGTCTAATGCCCGATTGGTCGTGCCGGTTTTACCGGCGAGGGGCTTGCCCAAAGCTTTCATGCGTCGTCCGGTACCACGCTGAACAACCCCTTCGAGCATTGAAACCATCTGATACGCGCTTGCAGCATTCGCTACTCGCTTACGTTGATCTGGGACAGAGGGTACAGGCTGGTTCAGCCAGAAGGCCGCGCTGCATTTCTCACAAGCTCTCGCATCGTGTTTGAAAACAGTTTTACCATGGCGATCCTGAATGCGGTCAATCAACGTAGGTATAATCTGCTTACCACCATTGACCAGCATCGCATATGCAGCAGTCAGCTTGAGTAAAGTCGTTTCACCCGCACCTAAAGCCATGGATAGTTGCTTTGGCAATTTATCAACTATACCAAACCTATGCGCATAATCTGCGATTGTATCAATGCCAATGGTTTGCGCCAACCGAATGGTCATTAAGTTTCTTGATTTTTCCAAACCGAGACGCATGGTGCTCGGCCCATAAAATATTTTAGTGTAGTTGGCTGGACGCCATTTAGGTAAGCCCGGTCCCTGATCAATTACAAAAGGAGCATCGAGGATCAACGAAGATGGAGTAAACCCATTATCCAAAGCTGCGAGATATACGAAAGGCTTGAAAGCAGAACCCGGTTGGCGGTGCGCTTGAGTAACCCGATTAAACTGACTACGTTTAAAGGAGAACCCACCTGACATCGCTAGAATACGCCCGGTATGTGGATCGAGCGCGACAACAGAGCCATCAATCTCCGGCAATTGTTGTAACCGGTAGGTACTATCAGGATACTCTTTGTCCCCTTCAGTCGCGAGCTCAACCGCTACAACGTCACCAACGTGCAGAACATCCACCGGTGCGTTTACCCGCTTGCCAATTAGCTCCCCCTTCAGCCAGGGCCTGGCCCATTTCATTTCAGCTAATGGGATAGCCCCGTTGCTGCCATCATCAACGCTTATACTCACGTGTTTTGGGAAAACCTCCTTAACAACAGCCAGGTGCCAGTCACCCAATTCTTTAGGTGGCGTCACTTTTGACAAAGAGCCGAGCCAATCGACAGAATTTCCAATATTCGCAATCGGTCCACGCCAACCATGGCGCCGGTCATAAGCGAGCAGGCCATTACGCAAAGCTTTATCCGCTATCCTTTGATATTTTGGGTCAAGTGTAGTTCGAACAACCATACCATCTTGATAAAGACTAGTTTCACCATACCGTTGCGCTAAATCCCGACGGACTTCCTCAGCAAAATATTCAGCCTGAACATACTCTGTCTCTTGGCGTTTACGTATAATTAACGGCGTTAGAACTGCAATCCTAGCTTCTTCTGAGGTGATTACTTTATTTTCTAGCATACGTCCCACCACCCAATCGCGGCGCCCGCGCGCTGCTTTTGGATGTTTAAACGGATTATAGTTGTTTGGCGCTTTTGGCAGTGCCGCTAAAAATGCTGCCTCGGCAATCGTCAACGTATCAAGTGACTTATTAAAATAGTTCAATGCCGCGGCTGCAACTCCATAAGAGCCAAAGCCCAAATAAATTTCATTTAAATAGAGTTCAAGAATACGGTTTTTTTCAAGCGTACGCTCAATCCGAAAGGCCAAAATAGCTTCCTTAATTTTACGCTGAACAGTCACATCAGCTGTCAGTAAAAAATTCTTAGCAACCTGCTGGGTTATCGTCGATGCACCAACCAGCCTGCGACTTGTAGCAATATTTCTTAAATTAGTGATGATCGCCCGAGCGATGCCCATCAGATCAATTCCAGGATGGTAATAAAAATTCTTATCTTCAGCAGATAGAAAGGCGCCTACGACACGGCGCGGCATAGCAGATTCCGGAACAAACACACGTTTTTGTTCAGCGTACTCTGCAAGCAACCGACCATCTCCCGCATGCACCCGGGTCATGATCTTCGGTTCGTAATTAACCAATTGCTTATAATCAGGTAACCCTCGACCAAACTTATAAAACACGTAAACGCCTCCTCCAGCGCCCACCAAGATGATGAAAACCATCAATCCTATAATTATAGCTAGTGTCCGCAGCATTTGCACCCACGTCTATTATTAATTCAAACTACAAAATTTAATCTAACAATCTGGTGGGTTTATAGCAATTAGTAACAAACAATAACGCGAGCCTAGGGCTCCACCTAATGCTTACTTGAGAAATAGTCATCGATAGCATTCCCAATAGAGCGCGCTAAGTGGGCGCGATACCTAGGATTGAGAAGTGCCTTTTCATCAGCACGGTTAGACAAGAAACCCATTTCGATCAAAATAGAAGGCACATCAGGCGCTTTAAGTACAGCAAACCCGGCAAAACGATGGGTATTGGAAAGCGTCTTGGTGAATTTACGAATATGCGTAACTAACCCAGCGGCAAATCTGGATGAATTATTCATGGCGTCCCTTTGCGCCAAATCAATGAGAATATTGGTCACTTCTTTTGACTTAGTCGAAAGATCAATCCCGGCAATAAGGTCCACCTTATTTTCTTTCTCCGCCAAATCTGCAGCCTCTTTATCCGATGCCTTTTCAGAGAGGGTGTAGACGGACAAGCCGCGAATGGCACGATTTTTAATAGCGTCGGCATGAAGAGAGATAAACAAATCAGCTTTTCGAGCCCGGGCAATTGCTATGCGTTTGCGTAACGGAATAAAGCTATCATCTCCGCGGGTGAGCCTTACTTTGTAACGCCCGAGGGAATTAAGATGATTCTGTATCACTTTTGCTATCGCTAAGGTAATATGCTTTTCAAAGATGCGCCCGCTAGTTGAGCCTGGATCAATCCCGCCATGCCCGGGATCAATAATGATCACAGGTTTCTTAACCGCAGTTTTTATAGCACGGCCCAAATCGCCGTGTTCGGGCTTTCGTCCTGGGGGTAGGATGCCAGAGAGTGCCGCCCCGTATGAATTCTCCGCCGGCTTATTTGACATTTTTGTTGTCCGCCTCAAGGAGGTCAAATAATTTTTTCGGCTAGTTGCTATCAAATCAAGAACCAACCGATAGCGTTTTCCTTCGACGGGCGGCAGCAAAAATGCTGCCCTAACTTCAGCAGGAGCATCTAAATCAAGCACTACCCGCGAAAGGCCCGCCTGGAAATGGCCATAGCGAAAATGGTTAATAATTCCTGTACTTCCCGGAGGATTGCGCCGTGCAACGTTACCGGGCAACCGCCAAGAAATTTTGGGTAAATCAATCACCACGCGATAAGGATTAGACAATGTATGCACACTAAATTTGATATCATCAGAAATATCAATAACGAAACGCGTTTTGGCCTTATCCGCGCCAATCCGGATATCCGTTGCGACAACTTCACCGGCTTGAACTGAGTGAATTGACCCAAAAGCCATAATATTGATAATTACAATTGCACCGAAACAGGCGTATTTTCTTTTCCTAAAGTGCAAAAGGAACCTCGCGAACGAGTAATAATATGAAAAAAATTCTCAACACCGCACCCTAATAGCTTTTATCACAGATCAATTACAAACCATTTAAGCCCTTATAGCTCTCAAATTAACGTCATTGCGGAACAACAAGGCTCTCGTGAGCTGAATAGTAACATTACAATCCCCTAAATATTATTTAAATATGATTGTCGAACCTATTTCCTGCCGCTATATTAGATATAAAAGAAAAGTAAGATTAGCAGACTGACGCACGCTTTTTTAATAATGATGGAACAACTGGTTATTTTCCGTCAAAATTACAAAGTACTTAAACCAAATAAGTAAAACTATATTGGAATTTTCCATGCTTTCGAGAGAAGCCCGAACAAATGAAATATATGTATTGCCGTTCACTTTATTAGTGCACCAAACAAGTGCGTGTTTTATTCTGTCCGATGGCCCCGAAAGCTTTATTCAAAAAATAATGCGAAACACTCAAGGCCTATTTGGCCGAGTAAAAGCGCATATTCGGAGTTTACAATTAAATGGCTATCAAAAGAATGTTAATAGATGCTGCCCACCCGGAGGAAATTCGGGTAGCAGTAATGGACGGGAATACTCTAGAAGAACTTGATATAGAATCTGCGGCCCGGCGCCAATTAAAGGGTAGTATATATCTCGCAAAAGTTACCCGGGTTGAGCCATCTCTCCAAGCTGCTTTTGTCGATTATGGCGGAAATCGCCATGGTTTTCTAGCTTTTAGTGAAATACATCCAGACTATTATCAAATCCCAATTGCAGACCGTGAACAACTTTTAGCGGAAGGAAAAGCTGGGTCTGAGAATGATGACACAGATGACGACGTTGAAGATGAGAATGACGATAAGCAAGAGGGTAACGTCAAAGCTGTAGAAACTATTGGTGGCGATGACATCGATGAGATGAGCACCCATCGAAATTTTTTTCCCGCAAAACGCTACAAAATACAAGAAGTAATCAAACGCCGACAAATACTGCTCATTCAAGTTGTCAAAGAAGAACGTGGCAATAAGGGCGCTGCGCTTACAACCTATATGTCACTAGCTGGCCGTTATTGCGTGCTAATGCCAAACACAGCCAAAGGCGGTGGAATTTCGCGAAAAATTGCAGATAACAGAGATCGAAAGCGTCTAAAATCAATTATTTCAGAATTTGACATTCCGCAAGGCATGGCCGTAATAGTCCGAACAGCTGGTGGTGGCCGCACCAAAACTGAAATTAAGCGTGATTACGAATATCTCATTAAATTATGGGGCGACGTGCGCGATCTAACGCTAAAATCTATAGCTCCATTATTAATTCATGAAGAAGGTAGTATAATTAAGCGCGCCATGCGGGATCATTACAGCCGCGATATTGAAGAAGTTATTGTCGAAGGTGATGTAGGCTACCGACAAGCTAAGGACCTTATGAGAATGCTGGTCCCAAGCCACGCTAAAAGAGTACAACCGTATAGAGACCCGCTTGTACCTCTATTCAATCGCTACCACATCGAAATTCAACTTGAGACAATAAACAGCCCTCAAGTACAGCTAAAGTCAGGCGGCTATATTGTCATTGATATCACAGAAGCTCTGATCGCTGTCGATGTTAACTCAGGACGCGCGACGAGCGGGCGCAACATTGAAGAAACTGCGCTAAAAACCAATATCGAAGCTGCTTCTGAGGTTGCCAGGCAATTACGGCTTCGCGATTTAGCGGGACTTGTGGTGATTGATTTTATCGACATGGAAGTCCATCGCAATCAAACAGCAGTTGAACGCCGCCTGAAAGAAGCAATGATCAAAGACCGTGCGCGCATCCAAATTGGACGCATCTCTCCTTTTGGCCTGCTAGAACTCTCACGCCAACGTTTACGCCCCAGTATCACTGAAACGATGACAGAGGCATGCCTCCACTGTGGTGGCACGGGTAGTCGCCGCTCAATAGAATCAACAACTCTTCATGTGCTTCGCGGTATAGAAGAAGAAGGTGCCCGTCGGCGTGGAAAAGAAATGAACGTGCTCGTTCATTCTCAAGTCGCGTTTTACATCCTCAACCATAAGCGCGAAGCAATAGCAGAGATTGAGCAAAAATTCGACCTTAAAGTCATTATTCTTGAAGATGACAATCTAATCCCACCGGATTTTAGCATTAACCAGAATTCTGTAACTAAACAAGATCATCCTGCCACTCGGGCCCATTCAAGATCTTCTAGTAGCCAAGCAAGCGATGCGGTAACGGAGATTGATCCTGACGAACTTGCAGAAGATCAGTCAAAAAAGAAACGCCGCCGCCGTTCTCGTCACCGCAACCGTAACGATGAGAATGCCCCACAAAAAGATCAAATCAATCAAAATCTAGATGTAGAGAAAAGCCAAGAAGATCAAGCTATTGCAACAACCGATACATCATTGATAAACTCAGATGGTGAGGGTGAAGATGCAGTGAACCCTAATCATAGCCGCAGAGGCCGCAGAGGCGGGCGGCGGCGTAATCGACCTCAAGAAATATCCGCAAAAAGCTCAGCTGAGAATTCTGATGAAACTCAGAATAAACCTACAGGAGAAGCCAACAGTAATGATGACGCTCGTGCCATAAAACCACCAAGTTTGGAGGGGCGTGAGGCCATAAGCAAAGCTTTACCTGTTGCGGTTATTGCAGAGTTTGTTGATGATGCACAAACAGCAGAAAAACTAAAACGCCGTCGCGTGCGTCGTAAGAAAGTGGAGACACCTAAAAGCAACGAGATTGCTGATAGTAGTTCCAAGGCAGACGCACAAAGAGGTGCAGCTGCAAAGATGAGAAGAAAACTTTCTTCTGAACTAGAAAAAGAACAAGCAGCAAACCATCCAGCCGAATCAACACTAAATGCAGGGCCTGCCGTTAAGAAAGAGCCTTCTTCCGGTTCAAATATAACAGTAGTGGACGTTGTAGAGAATGTTACTCCAAGTAATACCCGGGGTGGCTGGTGGAATAAGATTACCGGGAAATAGGCTCGATTAAAGATGCCGACGGTTACTTTAGAAATTTTCCAAGCCGTCGGGCTGCTTCAGAAATATCAGCTGTTGCACCTGCAAAAGAGAGCCGGACAAATTGCGAGCCACGTACGGCATCAAAATCTAGACCGGGTGTAATCGCAACTCCAGTTTCTGCTAATATTTTTTTACAAAATGCGTTGCTGTCATTGGTAAACCGCGCTACATCCGCATAGACATAAAAAGCCCCATCCGAAGGGGCTAATTCTTCAAGCCCAGCTTTTGGCAGTTCTTGCATTAAAATATTCCTATTTTCTGCGTAGCGGGCTACATTCGCATCCAACTCATCAAAACAGTCAAAAACCGATATGGCTGCTAGTTGGGACAATGTCGGTGGTGAAATAAACAAATTTTGCGCAAGGCACTCGCATGTTCTGACTAAATTCTCAGGAACAATCATCCACCCTAAGCGCCAGCCTGTCATTGAAAAATATTTTGAAAAACTATTAACTACGATTGCGTCATCGACATAAGACAAAACGGTATTCGCTTTTCCTTTATACGTTATCCCATGGTAAATCTCATCAGATATTAAGCGAACGCCTTTAATAGCACACCAACCAACAATAAGCTTAAGGGCCTCGTCAGTAAGCATACTGCCGGTTGGGTTGGAAGGGCTCGCTATAATTAATCCATCTAGATCAACGTCAAGATCCTCTAAAATTTCTGCGGTTACCTGAAAATTTGTTTCGGAGCCCACTTGTATATCAACTGGGTCGACGCCCAAAACCCGTAATATATTTTTGTAAGCAGGATAACTGGGGCTTGCCAGCGCTACTTTATCACCATGTTCGAAGGCCGCCAAAAAAGACAGAATAAATGCACCCGAGGAACCTGTAGTAATTATTATGCGCTCTGGCGGAATGCTGAGACCGTAATAATTTTCGTAATAGACTGACAAATTTTCTCTCAGGGGAAAGACCCCAAGGGCATCCGTATATCCGATAAAATCATGATCCAAGGCACGTTTGGCGGCATCAATAACAGCCATTGGCGCGAAGGTGCTTGGTTGGCCAACTTCCAAATGCAAGACATCTTTTCCCGCAGATGCCCTTTCATTTGCCGCCCGCATAACGTCCATAACGATAAAGGGTGGGATAATCCCCCGCTTGGAAATTTTTAGAGCCATAATTATTCCCTAGCATTAGATGCTAACCCACTACCGCGCGGATCCGTTTTAATAACGCAAGACCCTGGATCACGCGGAAAACCACCCGAACAATAAACCGCATTGACTAAACCAAGAATTGGCGCCGGTGAAATTTTATGGCCACGTTGACTAAGGAAGAGCTTTGTTGTTTCAGCCATGCTCGGTTCATAGAAAGTTATATCCGGCGCCCCACCATGATGCACCCGTGTAGCTGAGATCGCTTGGCCTAGTTTCTCATTCACCATCATAGAACGGGCCAAAACGTTCATTAAGGCTGTTGGCGCGGCAATTCCGCCAGACGCCGCTCCAACAAAGAATAAATTATTAGAGTTTTTATTTCGAACAATGACTGGGCCAAGCGCTGTTGGCCCTTTACCCCAGCCAATGGGTGCCGCAGCAAGCATTATACCGGTTCCTTTAGCAATACGGCCGGTGCCAAAATCATTGTTCATTGTATGAGAACATGCAACAGCTGAGCCGTCACGATCAACAACAACAAAACTGGTGGCAGATGAGTTCTCCGACCGTGGCTTAGGTGCCGGATTAAAAGCGTTAGGTGGTAAGTGATGATTAGCTTGGTAATTACTTATTAGTTTATTTAAATGCAAATTTGAAATAAGAGATCGGGGTGCATTGGCTATGGAGAAATCATCTCTCAACCACCGCTCTCTGTCGCCATAAGACCGAAGAGCAGTTTCTGCTAAAACATGGTATCTTTCATCAGCTGATGCAGATGAAAATAGATCGGCACTAATTAACATACCAAACATTTGCGCGGCTACCAATCCACCGGATGCCGGAGGCGGCATAAAATTGATTTCATGCATGCCAAATTTTTTTGAAAGCGATTTTCTCCATTTTGGTTTAAAGGCTCTGAGATCATTTAACGACAAAGATCCACCGGCCCGGCGGACACTTTTAACAAAAAGTCGGGCTAAATTACCTTGGTAAAAATCTGTTGGTCCACCTTGGCGCAGATTGGAAAGTGTCGTCGCTAAATCAGCTTGGCGCATAGAATAGCCTTCACCAATTACCTTACCATTTTCTCCTAAGAATACTTCACGACTTTGTGCATCTTCGATAAGAGCACCCGAAACATTTGGCGTTAGGTCATTAACTAAACTACGCGAAGCTTTAACACCAAATCGCGCCATTCTTTCTCCAATCGCCACTAATCTGGCCCACTTAAAACTGCCGTAACGGGCATGCAACGCAAATATCCCAAGCGGATTTCCGGGAACGGCACTTGGTCGAGAAGCAGTTGTGGTAATATCAGCAGGTACACGGCTCAAAAAATCGATTGTTTCAACTTTTTTGGTCTTTTTATCAAAGACCATGCAAACACCACCTCCTCCGAGGCTGGCTTTAGACGGCAACGTAACAGCTAGTGTAAAATAAATCGCTGTTGCGGCATCAGCAGCATTGCCACCCGCCGATAATACTTTCTGCCCTTCTAAAACAGCGCGCGGCTCATCAGCAGCTACGCCACCCACAAAGTCTTGAACAAATCTCTCGGAATCTGGCCCTGTCGTTACGGTGGAACCACAGGCCGCTATGGATAGACCTACCACAAATACTATCCCGAGTAGCCTTAATTTACGATTTAACATACTCATTTAACAACCTATGATTTGACGGTGCCCTTTGTTAAAACTACCTTAACTAAATTGCATACAAAAGCCAACTACCCGATCCAAGGCCGCAAGATAGGAACCATAGAAAAAATAAATGGAATTGAAAACTTGAAACACAGGATTAGTCCACTCATCATTTCTGTAATAATATTCTTTCTTATCGGTTCCATGTTCTTCCCATCATTGGTTAACGCAAAAGGAATCTCTCTGATCCGAGACGCCGAGATAGAGAATGTAATCCGTGGTTATTCAAGGCCACTTCTTTTAGCCGCTGGGCTTGAGCCAACATCCATAAGCATTCATATCGTAAATGACAATAGTCTTAATGCATTTGTTGCAGGTGGACAGAGAATATTCATAAACACTGGTCTTATAATCAAAAGCAATAGTGCTAACCAGATTATCGGGGTTCTAGCTCACGAAATCGGGCATATTTCTGGCGGTCATCTCATAAAAGCCACCCAAGCTCAAAAAGGCATCTCTGCGTCCGCTTTGTTGGGCGTATTGATTGGCGGCGCTGCAATCCTTTCCGGGCGCCCGGATGCAGGGTCGGCGGCTATACAATTAGGCTCAAGTGTGGGTATAAGGAATTACCTAGGTTTTAGTAGAACTCAAGAATCAACAGCTGATCAAACTGGTTTGAGGTTGTTAGACCGCACCGGGCAATCAGCCGCCGGCTTTTTAGAGTTTATGGAAGTGTTGAAAGACCAAGAGTTGCTAAGCGCGCGGAATCAAGACCCATATGTTCGAACCCACCCTTTGAGCCGGAATCGCATAGATTCTATTCGCCATCATCTTAAAAAATCACGTTTTGCAATCAAGCCTGGGTCCCAGGCCAATCGTATATCCCATGCACGGATTAAGGCTAAATTGATTGGTTACACACGATCACTGGCCCAAACATTACGCGCTTATCCCAAAAAGCGCGTAACACTCGAAGGAACCTATGCGCGCTCGATTGCCTTTTATCGCCAACCAAACACCCCTAAAGCCCTAGAACTAATTAGTGAATTAATAAGAAAAATGCCAAATGATCCTTATTTTCACGAACTGAAAGGCCAAATTTATTTTGAAAATGGCAAGATTGATTTGGCTTTAACATCTTATCAAACGTCCGTTGATTTACTTCCCGATTCAGCTTTACTAAAGGCTCAACTAGCACAGGCACAAATCGAAAAAAATAAACCAGAGCTGCTTAAAATAGCAGTCAACAACCTCTTATATTCCATTAATAAAGAAGCCAGTCGCCCGTTTGTTTGGCGCCAACTCAGCATTGCTTATGGAAGATTAGACAAAATGGGTGAGAGCCTCCGGGCATTGGCCGAAGAAGCTATTTTGCTGGGGCGCAATCATGAAGCAGTTCGAATTGCTGAGCGGGCAAAAAAACAATTAAAGCTAAACACATCAGATTGGCTGCGCGCCGAAGATATAATTACGGTTGCCCGACAAAATATAAAAGATAAAGAGAATAGGTAAACTGGTGCCGTTAATGTAAGCACCGCGCTTAGTCTCAAATTATTTAGGTCCGCGCTTTAACATACTACGTCAGAGCCATGCCTCTGGATATTTAATTCAACAAGCGCACTCACACAACAAACTTACAACTCGGCATAACCGACTGTCGGAGATAAATATTCTCCGTAAACGTCTTAACTTGAGAAACATTTCTGACGTCAGCAGTAAACGTATCACCCGTTTTATAAAGCCATTTTATGGCCAGACACACCAAAGGCAGACCTTGAATGACAGCTTTTTTGAGTTAGCCTGGAAACATCACTTCTTTTCTCAGCCGCAAATAACCAATATGCCTAATTGATGAGTTAAATGATAGTGATCACAAAAAAATGGTAACTGGGAAAGCCAATCATTCGATTATAACAGTAAAAGGAACCACTTTATAACTTATCCACTTCCATCATCTGCCACCGCAACGCTTTATTATACCCCACGCTGAAGGAAACATAATTAATATTAACACGGTTTTCAGCAACCGAAGACAACTTGAATAATGCTATAAGTGGTGCTTTTGCCACTTTTATACTATATTAAATAAAGCGGCACATTGTATTCTTGCAGGTTAGATAAATTATGCGTGCAATTTCACAAATTTCTCCTATAGAAATTAAAGTCAAACTCCAACTCAAGGTAAATTTATGAAAAAAAAATTTTATCAATTCTCTATCTTTACCTGCGCAGCGAGTGCTATTTTTTTATTAAACCTTGCCTTTCCCATACAGGTTAAGGGGGAAAGCGACAGATCTCTGAGTGTATCGCAAAAGACAGAGGTCCAAGAAATTATCGCCAAGTATCTACAAGACAATCCAGAACTTATCATTAAATCCATTCAGGATATGCGTACGCTTGAAAAATCTAAGGGCGAACAACGTAGCAAGCAGAACTTAATCACCTACAAAGACATTATTTTTAATGATCCAGATTCACCCGTTGGTGGCAATCCAAACGGTGATGTGACAATTGTTGAATTTTTTGACTACAACTGCGGCTACTGCAAAAAAGTTTTCCCAAGCCTTGAAAAATTAATAGCAGAAGATAAAAACCTCCGATTTGTCTTTAAAGAATTCCCGATATTATCGCCACAATCGGAACTAGCCGCCCGAGCGGCTTTAGCAGCATGGCGCCAAAATAAAGCAAAATATATGCAAATTCACAGCGAATTTATCAGATTAAAAGGCAACTTTTCAGAAAGTCGTATTATGCGAGTGGCTATGAAATTAAAGCTTAACCCCGCTCGCCTTAAAAGAGATATGGTTTCAGCCTCTATGAATAAGATCATCACGGGAAATCGCAAGCTGGCCCAAAAATTGGGCATATCTGGAACGCCTGCTTTTATTATTAATAATAAAATTATACCCGTGGCAGTCGATTTTTCAACTTTAAAACAGCTGATTGCAGATGCTCGTAAAGACTGATTTCAAGCGAAGGAAGCTAATGCATAGATCCAGCAGGACTTCGAATTGGCGTTAAAAAATTTATTTTTTATTTCCCAAGTTCTCTTAATTTTATAAGTCGACTTAGCCGTCATAAATTTTTGAAATTATTTGTAGCATTAAGTTACTCGACTGAAGACTTATTACTAAAACTTTATAGTTTCCATCACCTATTTCCAAAAGTGCCCCAGATTTCTAATTTCCGCGGGAATAGAATAAAGCTATTTTTAATATTAATGTAATGGCGTATAAATATAGCGATGAACTAATGATTTTCTATTAAATTCAAACTTGTGATTGAATCAAACGAGTTTTATTCAGTCATTAATTTGATATATAAGCGGCTCTAGAAAGCTGATTTATAGCAGGTAGTTTTTTTGTGAAAATATTATCAATTTTTGGT
>Ga0114994_10001616_pt1 | contig 16293 bp, 18 predicted proteins | sample ArcticOcean_MG_C_9_FD_87043 | JGI IMG/M metagenome (GOLD analysis project Ga0114994, IMG submission 87043) | Marine microbial communities from western Arctic Ocean - ArcticOcean_MG_CB2_152 | ecosystem: Environmental > Aquatic > Marine > Oceanic | place: Arctic Ocean: Canada Basin | collected...
ATATCTTGCTGGGTTGCACCACGAACTGCAGCAGTATTTTGATTGATTTCCAATCCAACAAAAACTAAAGATCCAATTACGCTTAATAAACCTATAATCTCAAAATATTTTCTATTTTTCATTCTATTATCCTTATGACCCAGAGGCGTTTTATTTTTACTGTATAATAATCCATTTATTCTTGCCAATTATATATTCGTCAGAAATATTTGGATAAAAAGTTCCTCTAATGAGTCCATCCAAAAATAGAAGAATGGAACTAACGGTACCCACCATGACTCCCATTGCTAATGGATTTGTTGGTTTAGAGTCATTAACTAATGTTCCTAAAAACCCGACTAAAAAACCGCCAATTGCCCCAGCCTTAAAGCCTCTTATTCCATTCTTAATTGCTATATTACCACTACTAACATGCGCTATTGAGTATATATCATAAAATAAAATTTTTGCATTATTAGTCAGGAGAAAGCCTTCTTCAAAATTAACGGTTTTAAATATTGATGATTTTAAATTTCTATTAGGAAGGACCTTAATATTCAAAGGGCTTTTTTTATATAAACGGATAACGACTTCATCATTAGAATTAAACTCTACAAATTGAGAACCCTTTTTCAATTTAAGAGTTTTACTCTCATCTTGAGCAGCGACAGTTAGCACAAATAATATGAGCCAGAGGCGTTTCATTTAATCTTTCTTTTCAAAGCCTATATATAACGTATAAAAATTGTATAATAATGTTGAGGGATGTACAAGTTCAACAATATTTTCATTTATAAACTACCCGCAACGCACTTCTAATGCGTAGGTCACAGGTTCGAATCCTGTCCGGGGTACAAATAAATAAACAAACAATACGTTTTGCTATACTAACTTTCACTCATCAATTCATATGGAAGGCTCGTCTTTAGTATCATCTTTATTTTCTTTAATAAATTTCATGGAGAGAAGAACTGCCCCAGCAATAAGTAGAATAGTTCCTAAGCCTAATAAAAAATCACTTAAGATAAAACTGATGATCGCCTTAATAAATTTTAATACTAATATGACTGCACCTGCAATGATAAGGTACTTTCCGATTTGTTTTGTTTCCATAATGACTCCAATAATTGATTATATCATATTTGAATATAACAGACTAAAATTTGTTCCAAAAAGAGAATTAAATTTAACTTAGTATGGCTGACTCAGATTATTCTATTCGATCTTTCAAAGGTGGTTATGATGACAATCTCACCTATTTAGTTACTTGTATGCGTACAGGAAATCAATTTCTTGTTGATGCTTCAGTACCACTTGAAAAGATTAAACCTTTTATTAAGCCTAGAGGCTTGATTGCACTTTTTATTACACATACTCATGGTGACCATATAGCTTATTTAGATGAATATGCTGATACATATCCAAATTTAGTATCCATGGTTTATAAAGAATCAAAAGATAAAATTAATTGTAATTATATTAAAACAGTTAAGCATGGAGATATTGTAACTGTAGGTCAATTAAGTCTTGAAATATTATATACACCAGGACATTATAATGATTCAGTGTGCTATCTTTTAGATGAAATTATATTTACAGGAGACACACTATTTGTTGGAAGAACTGGTCGCACAATTAGTAATGGGAGTAACACGAAAGATTTATATAAATCGATATATGATACAATATTAAATCTACCAAGTAATACTATAATTTACCCGGGACATGATTATGGCCCTAAAATGTGTATTTCTTTAGGTGAGAATATTTCTTTAAGTCCATTGCTTCAAGCAGATGATGAAGAAGATTTTCTTAAGCGTATGGATGATTATGAAGCTAACCGTTCAATTGGTTCATAGATAAGGAGTCTATAATGAAACGATATATTAGTGGCATATTAACCGGAACTCTAATTTCAGCAATGATAATTACTTTCATGGGTGCTACACAGGCCAAAGATGATAGTCTTGTGACTATTATGGAAGAATTAGATACTTATGTGCAGGATCAACTTGGTAAAGATAAAGCAGCTGGAAGATATCAGCTTCAATCTTTTCAAATTGAAAGAACTCATTGGCACTACATGCTTGATACCTCGACTGGAAAGCTCTACAGATTAGACCCAAGTAGAACGCCAGGTAATACTAAATGGATTTTAACTGCAGAAGCAAATTTTGAGGAATAAGTTAAAAACACTTTCATTTATTTTTTTACTATCAGTTATCTTCTTCTCATGCGAAAAAAGTTCAAAGTGTGATAACTGTGGCGATCTATTCAATGGTTCTACAATAATTAAAGTGAGTCAAAATGATTTAATTAAATATGAAGGCTTAGCAAAAATAGAGGGAATAAGTGTTGGTACATGTATACAAGCAAATATTTTACAAGAAGATCTTATTGTAAGCTCTGTAACAATATTAGATGCATGTTGTTGTGAGATTTGAGCTTATTACACGAACTTTTTCCAATAATGATCAATCCAATAAAGCTATCATTGGATTGCATGGTTGGAAAGGTGATGAGTTTGTGTTTGAACATGTTGCAAACATAGTAAAAATAGATAATGCGCAATGGTATTTTCCTAGAGCTCCATATAAATCTGAGTCAGGAAGTGGGTTTACTTGGTTTCAGGGTTCAGATAAAATAGGTTGGGAATATGAAAAAACAATATCTGGATTAAAAGACCTATTAATAAAGATTAACTCATATGGATTTTCTAATAAAGATATTTATCTTGTTGGTTTTTCTCAAGGTGCATGCCTTGCCTTGGAATTCACTTTAAGACTGCCCTATAAAATTGGAGGTATAATACCTATTGCTGGATTTATTAAGTTTAAAGAACGGATTAAATCTGAAGGGACTAAAGAAAGTAAAGGAACGCCAGTTTTATTATTGCATGGCAATCAAGATACGATTATTCCAGTAAGTGCTAGTATCACGTCTCACTCTATACTAAAAGAAAGAGGAAACCCTGTCTTCTTAAAAACATATGATGCTGGACATAAGATACCAACTAAGATATCATCTATTATTAGAGAGTTTATCCTAAATACAAATAATTTCACTCTGGTCTCACATTAATTTTTCAGTGTACTCTTTTAAAGTCCTTTTCATAAGTCTTAAGCCTACACTTTTTGCTTAAAATAAGCTCTTCCCAAAGAGCCAATTAAAACCATAGAACCGCCTATAAATGCCCATTCACTCATACCCTCTCCTATAAATAAAAATACCCACAGAGGATTTAGAACTGGCTCTATCATACCTACTAAAATAGCATCAATTGCCTTTACATATTTAAGTGCTTTAGTGAAAAGGAGGTAAGGAATTCCCAATTGAAAGAGACCTAAAGCAAAAATAATTAATAAATCTATAGGTGATGAATTACCAAATCCGGCAAATATAAAAGGGAAGCATATCAAAGCTGTAATTGCATTACCAAATAAAACTATTTCAAATGAATAATCCTTCTCTTTCCTAATAAGAACTGTAACTAAGGCAAAACAAACACCTGCGATTAAAGCTATTATATTTCCCCAAAAACCGTAGAAAGATAATTCATCTATAAAAAATAATCCCATTCCTAAAAAAATAAATAAAATAGCTAAAATATCAAATTTTGTTACCGTCTCTTTCAAAATAAAATAACCAAATATTACAACCCATAACGGTGCTGTAAATTCTAAAAATATCGCATTTGCTGCGGTTGTTAAACGAATAGCTACCACGTAAAGAATAACCATTAAACTATATGATATTATCCCCGCTATAAAATATTTACCCCAATACCATTTTGGTTTTTTGATATAAAATAAAAATATTACTGCAGCCCCAAAGCTTCTTATACCTGCAATGATTATTGGATTCAGATCAACTAGTTTAATAAATAAGCCGCCAAGGCTCCAAAGAATAGCCGCAATAACGAGCATTAAATATGCGGTTGATGCTTTCATTAATTTAGAAGTCTACTTTTCTTTCATTGATAATGTAATAGTAAAAGTTGCAACTGGTTCTTCTCCAAAACTATCTGGAACTGTAGCGATTACTGGCACTGCAATATTAACTCTTTCTCCAGTATTAATTGTTTCTTCAACGGCTGCTGAAATTGCTTTAGCTTCTCTACAAATATAATGGACATCTCCTTCAGCTCTTTTAATAAAATTAGCTTCAAGATCTTTAAAAATTAGGATAATATTTTTTTTAGATTCTAATATTTTCAGCATTGCAGTAAAACCAGTGACTAAGTCAACACCGACTACCATGGAACCAATATACATCGAACCAACATGATTACGCGTTCGACGATCTAAAGGCATAAATAAAGTTACACCTTCTTTATTAACATCAATTATTTTAGGTCTAACAAAATGGATTAGTCTTACTTTAGTTAAGCCAAAATACCATAAATATAAATTGTACTTAAGTTTATTTTTAAATGATAAAGGCATTATTTATCCTTTTTGAACTATCTTAGCATTAAAAACGATCAGGAGATAATAAGTTCATATCATACTCTGAACTTTCTTTTGAAATAATTTTTGAAACTAGATAACCTGTTACTGGAGCTAAGCTTACGCCCAACATTGCATGACCTGTAGCAGCAATTAAATTAGAATATTTTTTAAATGATCCAATATAAGGTAGGCCATCAGCAGATAATGGCCTAAGGCCAACCCAAGGCTTAAGAGATTCTGCCCATGATAAATTATATTCTGGATAATACTCTTTCACATTACGTATCATAGCATTCAATTTTCTTTTATTTACTTTAGTCGACCCGTGCGTGACAGTCATCGTTCCACCAATACGCCATGTTTCTCTGAAAGGAGTAGATGCAATTCTTGCTTCTACAAGTATTGCAGGCAAGGCAGGCTTTTTAGGTGGATTTTCTATACTAATACTGTATCCTTTACCACCCATTAATGGCATCTTAAGATTAATTTGCTTTACTAAATTTGAAGAAAAAGATCCCGCACATAAAACAAAGTTTTTAGCTTCCCAACTATCATTCTTTGTCATGATTGAACTAATTTTTCCTTTATCAATATTTATTACTTCGACATTAGTTTCATGAATAATTTTCACATTTGATTCTAAAAGAAGTTTTTTCATTGAGGATAAATATAAACCAGGGTTAACATGTGCATCTGAAGGATAATAAACTCCCCCTGCTATTGTTGTTTTCATTCCTGTTTCTAGATTTCTTACCTCTGATGGATTTAAATTTTTTGTTTTCATTCCAATTTCATGAGCCATATCTGAAACAGCCACTTCTTTCTCAAGTGCTTTTTCACCCTTACATAACATTAAGATACCTTTGGTCTCAAAGCCAAAATCCATTTTTTGATCTAAATCTTTATAAAGAGATCGACTATGCATACTTAGATTTCTGAGTAAATCTGCTGCTTGTTTAACATGATTCTTATTTGCTGCATTACGAAATTTTAAAAGCCAAGATATCATTTCAATAGATGGTTTGAATTCTATTGAGAATGGACTTTCTGGATCTAATAGCCATTTTAAGCCCTGTTTAATAACACCTGGAGCTGCTAGAGGTACAATATGACTTGGTACAATCATTCCTGAGCTTCCCCATGAACAAGAAGCGTATTGATCAGGTGTGTTACTATCAAGGACTGTTACATCAAAACCTTTAAGGTTAAGATAATAAGCGGTTGATAGACCTATCGCCCCACCTCCAATAATAACTATATCAGATTGAGGCAAAGTTAAATTACCTGAAACCCATGCGCATAAGGATCATCATCGCTATCAACAATGATTTTATTATAACCATAAATTTTGGCCCATCCTTCAATGCTTGGAACGATAGCATTATAATCAGCTACTTTAACAGTTCTTTCAATCCGTCCCGTAAATTGACTCCCGATAATACTCTCATGAATGAAAGTATCATCTTTCTTCATTTTATTTTGAGTATACCACTGAGCCATTCGAGCTGAAGTTCCTGTGCCACAAGGAGATCGATCTATTGCCTTTTCTCCATAAAAAACTGCGTTTCTAGCTGTTGATTCAGGCTTAGTCGGTTGCCCACTCCATAGAATATGAATACATTTATTTATTCGAGAATCTTCTGGATGAACAAATTTATATTTCTCATTAATTTTGATCCGAAGTTCTCGACTAAAAGTTGCAAGATCTCCAGCAGTAAAAGAATCAATACCTGGAAAGTTTTTTTGTATATCTACTATAGCATAAAAATTTCCACCGTATGAAACATCAATTTTAATCTTACCTAGCTGAGAAGATGTAATATCTAAATTTGAAGCATATAGAAAAGAAGGGATATTGATGATCTTAACTGAAGAGACTTTATCCCCTTTTAATGTGTAATATGCATCAACTCTTCCAGCTGGAGTTTCTAGAATAACAACACCTTCTGTTTTTGGTTTAACTAATCCTTCTTGAATCATCATTGTGACCGTACCAATTGTGCCATGACCACACATGGGTAAACAACCACTTGTTTCAATAAATAAAATTCCTATATCAAATTCATCACTACTTGGTTCATATAAAAAACTTCCGGACATAATATCATGACCTCTAGGTTCAAACATTAAACTGCGAAGTATCCAATTATATTCTGACATAAAATGCTCACGCTTATCAAGCATTGTTTTTCCTTCAAGTTTTGGTCCACCTGATTTAATCAACCGTATAGGGTTTCCACAAGTGTGAGCATCAATACATTCAAAAATATGCTTAGACATATTTATTCCTTTGTAAAATCCCCATTTAATAGTCTCCAAATGTTTAATGGATTATTATTTTTTAATTCATCCGGTAATTGACTATTAGGCCAAGATTGAAATGCCACGGGGCGAGTAAAACGTTTTATTGCCATTGTGCCAACTGATGTAAAACGTGAGTCTGAAGATGCAGGATATGGCCCACCATGTTGCATACTAGAACAAACTTCAACACCGGTTGGTACACCGTTATAGATTAGGCGACCTACTTTTTTTTCTAATTGATTAATTGAAAAGTTAAAACTTTGTATTTCATCCTCTGATCCAAAAATAGTTCCTGTTAACTGACCATCTATAATCGAAATAACTTTGTTTAATTCTTCTTTATTTTTACACTTAACTATTATACTGTAGGGACCAAAAATTTCTTCTGATAGCTTAGGATCATTAATAAATGATTTGCCAGAGATAGATACAAGAGTTGAGTTTGCAATATTTGATTCATTTTTTTCTTGAGATCTTGATTCCACTTTAACATCATGATTAGATAAAGAGACCTCCACTTCTTTATAATATGTTTTGCAAATTTTTTGAGTTAGCATAACACTTGGTTCTATTTTTTCTAATTCATCAGATAAATCTTTAATAAATTTTTCTAGTAAATCATTCTCAAGAGTAATTAAAAGACCTGGCTTTGTACAAAATTGTCCTGATCCCATTGTAATAGAAGTTGATAGCATTTCTGCAGTTTTAAGGTTTAAAGCCGTTGGTAATAATAAAACTGGATTAACACTGCCCATTTCAGCGAAAAAAGGTATTGGCTCTTTCCTTTGATTCGCTAAATCAAATAAAATGCGACCTGCTAGTTGAGAACCTGTAAAGCCTGCTGCTTTAACCCCAGGATTATTAATAAGACTCTGACCCACTACTTTTCCAGATCCATGCAACAATGAAAATACACCATCTGGCATACCAGTTTCTTTTGCTGCTGTCATAATAGCTGAACCAATTAAAGCGCTAGTCCCAGGATGTGCACTATGAGCTTTAACTATGACAGGGTTCCCGCCTGCTAGAGCTGAGGCTGTATCTCCTCCAGCTGTAGAAAATGCTAATGGAAAGTTACTTGCAGCAAACACAACAACAGGGCCCATTGGAATAAGCATCTTTCTAATGTCTGGCTTTGGAATTGGATTACGCTTTATATCAGCAGTCTCAATTGAAGCTTCTAACCATGAACCTTCCGCTATAAGGTTTGCAAACATTCTTAATTGACCAACTGTTCTTCCTCTTTCTCCCATTATACGAGCCTTAGGGAGGCCAGATTCTTCGCAGCATCTATCAATTAAGACTTCGCCTATATTTTCTATTTCATCTGCTATAGCATTTAAAAAAAATGATTTTTGTTTACCTGATACTCTTCTGTAAGTATCAAAAGCTTCAGTTGCTTTTTCAACAGCTAAACTAACTTCTTCAAAAGTTGCATTACTAAAATTTCCAATAAGAGGCTTATTTGACTCTGGATTAAAACCTTGAGTAAATGAATCGCCTTCATTACTTAATAAAAACCCGATAATATTTTTTTCAATCATTTGAATTCCATTCTATATATTTGGCATTTTAGGTCGAGTCGCAAGCGCTTTATCAATAACATTCAGAACATAGGCTCTTTCTTCACCAATCAAAGGTAATCGTGGTGGACGTACATGCTCTGTTCCAATTCCAGTTGCTACTTCAGCTAGTTTAATATTTTGCACTAACTTGGGATGAATATCTAATTCAAGTAGAGGCATAAACCATCGATATATTTTAGTTGCCTCTGAGATTCTATTTTGTTTTACCAATTCATAAATGACCACAGTCTCTCTAGGAAAAGCATCCACTAATCCAGCCACCCAACCATCTGCACCAAGGACTAGTTCTTCCATAGCTAATGTATCTACACCACATAAAATCTTGATATCATTACCAAAAGCATTACGCATTCTTGTTACATTAGTTACATCTCTTGTAGATTCTTTAGTCGCTTGAATATTTTTAATTTTTAATAATTCTTCAAACATTGGAATAGTGATCTCAATTTTATAATCGTGAGGATTATTATAAGTCATAATTGGCAGGTCACATGAACTTGCTACAGATTTATAGAACTCGATTGTTTCTCTATCATCTGAAACATATCTCATTGGAGGTAACATCATTAAACCATCAGCACCTGACTCCTGAGAATTTTGTGCAGCTTTTACAGCTTCTGCCGTTGATTGTTCTGCAATGTTCATCAGAACAGGAATTCTTCCATCTACATGTTTTGATATTTCTTTTAACAAAAATATTTTTTCATCTTGAGTAAGTGTACTTGCTTCTCCTAAACTACCTGCAATAACACAACCATGAATGCCTGAATTAATTTGTGCCTCAACATTTTTAATACATGAGGCTATATCAACTTTAAAATCATCAGTGAATTTTGTTGTTAAGGCTGGGTAAATACCTGTCCATTGTGGTTTCATATGTAATTCTTTCTTTAACTAGTCGAGAATAATTGAATTATTAGTTGTGATATTAATAATATTTCTATGAAAAATGCTGTTAAATCGAATAAGGTATCAAACCTAAATTAAGTTTATGAAGACTAGTCTATTATTCTTAATCATCAGCAGTATACCAATGATCGATATATTAATATCCTTTAAAACAAATCAGTATGCAAAAACACTGCCAAAAACAAAAATAGGTAGGAGTCTTTTCGCTTTGATTTCTACAGCAGTATGGATCACGGCTTTAATTTTTACAATATTAGATTATTTTTAATTATAACTATTTCTTGCTCTTTCAACCATTCAATGCATATCCTCTTAATGTAATTTGAAGGAGAAAATTATGAAATTACATTCATTGGTCACTTTTTTAATGGTTACATTCTCATTTTTACCTGCTCAGTTAGAGAAGGTAGAACTCAAACCAAATCCAACTAAAATGGTTGATTTTGGTGACCTTGCAGAAGGTCCATATCAAAAACTAGTTATCCGAAATACAATGGTTATTCCAGGCCATGGTGGCCCAGCCAACGGTCCATTTGATATTCTAGTTACTGGAAACGTCATTGCTAAAATACAACGTCACGACTCAAAAATGCCTGACAAAATGAAAGGTGATAGAATAATTGAGGGTGACAACTTATTTGTTATGCCTGGTATGTTAAATCTTCATTTACATTTAAGGAATGAGTCGCTACCCTTAGATTATATCTTTTATCTTCAATTAGCTACAGGTGTAACATCTATTGGACCTGCTGAGGAAGGTCGGGTTCAGAAAATATTGCAAGCTGAACGTGATAATGAAGTTATTTCACCGAGACTATTTCCACTTTATGGTTGGGGAAGTAAAACTGATTTCGATGAAGAATTTATAATGGATCCTTCCAATGCAGATAAAGTAGCAAAGAAAATGATTAAGAATGGTGTTAGGCAGGTTTACATAAATAATCTTTGTTGGAATCCAACAATTTTTGGTGCTGCTGCAAAAGCAATTGAGAAAGCGGGAGGTCTTACTGCAGTTCATATTCAACCCTCATCTACATCTCAAGTCAATGCGTTGGATGCAGCTCGATTAGGTGTTAGTATGATTGTTCACCATTATGGATATGCCGAATCAGCTTTAAATCGAGGAGTAATGAATTATCCGGTAGATTATAATATGTCTAATGAGAATATTCGTTTTAGAGAGGCAGCGCAAGTTTGGATAGAAGCAGGTGAAAACCCAGAAACACGTCATCGTTTACTAAATGATATTGCTGATTCTTTAGTCCATTATGGTGTTACCATGCAACCAAATAGAGCCACTTATGAAGCAAATAGAGATATTATTCGAGCCCACGGATTACCTTGGCATGAAAAATACACTCACCAGGCATTATGGGAAATGCATTTACCTAATCCTAATATGCATGCATCATTCCAGTATAATTGGACATCACTTGATGAATATCGCTGGCATTATATGTATGACCTATGGGGTGATTTAATTTTTGAATTCAATAAACGTGGCGGTCGGGTTGCTTATGGTACTGATGATAATTATCAATGGTCAACCGGAGGTTTTGGAAATATTCGTGAACTTCAACTAGTCCTTGAATCAGGAATGCATCCATTAGAAGTCTTACAAAGTGCCACCTATAATAGTGCACAAACTATATTAGAGCCAAAACTTGGTATGATTCAAAAAGGGTACATAGCAGATATTTTAGTAGTAGATGGAAGTCCCGCGGAAAATTTCCGATATCTGTATCCTTTTGGTGCTATAAATATGAATAAAGAGACTGAAGAGATGTATCGTACGCAGGGAATTATTCATACAATCAAAGATGGTGTCGTTTATGAGAATAAGAATCTTATGCGAGAAGTTGAACGCATCGTTAAAGAATCTAAAAGAAATGCGGGACCTGATATTGTAACGGAACCATTTAAATAATTGGTTTAATTAATACATTATAACATAAAAACTGCCTCATTTAATATATTGAGGTAGTTTTATTTTGAGGAAAATATGAAAAATAAAATCTTATTACTGCTAATATTCATTCTGAACATAATAAATGCAGAAGTTACCTTTACAGCTGATGAATTAAAATCTAGACGAATGAAACTCGCAAAAGAACTTGAAACCAATGCAATTGCAATCTTTCAAGGAGCCCCTTCGGAAACAGGTTATGTAAAATTTCGTCAATACAATGAATTCTACTATCTTACAGGCATAGAAACGGCACATGCTTATGTATTGATTAAAGGAGGTACGGGTGAAACTTCATTGTACCTACCACATAAAAACCCTAGGCGTGAACGAAGTGAAGGGCCACTAATGTCTAGTGAAGACATTGATGAGGTCAAAGCAATGAATGGTGTTGATAATGTTTACCCTACTGAAATGATGAGTGAGCATCTTTGGAGAATGCGAATGCGATCAAAACCAATTGTTTACCTCTATCAAACGCCACCCGAGCGGCATGCAGAAAGTCGTGATCTCTTATTACGCTATGAAGGCGATATTCAAAATGACCCCTGGGATCATACTGAACCTAGATACAAAAATTTTAATAAAAATATTTCAAATCAAATGCTTGGATCAGAAATTAAGGATATTACCCCAATACTTGATGGCTTAAGACTCATTAAGAGCCAAGCCGAGATTAATGTTATTAAAAAAGCAACAGTCCTCTCTTGCCTTGCATTAATGGAAGCTATGCGATCTACAAAACCAGGACTCTTTGAGTATGAGCTCGATGGAATGGCAAAGTATATCTATCATATTAATGGTGCACAAGGAGATGCTTATTACTCACTTATTGCTAATGGACCTAATGCATACATGCCTCACTATCATGAAAAAAAAGATAAATTAAAAGATGGTGATCTATTACTCATGGACTATTCACCAGACTTTAAATATTACATGAGTGACATAACTAGAATGATTCCAGTGAATGGTAAATTTAATAAAGAGCAATCCCAACTCTACGAATTCTATGTATCATGCTATAGAGCAATATTAGATAATATTAGGCCTTATGTAGAACCAGTTCAAGTTAGAAAAGATGCTGCCAAAAAAATGGAGACTATCTTATCAAATACTAAGTTTAATCAACCTCATCATCTTAAAGCTGCAGAAAATTTTGTTAAATCATATGTTCGCTCTTCAAAAAGAGAATTTGCTAGTCTTGGGCATGGAGTTGGAATGGCTACACATGATGTGGGCGATCACTCAAAAATGTTAATGCCCGGAATGGTTTTCACCATTGAGCCAGCCCTACGTGTTCCAGAAGAAAATATCTACATTCGTTTGGAGGATCTAATAGTCATTACTGAAACAGGTGCGGAAATAGTTTCTGATTTTGTTCCAATGGATATTAAAGGTATAGAAAAACTAATGCGTGAAAAAGGAATGCTAGATCGATACAAATCTTTAACTGAAAAAGATTATAAAAAATATCTAAAAAAATGAGTTCAAAGCCAAATTTGTCCTTTATAGTAAAGATTCTACCTGTTTTATTTTTAGGGTTATTAATCATTTATGGAATGGTTTTACGTCCAAAATTCTTTCAGCAACCAGTATTCCCACTTGAAATAGTATTTATGTTAGCAGCAGTTTTTGCTATTGGTCAAATGCTAATAATCGGTTTTAAATGGGAAACTATCCAAAAATCAATTATTTTAAAACTATCTCGCGGTTTCCCTGCAATTTTAATACTTTTTTCAATAGGTGTAATTATTGGTTCTTGGATGGTAAGTGGAACAATACCCATGCTAATTTATTATGGAATAAATTTGATTGATCCAAATTATATCTATTTATTAGCATTCTTAATTCCGATAGTCTTCTCAATGCTAACTGGTACTTCATGGGGTTCAATTGGTACAATTGGTGTAGTCATTATTGGTGTTTCATCTGTTATAGATGCTAACCTAGGTATTACAGCAGGAGCTATTGTTGGAGGTGCATTCTTTGGTGACAAGCTATCTCCATTATCAGATACGACCAACCTTGCTGCGATGGCAACAGAAGTTGATCTTTATGACCATATTCAATCAATGATGGTAACAACTTTTCCATCTGCTTTACTTGCGGCTTTCATTTATTTTTTCCTTGGTTTTATTTATCCACCCGTTGGTACTTCAATAAATTCACCTGAAGTTAATAGAACGCTAAATTTTATTTCTTCGATGTTCAATTTTAATATTTGGCTTTTAATTCCACCAATAATTGTTCTTATCGGTTCGATCAGAAAAATGGCCACACTACCCACTCTTATTACTTCATCTATGTCAGCAGTATTTATTGCCCTAATTTTTCAACCTTATTCATCCGCAAACATAATGTCATCAATTCATAAAGGATTTAGTACAGATATGGCATATTGGATTAAGTCCTCACCAGAAAATATAAATACATTATTTTCACGAGGTGGTCTCTATGAATTGAATGAGGCTATTATATTTTCAATTATGGTTTTTATTTTTATTGGCACTATCGATTTAATTGATTCAATGCCTTCTATTGTTAATAGAGTCTTTCGCTTAGTAAAAACAAAGGCTGGCTTAATTATTTCATCTCTCTTCACAACTGGTTTTACAAATTCTATCACTTCAAACCAGTCTGCCACTAGCTTTATTATTGGAGATGCTTTTAGAAGGCGTTATGATAAATATAGCATACCAAGAAAAGTTTTATCACGTTCAATTGAAGATTATGGTACCATGTTCGAAAGTTTAATCCCTTGGCATGCAACTACCATTTTTCTAACAACAACATTGGGTGTTGCTTATAGTGATTACTGGCATTGGCAATTTTTATCACTAATAAATTTAATTTTAGCACCATCACTTGCAATTTTAGGTAAGGGATGTTTTTACAAAAAAGCTAGATAAGCTCTTCCAAAGAATTAATCAAATTATCTATATCTGCTTCAGAATTATAACCCTGAACTGAAATACGAAATGCCGTATTATCTTTATGACTCATTACTGGAATTTCTATTTGATAATCATTATATAAAGTTTTTTTAAATGATGCCGTATCTTCTATTGGAAAGAGAATAGTGGCCATATGACCTAGCCAACTATCAGGGCAAATTTTAGGTAGTTTAGTAATATCAGTAATACGGTTCCTTGCTTCAATAACCATATCAAAACATCTTGAACGTACTGTCTTCCAATCATATTCATTTTGAAATTGAATAGCTTCTGGCACAGTAAAAAATGCGCTCATATCAGTTGTCCCTTGCCATTGAAAAACATTGATGAACCTGCTTGGACTATGCAATTGAATTGAAGACTTAAATTTTTCATATTCTTCTCCCCAACCCCAGCTCTTAACCATCGGTTGAATACCTTCTTGATATTCTTTTTTAACATAAAGAAAAGAAATACCTTTAGGGCAACATAACCATTTATGCAATGCTCCCGTATAATAATCAGGATCTAATTCTTTAATATCTAGCGGAATATGTGCAGGAACATGCGCACCATCTATTATGGTCTTAATACCTCTTTTTTTAGCTTCAATTACAATATCAGGTATAGGTAAAATCATTCCCGTTGAACTTGTTATTTGGCTAATAAAAATATATTTTGTTTGTTCATTTGCTGAAGACCAGAATTCATTTAGAAATTCTTCTTTATTTTCAATCGGTAACGTTATATCAGCCTGAATATATTTATAATCTTTTTGTTCAGAGTCATAAGTCCACATTCGATCACAAGATCCATATTCTAAATTTGTAGATAATACTTCATCTCCCGGATTAATTGAAATATTATGGATAACAGTTCCAACAGCATGTGTAGGATTTGAAACATAGATTAAATCATCTTTATCACAATTAATGTAGTCACTTAATGATTTACGCGATATTTCTAAAAGCCTATAAACATCTTCCTGCATAAATTTAACTGGATGCATTTCAAGTTCCATTTGATATTTCTGATAAGACTTAAATACAGGTTTAGGACATGCACCGTAAGAACCATGATTCAAAAATGTTATTTCGGGGTCTAAAAGGAACATGTTTTTTAATGCATCAGGTAAATTATTCATTTTCACTTTCATTTAATTTTATAATTTTAAAAAATAAAACGTTGATTGCTAAATATAAAATAATGATATTTCTTAAAACAAAAAAGCCCCACGTGATTGCAGGGCTTTTTAATATCAATTAGCTACAGAAGTTACTTAACCATTGTTAATACTTCATGAGTTCTATTGTATGTATGATCTGCAAGAACTTTAACTATTTTTTTATCAAAACTTCCCTTACCATACATTTTCTCATAATCATCTCTAAATCCTTCAGGTAGACCTAAATCTCCATCTTTATCAAACCTTTTCCAACTTTTAAATGGGTAAACAAGTTGAAAATCCATTTGACCTTCATTTGCAAATTTGTTCCGATAAATTCTTCTAGCAATTTTTGCATTTGTTTTTCTTAAAACTTTAGTAATTGATCCAAAAGCTTCTTCAACTGCTACTAAATTCCCTGGCCCCTGTTTTACAGAGTAACTTTTTGATAGAATATTTTCACCAACAGTTTCATTCTCAGGATTGTAAGTTAGATCTTCGTCTCTAACCATATAAATTATATTACCTTCATCTGCATATGGACTTACATTCTTTTCCCAGTCTGTTACATGATCATCTGGGAGTGACAAATCCATATTTGAAAAATTTGTAGGTCCTACTGCCCAACTATAATTTCCAGAATTTGGACCAGTATTAATGTACCAAAGATATGCTTTAGGGCTATTTTCACCATTATGGTATTTTGCATTATGCTTCTTGACACCTTTCATTAAAGATGCATTTTTACCATCTCTTAGTTTAAGAGTTGAAGTTTGAAACATGACATAATCTTGACCAATAAGAGTAGCACATGTTAACAATGGAATAATAATTCCTAAAATCCGTTTAATCATAATATTTCCTTTTCTAATTACATAAAACTACATATTTATATAACTATTTAGTTTTACATGTTTAATAAATTAAAAACTGCTCTTTTCAAAATACACACTACTAAATAGGTATATCAACATATAAAAGACTTGTAAGAAAACAA
>Ga0114994_10001617_pt1 | contig 16288 bp, 10 predicted proteins | sample ArcticOcean_MG_C_9_FD_87043 | JGI IMG/M metagenome (GOLD analysis project Ga0114994, IMG submission 87043) | Marine microbial communities from western Arctic Ocean - ArcticOcean_MG_CB2_152 | ecosystem: Environmental > Aquatic > Marine > Oceanic | place: Arctic Ocean: Canada Basin | collected...
AAACAACAAGTCTTTAATCTGCTTTTTCTAAAAATGATAGAAAAAATAGATGTTAATGAATTTAAAGATAAGAGAGTGATTGTAAAAGGTTGTGGTAGCTTAAAAATTCATGAACAAGTCTATGTTGCAATTACAAAAAAAATACAACTATCAGTTAAATCACTAATGTTTGGGGAGGCCTGCTCTTCGGTACCAATTTATAAAAAATAAACAATTATGGAAAAGCAATATTATGAAGGATTTGCAAATAAACTTAAAAATAATACTAATGAAATTTCAAAATAAAAAATCTCTTTAATAAAAACGATTTTAGTTAGTCTCTTGGGTGAAATGTTTTAATAGAGTTTTCAACTGATTGATTTATTTGATTTAACTCTTGAGCTGTAAAATTTCTATACTCCCCTACAGGAATGTCTAATTTTATATTCATTATTCTAACTCTTTTAAGAGCAACCACCTTGTAGTCAAAATACTCACACATTCTTCTAATCTGTCTATTTAGTCCTTGTGTTAGAATAATTTTAAATGTTTTTTTACCTGTTTGCTTCAGAAAGCATTTTTGGGTTATTGTTTCTAACACGGGAACCCCTTCCCCCATTAATTTAATAAACTCTTTTGTTATAGGTTTACTAACCTCAACATTATATTCTTTTTCATGATGGTTATTCGCTCTTAAAATCTTATTTACAATATCCCCATCATTAGTTAAAAAAATTAAACCTTCAGAGGGCTTGTCTAGTCGCCCAATTGGGAAAATTCGAGTTGGGTAATTAATATAATCTATAATATTGTTTTTCTCTCTTTTTTGATCAGTTGTACAAACTATACCTACAGGTTTATTAAAAGCCAGGTAAATGTTTTTCTTTTTATTTACCTTAACAGTAGTTCCGTTGACTTCAATGTTTTCATGCCCTGATACTTTCTGACCCATAAGTGCTTTTTCACCATCAATACTGATTCGTCCTTGTTCAATTAAAGAGTCAGCTTTTCTTCTAGAGCAATAACCTATTTCGCTTAAAAACTTATTAATCCTTATTTGTATTTCCTCTGTCATTTCTGGACAAAAATAAGCTAAAGTTTTATTAAATTGAGTTAAAAATTACTCTATAATTTAACTTATATTTGTTCTTTAATAACACTTTAAAATCACATATCTATTATGAGAAGTATTATATTTATTGTGGCTGCATTTTTCATGTCTCAGCCCTTATTGGCTGATGAAGGAATGTGGCTGCCACACCTGTTAAAACTTGTAAATGAAGAGGATATGCAGGCTAAAGGCTTAAAGATTACTGCAAAGGATATTTACAGTGTAAATCAATCTTCTTTAAAAGACGCTATAGTCTCTCTAAATGGTGGCAGTTGTACGGCGGAGATGATTTCTCCTGAGGGCTTAATGCTAACCAACCATCATTGCGCCTATGATGTAATTCAAACTCATTCAAGTGTTGCTAATGACTACATAAAAGATGGATTTTGGGCTATGAGTAATTCTGAAGAATTAAAAAATGATAATTTAAGTGCTACATTTTTAATTAGCATAGAAAATGTAACTGATAGATTTAAAAAAGCATTAAACGATAATATGACAGAAACACAAAGAGGAAAAAAAATCTCTGAAATTTCTAAGACTATTGTTCAAGAGCAAGCAGATTCTACAACACACACTGCACGTATAAAATCATTTTTTGGAGGAAATGATTTTTATCTTTTAGTTTTTGAAACATTTCAAGATGTGAGATTAGTTGGAGCCCCCCCTTCATCAATTGGTAATTTTGGAGGAGATACTGATAATTGGATGTGGCCTCGACATACGGGAGATTTTTCACTACTTAGAGTGTATACAGCTCCAGATGGATCTCCTGCTAGATATGCAATAGATAATATACCCTACAAGCCCAAGCATCACCTCCCTGTTCAGCTTGATGGTGTAGAAAACGAAGACTATACTATGATAATGGGATATCCCGGTAGAACAAAAAGATACTTAACTTCATTTGGCGTTAAAGAAGCTTTAGAACTTACCAACTCAGCAATAGTTAATATTAGATCTAAGAAACTAGATATAATGAAAGCCGGAATGAATGCTGACGAAAAAGTTAAAATACAATATGCTTCAAAATATGCAAAAACCTCTAATTATTGGAAATACTATATTGGGCAATCTAAAGGCTTAAAAAGAATGAATATTTATAAAAAGAAATTATCCATTGAAGATGAATTTACAAGTTGGATTAAAAGAAGTGACTCTTTAGTGCAGGAAAAATACACTAGTGTATTAGGGAACATTGAAACAGCATATTTAGATAATAAAAGAATTGCTGTAAATAGAATATACCTAAATGAAGCTATATTTCAAGGATCTGAGATAATGTCATTTGCTTACACAATGCAAAATAGAATAAAGTCACTACCTAAGGATAAAAAAGAAAAGGCTATTGCATTAAAAAAACTAAAGAAAATAGCAAAAGAGTTTTATAAAGATTACAATCCAGAAGTTGATCAAGAGTTATTTTCAGCTATGTTAGAAGGTTATTATTATAATGTCCCAAAATCACAACATGCGCCTGTTTTTAAAAAGATAGAAAATCAACTTTTTGGCTTTAAAAAATTAGATTTTGACTATTATGCAAAAATGGTCTTTAGAAAATCATTCTTTTCTAGCTCTGATAGGTGTTTAGATTTTCTAAAAAACCCAACAAAAAACCTTGTCAATAGAGACCCTGCTTATACAACAATGAACTCCATATATAATAAATACCTAGAAGATGTATATCCAAAAAGACAAGAAATAAGAGATATAATGAAAAAAGAAAACCGCCTCTTTATACAAGGGCTTAGAGAAATGGATACATCAAAAAAACACTACCCTGATGCAAATTCAACTATGCGTTTGACTTATGGTAATGTTGGGGATTACAAACCAGGAGAAGCTATTGTCTACGACTACTTTACAACAATTGAAGGGATTATAGAAAAAGAAGATGCAACTAATAATGAGTTTGTGGTTCATCCGAGATTAAAGAAACTTTACGCAATAGGGGATTATGGAAAGTATGCAGATAGTAATGGAATGCTTAGGGTAAACTTTATATCAAATAATGATATTACCGGCGGGAATTCAGGGTCACCTGTGATAAATGCTTGGGGAGAAATTATTGGAACTGCATTTGATGGAAACTGGGAGGCTATGAGTGGAGATATTACTTTTGAAAGTCAAATTCAAAGAACAATCTCTGTAGATATTAGGTATATTTTGTTTATTATAGACAAGTTTGCAGGTGCTTCATATTTATTGGAAGAAATGACAATTGCCAAAAGTAGAAAAAATAAAGAAGTAATAGTTGTGACCGAAAATCTAGAATAGAAAGAGAGAGAAAATAGTTCGCTATAAATTAATATGCTCGCTTATTGTTGCCGTCTATATAATCTATAAATGCCCTAGTCACCACTTTGTTGCCTCCTGGTGTTGGGTAATTTCCGGTAAAATACCAATCTCCAGAATGATTTGGACATGCAATATGAAGATCTTCGATACTTTGATATATAATCTCAACATCTGCTCTAGTATCTTTTGGTGTTAATATTTGACTGATTTTTCTTGAAATCTGCTCTGCGGTAAATGGCTCATATATATCTTTAACATAGTTTACCATCTCTTCTTTTGGTAAATTGATTTGCTTCTGACATCTTTCATAAATAGAATTAATAACATCTTCTTTATTGTTTTCTCTTAAAAGCATAATCGCTGCTTGAAATGCTATAAAATCTCCCAATATAGCCATATCAATACCATAACAATCTGGATATCTAATCTGAGGAGCAGAAGAAACTACAATTATTTTTTTGGGACCCAACCTGTCTAATATTCTAAGTATCGATTGCTTAAGCGTAGTTCCTCTAACTATACTATCATCAATCATTACCAAATTATCATTTGGTTTTACTTTGCCATATGTAATATCGTATAAATGAGCAACAAGGTCGTCTCTATTAACATCAGAGGTTATGAAAGTTCTAAGCTTTGCGTCTTTAACAGCAATTTTTTCAGCCCTCGGACTTATTGCCATAATATTTTTAACATCCTCAATTAGTGGGTTTTTACCAAGAGATATTATTTTTTCTGACTTGATTTGATTTAAATATTTATCTACTCCTTTCATCATACCGAAGTAAGAAACCTCAGCGGTATTAGGTATATATGAAAAAACAGTATTTTTTATATCTCTATTTATTGATTCTAAAACTTTATAAAAAACTTGCTGACCCAATCTTATGCGTTCATTATAAATATCCTTATCATTTCCTCTAGAAAAATAAATTCTCTCAAAAGAGCAGGCAGTTCTCGGTAATGGTTTTAAAACTTCCTTTTCAGAAGTGGTTCCGTCTTTCTTAATAATTAAAGCATGTCCACGTTTGATTTCTTTAATATTCTTGTCATTTATATTAAATGCAGTTTGAATTACTGGTCGCTCAGAGGCAACCACCACCACCTCGTCATCTCTATAATAGTATGCTGGCCTTATTGCTGAAGGGTCTCGTAACGCAAAAGCATCCCCATGGCCCAAAAGCCCGCACAATACAAATCCACCATCCCAATGTTTTGATGAATTAAATAGAATTTCTTGAATATTTAATTCTTCTTCTATTTTTAAGGATATCTCTTTTTTAGAATAGTCTTCCTTATATTTTTGATATATATTTACGTTAGCTTCATCCAGAAAATGTCCAATTTTTTCAATAATCGTAATAGTGTCTGATTTTTCTTTAGGGTGCTGCCCTAAATCTGTCAGGTGTCCAAATAATTCATCAACATTAGTCATGTTAAAATTCCCTGCTAATGCTAAATTCCGAGTTTTCCAGTTATTTTGTCTTAAAAAAGGATGGCACTGCTCAATACTGTTACCACCATAGGTTCCGTAACGCAAATGTCCCAAAAACAACTCTCCTGTAAAGGGCATGTTGTTTTTTAACCATTGAATATCATTTAACTTTTGAGGGTTACTTTCTTCTAAATCAACAAAACGTTTATTTATATTTTCAAAAAGATCTTGAATAGGGTTTTCATTTGTTGATCGTTTTCTACTGATATATCTTTTGCCAACCGGCGTGTCGAGCTTAACATTTGCCATTCCAGCTCCATCTTGTCCTCTGTTTCTTTGTTTTTCCATAAGCAGATACATCTTCTTTAATCCATAAAAAGACGTGCCATATTTCTCTTTATAGAACTCTAAAGGTTTTAGAAGTCTTAGCATTGCTACTCCGCATTCATGCTTAAGAGAATCACTCATGTTTATTTATTTTTGAGCTGCAAATCTACCAATTATTGTCTTATAATTTCAGATAATCTTTTAATTCCTGGGTTTGTATAAGTTTCATTATTAATAATAAAGGTTGGAATAATCTTTTTTCCATTATTAATTTTTTTTACAAGATCAATAGCCACTTGATTATTAGTTATATCTATATATTCATAGTTTATATTTTTTTCATCAAGAAATCTTTTAGCGCTTAAGCAGTCAGAGCACCATAAGGCGCTATACATTTTTATTTTCATTAAAAATTAAATTATATTGAATGTTATTTTGAGTTATTGTACAGATCTTACAATGAGAAATATATACAAATTTATATTTTTTTGATAAATCTAAACCTAGCTTATCTATACTGAAAAGACCCGTACATTCTAAAGCTCCATCCTTAGAAAAACGATTTATTTTAAACAACGTGTCCTGTTGAGCTATATAAAACCAAGAACCTGCGCCTACTCCCCCTAACCATTGAGATTTTACAGGGATGTTATTTGGTGTGTATTGAGGTGTAAAACTCATTATCTTTCTATGCTTTTAAAGTATGATTGTAACATATTACGTTTAATTTCTTTAAATGAATCAACTCCAATTTTATAAAAACTAGCATTTGCTATGGCTACATTTCTTTTGGGTGAAGGAGAAAGACAAAATGGGAATTTTAATCGTAAACGTTTTACAAATTTTGGATTAGAGCTCCGCATTACTGAAGCTACAAATCTAGAACAATTAGTTCCATTATAAATAAGTGGACCATATAAAGTGAAGCCCTTATCTTGTGTATTTTTTGCATATTTATACGCCTTTTGAAAAGAAATATTACTTAAAATAGATGCGTATAAGGTGCCTTCACCATGAAAAGAGGTGTTGCCTTTAATCTCTTTTAGAATTTCTTTTAAATTAACTATATTATTGTCTTTAATCTCTGCTAATGAGTTAATTGCAACATCATGATCAGTCTCTACATCTCTTACTCTTCCAAAACCCTTAGGAGAATGATATCTACCAAAATCAAAAAATAATAACTTACCACTTACTCTTTCAACCATTACAACAGCAGCATGGCCAACCCTATACTTTCCATTAGAAGAAAAAAACTTATCATACCATGCATCGGCACAAGCAACCATTCCTTCAGGCCAGGCTAAGGTTATTATAAAGTCTTTTTTCATACAGCTAAACTAATTTCTTTTTTATTTATTTTTTTTATGTTCTTGTTAAATTTTTGGGAAAAGCTTTCTAGTTCATTGAAAAAATCTAAAATTTCAATTTTTGTATTTTGTCCATTTATAGTGACTAGTCTAATGAAACATTGATCATTAAAATATCCAAATCCAATCATTAATCTATTATACTCATAAAGCTTAGTACATAGATCTATTGGATCATAATTTTTATAATTAAAGCAGATAGATAAAGAATTATCAAAACTATATAGCTCATAATCTATGTTCTTTTTTATATATTCTCTTGCAAGATCAGCAAGAGTAAATTCATGATTTATAATTGTAGAAAGTCCCTTCGTTCCTATTGACTTCCACATTGTCCAAAATTTAAGCGCATTATTTCTTCTTCCACACTCAAAAGATGTGTGTCCTAGGTTGTATTCAATTTCATGTGTTTGATATAGATATGATGCCTTATTGCTAAAGGAGTTGTAAATCATTTTTGCATCTCTAACTACTAAAACAGATGTACTTAATGGGACGCCTAAAGTTTTATGTGCATTAAAACAAAAAGAATCTGATTTCTCTATCCCTTTTACAAGTTTTTTATACTTATTTGAAAAGATTACTGATCCGCCAAAAGCACCATCAACATGTAGCCAAATACTGTATTTTTTGCAAATTTTAGCAATTCCATTAATATCATCAAAAGCACATAATACTGTTGTTCCTGCTGTGACGTTTACATAAAAAGGAGTTTGATTTCTTTGTAAATCCTCCTTAATTTTTTCTTCTAACAATTTTGTGTCAAGCTGACCCTTTTTATTGCACTTTATATATCTTACATTATCTCTTCCTAAACCACTAAAAGAAGCATTTTTAGCTAGTGAGTAATGTGCGTTTTCTGATGTGTAAGCTATAAGGTTTTGCCTAAATCCTTTATTAGCTATTTCATTATTCTTTTGATCTCTTGCTATAATTAATGACATAAAATTACTCATAGATCCTCCTGTAGGAAGTGTCCCTCCTGCTTTTTTAGGGTAGCCTATCAAGCTGCATACTTTTGTAAGTATTTCCTTTTCAACTGCTACCTGTGGGCCAGAAATCTTATAAGTAGCCATAGAATTATTAAGAAGTACAGCAAGTAAATCTCCTAGAACCGCTTTACTATGACGTCCACCAAATAATTGATTAAAAAAAAGTCTAGATGACGATTTTGGCGTAGTTAAAACAAGTTTTTTTAATGTAGATATAAACTCTTTCTGTATTGCAGGTTTTTCTGATAATGAAAGATCTAGTTTATTATATAAATCTTTAATTTTAATATTTTCTGAAATAGGATTTAATTGCTCATCATGCAAAAAAACATCTACTATCTCGTTAAATAATTTTAAATCCTCTTTTATATTATTAAACATTAAGATTATTTTAATTTAAACATCAACAAAATTAGAAAACCATATCTAATATCAAACAACTTATTATTATAATAGCTTTTTAAAAAACATAATTCTCTATATTAAATATTGTTATCTTTGTTGCGGGCTAAATTAACATGAAAAATAACAACCCTTTAATCATGATGAAAAAAAATATTTTATTATTAATCTTTTGTCTTTTTATTCAGAGCATAAGCGGTCAGGTTGTAATTAACGAATATTCTGCAGCAAACTACGAAAGTCATGCTGATAATTATGGAGAATATGAAGATTGGCTTGAGCTTTACAACACCACTAATTCAGATATAGATCTAAACGGCTGGTTCCTTTCTGACAAGGCGTCAAATACAACCAAGTGGCAGTTTCCATCGTCTTTCATAATAAGCGCTAATAGTGTGTCTATTGTATATTGTTCTGGTAATGATGAGGTTTTAGGTGGTTTTGCACATACAAACTTTAAAATTACTCAGACAAATGGAAATGAAGTTTTTGTTTTATCGGATGCTGGCAGTAGTATTATTGACTCAACCTCAGTAATTCCAACTCAAAAATCTCATTCTCGCGGAAGAGATATAAATGGTAGTACTGTTTGGAGTGTTTTTATAGCTCCAACTCCAAATACAAATAATATAGGTGCAATGCTAGATTATGCAGCAACTCCAGTTTTTTCGCAAACTTCCGGATATTATGGGGCGCCAATTAATCTTTCCTTGAGCTCATCTGACCCAAATGCTATAATATATTATACAACTAATGGAGATAGTCCAGATAATAGTTCTAATTTATATTCAAATCCTATTAATGTTTCCGCTACTTCTGTAGTTAAAGCTGTAGCTTATAGTACAAATAGCTCTGTTCCTTCTAGTTTTATTGAGTACAATACTTTTTTTATAAATGACACGCATACTATTCCAATTTTATCTGTTTCTGGAGATAGTGTAGCTGTACTTATAGAAGATGGTGTAAGGACTTTAGGTGGCGGATGGGGAGGTCCTCCTCATGAGCCTCAAGGAACAATTGAATGGTTTGATAAAAATGGTATTCTTATCGATAAAGGTTCTGGTGAATTTAATAAACATGGGAATGACTCCTGGGCTTATGATCAAAGAGGTTTTGACTATGTAATGCGAGATCAATTTGGTTATAATTATGCCCTTCAGGATAAACTCTTTGATACAAAAAGTAGAGATAAGTTTCAAAAAATAATTGTAAAGGCAGCAGCCAATGACAATTACCCAGCCTCTTACAGTAATTCAGGAGCACACATAAGAGATGCTTATGTTCATCATTTATCTCAATTAGCTGACCTTAGGCTTGACGAAAGATCTACTAGCTCTTGTATTTTATATCTGAACGGAGAGTACTGGGGGGTTTATGAAATGAGAGAAAAAGTTGATGATCATGACTTTACAGATTACTATTATGACCAAAATAAAAACAATCTACAATACTTAAAAACATGGGGAGGAACATGGGTTGAATATGGTGGTGTGCAAGCTCAAACTGATTGGGATAATCTTAAAAACTATATCATTACTAACCCTATGAGTAATCAGGCTAATTATTTAAATGTTAAAAGCCAGTATAATACTGGTAGTATAATAGATTATTTTCTACTTAACTCTTATGTTGTTTGTGCTGACTGGTTAAATTGGAATACTTCTTGGTGGAGAGGCCTAGACACAAATGGAGATAAGAAGAAGTGGAGATATACTCTTTGGGATATGGATAACACCTTTGATCATGGAACAAACTATACAGGAATACCTACAATGTCAGTAAATGCAGATCCATGTGACCCAGATAGTCTAATTGATCCTGGTGGCCAAGGACATGTTCCTATATGGAATGAATTACTCACTAACACGGATTTTTTTGAAGACTACCTAAATCGTTGGCAAGATCTGGCAAATGGATATCTTTCCTGTGACACGATGATACATGTATTAGATAGTATGATTAATGTTATTGATCCAGAAATGCCAAGGCAAATTGCAAAATGGGGCGGTACATATACTGAGTGGCAAACAAATGTTCAAGATTTAAGAGACTTCATAAATGCCAGGTGCAGTATAATGAATGCTGGATTTGGGCCCTGTTATCCTCAGCTTTCAGGTCCCTATAATATAACTGTCGAAATCCTAGGAACCGGTGAGGTTGAAATGAGTGATGGCAATATTATTAACCAATTAAATACCGGATGGACCGACCAAAGGTATGGTGGAGTAAATACCCCATTTGAAGTTAAAAGTGGTACATTTCAAAATTGGGAAATAGTACCTTCAGGAGTATACCTATATGATCCACTAATTGATACCTTGGCTGTTGACCTACAGGGAGATGTAACGATAATTGCAAACTTTATCCCTCCTCCCCCTCCTATTGAAACAAGAAATATTACTTATAAAATAAATCCTACAGGAACTTCTTCTAGTATAGTTATTGATGGAACTCCATTAAGCTCATTTCCTTCAACTATTAATTATATTCTTGGTGATACAATAATTATTTCTCCTAACATTGATCCTTTGTATGGGTTTAGCAATTGGACGAGTGATAGTGTTAACTTAATGCCTCAAAATAATAATCAAGTAGATTCGTTTTATGTTAATCATCATGACACTGTTACTTTAAAATTATATTTACTACCCACAATAATTGCATTTATATCAGGTAATGATACAATATGTTCTAATAAAAATGATCTTGCTAGCGTTAAGATTTCTTTTACTGGAATCTCTCCTTTTACCTTTAAGTATGCTATAGATGGTGTTGAGCAAAATGAAATCACAACAACAATTAATCCTTATATAATACCTACAGATAAAGCAGGAACATATGAATTAGTAAGCTTTTCTGATGCTGTTGAAACTGGAAATCTTAGTGGTCAAGCTTTGGTTACAATCTCAGAAGCTCCAAATGCTGATTTTCAACTAGAGCCAAATACAACCAGTATCTTGTATACTACAATTCAAATGATCGATAACTCCTCACCAAATGTAGTGAGTTGGCAATGGGTTTTTGGAGATGATAGCGGTGGTGGTAATGGAAAAAACCCACTTCATACATTTCCTGATAAGGTGTCACAATATCAGATAGTATTATTGGTAAGAAATAATTTTGGCTGCTCTGACTCTATTTTTAAAATAATTAATATAACAGATGATTACTGGATCTATGTGCCAAATTCTTTTACTCCAAACTTTGATGAAATTAACGATAAGTTTCATATTAGTTTTTATGGCATTAGAGAAGAAACCTTTATAATTAATATATATAATCGATTAAATGAGATTGTTTATGCTACAAATGATATATCTGAGCTTTCAGAAGATAAAGGGTGGGATGGCAAACATCAAGTAAAGGGTTTTGATCTCCCTTCAGGCACCTATATTTATGAATTATCTTACCAGGATTTAGAAGGGTGGAAACATTTTAAAACTGACAAAATTAGTATAATAAGATAATATCAGAAATAAATTATATTTAGCATTGTCATGAAAATACACGTATATTTTATTTTGTTTTTTTCTCCTCTTTTATTAATTGGGCAAAATATTCACAACCCGCAATTACTCTATGATGGGCCTGGTGGTTTATATGAAAAAGACTCTTTAAGAAGTATATATATAAATTTCCACAATCCAAACTACCATTCTATTTTACAAAACTCCTTTTTTACAAATCCATCATATAGAATTCCGGCAAGTATAAATTCAAGTCATGATGACATCTCATATGATAGTGTTGGGGTTCGTTATAAGGGTAATTCTACATTTTGCATACCTAATGATGCCGGAGTGCCTAAGGTTCCATATAATATAGATATGAATTATTGGATATCTGGGCAAAAACTGTTAGACTATAAAAAAATAAAATTAGCAAACGCATATATGGATGCAACTTTTTTAAAAGAATATACTGCTTCTAAGATTTATAAAAAATACTTACCAACTCCTGAAGTAAATCTAGTAAAACTATATGTTCAAGGAAATTATTTAGGCTTATATGTAAATACCGAATCAATAAACAAGCAATTTGCAAAAAAACATTTTAACGAAAATAATGGAGCGCTGATTAAGTGTGACGGAAGTGGGATGTTTTGCGATACAGCTGGAACTCCACCTGGAGGCGAACCTAGCTTAAATTGGTATGGAACACCTGACAGCACTTCCTACTATTCTAGCTATAACCTAAAGTCAGATTATGGGTGGAATAAACTTATAGACCTAATCTATACATTAAACTTTAATCCTAATCAGTTAGATTCTGTTCTTAATATAGATAGAGTCCTCTGGGCATTTGCTGTAAATACTGTTATAGGAAATTATGATTCGTACAATGGTTATTATGTCCATAACTACTATTTCTACCAAGCAGAGGATGGTTTATTTCAAATGATTCCTTGGGATTTAAGTCAAAGCTTTATTAATGCATTACTTGGGTGGGATATTCTCACTCCCCAAGGACCTTCACACCCACAGCAATTTGATCCTTATTATGGTGATGACCCTTCACTTTTCAGGCCTTTAACATCTGTGTTATTTAACAATCCTGAATATAGAAAACAATATACAGCTCATCTTAGGACTGTTATAAACGAACTCGATACAAATCTAATAAGAAGTGATATATTAAGTATGCAAAGCATGGCCTATACAGCAGTTGATGATGATCCAAATAAGCTTTTTTCAATTTCAGATTATATTAATAATGTTGAGCAAGATCTTTCTTTTGGTTTATGGGGAGGTTATGGTTTTGGAGGTATTATGTCAACGCTAAGGCATCGTGTTCCGTATCTGCAAACACATAGCGAAATATCACAAACCCCTCCTAATCTTTATGGATTAAGCGTTTCTAATAATATTATTACTATTAATGCTACTAATGAAAGTTCTGTTGAGTTAATGGCAACCAAAAATGAATTAAAATCTAAGTTTCAATCTTTTGATATGTATGACGACGGAACGAATGGGGATACCCAGGCTAATGATGGGGTTTATTCATGCTATATTCCTTTTCCGTCTGCATTAAAAGTAAATTTTTATATAAAGGCTAAAAACTTTCAAACTATTATGCTTTCTCCAGAAAGAGCAGAATACGAGTTTTATGAATATTCTTCATTATCAGGAATAACTAATTATCCTCAATCAAATACTAAAGAACTAATAAAAATTACAGATCTTTTAGGAAGAAGAGCTAGTTTTCACTACAATACCCCTCTTTTATATATTTACACTGACGGAAGTGTTGAAAAGAAAATTATTGCAAAATAATTAGATTTTCATTCATTGTTTATCTTAAAGCAAAACCTATATTTGCATGCATTAGCAGTAAAAAACATGAGTAAATTTAAAGAATATAAAGAGTTAAACCTACCCTCTATTCATAGAGATATTTTAAGTCTTTGGAAAAAAAATGATGTTTTTAAGAAAAGTATTAAAAACAGACAAAATGGGAAGAGCTTTACTTTCTATGAAGGGCCTCCTTCTGCTAATGGAATGCCTGGCATCCATCATGTGATTGCTCGTACTATTAAAGATTTGTTTTGCAGATACAAAACCCTTCAAGGGTTTCGAGTTGATAGAAAAGCGGGGTGGGACACACACGGACTTCCTGTTGAATTAGGAGTGGAGAAAGAGCTAAATATTACTAAAGAAGATATTGGAACTAAAATATCAATTGAAGATTACAATAGGGCCTGTCGTGTTAATGTAATGAAATATAAGCAGTCATGGGAAAACATAACTGATGAAATGGGATATTGGGTTGATATGGATAATCCTTACGAAACATATAACAATAAATATATTGAAAGCGTATGGTGGCTACTCAAAAAGTTACATGAAAAAAAATTGCTTTACAAGGGTCATACAATTCAACCATTTTCTCCAAAAGCCGGAACAGGATTAAGCACTCATGAGCTTAATCAGCCGGGTTGTTATAAAAATGTAAAAGACACATCTGCTGTAGCTAAATTTAAAATTATTAATAATGATTTAAGTAGTTTTTTGTTTTCTAAAACCACTAAGGATATATTTTTTATTGCCTGGACTACAACCCCTTGGACTCTTCCTTCAAACACTGCACTAGCGGTTGGTAAAAAAATATCTTATACTCTTATTGAAACTGTTAATCAATATACAGGCGATATAATTGCAATAATACTAGCCAAAGAACTGATAGGTGGTTTTTTTAAAAAAGAAGATGAAAATAGAGATCTAAATAATTACAAGGTAGGAGAAAAGAATCTCCCTTATTGTATCATAGATGAATTTAAAGGAGGGCAGCTTAATAATATTAAGTATGTGCAATTATTAAAATACGCTCTACCTGAAAATGGAGATTCTTTTAAAGTTTTAATAGCTGATTTTGTTACTACAGAAGACGGTACAGGGATTGTGCACTTAGCCCCTAGCTTTGGAGCTGATGATAATAGAGTAGCTAAAATGAATGGTATTGGATCATTAACACTGGTAGATGAACAAGGAAAATTTACAAAGGAGGTTCATGATTTTTATGGTCAGTATGTTAAAGATGATTATTACATGCCAAATGACAATAAACCAAAACTTCCAGTTGACGTACAGATTATTATAAAACTTAAAGAAGAGGGTAAATTATTTAAATCAGAAAAATATGAACATTCATATCCTCATTGTTGGAGAACGGATAAGCCAATTTTATACTATCCGCTTGACAGCTGGTTTGTAAAGACAACTAGCCACAAAGAAAGAATGTTAGAATTAAACAATACTATTAACTGGAAGCCAGCGTCTACTGGTGATGGTAGATTTGGGAATTGGCTTGAAAATTTAGTAGATTGGAATTTATCTCGTTCAAGATTTTGGGGCACACCCCTTCCTATATGGAGAACTGAAGATGGAGAGGAGGAAATCTGTATAGGTTCAATAAAAGAATTGAAAAAAGAGATTGACAAATCTATTGCGGCTGGATACATGAAAAAAAATCCTTTTACTAATTTTATACCTGGAGATTTTTCAGAAAAAAACTATGCTGTTTTTGATTTACACAGGCCTTATGTTGATGAAATAAAACTAGTCTCATCGTCTGGATTGATAATGACAAGGGAGTTAGATTTAATAGATGTTTGGTTTGATTCTGGCTCAATGCCATACGCGCAGCTTCACTATCCTTTTGAAAATAAAGATTTATTCCGAGAGAATTTTCCCGCAGATTTTATCGCCGAAGGGGTAGATCAGACAAGGGGTTGGTTTTTTACTTTACACGCTATTTCAACACTTATATTTGATTCTGTTGCATATAAAAATGTTGTATCAAATGGTTTGGTTCTAGATAAAAGTGGAAATAAAATGTCTAAACGTCTAGGAAATGCCATAGATCCTTTTATAACTCTAAATAAGTATGGAGGTGATGCAACAAGATGGTATATGATAAGTAATTCCCAACCATGGGATAACCTAAAGTTTGATGAGGGAGGAATACTTGAGGTTCAGAGAAAGTTTTTTGGAACACTTTATAATGCCTACTCTTTCTTTGCTCTTATGCAAATATTGACAATTACATATATACTCCTAATTCTTGTTCGTTAGAAAAAAGAGATAAAACAGATAAATGGATAATTTCAGAATTAAACTCTCTTATTAAGGAGGTTAGCGAACAATACGAACAGTACGAACCAACAAAAGCATCAAGATTAATCCAAGATTTTGTAATCAATAAATTAAGTAACTGGTATATCCGTTTAAATAGAAGAAGGTTTTGGAAAGGGGAATATAATGATGATAAAAAAAATGCTTACAGCACTCTTTTTGAATGCCTAGAAGTTATTGCGCTTATTTCATGCCCAATTGCTCCTTTTTTTATGGATAGAATATATCAGGATTTATATGGTGAAAACAAATCTATTCATCTAAGTGACTTTCCAAAGTATAATGCAAAAAACATAGATAAAAATCTTGAAAATCAAATGCAAATAGCTCAAAAAATATCATCTGCAATTCTTTCTTTGAGAAAAAAAGAGAAAATCCGAGTAAGACAACCACTTAATACTGCCCTAATCAGCTCTTCAAATATTAAGATTAAAGAAAATATTATTGCTGCAACTGAAATAATACTTAATGAAACTAATTTAAAAAACCTTGAGATCATTAATAATAATTCTTCTATCGTTTCAAAAAAAGCCAAACCTAACTATAAAAAACTTGGGCCAAAATATGGTAAACAGATTAACACTATATGTTCTGATATAAATAACCTGAATAGTGCACAAATACAAACTCTAGAGGAAAAAAATGAAATAAAATTAAGTAGTGGATTAATAGTTTTCAGAGAAGATGTAGATATTATATCTGAAGATATAGCTGGATACTCTGTTGCAAGTAATGATCTA
>Ga0114994_10001618_pt1 | contig 16288 bp, 10 predicted proteins | sample ArcticOcean_MG_C_9_FD_87043 | JGI IMG/M metagenome (GOLD analysis project Ga0114994, IMG submission 87043) | Marine microbial communities from western Arctic Ocean - ArcticOcean_MG_CB2_152 | ecosystem: Environmental > Aquatic > Marine > Oceanic | place: Arctic Ocean: Canada Basin | collected...
CCCAAAAGAAGAGCTGCAGACATGCTCGGATAAGTCATTAATTGGGGATGGGATTTCATATTGTTCCTTTTCTTAAGCTGGATTAGCTGAATTTTGCACCGTTTTTTTAGGTGCTGTGTTACACGGTTTAGAGTCTAACAATAAATTTGGAAAAAGTGAATCCGTTTTTTACTTTCAGTTTAAAAGCAATTAAGAATTTAAGCGGCCAAAAAGACAAGACTCTAGTTATTGTCAGACCATGGATCAAGGTTATTATCTCCAAGTGTAATTTCGATAACTGCCGGACGTTCTGCGTTCAGTGCAGCTTGAAAGGTTTTGGCAAACTCCTCATTCTTACTGACCCTAAAACCTTCGGCACCCATTGCTTTTGCTATAGCTGAGAAATCAATTTTGCCTAACTTAGTAGCAACAGTACGGCCGGGGAATTCACGATTTTGATGTCGCCGAATTGTACCGAAATTATTGTTGTTGAAAACCAGTACTACCAAACCTGACAGCTTTAATCTGACTGCTGTTTCGAGCTCACTCATTGTCATGGCAAATCCGCCGTCTCCTGCAAAGGCAAGCGCTGGAGCTTGGGGTCTTGCCAACCTGGCGGCAATGGCAGCCGGTAAAGCATAACCCATTGCGCCTGTTGTCGGCCCAAAAAAAGTGCGCGGTTTATTCCACTTATAATAACGTATCAGCCAACTGCCAAAGTCTCCCGCGTCACAAGTAATACTGGCATCGTCAGTTAAAATGTTCAGGATGTCATGATATACTCCTTCAAGATCAATTGTTCCGTCTTTAAGACCAATTCGGTTACTGCGTGGTGTAGTCCGTTTGTTAAAATTTTCACTCCAGTCAACTATTTGCTGTTGACGCACTGTAGAAGGTTTAGCACGCTTTGAGTTCTTCAAAGCCTCTTCAAGCTTGTCCATTGCCTCTCCTGCATCAGCCACAAGGGCAAGATCTGCCCCAATCCAACTTCCTCCTGTTTCTTCGGGAGATTGATCAATATGGATCAGCTTTTGTTCAGTTGACGGTGATGAATAACTTAAGCTAGTAAATTCGTCCAGTCTGGTACCAATTGCGATTATCAGGTCTGCGTTCTTCAGCGGTTCAGAAAGATCATTGGAAACCGATGATAGATTAAGTCCACCCATATAAAGTGGATGATTGTTAGGAAATGCGTCAAATCTTCTCCAAGCCGTAAAAACAGGTAGCCCAAGACATTCTGCGAAACGGATCAGTTTGTCTGTCGCGTTTGCTCGTAAGATTCCTTCGCCAGCAACTATACAGGGACGTTCGGCTTCTTCGATCATGGAAACTGCTTTGGCAACACCTTTGGTTGAAGGAGCAGGTATTCCCAAGGTTGAGCTACGCCAAACAGAATGCTGTGTAGTTGAACTCCTGTCGATATCCTCCGGTAGACTAATCACCACTGGACCAAGACGACCTGAATTAGCAATGTGGAAAGCTTTGTCCACAAGCTCAGCTACTCGATCAGCACGGTTAAGTTCCACCGCCCACTTGGCAACAGGACGTGTAAACTCAACTATATCCAATTCCTGAAAAGCTTCACGCTGTCGTACACTTGTCGGTACTTGACCTACAAAGACAATCAGAGGTGTAGAGTCCTGTTTTGCTGTATGAAGAGCAATTGACAAATGTGTCAGTCCTGGACCACGTGTAACCATACAGACACCGGTCTTGGACGACGCCTTGGCATACGCTTCTGCCATGATACCTGCGCCTTCCTCATGTCGTGCAGAAACCAAAAGCGGTTTTGCTGATCCGTAAAATGAGTCCATGGTTGCAAGATAACTTTCACCAGGAACACAAAAAACGAAATCAATTTCACGGATCTTAATAGCCTTAAAGATAATTTCGGCAACAGTCATTTTTTAGAACTCCATTCGATGGATCTATATTATATAATGAACCAGTAAAAATTCTAAATGGTACACTTGTTTGTCATCCCAGCGAAAGTGGGAATGACAAATATTTTCAAATGCATCTGATATGAATTAGTTTACTTTAATCTCATCTACAATCAAAAAGGATAACCGACAAAGAATGTGGTTTCACCGCCTTCCTTTCCAAAACCGCGGTCGATACGTACAATGATGGTATTAAAGATAAATCTTGTTCCTGCACCATATGAGGAACGCATATTTTTCCACAAGCTGGCTTTATCTGGTGAGACTGTTCCCTGTTCGTAGAAAAAAGCTAATTGAAGGCCGGCGAAGGTCCCTTTTTCCAGGATGAAATTGAAAGCTTCCTGAACTTCATGCACATACCAGCGAAATTCTGCACCTCGAAAATTTGTATAACTGTCATAAAAACGGTTGGTACTATAGCCACGTAAACGGTTAGTTCCGCCGAGTGACGTTGCTTTGCCGTTTTCTGCTTCGGCCACCTGCCGTGCATAAAGTTCATCAAGAATCACCTGACAGCCGGGTTTCAAGGTGTTGTCACAGACAAATTGGCTTTGATCAATCGTTCCTTTTTTAATTACTGTTGAAGAGCCAAAAAACTGGTTCAGCACTAAAACACCTTTACCTTCTGCTAAAATTGGAATGTATCCTGAAAGGTTGTAATCTTCCTGAAAATATTCAGAGTTGCCTGCTCTTGAAGAAGGCTGCCCCCATTTTTCGTACTGAAAACGGTAACCGATTCTCGGGTCACGGCGGTTATCAGTATCGTCAAGGTAAAGCCCGTAGCGGTAACCTCTGGGACTTTCGATAATACCGGCATTCTGAGCATTGTAAAAAGTTCCATTCGGATCCACTAAACCATAAGGTTGGACCGAAGCATCGGTGTAAGCGTAATACAGCTCCAGTTGGTTTTCCAAAACATTTACAGACAGTTCACCACCGGATGCATCCACTTTACTGGCCAGCAAATAATACATACTGTCTGGAGAAGAATCTATTCCACGCTCACCCTCAGGCCAACCTGCGTTGCGGATTTTAGTTGAGAACCAAGTGAAGGTCAGATGTTCCGTAAAGAGAGGAATATCAAAAATAGAGAAGATATCAATCTGAAAGTCATCCTCAAAATATTCCGCTTTTCCTTTAAGGCTGATGACGGTGATGTCAGATTCGGTGCCTCCAATTCCTGAAACTGTACCACCTAATCCGTAAAAATCCTGAACTCCGGGAATGCTACCTATTATCGGGTAGACAAACCAAGAAATCTCGGATTCAAAAGTTTTACGTCTTTCAAATAAAATGGCGGAAACCGTAGATGACCAGCAAAATAAAAACAACAGAAGAAAAATTACGCGGCGAAACAGAGGATTCATTTTTCTTCTCGTTCGCGATATTTTCAGTCTGAAGTCATGATAAACTGCGGCATACCCATACAGTTGTGATAATGTGGACGGTAACGCTCGGTATCATAAAAACGCTCTACGTCAATTTTTTTCTCATATTCAGTAACCACTTCAAAAGGAACGTGATCATAACGGCCGTTTTTCAAACAAACCATTCTACCGCTTTTTCCATCCATGATCAGATCCATCGCGAGGTTACCGTATGCCATGGGTACAATTGAGTCTATCGCATCCGGTTGACCGGAACGTGTCATGTAACTCATTCTTTGATTGATGGTGTGAATAGTCTCACCTTTGTTATATTTTGGGGCTCTCTTGACTATTTCCGCACTGACCATATCACCGATTCCACCAAGTTTTTTATGACCGTATGCATCAGTTTCCTGATTAGAAAAAATCATATCCGCGCCTTTAAACATCGCACCTTCTGAAATCAACACAACTGAATAATTACTTTCATTGTCCCTGCGGTCTTTAACGAGTAATTCGGTTAATCTTTCAATATCAAATTCAAATTCCGGAATCACACAACGGTCGGAGGCACCAGCCATTGCCGGAACCAAAGCAGTATAACCGGCGTAACGACCCATCACTTCAATCATCATAATTCGTTCATGTGAACCCGCGCAGGTACGCAGTTGGTGAGTGAATTCGATAGTACGTGTAACACAGGTGCTAAAACCGATGCAATAATCTGTGCCCGGGACATCGTTATCCATCGTCTTAGGAATCCCAACACAACGTACACCTGCTTTGTGCAGATGCAGGCCATAACTGAGAGTATCGTCACCGCCGATCGGCACAAGATATTCAATGCCAAGGTGTTCCAGATTTTTAATGATTTCATCAGTTAAATCATTTTCTTCCGCATTATATTTATCACGCATATTTTCAGGGACTTTGTCCTTTGATACTTTGCTGGGTTTTGTACGTGAAGTGTGGAGAAATGTTCCACCAGTGCGAGCGATTTTCTGCACATTTTTTTCAGTCAGTATCTGGCAGTATTCTTGATCTTCCAAGGGTTTTGTACGGTCAATTTTCATGATACCTTCCCATCCGTTACGCAGACCGACCACTCTGTAACCGTTCCGATTTGCGCGAATAGTTGCGGCGCGGATTGCTGGATTCAGTCCCGGAACATCTCCACCGCCAGTTAAAATCGCAATAGTTCCTTTAATCTTTGATGACATGTTTCTCCTTTTTTATAAATTTTTTCTATATAATGCTACATACTTTTCTGCAGCGGTTTTCCATGTAAATCGCTGTTCCATCGCAATATCGACCATTTGCTGAAAATGTCGAGGACGTTCATAAAATGTTTTCACTGCCCAGCTTACTGTGTTGCTGACTGCTTTAGACGTTGGATCATCAAAAATAAAGCCACAACCGCGCCCTGAATTTTCATCAGACTGCATCACGGTATCCTTCAATCCACCAACCTTTCTCACAATCGGAAGAGTTCCATAACGCAAACTGTACATTTGATTCAAACCGCAAGGTTCATAAAGTGACGGCATCAAAAACATATCACTGCCCGCTTCTATCAAATGCGCCAATTCATTGTTGTAACCGTTATACCAGCCAAGTTTTTTTGGAAAATTTTGCTGCAGTTGATCAAAAGCATTTGCAATCCAAAGTTCCCCGCTGCCAAGCACAATCACCTGTGCGTCCAAAGCTAAAATTTCCGGCATTGCAGGCATCAGATAATCAAAACCTTTCTGCTTGGTTAATCGGCTGACCATGCCGATCAACGGAACTGAAGACGATTCCGGAAATCCGAAAAGCCGCTGCAGTTCCTGTTTGCATTGCTTTTTTCCTGTTAAATCACTCACGTTAAAATTCGCAGGCAAATGTGGATCTGTTTCAGGATTCCACTCATCGTAATCACACCCATTAAGGATACCGGAAAACTTTTCTCCTTTACCTAAATATGTCTCATGAAGTCCGTGACTTCCGAGAGGCGTTTTCATTTCTTCCGCATATCCAGGACTGACAGTATTCACCTGATCGGCAAAATTAATTCCGCCTTTGAGTAAATTCAAGTGACCGTGATCCTCAAACATTTCCAGTACAAAATTTTCCAGAGGAATCCCCAGAGAGTGCCGAAATATTCCCGGTGCACCACCTTGATAACCTGCATTGTGAATGGTCAGTAATGAACTGCTGCTGAGAAAGTCAGCATTTTCCAGCTGAGCCTGTTTGAGGTAAAACGGCACAAGCGCTGTATGCCAATCGTTGGAATGAAAAATGTCCGGTGTCCAGTTCAGAGCACGGCATATTTGCAAAACTGATTTTGAGAAAAAACCAAAACGTGAAGCGTTATCCGGATATGCATGCAGACCATCATCGTAATATCCATGCCTGAAAAAATGATGCTCGTGCTCAATAAAATAAACTGGCACACTTACTTTTTTACTGGCTACTGTACCTTCAAGCTCTTTGTGACGTACCGCACACCAGATTTCCTCATTGCCCATCGGCACGCCCATGGAAGGAATGATCGTGCTGGTTTTATGCTTTTCCGGAATGAGACGATAAAACGGAGTAACAATCCTGACATCATGTCCTAGGCTTTTTAAATGCAAAGGCAGGGCACGCGCAACGTCAGCCAGACCTCCGCTTTTTGAAAAACCCTCAACTTCAGACGCAGCAAAGATAATTTTAAGAGCTTCAGTCAACTTCTGTCCCTTTTGGAATAACAACAACTCCGTTTTCAGTTACATCAAATCTTTTTTTGTCTGCCTCAAGATCATAACCGATTTCAGCTTTAGGTGCTATTCGAACATGCTTATCGATGATGGTTTTCCTGATTTTAGCGCCGCGTCCTATTTTGACGTTGTTCATGATTACAGAGTGTTCAACATGGGCGAAACTGTGAATACGAACGTTGTAGCCAACTACAGAATTTTCTACCAGAGCACCACTGATAATAGCACCGGAACTGATCATTGAATTAATAGCATGTCCTGTACGAGAGTCACTGAAATGGACAAACTTTGCCGGAGGAAGAGGTGGAATATAAGTCAGCACAGGCCATTTTTTGTTATAAAGATTAAAATGAGGATGCACGCCGACTAAATCCATGTTTGCTTCCCAATATGTATCAAGTGTACCTACGTCTTTCCAGTAACCCTTTTCTTCTTTTTCAACTCCCGGAATGTAATTTTTACTAAAATCGTAAACAAAGACATTTCCATCGGGAAACATTTTAGGCAGGATGTTTTTGCCAAAATCATGTGCGGATTGTTTATCTATGGAATCTCTCTTCAATTCATACACTAGCGGATCTCTTTCAAAAATATAATTACCCATTGAAGCTAGCACGTAGTCAGGATTGCCCGGAATTGTCCTGGGCTCGCTTTTGGGTTTTTCAACAAAACCCGTCATACGCCATTCTTCGTCAACTTCGACAATTCCAAAATGATGCGCATCTTGAACCGGTACCGGAATAGCGGCAACTGTCAGCACCGCTTTCCGTTTGCTATGAAATTTCAGCATCTGCCGAATATCCATCCGGTAAATGTGGTCTCCTCCAAAAATACAAACTTGATCAGGATCTTCATCGTCTATCAAGTTCATATTTTGAAAAATTGCATCCGCAGTTCCTTCATACCATTTTTTACCAATCCGCATTTGCGCCGGAACCGGATCGATAAATTGTTTGACTATTCCTGAAGAAACACGCCAGCCTTCACGCATATGCTGTAAGAGAGAGTGCGATTTAAACTGTGTCAGGACAAAAATTTTCATAAATCCAGAATTAACAAAATTGCTCAGCACAAAATCGATAATTCTGTAATTTCCGCCAAAAGGAACAGCGGGCTTGGTACGGTCTGATGTCAAAGGTTTGAGGCGGGAACCTTCTCCTCCTGCCATGATCATTGTCAATACATTGCTCATGAGTATCCTTTTCTATGCTTTGCAAATGTTCAGCTTTATGATACTTTTTCAAACACAGTCTATTTTGTCCGGCAACTGGAATTAAATTGATTCTCTCACTATTTTTATTTTAGAACAAGTAAATATGAAAAAAGAATTCACCGTCAAACAACTCGGTGCTGCTCACATTCCATCTTTTCTACCAATAAGCTGCAGTTCAAAACACGAAGATTTTAAATTTGTAGATGATGACAATTGTATTCTTCATGATGTCACGGTTTCTTCGGCAAATGAAAAACAGGCACCTTCTTCTTTTGAACAGGCTGGGCCTCGTGCACACAGTTATTTTGATTCTTCAAAAGTACGTGTGGGGATCGTTACCTGCGGTGGTTTATGTCCCGGAATTAATAATGTAATACGTACGATTGTGATGCAGTTGCATCATAACTACGGTGTTCAGCGTATCCATGGTTTCCGTTATGGTTTTCAGGGTTTCATTCCTAGTTATCAGCATGACATTATGGACATGACACCGGCAAATGTGCGTAATATTCACAACCTGGGCGGTAGTATTCTTTCTAGTTCACGCGGTCCGCAAGATCCCGCTGAAATAGTGGACTGTCTGGAGCGCAACAGCATCCAGATTCTTTTCTGCATCGGAGGTGACGGAACTCTGCACGGCGCACACGCGATTGCGGAAGAAATAGAACGACGTAAAGAAAAGATGTCAATCATTAGCATTCCAAAAACAATTGATAATGATATACCATACTGCGTTAAAACATTTGGTTTTGAAACTGCTTTTTCAAAAGCGGTTGAAGCAGTACATGCTGCACACTCTGAAGCATACGGTTATAACTACGGCGTTGTTATAATTAAATTGATGGGACGAAATTCAGGCTTCATTGCGGCCAATACCTCGCTGGCATGTCCGGATGTAAATTTTGTTTTGATTCCTGAAGTACCGTTTACAATGGAAGGCGAAAAAGGCTTGCTGCGTTCGCTGGAACGTGGATTTGAATCTAAAAAAGAACAGGGCAGACATCCGCATTCTGTGATCGTTGTCGCAGAAGGTGCCGGTCAGGATTTGATGGAAAATAACGGAGATGATCGTGATGCTTCTGGAAATATCCGTTTTAAAGACATTGGTTTTTTTCTAAAGGAGAACATCCAGCAATATTTCAAGGATCGCTATCCAGTCAATCTCAAACTGATAGAACCAAGTTACATGATACGTTCATTACCCGCGAATCCACACGATTCAATTTTCTGCTATTACCTTGCGGATAATGCGGTTCACGCAGCAATGGCTGGAAAAACCGACATGATGGTTGGTTACTGGAACGGTCATTTTACGCATGTTCCTCTTGAAGTAGTGATTAAGGAGCAGAAACGTATAAATCCTCACGGTGAGTTTTGGCGGCAGGTGTTGTTTTCCACCGGTCAGCCGTTTGATATGTATTCACCTGTATAATTCAGTTTTTATAAAAATAACAATCTCTGTTTCTCAAAGGTGTGAAATTTTTAAAATGAGTTTTTCTACTTTCTCCAATAAACATATCAACAGATGGCAAGATTATCTAAAATCACACCCTCCAAAATTACGGTTGCTTGACGCAGATTCCTCAGTTATGCTGGTCACTTCACTGATTGTTGGGATCGGTGCGGGGTTGGGAGCGGTAGTCTTCCGGCGTTTAATTGACTGGCTTCATAATTTTGCCTACAGTGATATTGCCGGAATATTGTCTGACTGGTATCCTCTGCATTTGATCTTAATTCCTGCATTAGGCGGAGCAATTGTCGGCCCGCTAGTTTATTATTTTGCGCCTGAGGCAAAGGGTCACGGTGTTCCTGAAGTGATGGAGGCACTAGAACTGCGCGGAGGTAAAATACGCCCCCGCGTGGTAGTGATTAAATCACTCGCGTCATCTGTCTGCATTGCCAGCGGTGGCTCAGTGGGACGAGAAGGTCCAATCGCTCAAATCGGTTCTGCTCTGGGCTCATTAGTCGGACAGGTTTTGAAACTTTCTGAGGATCGAGTACGTACCCTTGTCGCCTGCGGTGCTGCCGGTGGAATCGCTGCTACTTTTAACGCTCCTATCGCGGGAGCAGTGTTTGCCCTTGAAGTTCTTTTAAGGCGTTTTGGCAGTGTTTATTTTGGTGCGGTTGTTATTTCCGCTGTGACGGCTGATGTGATAGCGCATTATTTTGAAGGTGATTCACGCACTTTTTTAACCCCAGAATATACTCTGCGGAGCCCTTGGGAACTCTTACTTTACACCTTGATGGGTTTTATCGCGGCTTTGGCTTCAGTCGGATTCAGCCGTTTACTGTACTTTTCGGAGGACATGTGGAATTTGATCCGAATTCCGGAACCAGTAAAACCTCTTTTAGGTGGAGTACTACTGGGATTGCTCGGAATCGTTTCTTATCAAATTGACGGATTTCCACGTGTTTTCGGAGTGGGTTACGAAACCATCGAAAACACGCTGTTCAGTCAACTTACACTTCAGGTCACTTTTGGTTTGCTACTGCTGAAACTTCTAGCAACAACCCTGACTCTCGGTTCAGGAGGTTCCGGTGGTATTTTTGCACCTTCACTGTTCATGGGTGCAATGCTCGGCGCTTCTTTTGGTCAAATCGCGCACAACTTATTTCCGGAAATAGTAGCACCTTCAGGCGCATATGCACTTGTTGGTATGGCCGCGTTTTTTGGAGGCGTAGCACATGCGCCCATTACCGCCATTTTAATCCTCTTTGAAATGACAGGTGATTATCAGATAATTCTGCCTTTGATGCTTTCCACAGTTTTAAGCACAATTGTTGCCAGAAACCTGAGCCTTGATTCGATTTACACACTTAAATTAAAAAGACGCGGTGTGGAACTCTCGCAGGAAACTCAGGCAATTGATCTGATGCAGGGTGTGACTGCCGAAATCGCGATGAATCGTGATACTGACGCAGTACCTTCCGACATGTCTCTGGTTGAACTGATGAGCACTTTTTCCAGCACCCACTATAACGCTTTACCGGTGGTGCAAAATGGAAATGAACTTCTCGGATTGATAACTATCAATGAATTGGATCAGCTACGCAGCAAAGGAAGTCTTGAGTCAAAAACCATTGCAGATATTTTGAGCATCAATAATCCGGCCACAATTCTTCCGCATCAGCCTGTCTGGATGGCGCTGCGGCATCTCGAAGCACAGGGGGAAGGTTGTGTGCCAGTAGTTTCTGAATCCGGCAAAAAAATTCTGCACGGTGTTCTACGAAGAATCGACATCATTCGCGCATATAACAAAGCTGTATCTAAAAGGGCACAGGATCAACATCACGATGAAATACTGAACATTCGAAAACTTAACCAGTCCGGACTGGCGGAAGTTATTCTGAACGGAAACTCACCTAATGTAGGTAAGCGTGTCAAGGAGTTGCATCTTGGCGGTGACGCCTTGATAGTCTCTGTACGTCGTGCTGGAAAACTGCGGATTGTACGTGGTGAAACTATTCTGCATGCCGGCGATCATATCACTATCTTTGCGGAAAAACCAAAATCCGAATTCCTTGAAAATTATCTGAACGGTACTTTAGAGGCAACTGAACTTCCAGAAAAATCACTTGTCTGTCACCGTGAAGTTGAAATACCTCCGGAATCCTCAATTGACGGCAAAAAAATCCGTGAGCTGAATCTTCCGGAAGATTGTGTACTGGTAAAAATTATTCGTAACAATGAAATTATTCTTCCGCGCGGCAACACTCTCCTGTTTGTAGGAGATATAGTTGAAATTTTTGGTATGGAAGAAAAACTAGCGGAGGCAGAACTGCATTTGAAAGCTTAAACGTTAACTCGGCACAGGAAATACTTTTAGAATTGAAATAGTTGAGTAATGCAGTAGAATAACGGTTGACGTTTTGATTCCCGCTTGTTTTGGAAATTACTTATGTCAGGAGGCTGAAATCTAAAAATCGGCGGTTTTCTGCCAATTGACTTGGATATAATAGTCCGTTCTTTCCAAACACTCTCTAAGAAAATATGCAAGATCCCACCACAAATATTATCTGGACCAGAACTGATGAAGCACCAATGTTGGCCAGTTATTCGCTTCTCCCCATCATACAGGCATTTATTCAAGGCACTGGAATTTGTATTGAAAGCAGAGATATTTCACTGTCTGGACGTATCCTCTCATGTTTTCCGGAAAAGCTCAGCGAATCCCAACAGGTAGCAGACGAACTTATGGTACTTGGAGAACTGACTCAGGATCCCGCGGCAAATATCATTAAACTTCCAAATATCAGTGCCTCTGTTCCTCAACTGAAAGTCGCAATTGAGGAACTCAAATCGCACGGTTTTGATATTCCGAACTATCCCGAAAGACCGCAAAGTGAGGCTGAGAAAGAAATCAAAAAACGATATGCCAAAGTTTTGGGTAGTGCAGTCAATCCTGTGCTGCGTGAAGGAAATTCGGACCGCCGTGCCGCAACCGCGGTAAAAAATTATGCTAAAAGGCATCCGCACTCTATGGGTGCGTGGAGCACGGATTCTAAATCTCATGTTTCGACAATGAGCGGTGGTGATTTTTTTGCGAATGAAAAATCAACGACAATTAAACAGGCCACAACAGCAAGAATAGAATTCAGTGCAGAGGATGGTGAAATTACTGTTTTAAAAGACAAATTACCGCTTGAAACCGCAGAGGTAGTTGATGCTACATTTATGAGCAGAAAAGCTCTGAACGCTTTTATCGATCACGAAATCGAGGATTCAAAAGCTCAGGGGATCCTTTTTTCTCTGCACCTGAAAGCGACGATGATGAAAGTCTCTGATCCAAAAATATTTGGACACTGCGTGCAGGTTTTTTATGCACCTGTGCTGGAAAAACACGCAAAAACAATCACAGCTTTAGGAGTAAATTTAAACAATGGTATCGGTGATCTTTACGCAAAACTAAAGACAGCCTCAACAATTTCTGCAGTTGAAAAAGCCGAAATTGAAGCAGACATTAAAACACTTTATGAGGAACGTCCGGATTTAGCAATGGTCGATTCTGATCATGGAATTACGAACCTTCATGTACCTAACTCAGTTATCATTGATGCGTCAATGCCTGCCGCCATCCGGACTTCCGGAAGAATGTGGGGTGCAGACGGTGAACTTCACGACACAAATTTCATAATTCCGGACTCAAGTTACGCTCCGCTTTATACTGCCACCATCGAGAATTGTATAGCTAATGGTGCTTTGGATCCTGCAACTATGGGTACTGTGCAGAATGTAGGATTGATGGCTAAAAAAGCAGAAGAATATGGTTCCCATTCGACCACCTTCGAGGCTTCCGGAAATGGAAAAATACGTGTCTTGGATGCGGAAGGGAAGACAATTTTCGAACACAATGTGGAAGAAGGCGATATCTGGCGCTTGTCCAGAGTCAAAGACGCTCCGATAAGAGACTGGGTCAAACTGGCTGTCAAACGTGCCAGAGTTACAGGATGGCCTGCTATTTTCTGGTTGGATCAAGAACGGGCCCACGGACGTGAGTTGATTAAAAAGGTCAAAGACTGTCTCAAGGAACATGATACAGACGGTCTGGAACTTCCTATACTTTCGGTTTACGATGCAGCAAAACTTTCCATTGAACGTGCGCGTGCAGGAGAAAACACAATTTCCGTAACCGGCAATGTTCTGCGTGATTTCAATACTGATCTTTACCCAATTATTGAATTAGGTACAAGCTCGAAAATGCTGTCTATCGTACCGTTGATGAAAGGCGGTGGTTTATTTGAAACCGGGGCTGGCGGTTCTGCACCCAAACATATTCAGCAGTTCGTAAAAGAATCGCATTTACGTTGGGATTCGCTCGGAGAATTCCTGGCACTGGCAGAGTCACTGAATCACCTTGCCCAAACAACAGACAATCCAAAAGCCTCTGTTTTGGCAAAAACTCTCGATCAGGCAAACGAAGATTTTTTAATCCACAACAAATCGCCGTCACGTACTGTGCATGAACTGGATAATCGTGGCAGCCACTTTTATCTAGCCCTGTACTGGGCACAGGCATTGGCAGCGCAAACAGAAGACACTGCTCTTCAACAGCGTTTCTCAGGTCTTGCAAAAACGCTGAGTGAAAACGAAGCAGGAATTGTTGATGAATTGAATGCAGCTCAAGGCAATGCTCTTGATTTGGGAGGATACTATCATCCTGATGAAACAAAAGTCACTGCAGCCATGAGACCCAGCGCAACCCTGAATGCTGCAATTTCAGCATTTTGTGGTTGAATAAATCATGATGGAGCAGCCTACTGAGGCTCCATTTTTAGCTTTAACTGTGCAACTCAAAAATAAGAGTTTTCGCAGCTGAATTCTACAAACCAACTTACAAACTCATTAATACTAATTCGATAAAAAAGGAGATCTTATGAAAACTGTAAAAGTTGCTGTTACTGGTGCTGCCGGACAAATAGGATATGCAATGCTCTTCAGGCTCGCATCCGGAAGTGTTTTTGGACCGGACACTGCGGTTGAACTACAATTGCTCGAATTGGAACATGCTCTGCCGGCACTAGAGGGTGTAAAAATGGAACTCGATGATTGCGCTTTTCCTTTACTGAATAAGATCGTCACCACTTCAGATCCAAATGTTGCTTTCAGAGATATTGACTGGGGACTGCTCGTAGGTTCTGTACCAAGAAAAGACGGCATGGAGCGTAATGATCTGCTCCGAGTAAACGGTGGAATTTTCGTTGGACAAGGCAACGCTATCAACGACAACGCAGGTGACAACGCACGAATTGTGGTGGTCGGAAACCCTTGCAACACTAATTGCCTGATTGCCATGCATAACGCACCACGAATTTCCCATGACCGCTGGTTCGCGATGACTGCTCTCGATGAAAACCGTGCCAAAAGTCAGTTGGCCGCAAAAGCCGGAACTGCTGTTCGCGACGTGACCAACCTGACCATTTGGGGCAATCACAGTGCCACACAATATCCGGACTTCTATAATGCTAAAATTAACGGTAAAGCTGCAACGGAAGTAATCAATGATGAAGAATGGCTACAGGGTGAGTTCATCAAAACTGTTCAGCAACGTGGATCCGCAATTATTAAGGCCCGTGGAGCTTCCTCCGCCGCATCCGCCGCAAATGCCGCACTGGATACTGTCACAAGAATCAATGCTCCGACTCCGGAAGGCGACTGGTTCAGTACAGCAATTCCGAGTGACGGAAGTTATGGAATTCCGGAAGGACTTATTTTCAGCTTCCCGCTGCGCAGCAAAGGTGACGGTGCTTATGAAATTGTTCAGGGTCTGGAACTGAATGATTTTTCAAAGGAAAAAATTAAGGCTACAAGTACAGAATTGGAAATGGAACGTGACGCTGTGAAGGAAATGCTGAGCTAAATTCCTGCCGTAAAAGGGGATACATTATGAAGAGAGGACGTCCACTTTATCAATGTTTTATCAGAATTAAGAGAAAATGTTATGAAAATACATGAATATCAAGCCAAGCGAATTTTAGCAAAATATGGAGTACCGGTGCCGCGCGGAAGTGTGGCTCGCACAGTGGATGAAGCAACACAGGTTGCGGATGATTTAGCAACAGAAGTTTGTGTTGTTAAAGCTCAAATTCATGCCGGTGGCCGTGGCAAAGGTGGCGGAGTCAAAGTTTCAAAGGGTAAGGCTGCCATCAGGGAAAATGCTGAGACAATCCTCGGTATGCAGTTGGTAACACACCAGACCGGACCGCATGGTCAGAAGGTAAAACAGTTGCTTGTCGAAGAGGGTATGGACATCCGGAAAGAGCTTTACTGCTCTGTACTTGTGGATCGCGGACGACAGTGTGTCGTTTTACTGGCTTCCACAGAAGGCGGAATGGACATTGAGGAAGTCGCAGAGAAGACTCCGGAAAAGATACTTAAGATTTTTGTAGATCCAGGAATCGGCCTGCGTCCATATCAAGCCAATGAATTAGCTTTCGGTTTAAAAATTGACGAAATTAATCCAAAGCTGATCCGCCCCGCGGCGGCAGTTTTCATGGCGCTTTATGAAACGTTTATGCAGGAAGACTGCTCACTGGTTGAAATCAATCCACTTGTTTTGACAGGAGACGGACGTGTAGTCGCGCTGGACGCAAAGTTAGCATTTGATGATAACGCCATGTATCGGCACAAGGACAATTTTGCCTTGAGGGATACAGATGAGGAAGATCCCCTTGAAGTAGAAGCAAGTGAAGCAGATCTCAACTACATCAAGTTGGACGGTAGCATCGGTTGCATGGTAAACGGTGCTGGACTAGCGATGGGGACGATGGATATTATCAAATCCTACGGTGGAGATCCTGCTAATTTTCTTGATGTTGGTGGCGCTGCCAATCAGGAAAATGTTGAAAAAGCATTCCGGCTCATCACCAAAGATCCAAATGTGAAGTGTATCTTGATCAATATTTTCGGTGGAATTGTACGTTGTGACATGGTTGCGGCAGGCGTTATTGCTGCTTTCAAAAACGTGAATCTGCAAATTCCGGTGGTCATACGTCTGGAAGGAACAAAGTCCGAAGAAGCTCATCAACTGGTACACGAATCCGGATTAACTGATAGTTTGCTGATGGCAGACGGAATCCGCGATGCTGCGGAAAAAGCTGTTGCTGCAGCAAGTTAAGCAGGACGGCGATTTTTCTCAAACAAAAACTCCTGTAATTTTGTAGCAGAAGTTTTCCGGATTTAGAAACAAATGTCAGTGCAAAGAAAAACAATTGCACTGTTCAGGCATTAAGAGTAAAATTACAAAGCTGATTTTTCCAGTGAATTCTAACACTGTTTATGGGGGTGTCATGGAATTCGATTACAAGTGGAAATATTGGGAAGCAAGTCGTGGGTGATGATCGGGGTCACGTTAAAACGATCATCAAATTGTTAGCTGCAAATAACGCTGACTACGCACCTACTCAAGTCGCTTTAGCGGCTTAATCGAAGTAGGCGTCTTTCGTTAGGTTAGCCTGAAACGTAACGGTAAGATGTCATCTAAGTCAGGCTGGCTGTTGTGTTCCTCCGTAACAACAGTAAGATTTAAGGGGGTGTTTCAGTTTGAGGAG
>Ga0114994_10001620_pt1 | contig 16277 bp, 10 predicted proteins | sample ArcticOcean_MG_C_9_FD_87043 | JGI IMG/M metagenome (GOLD analysis project Ga0114994, IMG submission 87043) | Marine microbial communities from western Arctic Ocean - ArcticOcean_MG_CB2_152 | ecosystem: Environmental > Aquatic > Marine > Oceanic | place: Arctic Ocean: Canada Basin | collected...
CGTAGCGACATTTTGTACTCGTTTGCTCACTCTGTTTTTGCATAAATTGGCTTATCCTGCCATCAGTTAGCTTTCCCCATCTTCACAGTCGTCCAAGCGTTGGACAAATGCGCGTCGTCGATCACATCCTCCTCGATGTCAGCCAGGGATGGCAATCGATTTCGCCGTTTTCGCATCGGAAACGTTCGCAACCGGTTTGCCATGCTGTTCAACACGCTTCGATTTTCGTTTTCCAAAACTACTATTTGGTGACAGCCGTCGTCGTCGTCGTCGTCGCCAAAGTGCATTCTCGAGACGGTGCCGTTTTGGCCGATGAACGACGTGGCGAGTGCCGACAGAGCCTTCACGACCGGCATGGCGAGGCCGGACAAACAAAACAGAAGCAATATCGCGATTCTCGAAGGGCTGTTGAAGCACTCGCTGAAATCTGAAAACGCCGTTTTGATGGCCTTCAGAATCGCTTTCAAAAACACCGGTGCGGCCTGCTCCGAGCGCGCCTGCAGACAAGCCAGTCGAAACTTTTCCGACTCCTTTGCCATCCCAGCTGTGCACAAATCGATCAACGAGATATCCGCTTGTCGTTCGGCGCGCACGACGCTGTAACTCTCGAAGAAGAGCACCAAGAATCGCGTGATCGTCAACGCCGCCGTGATGAAAAAACACCACGTTGCTATACGTGGCTGTTTCACCGAAAATCGCATATTATCGTCGTTTAAGTGCGCTATCGCAGTTCGATAGTTCGAGCGGCGGTTCGCCTTTAGCGTAGGCGCCCAAGAGCCACGCATAGGACCACACCACATCTGAAGAACCGCGAAGCTAAAATGCTGGGGTTTCACGCCGACGAAAAGCTGCACGCGGAGGCGTCTTTAAAAATGCACGAATCTCTTCAAGGAACAAAATCCGGCATGGAGATGAGCAACTTTATCTCTCAAACGTGTGCGTCGCGGCTCGCAGAGTCGAACGAGACGGCGATAACCAAAGTCTTCAATCTCACAAAGGCTTTGATCACTACAATAAACATGGAAAACGGCTTGGAGAGAACCGGCTTCCTGGACGACCGACGCGCGCTTCCCAAGTTTATGATAGTTGCGGACCTCATGGGTAAGCGTGTGAGTGCTTGGTCGGACAAGCCGACGTTGATCAGAGAGCTGTGCGCGAGTTTTTACGGCTCGGAAAACGCAGGTTTTGGAAATGGGTGTGTTTTGCGCCACGAAATCGACAACGAAGTCAAATCTGCAGCTCTGCAACAGGAACCGACGAGCCTTTGTTTGGTGCTTGTGCAAAATTGGGGCGAATCTATATCAGACCGCTTTTGGCGTCTGTCGACGATCAAATGCGTCGACGTTTGCACGTTCCGTGACTCTGAGCGTGTGCTAACGTCGATGCAAGCACCGCCGGCCAGGCCGGCGTGCTCGGTCTTGGGCGCGCAGATGACCGAGACGGTCTCGGCAAAGGTCGTCGACGAGTTCTGCAACGACTGGAAGGCGTCGAATTTGGAAAGCAGCGGCGGCGGTGGCGGCGGCGGCGGCGGCAGCAGCGGCGGCAGCAGCGACGGCGACGGCGACGGCGGCGGCGGCACCGGCACCAGCGGCGGCGACGAGGTTGATGTTGCGGAAAGGGGCGCGATCGAAGGTCGACAACTGGTTGTTCTAAAATCGTTGCTCAATCAACTCCGGGGCGAAAACCGCCGATTGCAAACTGCGCTCGACGCTCTGAAGCAGTCGAAAGAGGCGGAAATCCTCAGTCGCGTAAGTGTGTGCATAAAGGCCGAAAGAGAGCTGTTTTACACCGACATCGAAGAGCTGCATCGGAGTCTCGAAGCGCACGCCATCCACACTTCAACCGAACGAGTTCGCGCGGAGGCGCTGGAACGCGAGATAAAAAACACCGACATCGACCTTGCCATGAGCTTGGCGGTCGTCCACGAACTTCGTGGCGAAGTGCTCGTCGAGCAAGAGACGATTGTCTCTACAAAACAGCAAAAGGCCGACGAAATCGACAAGTTGAAGGAGTTATTGCGTCAGGCCCGTGTGGACGTCAAGCGCGTCGAGGCTGCCAGAAAGCAAGAAGCTGAGCAGCGTATCTCGGAGAAGGCCAAGCGGCTAGTGATCGATGGAAAGTTGGAGGACCAGCGGTTGGCGAACGAGACGTTGAACTCCGCGCTTCGGAAAAGCAACGACCGTGAACGAAGCTTTCGGGAGACGACGTCGGAGCAGACCGGTCATTTGGTCGACATGAACCAATCGCACACGCTTGCGATAAAAAAATTGAATATGCGCGTTCTGGAGCTGTGTGCCGTCACGAGCACGCTGCGCGAGGAGCACGCGTCGGCTCTCTGCCGCGAGCGCCTCGTCCATCGAATCGCGGCGCGTTTCCGATGCAAGTTGAAGACGCGCGTCGACGCGACGCGCTTGCGCGCGCGGCCGGCGCCGCTCGACGAGGCCGTCGACAAGCCGCCGTCGCCCAACGCCGTCGAAGCCCTGCACTTCCCCGCCGACGCCGTCGCGTCTGCGAACGCTTCGATTTCCATGCTCAGACGGTTCATCGAAAAGGCGTCCGAAACCACCGGTGGCCGAAGTGTCGTTTCTCCGCAAGGCGGTGTTCGATACGAGCCGTACGTGCACAGTGAACCTTCTTGGTACTCGCCGTCGCAGCTGCAGCAGCAGCAGCAGCAGTGGATGTACACGCAGCAGCCGATGCCACATCCGGCACACCACTACCACCACCACCACCAGCAGCAGCAGCAGCGTCAGCAGCAGCAGCAGCAGCAGTTCGCTGTCTACGGTGCGTGAGCGAATTTTTTCACAAATCAGCCCGTGGACGCGGTTGAAGAGTTTTTGAGGACGTTGGTTTCCGCTCGTAGCGCGAAACTCCAAGCGCTAATAAAGCAATTGTAGCTACCAGAAACGAGGCGCACACCGCTGTGATTCCCAACCCGAACTGTCCGAAGGCGTCTGCGTTTAGGTGGCCAAAACGAAGCGTCATCTCACTGAATTTCACACGCGCTGATTTACCGGTGCCCCCTACCGTACGTTTAACGAAAACGTTATATCTAACCCTAAACCGCGTGTTTACAGGGAAGGTCGTTTGCGTGGTGCGGTTGCGATGACACCGAAGCGGAAGACTTTGTCGTGCGGCGGTGAGCGCGTCGTCAAGAAACCGCGTGCGAAAAACGAGCTGTTTAATTGCCCCGTCTGCTTCGAGGACTTTGACGATAAGAAAAGGTCGTCGTTTCCTTGCGCACATCCCCTGTGCACTGTGTGCTACACGAAGTGCGACAACTGCCCGCTGTGTCGCGTCGGCCGCGACGGCAGCAGCGACGAAGAACGGCGCGTCGCGCAGAGCCGACTCGATGCGATGAGCGTGGGAAATATCGTCCTTTCGCGAGCACACGACCGCGTCGTCAACTTCATTGGTGGCAACGGTGGAACGCCGTTTGACTCTCTCGCGGTGACCACACATGGATTCGGCAGCGACATCAACGCCTTGCTTTCCGAAATCGTGTTTTCGGTGATTTCGTCGCGGAACGACCGCGGCGGCGCGCCACGGTCCCACGGCCAGCGCCAGCAGCGGACGAGCGCTGCAATTTACCGCGCGAGTGCGCGGCCGCGCGGCGCGTCGCGAATCGTGCGAGTGAACAACTTCGATGCGACTGCATTTGGACGGCCGAATCGCTAGTTGACAGGGCTGGGGCGGATGGCGTGGCATTTTACCGCGTTCGGTGAAATGTCGTCGTCCAACGACGACGAGGGCGTGCAAATACCCGCCGATTGGACCGATTGTGACAGACGGGCGTACTTGAAGATTGCACTGCGGCGAAAGGACGAGCATGTAGCAGGGTACGCTGTCGTGTCGATTGGCGCTCAGTTGTTTTTGAACATCAGCCAAAAAGTAAAAGACATTAGACTTGTTGAGGCTGTGTCAAGTGCGGCAGAGGCGTCGGAGCGTACGGGTGTTGAACTGCCATGCGACCCACTTTCGACCGAAACGCCTTAGTTACAGGCACACATAGGAAATTCGTTTCCGAAACACAAAAACAAAGTGCGTCGATGTCTACGGCCGTGGCGTTCGTAGCATCCGTACTTATAAGTCTATTCGTGGGAGTTTTATCACTTTCCGAAGACGCGGTTGCGATACCGGCATGGGTCAACAAAGACACTGGGTACTGCGTGCGTGTACGCCGGATGGGCGACGCGGCGGTGGCAAGTGTCTCGATAGGGACGCCACCGCGAGTTGTCAAGCTCTTGGTGCGGCTGGACAAGGTCGTCGACGCGAACAACGCCCATTCGTCGACCGTGATATTCGCCGACGAGCTCCTGCGCAGCGAGACGCTTCGATGTGACGACTCTCGCCACTGCTCGGACGTGGTCGTCCTCTCGGCCTCGAGCGACGGGCGGCAGGTTTTCGCCTACGCGGAGTTTGAGTACGCAAATGCAGCGAGTTCTGAATTGTACGTGGAAAAGAACGTGGGTGCGGAGGGCTCCATGGCGCTCGTGCGCGGGCGGACCTACTCCCTCACGCGCACCCATCTTTGCTGGGCGAACGAGACGATTGCCGCGCCCTTGCAAGACAAGAGCAACGTCGTTTACGGCATAACCGCGTCGATCGACAGCGAATTAGGCACGCTGCATACGACAAGCGAGGCCATCACCAGGGCTGCGGCGGCGGCTGGTGGGGAAACCCCCTTTTACGACGCGCCCGCCACGGCGTGCAATGCTTCCGTCGAACTTTTCCCGCTGCAGGCTGTGGCGGAGCAAAACTGGCTGGCTCTCTCGTCGGGATTTCTTTACGAGGCCTCTTCGCAAAAGCTTGAGTCTCGAAGGAGGTCGGTAGAGCGTGGGCTAGTTTGTTCGGAGAAGCGAAGTGAAGACGAGATTTACGAGATGGACTGCACATTCGACCCATACGCCACGTGCAGACAGCTCCCCAGCATACCTTTCAGACGGCTTTCGCGGTACACCGTCGACGTCACTCCTTCCAGCGTCAACGACACCGCCACGATCACTGCCACGTTCGAAGTGGCGCTGTCAAGAATTTCAGGCTCGCTGTCGCTCTCGGGGACGGTCTTCTTTGCATCGGTCCGGCTCTGCGTGCTGCTGATCGTGGCGTTTGTCGTATATTCGCGTGCGGAGCGCCAAACCGCCAGCGCCTTTCACACGCTCAGCACTGCACTGGACACCGCGTCCGGTCGAGAGAAACGCGAATACCATACTAAATTGTCGACAATCACGGACGCAGTCGTGGGTGCCATGGCAATCGCCTCGCGAGCGGCCGTTTTCGCATTCCAATCACCACTTTTGATTGCAGACTCGCACACCGACGGCGTCGTTCTCGAGGCGATCGGCATCTTTGTCTCGATCCTACATTTCATGCTCCGCAACATCATCCTCGAAGTAGATTTGAACAAGGAGTCGCCGATACAGAAGCTCGGTGGGTCGATGGCACTCGCCGACGCGGCCAACGCCGCTCTCATGTCGGTGGTGTCGACGCCAATCCTGCAGGTGTCCACTCGCGATTTCGACTCGGTTGCCAGGCTGTTTTGCGGCGTTCTGATCGCGATATTCGTCTTTCACAGATGCTGGTTTTCGGTGACTTCGTGCGTGCTGCTCGCAAGTACCACCGCCACCGACAAACGCTTCGATCCGGTGTACCCACTCGTCTTGTGGACGTCGGCGCTTTTATGGACAATACAAACAATATCGATCGTATTCGGGTTCGGACGCTTCTTTGTCGTGCCTCAGTCGTACAGCATGCACCGAAACTGGGTCGGGAACGTGTCAGTCACGGAAGGGGCGGTGTTCTTTACGTTTATTGCGGTGGGAATCCCTCTCATAAACAGGGTTGTCGTGAAAATCGCTCGGAGCAGGCTTTAAAAGCCAGTGCAAGCGCGAAGGTGGCAAAAAGCCACGCAGTCAGGGGGAGAACGAAAGTCAGTGCACGTTGCAAATTTAGCACCGCCGCCACCAGTCGCATTTCGAACACACTATCGTTCGAGACACGGCTCTGCACCGGTCCATTTTAGCGTGTGTAATCGATCGTTTTATGTATATCTGGGCCGGTTGGAGTGCAAAAGCAGGGTTGTTCTCTGCAAGACCTCTTGGGGTGCCACGGATTCCAGGACAGGAGTATCCACGAGAGCTGATCTTTGAGTGAATACGAAAAAAGCACCATCGGACTTTGATAGTGTGCGAGGGAGAGAGAGAGAGAGCGAGAGCGAGCGAAGGCCTGTCCGAGACAATGTCTGAAGGAAGCGTGGTGCATGAACAAATCCAAGAATTGCGCGCAAGCGTCAAATCGATCGACGGCCTGACGACACCCCCCACCGCGATGCGATGCAAAGAACGCGAGCGTCGTTCGGTGTTGATGCTCAACGCGTTCATGTCACACCCCCCAAACCGCGCACTGCCGCCTTCCGAACGCAAGCTCTGGGGAAAATGGGACATCTCGTCGGATGCGATATTGGTCGGCCGGCTGTTTTCGACGGTCGCACGCGTCGCCGATGGGCTACCCATTACCGGCGAAGCGACCACGCCGCCAACTGCCTTCTCGGTGTCGTGCATCGCCTGGAGCGATCTCGTAGAAGACAAGTCTTACGCCGAAGGCGTGGAGGCAGCTCTTAATTACACAGGTTTTCGCAACCCCGGCGCTTCGGACGCCGACGCCTCCGCACTGAACGCGCTCGTGAGATGGAACGTCCGCGACGAAATCTACCATTTCGCGCGAGGGGTGCAGGCCTTCTTCACGGGAATAATAACCGTTTGGGACGATATGCCGATCGTCAGGACGAGCGAGGTGGCATCGTCTTATATTTACAATTTGCGCGACGTGTCGTCGCTCTCGGATGCAGAGCGGCTGTTTTCCGACGTCGCCGCTCTGGTACACAACGATGGCATCCGGATATCCCGTGGCGTTGCGGAAAAGGAGTGTAAGAAGAACGTCGTTTCGTCACACGTCGACTTCCATTTGCACACATTGACTTGGTCGTGCCGGAAGCGAGTGTCGAAGCGGCCCCGGTCGAGTGCCGGTACTGGCATGCCAGGCGGCAGCAGTTCGGGCACGTTTGACCCAGATGCAGGACTCGTGAGTTTAGCCGCCACGGCGAGCCAAGGGGCGGGGGGCGTGGCGACGAAGGGGGAGAGCAGGGGCGTCTTCGCCACGAACGCACCGTCCGTCTCTGGAGACGGCAAGTACGATGTCTACGAAGCGTCGTCGCTGAAAGAAGACGTCTCGGAAATGCACGAAAGGCATCGGGATTTGCTGACGGCTGTGGCCGACCCGAACAATGACGGTGGCGGCGGCGTCGTGAACACCTTCTTTTCGCTCTTGGAAGTTGACGCACCGCCCAGCGACCCACCACCGCCGCCGCCAGAGACACCGAACCAGCGCACTTTCCGACTTGGCACGCATGTCCTCATTGACACGCGTTCGCCAGAACGCGTACGAAATGAGACTGCCGCCGAATACATCACGAGCCTCGAAGAAATGGACGAACCGTTCGTAGAGACTGGAACCCACAACCTCCACGCAAAAAGAGACAATCCGAGCGTTCTGTGGAATCATGTACAGGAAGTCATCAAGTATGTTGCGAAGTGCTCCGTCGCTGTGGAAATCGACAGTCGTTTCAACGCCGCCGTCACTGCAAACGGAGGAGGTGTCGAACACCAGATCAGCAACGCGCAAGACCAGGAGTCCGAGAATTCGTTCTGGAAGCGTCTGCGAGGTGAGCCGTTGATTCCCATCGCCTTCGGTGCGAAAAACATTGTTTATAAATGGAACGATGCGCCTACGAACACCGAATTGGCGCGAACAAAACAGTACTTTGAAAAGCACATTCCACCTATTCGAGGCGGCGGCGGCGGTGGTGGCGGCGGCGGCGGCGGCCGCAGCAGCAGTGGCCGCAGCAGCAGCAGCAGTGGCCGGAGCCGCGGCGACCGCGGCGGCCGCAGCAGTGTCGACAGCGGCGGTCGTGGCGGCCGCGGCAATGGCGGTTCCCGCGGCCAGCTGATGAAAGGTTTTATGGAAGGCCTTGGTCTTGGCCCTGGCACGACGCCCGATCGTGATGAGAAGCCCGATCGTGATACGACGGCCGGCCGTGCACCACGGCCGGGGGGGGCTGAAATGCTCATTCGCGCCCCTCTGTCGCGCACCAAGGGCAGCACACTCTCCGTTGCAATCGACACCGTTCATCAATACCTCGTTGCGTCCAAGTACGACGTCGGCGTGGTCGTTTCTGCTGCCGTCATATTCGACATCGACCGGCTTGAAAGCGAGGAAATTTGGACGAGTGAAGTCGAATCTCTTAAAAAAGATTACAATGTCCGGCACAAATCGCAAGAAGATGCAATGAAGAAGCTTCTTCCATACGCACGACACCCGGAAGGTGTCGGAGAGAAGAAGTATGGCGTCCTCTTCGTGGTCGAGCGCATGTACTTCGAAACGGACCACTTTTTGAGAAGCCCGACGACTGCCGTTTTTAGACCTCAGCTCCACGTCGACGGCGTGAATGTGGGTGTCGAAGGGGTGAGCGACTCGCACCTCGCAATGAACGCCATATGGACCCTCATCGCCCGAATGTCTTCGCTTGGAATGGCCTTCTTCGACTTTCATCTTGGCAACGTCATGTTTAATAAGCAAGGTGGAGTGTACGTGGCGAAACTCGTCGATATCGAGCCTGACTATGGCGCATTTCTCACATATGCAGAACTCCGCGGGGCGAACGGCGATCACCCAAGGAGCTGGAAGGCGTTGCTAGCTCTGAACTCGCTGACGGTGGCCATGGCTCTCGCAGGTGACACAAGTCGCCACAAGCTTTTCACGACGTGGGTTTCAGCCGATCGGACGCAATTGGACGAAAAACTCAGTGGCGCTGCCTTGGACATTGGGCATTTCAACAGATTCTTTAAAATCTGCTCCGAAGTCTTCGATTCGTGCAGGCTTGAGCAGGAGCGTGAGGCCAAAGCCACCGCTGCCAACCCCGCCGCTGACGACGCCGCCACCAGGCTATCGCTGCCCGAAAAACTCCTTTTGGTCGATTGGAACGGCGGCTACATGGGTACGGGAATAGACGAAGGGCATGTTTCAAACGACATCTACGGCAATACAAGCGCCGAAAACAAGGAGATCATAAACCGCAAAAACGCTCGCAGCGTCGAAATTTATCAGACCAAACCATATGATAAATTCGCTCATATGACCTCCGCGATGCTCAACACGACGTATCATCGGAGTGTGAAAGAAGCGCGAGTCAATATACTTGAGTATTACAACCGTCGACAAGCGGCGATCGTTGAGATTTTGCAACGCTTCACGCCTTTCAAAACGTACACAGAAGCGAGTCTGTCGGCAACCGATGTCGCGGAACTGATTTCCAACCAATTGGATCGACGCAACGCGCGAAAACTGGCCGACGCGAATAAGTTTCTTTCGACCTCGTCCTTTCTACGCACCGCCGGTCCCATCGCGCGCTACGCCGGGGAGATTTCTGACCATGGGACGCCGATGATCAAGTTCTTAATGAGGTACATATTCAATCCTCGCCTGCGGATCGCACCAATGTTCAAAAACGCATCTATCCTGGAACTGCCGCTCAATAATAGACACGACGGATACGAGGACGCTCTAGTGAAGAGACGGCGTCAGATCATCGCGTTTAATGACCCGGCAGACGGCGGCGAGGTCCCCACCGGTGGGGATGATGCCATGGATGATGTGTAAATACGTGATTATGTGGTGGAAAAACGACGACGGCGAGTGCATTGGTTTCGAATTCACTAGTTGTTGATTAAATGTGGTATAAAAGTGTATGAGCGTGTGTGTGTTGTACATGCCAGCAGCGCCAGCAGCGCCAGCACCGGCGGTGGCGGCCGCGGCGGCCGGGGCGGTGGCGGGAGCGGCGGCATCGTCGATCCAGCTCTCAAACCGACTGCCTTGAAAACGTCGAATACTTCGAATTTTCGAAAAACGTTTTTATAGCAATCAGTGCTAACTGGAAGGAGATAACGACGTCATCCTGCATGCCACCGAGCTTTCCTGTGTAAGTTTTCCTGCTCTTTGCAAAGTGAGTCTTGGGCGCCTCGGTCACCACCGAGAAATTTCGCAATTCGTCTCCTAAGCGCCGTTTTGCCTCTTGAGACGACATCGATACACTGAAAAAGTGTTGATTGAAGGACAGCTTGCCGACTCGTAGTGCTTCGCGCACGAGTAGGGCCATCGCCTCCTTGCGGGAGTGCGTCGTGAGCCAGCCGAGTTCGTTGTGTGCTCCTTCTGCCAAGGACACCCAATTCTTGATATTCATTTCGGACAAATGATGCAACAGGTGCTGTGACTCGAATCTGTAAACGAACAGTGTCGACCGGCACACGTGTGTGTGTGTGTGTGCGTAAATCGGCGGGCTGCGGCGGGTTCGATCGCGTCGATGCGGTATTACGCCAGATTCGACTCGAAATTCAGCACACACATCGCGTTTGAAAACATCGCGATCGATCGAATTGTTTGGATGTGATTATAGAGGAGTTTGTGCGTGTTTCGCACCTCTCGTGTGATCAATGCCTCGACGCCGAGCACCTGCGATGGGTGTGAACGAGCGTCGCTAAGTTTTATTCGGGGGCGTGTGTGGGCGGGTGGGTGCGTGCGCGGATGGCGGAATTCCCAAAGGATGCGCTTTGGCAGATGCTCTTCGGCGATCCACTTTCCACACGGGCGTGTAAAGCGGGAGAGAACGCTCAAAACACGGTCGATCAGCTGAATTGTGTGATTGTGGAGATAATACAGCTCTTGCGAGCAGAGCATGGCAACGAGAGCCGCGCTTTCAAGCAAGCGGAGAGGGAGCTGTGTGAGGTCCGCGATATGCAAAACTGCGGCGATGTCGCCGTCGCGTGCAAACGCGGTATTGTTCTCTTTACATTGTGGCGCGAGCCCGTTTTTGCCGACCGATTCCGATCGTCCGATTCGAAACTTGTACGCGACCTAACGCAGCGAATTTTGCCCGTCACCGCACCGTCCTTTTTAGCAAATTTAGGGCAGCGCCCCGATGCGTTCGTGGCCCTGTGCTGCACTCTCTACGTGCTATGGGCGGGTGAACCAATGGCCTTGAAACCGGGTTGGGAGATGGAACATGCTGGCGTACCTGGATCGTGCCGTTTGCCTTGATCAACGCGGAGCAAATTGAAAACGCCGACGCACCGCCCCCTGACGGATCAACCGAGATAAAAACGTGTTGGACGTTTTTGCGATGGTCTCGATCGTCCCAGAATATTACTTCGGGCACGCGTTGCTCGAAGGCCGTGACGTCGTCGTCCCTGCGAATTCACGCCGTGCGTTTTTGGGGTGGGGTGGGGTGGCAGTGGCGCGTGTGTATGTGTGTATGTGTGGCGCACGCGTGGCCGTTTGCATACCGGTATAGCTTTTCGGAGCCATCGGCGCTTATACCAAGTGATTCGCGAAGCAGCATTGCCGGGTCCTGTTCAAGTAAGGCGGTCGGTGGGGTGTGCTCCCCAAAAGCGGGTTCGAAAGTCGGTTCAAACGGCTGGCCAGTGGACGCGTACGTCGCTCAGCATCGTTCTGACGATCTCGACCTTGGAAGACGAGATCCATCGCGGGATCTCACTCATCTTATGCCGACAATTTTCGGGGTGCTCCGTTTTGAGGCACGCGTCTGAAAACAAAAAACCAGCGACGGTGCAAGATTAATCTCAAGAATTTGAAAAGGCGGAAGCGCGCGCGTTGGCTTACCGCACACCAATGTGATTGCAATCGACTCGAAGACCTTTTTACCGTCCGGCCCAGTCAGTGCAATCCTGTGGGTTGTGAGCCAGTGTGTCTGTGTGTGTGTGTGTGTGTGTGTGTGAGCGAGCGAGTGGCAAACGCACATCTTTGAGTAATGATTCGCGCCGTCGAGCAGCGTCGAAATGCATAGCAGCACGGACGATTGCATACTGAATACACGGTGAACGGTGGTCAAATTCGAGTCAATGGAGGGTTGGAAATGCTGTTAGCAAACCTTAGCAAGGGCACGACGACCTCGTTCACGAGGCCTGGATCACAGTACTGTGGAAAAGGGGTGGAGTGGTCTGCGTGTTTGTGTGGGATGTGTGGGGTGTGAGGGGCGTGGCCGTGCGGGCTGGCGCACGGCGGCTTCCTCCAGGATGACAATTTCTCCGCTCACGCCTTTTAAACTCTGCTCCGGGATAGGATTTTTACAAGACGTCGGGTTGAAATTTGTGCCTTAATACACTCAAATACACGTTCAAACATTGCAATGTGAGGCGACTAATGTACCCGTCCACCTCTCCACCCATGCGAAAGAAAGAGAGAAGGAGTGAGAGCGAGAGAAGGAGTGAGAGAGAGGTGTGCGCGTATCAATGCGCTCTTCGACGCCCAGAACGATACCTTAGCGTTTGCGTCGGCGTGACTCGGACACGTTTGGGCGGCCGCTCTTTTGAGAAACACAGAAAAAGAGCGCAGTCGCTGGCACGCACCATGTCTGAAGAAATATGTGCGGACGATGTGCATGTGCTGGCTCCCCGTTGCAAGCTGCCGCGCATCTGCAGGAAATTGAAGATTTCTGGCCCTAGCTACGAAGCGAACGAGTCTTTTCACAAGAACCAGCTCGACATGGTTTCGAAACTCGAATGTCTTGGGTTTGAACACCACGTTTTTAAGGAATCCATGACAGCGGCGCGTATTTCACAACCCAAGTCGCCATTCACGAGTGGCTCCAAGCCGGGGCGTCAGAGCGCCACGTCGAAATTCAGCGCGCACATGCGCGAACTCAAGGCAAAGCGGCACAGCTTTTTGGTCGCACAGCCGTCGTTTATTTCGCCACTGCCGGCCGAGCGCAGCGGTTTGAACGCGCATTCAATCATCGCGTGCCTCTTACGCGACAACAGCAACCACGTGGCGATCGTGAGCAAGCGAAAAACGTCAGAGGCGGCGGCGCAGCAGACGACGCGCGTGCACATCGGCAGTGTGGGCGTGGCGGACGTTTCGTATCAGATAGCGACCGCGCTCGTGGTCGGATTTGGAAATTCCATGGCGAAGCAGTCGCTTACCGACGACCTCGTTCGGATCTGCAACCCGCATTGTACGTTTTCGTACGACGGCAACGATCTGCTCGACGCATCGGACTCGAAGCCGGTGTTCTTCTGCGTGTCGTCGACGGAGCATTTCTGCCAAGTCGCGCCGAGAAGCGTTTGCAAACGCGACTTCCTTCAGGTGTCGACGGCCTTGGCCAAGAAGCAACTCGACTCCCAGTACATTTCCTCGTTCGTTTCGCAGTGCACTTCGCACCTGGACCTGACCTGCTACAAGATCGTCCATTGCGCGAATGGCACACGGATATGGTTTTCGTGGGCGCTGATTATTTATCTCGTCGCCGACGTCCGTTTTCACGCATTGCTGGCCGAGGAAGGGTTTACCGACTTCGATGTTGCACTTGCCGACGCGATGAGCGCGTATGGACACCTGCAAGTGGGAAATCGGTCCAGACGCCAATCGGAGGAGTTTGCACAGCAGATGAAACTCGTTTCGGAGAGCGATTCGACCGACGCGGCGAGCGAGAAGAAGCGGAAGGAGCTGTTTGATGTCATGGGGACGCTCAAGGAGATGACGGATGAGTGGAACGTTGGGGGGTCGAATATGAGAATGGGTGTGGACGACGAGGACGAGAGCGACGACGAGAGCGACGACGAGAGCGAGTCAACCGACACCGCCCCGTCGAGCTCGTCGAACGTGTCGCTCGAGACGATGTCGTCGGCGATGCGAGTTAAGCGCAACAGCTTGCTGTCGAAGAAGGTCCGGCGCAGCCCTTCGAACGGCGACGTTTCGCAGGCGAGCTCGGCGAGAGCGTCGGCGTTGTCCAAACGAGCCAAGTACACCGGCGCGTACGGCGTGCGATCGCTCGAGTTTTGGCATCTGCATTTCGCACAGAGCGAGTGTGGCGCCGTTGGCCCACTCTCGTGCTGCAACGAGAGCACGTACAAGCTGATGATATCGAATTGCTCGTTGAAGCACTTGGTCTCGGAATCCACGGCGGCGTCGGTACGCGCCGCCGAGCGCGTCTTGAACTGGCAGATGGACATTTTGCAGCCCGACGCCGACCTCTCGGCGATTTCCCGCGATTCGGCGCTGTACACCCGCGCCGAGATGCTGAAACTGGTCATTCAAGACGAGAGCGTGTCGTATGGAACGTCGGCGTGGATGGTGCGGACGTCGCCGTCCTCCGACGACGTTCATCGATGCGTCGGTACGAGTCGCCTGCTGACAGGGCACGGCGGCACCGGCCGTGCCCTCGTCATGACGTGCGTGTCGCCTGGTACGGTCGGGTGCGAGTGGGCCGTCCCGCCGGCGCATCATTACGCACGCGTCGCGTGGTCGAGGTCGACGATGCGCAGCCATAATTTGGACGATGCGTCGCACGCCGTTTCCGAGGCGGCGGAGGCCACGGCGTATTCGTGGAAGGTGAACAACTCGGGGTTTGCAGGCTACCAGCCGACCATGCGAACGAAGGCCGCGGTGTCGAGGCGCGTGAGCACGGTTGGCGACGGTGCAAAGCCGCCGTTGATCACCGGCATCACGCGAAGCGTCCTTGCCTTCGAAGCGCGCATCCTGGCGAACAAGAATACGCTGGTGGCCGCCGGGCGGGTGTGCGAGGCGGTCATGGAATCGGTCAGTGCTGCAAGGGAGCGGCCCACGTCGCTGCTGAAGAGCGAGCGCGCGTGCGAGTACACCGAGGGGAGCCGCACGTGCTTCGACGACATCCGGACGCCATGCACGACGCCCAGCAACGTGTTTGGGGTCGGAATGCACCTCTCGGAGTGCGTTCGGTTTGCTTACTCGCAGATTCACGCGAAGCAGTCGCCGCTGATCGCGTCGATTGCGCCAGTGTCGTCCGTGCAGGAGGGCGATCAGGAGCTCGTGAACCCATCGCTCCGGCCATGGGCGCTGCTGCACCCACTCGACATTTCCTTCGACAAGCGCGCTGGCGCGACGCCTCGAACGGTGTACACTTCTGACAACGTGGCCCTCGACGAGCTCCCGGTCGTCGCGACGGTCACCGTGTGTGGCGAGAGCGCCGTTCCGGTGACTTCTGCAATCCGCATGCTTTTGACCTCGCTGCTGGAGACCACCGGAGAGGACCGCTCGTCGTTGCTGCGGCAGTATCGATCGGTGCTGTTTATGTCGGGCGTGCAGTGCACGACGCTCAACGGCTTTTCCAACGCGGTCTCGGCGCGCGACATGAATACGAGCATCGACGGCACGAGCAAAATACACAACCCCGACAACCACCGCTGCGGCTTTTTCACACCCTTCCAGGCTTACATTGTTGGAAACTGCAACGTACCGCGGATGTTTGCGGGCACGTCGTGGTACGGCGCGTATGGATCGTTTTACGACTGCGGCTCGGTCGCGTCGGTGGGCAACAACGGCAAGCACGTCGTCTCGGACGGCCGTCTGCCCATCAAGAACATCATGATGAGCGACGAGCAGGTCGACCGGCTTTGTGCCGAGCTGGGCGCGCACACGGTCGTCCCGCTGTGCAATACGGACTCGGTGAAGCTGTTCGAGCTGGCACCGACGGAGATGTACGGCCTGCCACGCTACATGGTGCCCGGCCTGCACACGGCGCTCAAGGGCCTGTGCAGCGCGTTCAGCACCGTCCGCCGAATGACCAACCAGCAGGACAGCGATACCGTCATGTCCATACAGGTGCTCCCGTTCAGCCCGTTTACCGAAGCCGTGGCGCCCGTCGTGAACCAGGGCGTTTGGAAGGGGTTTCGCGAAAAGAACCGTCCAAACGGCGGCTGGGCGACGCATCGATGCGATTCGACCATGGCAGAGGCCTCGTTGCTCAGCAGCCCGTTATTTTCCAAGGCGCGTGTCAAGATGACGCAGCCGGACGACAACGTGTTCGAGACGGTCGACGCGTACGCGTCGAGCGTTTTTATCATGGCATCGCAGGTTGGGTGCATTGCTCAAGCGCTCCATGCATTGGAAAACGGCATCGAATTCTACGACGATGTGCGTGGTTCAATGACCACCCTAAAGCGGGTGTGTGCTTGGCTGCATCGAATGGACGACGACGACGACGACGGCGGCGGCGACGGCGGTGGCTTGATGACGGCCACGCACGCGACGCTTGGTTTCGATGCGCTCGTTTTGATCAACGCTTGTGCGCCAATAGAGTTCGAAGTCGGAAAAGAGGTCATATTGAAGGCGTACGAGCACGGGCCTTCCAATTCTCTGCGTTCGAAGCGCACGTCCATCATGGCCTTGTACAA
>Ga0114994_10001623_pt1 | contig 16271 bp, 19 predicted proteins | sample ArcticOcean_MG_C_9_FD_87043 | JGI IMG/M metagenome (GOLD analysis project Ga0114994, IMG submission 87043) | Marine microbial communities from western Arctic Ocean - ArcticOcean_MG_CB2_152 | ecosystem: Environmental > Aquatic > Marine > Oceanic | place: Arctic Ocean: Canada Basin | collected...
ACAAGACGTCGATCCTAACGCCTGACCCGCTGCGAGTTCAAACCCCCATGACCATTCAACCATCAACTCAGAATTCGGAGCGCGCCCTCGGTCAGGCGTAGGATGACTCTGACGTTCGGCTAAATCATAAATCTCAGAAAGGCACGTCATGAAATTACACTCGCAACTATTCATCTCCGTGGCCACCGCGGCTTTGTGTGCAATCGCGGGACTGCTCTTTGAAGTCATCGGAGGGGTAATTGCGTGGACAGTATTTCAAGGTGTCCAAGGGATTCTCTTGGCGGCCGTCGTCGGTGGATTTACCGCTTTACTGATTCGCCGATCAACCAATTGCCCGGCTTCCTCTGTTGCAGGCGCTATCGGGGCATTGATAGCGGCCTACTTTACCATCTCTTGCATGGAAGCGTATAGGCCGGGCAGCTTAGAGTGGGCAGTCAAGGGCGGCCTCTACGGTGCCGCGTGGGGCGTGCCGTTTGCCGTGATTCTCGGACCGCTCGGGCTCTTGGGCCGCAATCGCAAGGCCGAACAAGGCAGTGGAGGCAACGGCTAGCGCCGCGCCGCACTTTTGACGTTCTGCTAAAAACATGAACCCTTCATTACGAAATACATTACTAATTTTCGTGGACATGCTCCTCGGATTCTGGATCATCTGCGCTCTTCCTTTTGCATGGATCCTTAGGGACGGACTCGGGTCGGATTCTGTCACGACAACGGGCATCACAGCACTATCGAGGACTTTCATGACATTCTACGCGGGTCCCGCAACCCTGCTTTTTGTCTCTTTCGATCTACTTCTTCGGAGGCTTGGGAATTCGGATAGAACTACTTCGCCAAAAGCATCGATGATCTCATGGGTAGCAGCGATTGTTGGGATCTCAGCCTTTTCATTAATCTTTGTGCAAATCATATTTCGTTCATGAATCTCACTTCCTTGAAATTATCGATGGGTCGCTTGCGGCGATGCAGAACAAGTCGCAGTAGCTAACCCCTTGGCCGCATTTTCTGCGGAGTTTTCACGTAACTACAACCTCAACTCCTTCGTTCAACATCGCTCTCTCCCATGGGTTAGCTATGCTAGGACGTTCGCCGAAGAATGAAACATTTCCTGCCGCTGCTCATTTTTACAGCACTTGTGTCCTGTGATGATCGAGCCCAGCAGGGCGATGGCGTTACCGGCGGTCAGGCTGAGACTCCCGACGCAGCACAAGCGATCGTATCCCCAGGGTATGCAGCCGTATCCCCGTATCCGTATGTGTGGGTAACAGCGCAGGGAGGCGTGCACGAACTCGATGAATGGGACCGCAGATACCTGGAAACTTCATTCACCACGACAGATCCCATCCGGCCTTACACAAAGACATCACTTGAATCGAAGGACGAGTGGGGAGGTGCTGCCGGGTTCTTCTCGCGCGAGCGATTGACTATCGAAACCTCGATCAATGCAGATCCTGTAAAGCGGATTTCAAATCCGACCTCTCGGATTAGCGCCGAGTATGAAGAGTATGTGGCCGACCGTGAAGTGCTCTCCGAGCACGAGACGATAGCCGAATTCCAGGGTCTCACCTATCACGTCTGCCATGCAGACGTAGTTGGCTGCCCTGAATTTTGCTCTGACTCAGGGGAATTCACTAATTTCCGAATCGTCAAATACCTGGGACATCAGGCCGCGGGAGAGTCGAATCATTCAAGAATGAAGGAGTTTCGGCTCAGGGTTTCCGACTTTCACAGGAAGCCGATCAACTCGGAGTTGGAGCCTCTCATCCGGTCACTCGGGAAGGGTGACCGGATTCTGTTATCCTGGTGCAACGAAGAAGTGACGCTGGTTGAAGACTTTTTGGATCGGTCCCTGCAAAAGATGGGGAGAAAGCCCTTGCCCGCCGAGCTTGCCGCCAAGGTGTCTTCTCCTGTGTTGAAGAATCGCGTCGTCGAACGCCTGCAAAGAATGGAGCGCAATTAGAGAATGCGGGTATCGGAGTAGCGAACAAGGCAGTGGTAGCAACGGAGAACACCGCTGCTCATTCGCTTCGCTCTGGACGCCTAATTTTCGCCGTGCCACACTTTAGACGTTCGCCCAAAGAACAATCCAAATGAAAATCTACATTGCATCGCTCCTCATTCTCCTTTCCCCGATGTTGAGAGCGGAATTAACGGAGAAGGAGATCGAATCGAACGCCGAAGGGATTTCGGTGAAACACGTCTACCGAGGCGAGATCAAGATCTTGGAGGTGGCAACGCCAACCAAGGATGCTCCAGCCGTCTACGCCAATACGACTTACATGATCATCGCCGACAATCTGCCGCTCTACAAATACCAGAATTCGAAATCGGGAGGCTCATTTCAGCGGTTGAACTTCGTGAATATGAAACACGCCGTCAAACTGCACTCTTCCAGCAGCGGAACGATAGAGAAGATCACCGTATACACCGCCGATTTCGAGAGGACTGTTGAGGCATTTTACCTCAAAGAGGGGCGATTGCTTCCATTCTCGGACAAGGAATTGTCTGATCACCGACTCGCAAGAAACGAGGGCTAACAAAGCGTGGCTACCAACAGGCTGCCCGCCGCGAGTCGACAGCTTTATGAAGATTCAACCATCAACCCAGAAATCGGAGCGCGCTCTCAGGCAGCCTGTGGCAGCAACCCCCTTTGGGCCAAGAATCTCGGCAGCAGATTGTAATTGGTCTCAACTCCATGAATCGATTACGCTTCACAGGCAGTCGGGCAACCATTCGCAGCTGAGACTAGCTCTAAATCACGATTGGCACTTTTGTCTGTAAACACCTCAGAATCCAAATGATTAGAAGAATTTTAGCAGCATTGTTCGGAGCACTCCTGTTCAGTGTTGTCGTGCCGATTGGTTACTATCTTGCATTCGATGGATTTCCGCTCGAAGGCCTCAAAGGTATAGCGCTCCTTTTCGGAGTGGGTGTGGTTGTAGGCGCTACACTCGGCGCACTATTCCCACGCGTCTTTGGATTTATCTTCGATATGTTCTTGGACACATGAGGTTGCGACAAGAAAGCGAATGCGGCCCAACAAGACGCTGGTCTCGACGGCTTCGGCGTCCTAAAGTTCTCGCAAAGGCCGTCAGGTGTGTGGAGATCAACTCAGCCGCCGAGACAGCTCGAACGTTAGTCTAGAAAATGAGTCCGATCGCGAAACGGTGGATACGTAGGCTACTTGTTGTGGGAGCCGTATGCCTTCTTGCTGGAATCGGATTCTCCATGTACGTGGGGCGCCAACTCATAGCACCTGTGCCCCGTGTCATCGGTAAGCCACCAGAGTCGCTTGGCGGTGAGGCCGTCGAATTCGCCAGTGGGTCAGGTAGTAGGATTGTAGGCTGGCTCGACGCGAGTAAGGACGCGGACGCCTCAATCCTTCTCCTCCATGCGATCCGGGCAGATCGCCGCAGCATGTCGGGCCGAGCGAGGTTTTTTCGAGAGGAGGGCTACAACACGCTCTGCATTGACTTCCAAGCTCATGGAGAGAGTCCGGGGGAGCACATTACGATAGGCCACCTCGAGGCTATGGACGCGGCGTCGGGGGTCGAATTTCTCCGCGAGCGATTTCCCGGCCTTCCTGTTGGGATTGTCGGGACATCACTGGGAGGGGCGGCTGCCCTCATGGCAGATTATGCAGAGCCTCCCGAAGCTTTTGTTGTTGAAGCGGTTTTCGCTGATGTGGAGACGGCAATCGGCAATCGACTTGACATACGTTTTGGGCGCGGAGGTCGCCTTCTATCACCACTGCTGACTTGGCAGATCGAGCCACTTCTCGGCGTCGATGTTGAGACACTGAGCCCCGTCCGATCCGCTGCGAGAGTCGAACAACCCGTCTTCGTGGTATATGGCTCGGAGGACAGACGTGCGCGACCTACCGAAGCAAGGGCAATATACGCGGCGTTGGCTGGACCGAAACAGATTTGGGAGGTTGTGGGCGCTTCGCACGTGGATCTCCACCGATTCGCTGGTGGGAATTACGAGAGCCGGGTGACTGATTTCCTCGCCGCAAACCTGCGAACCGGAAACGACTAACAAGCGGCTGCACGACAACGCCTGACCCACTGCGAAGTTGAAAGCGCTAAAACAGTTCAACGATCAACCCAAAATCCACGCTCGCCCTCAGGTCAGGGGTGTGTGAGTCTTGCCATTATGTGCCAAAAAAACTATGATTAAGCTATTTTGGATTGGGGTGTTCCTATCTGTACTATTATGGTCTGCAATCAACCCTTATGATCGATTTACATGGTTTCTTGAAGTGGCACCAGCATTTATAGCGTTCGTAGTATTTGCGGCAACTTACAGGAAGTTCCAGCTGACACAATTGCTTTATATATTAATTTTATTCCACTGCATCATATTAATGATAGGTGGCCATTACACGTATGCTGAAGTTCCACTTTTCAATGATTTAAAAGAAATATTTAATCACCAACGAAATAATTTTGATAAAGTTGGGCATTTCGCTCAGGGTTTCGTACCTGCAATTTTTATCAGAGAAATTGTTATAAGAAAAAATATCATTCCAAATCCTAATTGGCGTGTTTTTTTTATCCTGTCATTTTGCCTGGCCTTTAGTGCGTTTTATGAATTAATTGAATGGTGGGTGGCTATCGCTACCGGTGATGGGGCCGAGGCCTTTCTGGGTACTCAAGGATATATTTGGGACACACAATCAGATATGGCTTATGCATTATTTGGTGCCATATTTAGTTTGTTAGTATTAAGCAAATACCACAATAAACAGTTAATTCAGGCAGGCACATAAAAAATCGTTCAACCAGACCTGCTTCGCAGGCTGGTTAACTCAAACGTTCGATAATGGAGATTAGAAGGAGATATGCATGAAAAGATCTGTGCTAGTTGTGGCGGTCTTCGGCGTCCTCTGCGGCTGTATCCCACTCAAAAAGGAGTCTCCTCGACACCGGCTATGTGCTTGTGTCGGAAGAGGTGACGACTATGACTGTGGTTCTACGCAACCGCCCGGACAAGGGGGCGAAGGTCGAGGAGTTTGAGATCCCGCGATCCTTCCACAAAAAGGTTCTGGCGCATTTTGATAACGCTACGCCCCATCGCTCACAAATTGATTGGGCCGTTCTCGGAGAACTCACAATCACAACCGCCAGCGGAGTGCAGAAGGTGTTGCTTTTCTCGGCTGGCGACAAGATGGATCGTCCACGCCGGAGGTAAATACGAAACCAAATCCCTTCGTGATTTCATCCGCACGATTGAGGACGCCCACAAGGCGCGGGCTGACCAGTGATCGAACAAATTCCTGCTGGCGACGACCTAAAGGCCGCGCCTGAGGAGAAAAGTTCGCCGAAAATTCACACGATCTTCATAACCAGTTCATATTCGAGGTGCAGATTAGCGAAATGTCATACAAACGTCCAAGGCTAACTTCCATAAAGACAATCGAAGACCACCATCGTCAAGACACTCCAAATCCAAGAATCTGCCAGAGTCTTCTTGGGAGTGTGATCGGAATATTGCTGGCATTTTCGGTGACCGCGTGCGACTCCGGGGGGCCGCGAATTTCAACCTACGCTGTTGGAGGACCGAAGGCGGAACGTGTCGCAAAAGTCTCGGAAATTGTCAGTAAAACGGCTCCTCCGCCTTCGCCAATTATCGACGCCCACTTTGTCGAGGAGCAGATTGGAGACGGTAGAATCGGCCCGTCGGACTTTTCATCATTCTGCGCCCTAACGGTAGCACCTGATGATCTCGCTGCGTGGCGCTCAGCCCTGCAGCCGATAGAGTCACAGAACACGCCGCCGAAGTTGGTCGATCCCAAGCAAGCACAACCGTGGTGGGTCACTCCAAATGATTTCAGCACCCTTGAGTTCTACAGCCCGAAATCCCTCACTGGACGCTACAATGGATGGGTCGGCATCGCACCTGACGGAAAAATCTTTGTGTACTCGTTCACGATGTAGCTTATGTGGGACGCAGAGACGATTACCAATGACGAACAAGTCGTCGCAGATCAACTGCCCTGCCCGCTGCGAGTCGAAATCGCCATGAACATTCAACCCTCAACCCCGATTTCTTCCCCCTCCGCTCCGGTCCAAAGGCGGCTTCAAAGCCCTCCCACCAAAAGCAAATTCCTAGCAGTGTTAAGGACGGCGCCTATTCGCTCCTGGGCGCCATTTCACCTGTAGGCGACGATGGAAAGTCCGATGCCAAGAAGAAGTATCTCGTCTTTCTCCGGGTCGCTCGCACGGCTGAAGGCCGAGTCGTGAAATGCGAGTGGAATTGATAAAAGATTCCGCTATCCAAAAATTTCCTTCACCACGCGTCCGCCAGTGGGCCCGGTGAGGCGGTGCTTTCTTCCCTGGTGGTGGAATGCAAGTTTGTCGTGTTCCAGTCCTAACAGATGCAGAATCGTTGCGTGCAAATCGTGGAAGTGAACCTTGCCTTCGATCGCCTTGGCGCCGGTGTCGTTGGTTTTGCCATAGGCGAATCCCGGTTTCACACCGCCGCCGGCTAGCCAGAAGGTGAACCCGTTGGGGTTGTGACCAGTCTCGTCTTTCTTGTCGGATGGTTTGAGTCCTGGTCGGCCGAACTCCCCGCCCCACACGACCAAGGTATCCTCAAGCAGGCCGCGCTGGTCGAGATCCCCGAGCAGCGCGGCGATGGGCGCATCGGTGCTCTCGCAGTTTGCCGCCAGATCGCGGCGGTGATTTTTGTGGGTGTCCCAGCCGCTATGGTTTACCCCGATAAAGCGTACGCCAGCCTCGGCGAACCGCCGCGCGAGCAGGCATTGGCGACCGAAATCCGATGGTCGGCAGGTGCCGACTTTGATCTGTTTGCCAACGCGGTAGCGCTCGAGCACCTGGGGCGACTCGTCGCTCAGGTCGAGCAAGCCCGGCGCGATCGTTTGCATACGGAATCCGAGCTCCATCGACTCGATCACGCTCTCGAGTTTCGCGTCGTTCTGGCGGGCAGCGAGGTGCTCGCGATTCATCGCTTGGATCAGGTCGAGCTGGCTGCGCTTGGCGCTGTTGGGGAGATGGGTCCCGGAGACATTCGGGATCGTCGCCAGCGACATGTCCTCGCCGTTGACTCCAATGGGCGTGCCTGAAAATTGCGATGGCAAGAACGCGCTCGAGTGCACCAATCCTTCGTGCGAGTTGAGGCTGATGAATCCGGGGAGGTTCTGATTCTCCGTGCCGAGTCCGTAGCTGACCCATGAACCCATGCTAGGCCGGTGTCGGAGTTTCTCGCCGGTGTGCAGTTGGCGGAAAGACTGCGCGTGGTTGCCGGTGTCGGCGTGCATGCCGTTGAGGACGCAGAGTTTGTCAGCATGCTTGGCGATCTCCGGATACAATTCCGAAACCCACAAGCCGCTCTCACCATGTTGGGCGAACTTGAAGGCGGACCCGGGGTGTTCTTTGTCACCGGTTTGCGGTTTGTAATCGAAGGTATCGAGGTGTGCGGGACCGCCAGCCATGCACAGGAAGATCACCCGTTTGGCACGCGGCTTGATTGTCGAGATGGTTGCTTCGGAAGCGCCACACAGTCCGTTCAGCGCGAGCGAACCAAAACCACAGGAAGTGGCTCGCAGCATGTCTCGTCGGGTAAAGGTTCTCATCGAAGCGCTCTAATCAATATATCGGAACTCGTTGCTTGCCAACAAGGATTGAGTGAAACTCGCCCACGCCCGCAGCTGGGCATCTCCGCCCGCTAGTTCTTGTCCCAGCTGGCGAATGTGCCCGAGCGAACGCTCGATCTCGTCGGGGCTCGGATCGCGTTGCAGGGTGCGGTGATAGGCCGCGATCACGCGAGCCTTGTTGTCGCCAGTTCTTAGGTTTTCTTCCGCCAAGACTCGCGCCTGCTCGACGACGAGTGGGTTGTTCAAGAGAAACAGCGCATGGGTCGGCGGGGTGGTTACCTGACGCTGGCCGGCGGGATCGATCCCATCGGGAAAATCAAACGCGGCCAAGTCCGGCGGCGGCGAACTGCGCAACATGCAGAGATACACGCTGCGGTGGAGGCTTGGCTCGTGCAGGTATTTCGCCTCGCCAGGTGGCCAGTTGATCAGCTGCACGAGGTCGTCGATGGCCGATCCTTGCGCCGGTTTCAGGTTGAGCTTGCCGCTCGCCTGCAGAATGCGATCGCGTAGTGATTCTGCGTCGAGCCGGCGGCGGCTGTGGCGCCCGAGGAGGATGTTGTCGGGATCCGCCTTGAGTAAGTCTTCGTCATCAGAGCGGCTATCGAGCTGGTAGGTGCGGCTGAGGACGATCGCCCGGATGAGTTTCTTCATGGACCAATCGTGTTCCACCATGAATCGTGTCGCCAAGTGATCGAGTAGCTCCGGATGCGCCGGACGTGCGCCGTAAAGCCCAAAGTCATCTGGCGTCGTGACAATTGCGCGGCCAAACAGGTGCAACCAGATGCGGTTCGCCATGACGCGCGCGGTCTGCGGATGGTCGCCGCGCGTGAGCCAGTCCGCCAGTTGGAGACGCCCGCTCGAGCCGGTGCCGATCGTCGGCGGGCTGTATTGGGTCTCGCACGCGCTGAGAAATCCACGCGGCACCAGCGGCCCGAGTTTCTTGGAGTTACCGTCGATGTTGATCTTGCAATCGGCGATCGCTCCCTTGTCGCGCACGCCCATGGCGAAGGCCGGTTTCGGCGCTTCGCGTGTGCCCGGTTTCTGGCCCGAGGCCGAGTGCAATCGTTGCGCCTCTTCCGCAGTGAGTGCGCGATCGAACACCGCAAGCTCCGCTAAGAATCCTTTCAGCGGCGCAAAGCGATCGTTGCGCGCGCCAACGAATAGCTTGCGATTCTCCGGGGCCGCGACTGCGATCTCGCCCACGATCTCTGGCTTGGTGTCGCCGTTCAGATAGACGCGCATCGTTTTGCCGGAGCGCACCAGCACGAGGTGGTTCCAGCTGCCGGGCGCGATGACTTTTCTGCCGAGAAGATTCTGATCCTTGGCCTTGCCGGTCCAGATGAACAGCTTGCCGCTGCGCCCCGCCTCGTGTGTGCCGCCGATGCCGAGGTTGTCGCCATTCTGCCCGTCGTCTCCATCCGCCGCGTGCGAAAACAGGTATGTTGTGATCGCGCGTGCGGTGTTGCTCAGGTCGTTGCGGAACCAGAACGAAATTGAATACGTGTCGGCGGGAACCTGCTGGTCGATGGCGAGCCTCCCATCGTTGATCTTGGCGAAGGTTTTGTCAGAAATGGTCACTCCAGGCTGCAGAGTGACTCCTTCGGGTTTGACATCGAGACGAGCGTGCAGCGCCGGTTTCAGTTTATCAATTACGGCCCCGTAGCCTTTGGCGAACTTCGGAGGCGGGTCGCCCGCGGGCTTCGGCTTCGCTTTGGTTTTCGCCTTCGGGGCCGGTGCTTTCAAGGTATCGCGCAAGGCATGCAGCGGTGTCGGCGGCGCGGTCAGTTTCTCGTTGCCCGCCTTGCCCCACATCGTCTCGGTGCTGGTGAAGATCCCTGCCATCGCGTAGTAGTCACGTGTCGGGATCGGATCGTGTTTGTGATCATGACAGCGGGCGCACGACACGCTCAATCCCATCACCGCCGTGCTCACCACATCGATCTGATCGTCAACCACATCCATCGCGAAATCGTTGTTCATCGCCACCGCGGGCTTGAACCCGATGGCGAGAAACCCGGTTGCGACCAGATTGCGGTTGCGTTCCGTGGCTGTCGTCACCGGCAACAGGTCGCCAGCAATCTGCTCTTTCAAAAAACGGTTGTAAGGCGTGTCGTCGTTGAATGATTGGATGACGTAGTCGCGGTAGCGCCACGCGTGTGGGAAAGTCGGGTTACGCCCGAGGCCATCGTTGCCGTTCGATTCACCGTAGCGCGCCACGTCCAACCAGTGGCGTCCCCAACGTTCGCCGAACTGCGGTGATGCGAACAATCGGTCGACGAGCTGCTCCACCGCCTTCTGCCCATCGCTCTGATATGCACTCACAAATGCACGGACGTGGCCGATCGTCGGAGCGAGCCCGATCAAATCGAAGTAGAGCCGTCTGATCATTACCTCGGGCAGCGCATCGCCGACTGGTTGATGACCGTCCTTCTCCAAACGGGCCAGCACGAAGTGATCGATCGCATCCAGTGGCCAGTGCGTATCGTGGACGTCGGGAATTTTTGGATTGGAGATTGGGCTGAACGACCAATGAGTGTCGTCTTGGGGTGGTTTGTCGCCAGATGGCGCAGCGTCGTCGACCCGCGGATCCGGTGCACCCATCTCGATCCATTTTTCGAAATCGTGCACCACCGTTTTTGGCAGCGGACTTTCCTCCTCTGGTGGCATCGCCAGGTCCTCGTCCGTGCCGCGGATTGCCTGGATGATAAGACTCTCATCGACCTTCCCCACAACCAGAGCGGGCCCCGACTCACCGCCACGCAAGATGCCGTCGCGGCTGTCGAGCAACAACTTGCCACCGAGTTTTTTCGCTGTTGCCGAGTGGCATTGGTAGCAGTGCTGGACCAGAATCGGACGAATTTTCCGTTCGAAGAACTGCATGCCCCCGGTGTCTGTCTCGGCCGCGACCACGTGAGACCCAAACGCAAGCGAAAGGAAGAAGCCAATCTTCGTCATGATGAGAGTGCGCATGTCCAAGAATCTTCAGGTATCATGTCCGCTTGAGGCTCCATTGACGAGCCAATTTGCGTATGGCCTTCGGATGATGGTCACCGTCGTCGTCGCCGGGAAAATTCGTTGTGAAGACGCCAGTCACGGGGTTGCGTGCCCAGAAAGTGGGTCGGTGCTAGATGACGTGGGTTGTCAGGAGGGGGTGGAAGCCGCCAAACTGATAACTGTTATGAATGACAAAAGACAAAGTCCTACGATACAATTACGTTATTGATCAGGCCATATGAAAAGCTCGAAACAGGACGGGCACAACAAGACGGTGAATCCGACAGCTGACCGCTTGTAAAGTTGGTTTTAAAAGGGTAGAAGGAATTAAAGAGGGAGGCGTAACTGGCAAGTCGGTCAGCTGCCGGATTACCTCAAACGTTCGGCATGAAAGGAAATAGAAAAGGATGAATAAAGTAAAAAAGAGTATAGTCGTCTTGTTCACCACAGCTATCCTTACGGTTAGCTCAGTGTTAATGATGATACCGCCCATGTTCCCCTTGCCAGTAGTGGCCATAGTCGCAGGAATCGTCTTTGCATTTCGGCGCTCCTCCCTCTCATTGGTATGCTTTGGCTACCCCCTCACCTTTGGGATGCTTTCAGCACTAATCGGTTGCGTCGAGATTGACGATTACGTGCGGACTACCGCCTTTGCTATTTCCGTTGTAATCGGAATGGTGGGAGTTGGTCTGATGACGACGGGTCTTTGGAAAGCACTTGGTGCTAGGAGCGAATTAATAGCCGAACAAGCAGTGGATGGCAACCCCCACTAGCCCCTTTGTTAGCTATGATATACTGTAACTTGAACCCCAACCCCAACCCCAACCCCGCGTTCGACGTTGGCCCCCGCTAGTGGGGTTGCCATCACTTTGGACGTTCGCTGAAAAAATGCCAATTGTATCCGATCTCGAAAAACTCGCCTTGCTACGAGATCGCGGTGATCTTTCCCAAGCCGAATTTGAGAAGGCAAAAGAACGACTGCTATCCGGGGAAGTCCCAGGAGTGTCACCGTCTACTGAGAGGAATCAGCCCCTAATCGCTCAAGAAGGCCAGGGATGCAAACCCAAGCATACTCTCCTTATAGCAATTCTCTCGACAATAGCAGCTGCACTCATGGCAGGATCTGCAGCCATAAATCCCTCTCCACTCAAGTTGCTGGCTTTTGCCCTTTTTACCGTCGCCGCGACGCTAAATTGGATTGAATTCTCAAAACGCAGGGTGAGGAAGTGATAGCTAGAGACCCCGCAGCACGCGATCGCCAGCGACCTCCAATTTGGCGAGATAACCGAGTGAATGGTTTTTGATTCAGGCAACACGATGACACCCCGATTTGATTTCTCCGCGGACGCACGGCTTCACAAACAGCGAACAAGGCGTCGATCCTAACGCCTGACCCACTGCGAGTCGAAAGTGTCATGACCATTAAACCATCAATCCAGAAGTCGGAGCACGCCCTCGGTCAGGCGTAGGATGACTTTGACGTTATGAAATCTCAGCCTATGAAATCGAAAATCGGCGCATGCCTAATGATTAGTGTTGTCTCAATCAGCCTACTCTTCGTTCAGGCATTGTCGGCAGAAGATGCAGTGTTCTCTCAGGATGGGACGACGATCTTCGTTGCGCATCGCTCAGGAAGTGGACCGGGCCAGCTGCATGTGATTTCCCTGAAGGCGAGCGAAATGACCGCCATCAGAGTTCCTAAAGTGCAGGGGCAGATTCGTAAGGTCGCCCGCACCAAGGACGGCATCATTCTGTGCATGACCTCGGTGGCGGCGTATACGTGGAACCCGGAGACGGGAGAGGTGGAGCGGATATCCGATGCGGGCGGAGCCCGCCAGTTCTTAGATATGATCTGCCACCCGGTCACGGGTGTTGTCGTCTTCCAAATGGAGCGTAGCGGCCGTGGGCCTTATTCGATTCAATCTAGGGGTGCCAGAAAAGTTCCCGAGAAAACCACCATGACAAGGCTTGCTGCCAAGGGAATCCCTCATGGGACAGAGTTTCGAGGAATGGGCTTCGATCCGAAAGGGTCGTTCTTTTTCGGCTGCGACGGGGATTTGTGGCATGGCGATTTCAGGAATGTGAATTCTTTTGGGGGCGAACTTTACAGCTACCGCTATGCTCCCCTTGCTGGTCGTGTGTCTTCCGGAGGCGGGAACCCGGCTCAGATGGGTCTGAAGTCGATCGTTGCGGCGGGTCCATGGCTCTACATTCATCACTATCGAATGGGTGGAACCGGGTGGGGTGAAATCATCAGGATTGCCAAGCCGGAAAGGAAGATCAGTACTGACGGTAAGCCGGATTACCCAGGCCCGGGATTCGAGGAGAGCGTCGGCGTGTACAAACGCGCTCTCGGATCTGCGACAGTAGTTGGGAAGAATGACGACTCCTCCCCCTGCATTGCGGCATCGCCCGACGGCAAATTGGTCTACTTCCGAGCTGAAGCCGAGGGGGAGATGGCACATTGGCTCGTTCGAGACAACGGCGCTCCAAAACGGCTAGCGATCAGCGACAAGACTAAAGACTCCGTGAAATAGTACTACCGAACAAGACGCGGCTGAGCAACCCGCTACCGCTGGCGAGTCGAAATGCCTCTCTTAACTCGAACCCTTATCCCTATTGCGGCGCTCCCAGTAGCGGGTGCCAGCGCTCATGCGTTAGGCAGAGAATCCGACATTATGCCTCAGCGAAATATTGCAAGCGACTGGAAGAAGAGAGGCCTCATTGAGGACCTTGCGACTGGTATTCCCTTTGTAGGCGCGATCTTTGCGGGTTTGTTCCTCTCGCGATTCTTTTTCATAGTAGCACTAATTACATTTGGCATCGGGTTCACGTTACAGCGAATACGGTTCCGGCGCTGTATATGTCAAACATGCGGAGCGCGTCTCCATCGACGCATGAAGGACGATTCCCCAATCACGTTTTACTGCTCCGATTGCGACACGATTTGGACGACAGGATTAGTTCAGGATGGACCTTCTTGCTGAACTAAAAGACTCGCCGAACAAAACGCTGGAGATCGACGCTCCTCGCTCTAGGAGGTTGTTTTTGAATTCAGAGTTTTATGTTCGCTCAGTCGCGTCTCAGCTCATACGTTCTCTCCAAGGATATGCGCATTCTAAAAACAGCGGGTTCTTTGATTCTAGTGGGACTGATCGGGGCGGCTATTGCTTGGTTCGCAAGGGGAATTTGGGATGAGCAGTTTCTCATGGAAGGACATTTCCATGTCACCAACCACTCCGATAAGAATGTGGATGTAGAGTTACAATTTCCTTCTGGTGCTATGTTCGATTGCGAACTTCAAGGTTCAGGAAGCGCAGATTTCAGAATCAACAACACTGGAGAAGGCTCTGTAAAGGTGCTCGTCAATGGCAAGGTTGTTGATAGCGCTGGATACGTGACCAGTATGAATTCCATAGTCATTCTCTCTGTCAGCGAGACTAGAGTGGGGTTTTCTCAGATATTCCCTGGACTCAAGACAGAACAAGTTGCGGCACCCAATCCCTGACCGCGCTGTGTTTTCGGAGCGAATTTATGATTTCAACCCTTAACCTTTTATCGACGTGCGCCTCCCGGTCAGGAATTGGTGCGCTATGACGTTCGCCTTAAAATTTATGACACGATTGATTCACCAGTTATTGATTCTTTTCACCTTGCTGCTAGCCGGCAGCCTTCAGGCCGAGACTGCCAGCAAGAATCACATTCCGGGCCAACCCCTCCCTAAGGATTATGACGTAGCGGTCATAGGTGGAACGCCGGCTGGAATCGCAGCAGCTATCGCTGCTGGCCGTGCGGGAAAGACCGTAATCATCATTGAGCAAGCGCCGGTACTCGGAGGCGTGCTTTCTTCGGGCGTGCTTCGACTTGACGACAAATACGTGGAAGCGAACAGCGGCGTCATGGAGGAATTCCGCCTGCGCGTAAGAGACTATCACCGCACGGAGATGGCGGATGACCCTTTAGTGCAGGCACACGCGAAGCAGAGCTCGCCGAAGCCTTGGAACATTGCTGAGGGACGCGCCTGGGAACCCCACACAGCCGCGAGAATCTACGCGGAGATGGTTGCCGAACATCCGGGCATCACCACACGCTTCAACGAAGTGGCTGTAGACGTGAAAATGAAGGGCGACCGCGTCACGGGCGTCATCACGCGTGAGCGCGACAACCAAGGGAAGCTTGGCGCACAGCATACTTATACCGGCAAGGTCATCATCGACGCCACTTATGAAGCCGACTTGGCTGAGTATGCGAACATACCGTACCGCATCGGACGCGAAGCGCGGTCCACAGAAGAGCCGCATGCTGGCGTCATTTATACAGACTATTTCCGCAGAGGCAAAGCGAAGGGCACACTGCCCTCCACTATCCTTCCGCACAGCACAGGTGAAGCCGACCACCGCTCGCAGGCATTCACATACCGAATCACTGCCAAGGATTACAATACTCCCGACCACCCCTATCGCCTCAAGGAAGCGCCTCCCGGATACGATCCTGCCAAGTATAGCTGGGGGAAAGGTAAGCCTATCATACCGAACGGGAAGTTTGACCTGCTTGGCATCAACTGGGGAGGCGACTTGGTTGGGCACGGTACTCGTTGGGTTCTTGCCAATTGGGAAGAACGCGTAGAAATCGAAAAAATCTACCGCAACCATGATCTCGGCTACCTCTACTACATACAGACCGAGGGAGGCTCGCCCCATATCGGCCTCCCCGACGACGAGTTTCAGGACAACGGCAACTTCCCCTACCGCCTCTATGTGCGCCAAGGCCGCCGCATAGAGGGACTCTACACCTTAACTGAAAGTGATCTGCATAAAGACCTGCGCGGCGACGGCTTCCGTGGACCGCTTCATCCCGACTCCATCGCCATCGGGATCTACGGCATGGATGCGCACCGCGTTCAAGGTCCCGACGGGCGAAAGGAACCCGTCTCCGGCAAAGGCGCCGCCGAAGGTACGCTTCACCTGCATGATGCGACTGGCCCCTACCAAATACCCTACGGCACTCTCGTACCCAAAGAACACAAAGGCATCCTCTTCCCTGTCGGCCTATCCTGCACACACGTAGCCATCTGCAGCGTGCGCATGGAGCCCGTATGGTCTTCGCTCGGACAAGCAGCCGGTGTTGCCGCAGCCATCGCGATCGACAATAAGCAGGAACTCAAAGACGTCTCTGTTAAGCAAATCCAAGATGAACTCTTAAGGCAGTGCAGCGTCCTCTTCTTCTACACAGACCTTCCCTTAGACAACCCCGCATTCACCGCGGTCCAAAAGCTCAGCCTCCTCGGCGCGGTGGCCGGCCCTGATATGGATGATTACAACACAGCTGATAAATCCAAGGGTTTAGCCTCTCTCGAAATGACCGCCTACCGCTTCCGCCCCGATGACCCAATCACGATGGGCGAGTTTTCCCAGATGGCAGTAAACGGGCTTCAAATCCCGCTCAGTATTACCGCTTCACATTTCACGGACGTACCGCGCGGGCACCCTGTCTACAAATACATCGAGACCTTGTATGATTATTCAAGCCAATCTCAAAAGCCTTTCTTCGATTACAAAGTAAACAAGGATTCCAGAAGCGCGCTTGCTTACCCGGATCAACAAGTTAGCGAGGCCAAGGCCAGCAGAATTATTTCAGGCTTACTGCAAATAAGTGTGCCGGC
>Ga0114994_10001626_pt1 | contig 16263 bp, 10 predicted proteins | sample ArcticOcean_MG_C_9_FD_87043 | JGI IMG/M metagenome (GOLD analysis project Ga0114994, IMG submission 87043) | Marine microbial communities from western Arctic Ocean - ArcticOcean_MG_CB2_152 | ecosystem: Environmental > Aquatic > Marine > Oceanic | place: Arctic Ocean: Canada Basin | collected...
CACCGAACACAAACTTGCAATAGGAGGCCTCCAGTTTCCTCAGGCCCAGCTTTTGCTCCAGACCCTCCCGCGCGGCCTTCGTTAACTCCATCATGCCGACCGGATTCTCGAATAGAATCAAGGAGTTCGGATCCTTCTCCTGCGCGCGCGCGCACATCGCCACCAAGTGCTCGAGTTCGCGGTTCGCGCGCGCCGCGGCCGCGCTGTGGCCCTCGGGATTGTCGCGCGTCCGGTGCTTGCTTCCCGCTAACCGGCTGTAGGTGAAGCAGTCCGGCGACACGTGAATGATGTGATTGCCGACAAAATAGTCCAAAGGTAAGTGCAAGAAGTCCCGCTGGTCGTCCGCGCCCACCGTAGGATCGAAGTCAACGGTCCACGTCCACACGCCGTCGCGAGACAGCCAGTACGAGAGTCGTCCACAGCCGCTCCCGAGCTCGGCGGCCCGGAGCTGCTTCGGCGCTCGAGCTATCAACCGCTGCGCCTTGTGCCCCGGCCGGTCGATCGCCAGCGTCGACCGCGCGATCGAGGGCGTCACGGCCCGTGCCACCTCAAAAGCCCAGGGCGAGTGAATACTTCCATCGTCGAAGACGACCCTAAATCGTTTGTGTCCAGCCGAAAGCCCGCCCCGCTGCCGCCACGCGGCCAAGATAGTCCCGCCCCACACATCCTGCCCACCGTGCTTCTCCGGGTCGTCAAAAAGCGCGAAGCATCGCTCGCCCTCGGAGAGGTCGTAGCCGTCGCCCAGGGTCTCCACTTCAAACGGCGTCCGAATCAAGCTCGAGGCGACGCGCACCTCTTGGTCGCCGTCTTCGTAGCTGACGCTGTACGAGCCGTCGCGGTGCACGTATAAAACTCGCCCCAAAAACCAGGTCAAGCCGCCTTTCTGGTAGTTCCAGCGCGCCTCGACCTCGTCGCCGACGCTGAACAACGGCGTGGCCGCGGGACCCTCGGCAGTCACGCTCATGGCCTCGGCGTCTTCCTCCCGAAGCGGCGACACGGGCGCCACGTTGTCGTCGTCGTCGTCGCTCTCGAGTGGTGGAGTCGTCAGCGACAGCGGCTTCGCGCGGCGCTTCAAGAGCGATGTCTGACTCCGCCGCGGGACGTCGTCGTCGTCGTCGCCCTCCGGAAGCGGCGCCGCGCGTGGCGTAGCGACAGGAGGCGTCACGGTGATCCCCGCCGCCGCGAACTTCACGACGATCTCTCGCGCGGCATCCTCCTCCTCCTCCTCCTCGCCTTCAGACGGGGGCGGCGGCGCTGCGTCATCGTCTGCTAGCGGAGGCGGCTGCATGACCTCGTCGTCGCTCTCTTCGAGCTGCAAGGTTGGCGGCGGCGACACGGGCCGGGCACGCTTCTTGGCTGGTCCCTTGCGCCACGGCGGCGACCGTTTGTTGATGACCGGGCGGCGCGGCCTCAGATCTTCCAGCGCCACGACGGCGGAGACGGGCCAGACGTGCTGGCCTGTGCGCCCAGTAGTCCACTCGATGCAGCAGGTCTCCGCGCCGGCCAAGCAGTCGGCCACGACCTTCGCGGGATGTTGTACCTTGCCATCGGTCGCCAAGACGTCCGTGCCGGCGCCGTAGAGTAGAGCGGGTGGGAGGGGCGGCGGCGGCGGCGCGTCGTCGTCGCTCTCGTCGGCCGGGGGCAGCGGCACCGGCGCGTCCTCGGCTTCGTCTTCGGACACTAGCTCCACCGCCGGAGCTGACGTCGAGATCGGCGCCGGCCGCCCTTCGACGGCCGCCTTGAGCCGCGCGTAGTCGGCGAGGGCCGCCGGCGTGTCAATAATATGCGTGTCAGCCAGCGCGACGCGAAGAGGAACTTCTCCTTCTTTCACGTGCCATGCTCCGCGTAGCACTCGTCCAGCTCATGTACCGTCCCGCAGTCACGTGACGCGGTCCAGAACGTGTACCGGAGGCTGCCGGGCTGCATCCGCTGCGCGGTCGGCTCGAAGCAGCGGATCCGCGCGTCCGGCTTTGCGTGCTCCTTCCAGATTTCATGAAAAGGATTTGTGTCGTCCACGCAGTCGGCGTTGGGTTTGGTCTCGAACGCTGCTGTGACTCGCCCCGAGCCCAGCTATAAGGCAGGGATCAACTGGGGGGCTTTGCCATGAATGCCAGTGAGCTCTGTGGCCTTCCCCAGGGCCGCAGCCATCAGGCAGCAGCTTCTTTCCGGTACAGTGGCGGTCTGTGCCTCGATGCGGATTTGGGTTAAGGGCGCTTTTGTGATTGATGCTCTCCGAGAAACCCGGAATAATCAGAATAGGCCCGAGAATCTGATGTTTAGTGTTTTTTAGCCAGTGCGCCGTATTGCTCGTTGTTCGCAGACCAGAATCGCTTAGTACTCACGTCAAAGGCGCATCTGATCGCAGGCTACTGCTTTGGACAACTCCGGGGCTGCCCCTCTGCGTGTACACCCGGAGAGCAGCATTAGGGCCAGCTAGGGTTTACGGCTGCCACACGCTGTGGAGCGGTTACGCTATCGAGCTTCAACATCGGTGGTGCATGAAACGCCTCCTTTTGCTCGCGTCGGCGATGGCCTCGTTCGCGACGGGGGACAACGCGTGGACGCAGCGGGAACTTCGCACCACGAACAGCATGCGCATCGTGACCTGGAATTTGTGGTTCGATCACCGGCGCCAGTCCGAACGCCTCAAACTGCTCCTCGCGACGTTGGCCAAGGAGAACGCGGACGTCATCGGTCTCCAAGAAATCGTCCCGGACGTAGCGGCGCGAATACGACAGCACGCGGGCGTGACGGCGAGGTATGATATCTCTGAGAATAAAATAAGCGGCTACGGGTGTCTCCTGCTCGTCCGACGGGAACTGAACCCAGCTTTCGCGGAGCTCCCCTTGCCGACCACCATGGGTCGATCGCTCGTCGCGGCAGAGATTGATACGTACGGCCACGCCGGCACGCGCCGCCGCGTCGTCGGGACCGTGCATCTCGAGTCGCTCGATTCCGAACCGACGCGCGCGGCGCAGCTCCGACAAATCAGCGCCGTCGAAGGTTTGGACGTCCTGTGCGGCGATTTCAATTTTGACGACGTGGCGACCTGGGGCGAGTGGGTCGATCCTAGACGAAAGCGCCCACCCGCGGCGCTGGAGAACAACGTGCTGGCGCGGACTCTCCCGGACTTTGTCGACGCGTGGTCCACTGTCTTCTCAAAACACAGCGGCCTCACGTTTGACGGCGCGACGAACCCGTGGATCCGCGACCGGAGCGAACGCATGCGCTACGACCGCGTGCTCGTCAGGAAGAGCCTCGGGCGGCCCGTCGCGGCCGAGCGGCTCGGGGCGTCGCCTGCCGCGGACGGCCTGTTCGCGTCGGACCATTATGGGTTGCGCGTCGACGTCGCTATGTTGTAAATGTCGTGTTTGTTGAAGAGTCATGAAGAGTGCGGGTCGGGGTTCGGCCCATCCGTGCGGGTATTGAGCTCCAAGTGTAACTTGCAAGCGCTCGCTTTGGGTGAATCTAACGCGACCGCCGTGCGCCGCAACACGTCGCGAACGCGTCGCGCATCAACCACCGCTCTTAATAGAGCCGCAGCGTTGCTAGGCATCGCCGTCGCTTGAGCAACAGAAGAGATCAAGGCCGCTGCAATCATGGCGCGACACGCGGCGAGCGCCGCGCTGCTGGTGGCGCTGGCAAGCGGCTCCCAGCCACCGGGCGGTGGGTGGCCCGGCTACAACAGCTACCCGCCACCCCCTCAAGAACAACAACAAGACTACGGCGCGCAACAGTACGGCGGCTACCAGCAGTACGGCAGCGAACCGCAGTACGGCTCCGAAGCGGTGGAGCCCGCCGCGGAGGCCACCGCTGTCGACGCCGTTGAGGAGGTCGTGGCCGACGTCGTCGCGGAGCCGGCGAACGAGACGGCCGTCGAGTCGACGGACGCGGACGACGAGGCGCTGGCGAGCACGGAGCCCGAGGTCGAGGTCGCTGAGTACGCGTACGACGACGGCCGCGGCACGTCGGCCTACTACGGCGAGGTGCGGGCCGAGTACAACCAGGCGCCCTCGGAGCCCGAGGGCGCTCAGGAGCCCGCGACAGGGGGCGAGGCCGTGCCGCCCGCCGGCGAAAGCGCTGGCGACGCGCAGTTTCCTCCCCCTGGGCCGCCGCCCCAGCAGTGGGGCGCCCCTCCGCCGCCGCCGCCCGCGCAATGGGGCGAGCACAGCGGCGCGCCGCCTCCAAGCTACGGCGCGCCGCCTCCTCCGGCCTTCGGGGCGCCGCCGCCGCCGGCCGGACCGCCTCAGGGGTACGGGGCGCCGCCGCCGCCTCAAAATCAGCCGTGGGGCGCGCCGCCGGGCGCACCGACACCTCCGCAACAGCAGCCACCGTGGGGAGCGCCATCGCCGTCGCAGCCGGCCCCGTGGGGGGGGGCGCCGGGCCCGGCTTCGGCAGACCTTCCGCCCTGGGCGCAGGGCGGCGCGCAGCAGCAGCAGCCGGAGCAGCCGCGCGGTCCCGGCCTGATGGGCCGCATCTTTAGAGGGAGACAGAATCAGAACCAGCCGCAGGGCTTCGGCCAGGACCCCTACGGTGCGGCCGCGCCGTCCTGGGGGGCGCCTCCGCCGGGCGCGCCGGGCGCGGCCACGCCTCCGTGGGGGGCGCCGCCGCCGGGTGGGCCGTCGGGCATGGCTCCGCCGGGGAGAGGGCCGTCGGGACCTGCGCCGGGCCGGCCGGGAGACATCGTCCCCTGGGGCCAAGGGCCTCCGGGCGGACCGCCGCCGCGGGGCCCTCCCGGAGGTGGAGGAGATAGCGTCTACTACCAGCAGCAGATGCTCGTGACGCGGCGCGGGAACGGCGGCGGTCTAGGCGCGACGGTCGCGTCGGCCGGCATCGGCGCCGCGTCCGGCGTCGGCGGCCTGTTTTCCAAAGTGAAGGGCGCGCTGTCTAGTCCACAGACCGCCGAGGCGTGGCCCGGGCAGCAGCAGGGCTACCCGCAGCAGCAGCAGGGCGGCTACGGCGCGCCGCCTCCTCCCGGTCCCCCGGACTTCGGCGCGCCGCCTCCTCCGGGCTTCGGGGCGCCGCCGCCGCCGGCCGGGCCGCCTCAGGGTTACGGCGCGCCTCCTGGGCGCGGGCCGCCGCCGCAGACCGGCCCCGGGCGCGGGCCGCCGCCGCCCGGCGCTTACCCGCAGCAACCTGGACCTCCTGGCGCGCCGCCGCCGCCGCAGGGGTATCCGCCGCAAGGCTATCCGCCGCAGGGCGGCTACCCCGGCGGCCGCTAGTGTGCCCGCCTAAGTATCCGTACTACGAAATAACCGGCCAAGCACAGTTACCCGCCTACCTAGAAAACGAAAGCGTGACGGAGCTGGACGCGGCCTGTTAAAGTGCACGATCCTACGAGTAGTTGAATCGGAACATCACGTTGTGCAGGTAGTACTGGCCCGGCGCGGATGCCACGAGCTGGAACACCTCCGAGTACTTTAGGGGCTTCCCCTGCTCCACAAGAATGTTCCCGGTGCAGAAGACGAGGATCGCGTTCGGATTCGTCGAGGGCTGCGTCTCGATCGTTTGGGCCTGGTGCTGGACCTGTGTGGGCGAACGTCTCAGCCCCATCGGACCGACGCCGTCGATGGCGCCGCGGACCGTGGAAGGATTCAACGCTGTATGTGACGGGTGGCAGTGCCCGCAGCTTCTCCATGATGGCCGGCGCCCCGGTCTTCGGGCCGTCGCCCTCAAAAGTCAACTGGCTTTCGTTCCGGAACAGCGAGAACAGGCCCTCCCGGTTCGTGTCGAACAGGTTGTAGTAGTGCGGGATGAAGGCCTTGGCTATCTCATCGGCGGACATGGTGCAGCCACCTCGTCTCCTTAAACGCGGCCGGTGCGTGCTGTTTGCTGCTAGCCGTCAATATGCGTCGTCAGCGTGCACGTCCGATGCTGTGCGCTAACAGTGATGCGAGCTGGAACGCGAGCGAGGAGCTTATGGGCTTAAGCGCGGCGCGTAGAAACCCGTTTTGAGCAATCAAACTTGCTGCTGTCTTTGCGAGCTGACGTCGTCTACAGGCCGCTACTATCCGTTGCGCGGAGCAAGGGGCAAGGAGCAGCACTCGCCCTATCGGACGGGTTTCTCAAGACAATTTATTTTGGCACTGAGCCGCTGTCTCAGAGTACGTGCAGAGAATCGCCGGCGCAAAAGCATCACACCTCGACGCCACCGACGCGTTGCCAGGAACGAGCGCACCAGCACAAGCCACAAGCTCTCCGAGACCACCATAGTCTTCGGCCGCCGCGCGACCCAGTGAGAGCGGCGCCGCAGTACCACGCGCAGCGGGCACCGCCGTACGTACCGCCGAGATGAGTAACACCTTTACCGACCAGGGCATCGCCGTGGTCAAGGAGGCCATCCAGGCGGACAACGACCAGGACTACGAGAAGGCGCTCATGCTCTACAAGCGCGCCCTGGAGGTCTTCATGACCGGCGTGAAGTACGAGAAGAACGAGACGTCCAAGCAGATGATCCTCAAACGAGTGGAAGGCTACATGAAGCGCGCCGAGGATTTAAAGGATGTGTTGAGGCAGCAACACAAGCCGAAGCCCTCGACGGGTGGTACGGGGGAAAGAGATAAGAGAGACGGCGAGCCCGACGACGAAACGTCCAAATTACAAGGACAGTTATCCTCAGCCATCATGACCGACAAGCCCAACGTCAAGTGGGCCGACGTGGCCGGCTTAGAAGGCGCCAAGGAAGCACTCAAAGAAGCAGTGATCCTACCGCGGCGGTTTCCGCAATTATTTGTCGGAAAACGACGGCCGTGGCGGGGCATTTTACTCTTCGGCCCGCCGGGCACGGGAAAATCTTATTTAGCCAAAGCGGTCGCGACGGAAGCAGATGCCAAGTTCTTCGCCGTGTCCTCCTCCGACTTGGTGAGCAAGTGGCAGGGCGAGAGTGAACGGTTAGTGAAGAATTTGTTTGCCATGGCCCGGCAGGAGGAGCACGCCATCATCTTCGTGGACGAAATTGATTCTCTTTGTGGCTCGAGAAGTGAAGGCGAGTCCGACGCGACGCGGCGCATCAAGACGGAGTTCCTCGTGCAGATGCAGGGCGTACAACAGGCCAAGGACGGGTTACTTGTATTAGGTGCGACGAACATCCCCTGGGATTTAGATCCGGCTATTAGAAGGCGGTTTGAAAAAAGGATCTACATCCCTTTGCCGGAAGCGCCGGCGCGCTCGACCATGCTGAAGAACCATTTGGGCAACACGCCCAACCAACTAGAACAGGGCGACTTCGACCGCATTGGAAGGGAATGTGACGGGATGTCGGGCTCCGACCTGTCCATTGTTTGCAGAGAAGCGATCATGGAGCCCATGCGCACGTGCCAGAAAGCGAGGCAATTTAGACCGGTCATGGTGGACCACACGGAGATGCTGGCGCCCTGCGAGACCTATCCCAGTTGCGCCTACTGTCCCATTGACCTGAGCGACGCGCCGGCGTCCAGTGACCCGTGCCAGTACTGCGGATCCATTCGCATGACCATGTACGACATGCCCTCGCCCGAATTGATGCTGCCGCCCGTCGTGTCCGCGGCGGACTTCGAGCGCAGCCTGGAGCGCATCAAGAAGACCGTTGCCGAGGAGGAGCTCGGGCAGTTTATCTCTTGGGCCGAGAAGTTCGGCCAGGAGGGGTGATCAATATTTGTGTAAGTTTTGTCAACTTACGCACGCGTAGGTGCTGGCGCACGCGACCGCCGCGCTGGACACGTGCCAGAGGCCGTGCGCGAGCTGCCACGCCTCCGGCTTATCCTCATCTTTCATATTTTGCGCGTAGACGAAGAGCCCCGCGGGGACCAGGCCCAGCGCGAACAGCTCTGGCGCCTGCTGGCCCAGCAGGAACGCCAAGCGTAGGAAGTTGACCGACGCGAGGACGCGGTCGACGCCGTGCGCGGGCGACGGGCCGCCGATGTACACGTAGTCCGCGAGCACCGAGACGGACGCTTGGACGATCCAGAGCGCCTGCTCTTCCGGGTACGGCGTGCACAAGGCCGGGAGGGCGAACAGCGCGCCCGACAGGCCCGAGATGGGCGCTTGCATCTCTGCGAGCGTCCAGGTCGGCGGCATGTTGTTATTTTGGAGATCCGTCGTCAGCGCGCGTATTTGACGCTTGCTCGCATCGCGCAGCGATGTTGCAAAGACATTGTCAGGTGCTTTTGTTGCTTTGAGGGCTGTGGTTTGGTGTGTGAGGAGTAGCAGCAGGGTTACATGTCGTGAGATGGTCAGCATTGCCACAAGCGCTGCTCAGCGGTTTACAGAGACACAGATGTGCTTCAGAGCGGAGTCCAGCCTTGATTTGCCCTAGCAGGCCCGCTCGAGCGCCTCCGATCGGCCGAGGTCTGTGAAACCCGTTTTGTGGCATTAAATTTTGCCAATATTTTAGCCAAACAAAGGCTTGTGAGGCAATCCTGTGCGCCATTGCTGGTACTTCCTGTGCTAAAATGCAATCGGAAGGCAGCTTGAAGCGCTGCGCCAGCGTGGTAGCGCTCGCACTGCTGGTACGGAACGCTATCACCATATTTTACCACAATGCCTTTGCAGTGGTTTTTCAGGCACCCCGCAGAAACGCCGCAGCGATCATTTACCCGTTTCCGACAGCAGACCACAACGATGCCTATGCGTTGAGTGACCACGCCCTGAAACGCGCGCGAGAGCTCGACGCGACGGTAGTACGCGTCGGCCGCGTCAGCACAGCTGCACGCTGGCTGGCGCACACCGCACCGGCATCACTGCGGCACGTCTCTTTGGGCGGACACGGCAACGGGACTCGTGTGATGTGGGGCGATGGCGTGTGCCACGCGACCGACCGCGAGTGCGGGCTCTGGCCCAGCAACGCAGCTTTCCTGGCGTTGCTCAGATCACGCCTCACAGATCGTGCGGTCGTGGTGCTCGAAAGCTGCTATGCCTTGTCAATGGCACCTGCCATCGCGGCCGCTTTACGACAAGGCGCTCGGGTCTTTGCGACCGACGCTTGTTATACCCCTGACATGCTCCGATACGTCGTCGACGCGAGTGGTGACCTCGTTCCGATGATTTTGGACCCCTGGCACGCATCCACTACTATGAACGTGTTTGTTGCACCCGACTGTGTCGATTTGCCATGGGTCACGCCGGATTGGCTCCGGACGCTCGGTGTCACCGGTTGTGAAGACGTCACAATGGACGTGTGTTTGAGCGACGACGCCGGGGGAGAAGTCCTCGAGTACAAGGGCCAGGGTCCGGCGAGTTCGTGCTGTCGGTGCGGCGCGGGGAAACTGCTTAGTACTGTGATGTTGTCGCGTGCTTACGCCGCCGCCGCGGATCGAAACTAAATTTTGTGTGCTAGTTATTTTAAAAAAACTGGCGATTAACGATTCACAGGGCCACCGCGTCGAGGAGTCGCTGCTTCAGCGCGACCTTCAGGCCCGAAGTTTCGAGGCCGCGCTGGGTCAACGCAACTTTCAATTTTTGCACGGTCATTTTGTTGATCTCCGACACCGTGAGTGCCGGAGCAGCAAGCGTCGCCGGTGGCGCGGCCGGCGGCGCGGTTGGTATCGCGGGAGCGGGCTGTGCCGCGGTTGGTACCGCGGGAGCGGGCGCCGCTGGAGCCGCGGCCGCGGCCGCGGCCGCCGACGTATTCACAGGAGGCGGCAGCACAAGCTCCGAGCGTTTCGGCGGCGACGGCGGCGGCGGCGTCGACACGCCGGAGGACTCCGTGGGCGGCGGCAGGACGAGCTCCGCGCGCGGCGGCGGCGGCGGCGAGGACGGCGATGCGATGGGTTTGACGGCCGCAAAAGCGGCCGCGTGCGCCGATGTCGACGCGAGCGGCTTACAGGGCGGACACGGCCTCATCTGGGCCGTCACGGGCACGGTGACGACGTGCTTCAGCCCGAGCATCTTGAGCAGGGCGTCCGTTTGGGGGTTTGCCTCCTTTAAGGGGTTGTACCGGTCGCGGCATGGATGCCACGGCGGGCCCGTTAGGGGTGGCACGCGCAGCGGCGCGTTCTCTGGAGCGCCAGTGCTTCGACAGTACGCCTCGGCCTTGGTCCGCGCGCTCGCAATGTCCGACGACGAGGGCCGCGAGAAGGTCTCGGGGATCGGGGGCGCCCGTTGCGGCGGCGGCTCGAAGCCTAGTAACGCGTGCGTCTTGACCAATATAGCGAGCCACTCGGCGTCGTACTCTAGCTCGACCTTGCCTGCTTTTGGCCGCTCCACCGTTATTAATTGAAGAAAATCCCGCCGCGGCAGGCACTTGTCCAGCGCCAGGAAGCGCGTCGGCGCCTTCCCGTCCTTGAAGTCGACGAGCGCCGCGAACTTGCAGTGGAGGTGCGCGGAGAACCAGTGGGCCGGCTTCAGGGCATTTAACAGGATTTCGTTGGCTGGCGAACCCAGATCGTTCGCGGCGATCTCATCTCTAAAATGCGGCTTTTTTCTAGCTAATCCAATGGCGTCACCGAACTGCTCCACGCCGCGCGGCCAGTCGTGGCTCACGACCGCATCGACAGTCCTTTCCCCGAGCAACGCCAAGCGAAACACGTCCACCTCCCGGACATGGTACGCGGACCGCACCGAGTCCCGCACGTCGACTCTATCTGCTCTTAATTCATAATGGTTCAGCTGGTAATGCCTCTTGTGCCAGATCCCGGAAGCGCCCGCCAGGCGCCAACCGCCCACGTTCACGCACCCCGCGGCTCCTAGGTAATAGATGTTCGGGGCGACCCAGCCCCCGTAGAACAGGGAGCCCAAGAAATTCGAGGCCTCGTGGTTGCCGCCCACAAAAATCGTGAGCACCGGGGCCACCTTCTCGCCGCTCCAGTACTTGCGGAAGTCCTTGAGCTCCCGGTACTTCGGCGGGACGGCTAACGCTTCGTAGTCCTGCTCCGCTCTGAGTGATTGGAAGTCGCCGCAGCACAGCACGAGGTCGACCTTGACGCCTCTTCTGCGTTCGACCTCCGCTACCGACGCGTAGATGTTGTCCAGTTCCCCGTGGCAGCAGCCCTCGACGATGACGTTGAGGTGGGCGCTCATGCTGCGCTGGACGCGTGCGCTGTCCTGTGCTGTCGTTCGCAGTATTGGCGTGCGCAGCGTGCAGGTTGCATAGGGTTACACTAGATTAAGCGCAGCTTGAAACCCGAATTACGCAGCGCGGAAACCCGCACGCATGAGGTTGCGCGCGCGCGCGCGCATGTTTGCTAGCTTTCGGGTTGAATGAGCGGCTAGGTAGCAGCTCTGCGTGGTGCTGTCTTCGCGCTGCATCAAGTTTCTTCGCGGCGAAGCATGCCGCGCCTATATTTCAGTCTTGCATGCTCTCTGAGCAGTCTCAGCAATGCGCTATCGATCACATCCGTGCTAAGACGCAGCAAGAACCTCGCGCGCGGTCGCCGCGTGCTCGATGACCACTCCACGCCGTGGCAGCTGGACCTCCGGAAAGGCACAACCGGTGTGCTTTATGCGGAGCAGAGCGGCGCGCAGAAGCCGGTCAACTGGGCGTTCCTCAGTTGTGGAAGAGTAGCCCACGACTACGCGAACGCGCTGCGGTGTGTTGATGGTGCCAAGCCGTACTGCGTCGCGACACGGTCAGCGGAGGACTTGCCGCGCGCTGAAGCGTTCCGGGATCGGCACGGCTTCGAGAAGGCGGTCGGGACGTACGCCGAGGCACTCCTGGACCCGGCCGTGGACGTGGTGTATCTCTCCTCGTTGCATTCAGCAAGAGTCGAACACGTGACGGCGGTCCTCGAGTGCGGCAAGCACTGCGTCGTCGAGAAGCCATTGGCGTGCAGCGGCGCGGAGGCGACGGCGCTCGTGGCGCTTGCGCGGTCCAAGAACCTGTTCATGATGGAGGGCATGTGGACGCGGTGTTTTCCGGCCGTGGAGCACGCACGGCGGTTGATTAACGACGGGACGATCGGCGCGGTGCCTGCCGTACTCTCGGACTTTGGGTTCGACGCCGCAGACTCGGGCAGGTACCCTACAGATACTAATGATACGTCCAGTGGCGACCCCATCTACTTCGAGAAGCTTTGGGGGAGCGCTCTATTGTGGGCGGGCCCCTACCCATCGCCGCGGGTCTGCTTCCGTTTGGCGCGACCGCGCCGCAGAGAGTCGCGGTGGCGGGCGTCGTCGACCCGGACACGGGCGTCGACCTGTCCTGCGGACTCACTCTGTCCTACGCGTCCCCCGGCGGCGTCACCAGGCCACAAAAGGCGGGCACTTGCCCGCCGCGCGGCGCGACCGTGTCTCTCTACGCGTCAATTGATGCCGAGACGAGCGAGACGACTTCTATCGTCGGACAAAAGGGGCGCATCACGGTCTTGCCCCCCGCGCACTGCCCCACGAAGCTCCGCGTCGAGCTCAAGGGGAAGGGTCGGGGCAACGCGGAAGTGACGGATTTCGAGTTTCCCTTCCCAAAGCCCAAGCGGCCCTTCGCGCCCGTCCCGGGCGGTGCCGAGGACGAGTTCTTCCATTACCCGAACTCGCACGGTTTTGCATACGAGGCGGCCGCGGTCACGCGGTGCCTCAACGCCGGGCTCACGGAGTGCCCCCAATACACTCTAGACGAGACGCTCCGGGCGCTCTCGCTCGTCGACGTGGCGCGGGAGGCTATGTTATCATAATACAAGTGTTAAACATGACTACGCCGCCACAGCAACTTCATCTCCGACGTTCGCGTCGAAGTGGTACTCGGGCCGCGACGCCGGCAGCGCCTCGACGCCGCGGATCATATCTGCAGCCTTCCGCGCGATCATCTGGACGGGTGCGTTGAGGTTGCCGCTCACGATCGACGGCAGGACGGAGGCATCTACCACCCTTAGTCCGTTGACGCCGTGGACGCGGAGCTCAGCGTCCACAACGGCGTCACTCCCGGAGCCCATTCGTGCAGTCCCGCACGGGTGATAATCAGTTCCGCACGTCTGGCGCACGAAGGTCTCGAGCTCGGCATCCGAGGCGTTGCGTTTGTCCGGAAGGCGCAGGTCCGCCCGGAACGGGTCAAACGCCGGCGCGTGAATAACATCTAGAGCTCGGCGCACGCCTTCCACGAGTTCTTGGACATCTTGCGGGTCCTGCAGGTAGTTGAAACGGACGGAAGGGTCTGACGCGGGATTTTTGTCCTTGATCGCGACGCGGCCCCGGCTGAACGGCCGAAGTTGATCTATCTGGATCTGAAACCCGGGCCGCAGTGTCAAACCGCCGCCCGCCCGATAGTCCGCATGGCATGGCGCCATGTGGTACTGCAAGTTCGGGTAGGCGTGCGCGTCCGACCCAAAGACCAAGCCGCCCGCTTCCCACACGTTACTGGACGCCCACCCTTTACCGTCGCAGAGCCACCGTGCCCCCACGGCGGCCTTCTGGAGCGGCCGCGCCAGGCCGTCGATGGCGTCCGATGTCTTGCAGCCGGCGGCGACGTTGACGCAGGCGTGGTCCATCAAGTTCGCCCCGACGCCTTTTAGGTCTGCGACGACGTCGACGCCGATGGCATCGAGCTGCCCTTTGTCGCCGACGCCGGAGTGCATGAGGAGTTGCGGGGTCTTGATCGCGCCGGCGCAGAGTATCACTTCCCGTTTCGCAGTTACGAGCTCGCCGCCATTGAGTCTCACACCTGTGGCCCTTCGGTTTGCAATCTCAACCCTATCGACGGCCGCGTTCCGTAATAGCTGCAGGTTGTCCCGCGAGAGCGCGGGCTCGAGATGCGCCGACGCCGCCGACGCCCGCCGACCGTTGCGCGACACGGTGCGGTCCAGGCGCGCAACACCTTCCGGCTTGAACCCGTTCAGGTCCTCCGAGGAGCCCTGGCCTGCCTCGGCGCCCGCTGCTAGAAAGGCGTCGTACAGCGCGTTCGGCGTGGCGCCGCGCGTGACCTCTAGGCGGCCGGCATTGCCGCGGTACGCCGACGCGCCGCGGTCGCTGCTCTCGCAGGCCTTGAAATACGGCAGCACCTTCTCGAAGCGCCACGGCGCCAGCGATGCGTCGGCGTCGGCCCAGCCGTTATAATCTAACGGGTGGCCGCGCATGTAGACCATCGCGTTGATCGATGAGGACCCACCGACCACTTTACCACGCGGCAGCTCGATTCTGCGCCCGCCGCAGCCCGCCTCGGGCTCGGACTCCCAGTTCCAGTTCACGGACGGGTCCTTGAACACGCTGTAGACGCCGGCGGGGATGTGGATCAAGGGGTTCGCGTCCCAGCCGCCGGCTTCGATCAGCAGCACCGATGCACTCTCGTCCTTGCTGAGCTCGTTGGCGAGCATGCAACCGGCCGAGCCGGCGCCCACAATGACGTAGTCGTACGCGCTCGCGAGCGGCCGCGTCGGCGGCGGGACGAGGCGCCTCAGGAGCTTGAGGCCGGCTGGCAGCATTCTGAGGGCAAGAAATCGCTCTGAAAGTTTGTAGACGACAGCTCCAAGGTGTCAGGCGTCTAAGACACGACGCAGTGCGCTTGAAGGTGCGTAATGCCGGCACTGCGGGCGTTTTTGTGCGTGCTATGCGGTGCAAACAAAACCCGTACTTAACAAAAACCCGGGCGCAGGTTCCATTTTTTTTTGGTCACTCAGCGGCGCGCACACCACCGCTGCGCGTAGGAAGCGTTTGTGCAGTGCTAGCGCCAGTTGGCTTGCGATAGAAGCGCAAACGGTGCGCCGGTGGCCCCAGGTGTCGTGCCACACCGTTAAAGCGCTGTGCTGCAAACTCGACGCTGCGCCGCAATTCGCGTGCCGTCGGGCGGTAGCTGCGTTGGAAGAAGTGCGCGTGTAGCGGCAAGCGCTTAATAGCGCTCTAGCGCTCCATAACAATGACGCGACCAAAGGCCGCCGCAGTGCGCACAAGACGAAGGCAGCCGGCCCCGGCAGAAGAGGCACCAGCGCCCGCTCCGGCCCCCGCGCGCGAAACGGCCGCGCCGCCGGCCGCGCCCGCCCCGGCACCGGGCACGGGACGCGCGAGTCCGCCGCGATTGGGCGGCACATCAATAGCCGGCGCCGGCGCGGGCCGCGCAAGCCCGCGCCTCGGCGGCACATCAATAGCCGGCGCAGGCCGCGCGAGCCCGCGCCTGGGCGGCACGGCGATCGCCGGCGCGATACGACGGCCGAGCAGCGCGCTGGGCACGCAGGTCGTGCGGCCCACCAGCAAGCGCGCGCGGCCGCCCGGCGCCGACTCGCTGGCGCTGGTCCTCACCCAACAGCCCGCGAACGACGACGGCCAGCGCCTGAGCGAGTTCTGCACGACTTATAAGAAGAAGAAGGGCGCCAAAGGGATGACCAAGAAGCCGAAGCAGGAGAAGCCCCCGCGCCCGCCGCTCATCCAGCCGCCGCCCAAGAAGCAGGCGCCACCCGCGGCGCAGCGCGCCCAGGTGCGGATTGTTGATGGACAATTAGTTGTAGCAGAACCGGCGGCGCCCGAGACGGCGCCGCCTGAGGTCGAGGAGGAAGGGTTGATCGAGGTGCGCGGGGACGACGCGCCGGGCGCGACGTCCGCTTCCTACTCGAATCGCGTCCCGTCGGAGCGATGGGGTTTGGAGGAGACGCGGCGCTTCTACGATGCTTTACGTCGTTTTGGGACGGACTTCACGATGATGCTGACGGTCTTCCCGGGGCGGACGCAGCGCCAACTCAAGAACAAGTTCAAGCGGGAGAACCGGACGCAGATGTCGCTGGTGTCGCTGGCGCTGGACGCGTCCATCGCGTCGGACCTGACCGCGCCGCTCATCATCGAGGCTGTGATTGCGGAGAAGCCGGACGGGCTGCCCGCGGCCTTCGGCCCGACGGACGCCGAGCGCGCCGCCCTCGTCGCCATCTTCGACCCGGCGAAGGACGACGAGGACGAACTCGAAGCAGTGTAAAAAACAAGTAAACTTGAAGACTAGAGAGGAAAGGTTTATGGACATGGCCAGATGGGCCAGCTGCCACGGAAAGTAACTGTGCAGCGGCGTTTTTCGCCGGGCGTCGCTAGGCGAAGGCGAGCTTGCCGAGGGCGAGCATCTCGAGGCCGAAGAAGAGGGCGAAGGGCTTGAACTCGGGGATCCAGCCCTTGGCCATCATGGCACAGGTGACGACGTCGTGGGCGAAGCCGACCTTCATGAACTCGATATTTCCCGACGACACCGCGAGGAGCTTCACGACCGAGAGCGTGATCCAGTTCACGCCCCACTGGTTCCACATGAAAGTGTACCCGTCCTTGCTTTTATCAGAAAACATCTTCGCGAGCATCTTGTCGTCGTCCGGCATGATCTCCGCGCCTGCGCGCGTTGGACCGTCGACTGTGCCGCCACCTCGACGCCATCGACGCGATTCGTTGCGAAGCTTTTCG
>Ga0114994_10001632_pt1 | contig 16251 bp, 17 predicted proteins | sample ArcticOcean_MG_C_9_FD_87043 | JGI IMG/M metagenome (GOLD analysis project Ga0114994, IMG submission 87043) | Marine microbial communities from western Arctic Ocean - ArcticOcean_MG_CB2_152 | ecosystem: Environmental > Aquatic > Marine > Oceanic | place: Arctic Ocean: Canada Basin | collected...
ATATTGAAACCGAAAGTACTGCTACTGGATGAACCTGTTTCCAACATGGACCAGGAGTCAAGGGAGAAAGCGTGTCTTTTAATTCAGCGGATGAAGTCAGCAGGCATGTCAATTGTGATTACCAGCCATGTACCGCAATATTTTGAAGGTCTAGCTGATGTACAATTTGATCTCGTGAATGGACAACTGCTACAATGAGTATTTTCGAGAGACCGTCAGTTTAACAAAAGTTTTGTAGCTGAAACATTAAGTTGAATCAAGACTAATTATTTTATGATAACAGCAACTCCTCCATTACTTGGATTTTGTGCTTATAGTGGAACCGGAAAAACAACCTTGCTGACTCTGTTGATACCCGTTTTAAGGAGTAATGGCTTAAAAATAGGACTGGTAAAACATGCTCATCACTTGTTTGATATTGACCAGCCGGGCAAAGACAGCTATGAGTTACGAAAAGCCGGAGCTTGTGAAATAATGGTTGCATCAGCCAAACGCTGGGCACTCGTACATGAATCTCCTGAAAGAGAAAGGGATCCCTCACTCAAAGAACTGCTGCCACATTTGTCACTAAGTGAATTGGATTTAGTTTTGGTAGAAGGGTTCAAGCATGAACCTTTGGCAAAGATTGAACTGCATCGGCCAAGTCTGGGGAAACCGTTGTTATACCCAAATGACACGGGCATAATTGCCTTTGCGACAGATGTGCCTCCAAGCGAAGAAATCCAGTTGCCAGTTTTGGATCTAAATAATATTGATGAAATTGCTGATTTCATCAAAGATCGCTTTTTAAAGTAATAATTAAAAACCAGAAATTTCACCTGATTTTTGTTTTTAGAATGTAATCAAGTCTGAATAATATGAACAGTCCCATCAACACATCTGCCGCAACCAAAAAGAATTTACCGGAAAAATCAGTAAACATTGATTCACCCAGGGAAATGCATAAGCAGGTTTTTTCTGTCTTGGTTATAGATTTTGAATGTGAGAAGCGAGAGCTCCTTAAAAAGGGGTTGACTCCTCTCTGCACTATGCTGAAGCTGGTTTCGAATGTTGAGGAGGCAGAAGAGTTATTGAAACACTATCATTTTGATTTACTGATTGTGGAAATCAGCGGTCAGGGTCCGCAATGTTTGGAACTGCTGAATTCGTTACTGAAGAACACAAAGTCAAAAGTTATTTTTACTTCCGTTGAGATAGATGTAGAAACAGTATTGGCTGCTTTGCGAATGGGTGCAGTCGAGTTTTTGCAAAAGCCTTTTCGGATGGAACAAATGCTGGAAAGTGTTCAACAGGTGACTCAGCGGATGAGCCAAAAAAAGGAAGATGAGTCATCTTTTCCTAATAATACCGAGACGCTGGGCCACAAACAGGGCGGTATGATCGGCAGCTGTGAAATCATGAAAGATATGTGGGAAGTCATTTCCAAGATTGCCCCAACGCCTTCTACAGTACTTTTGGAAGGCGAATCCGAAACAGGCAAGGAAATGGTAGCAAACACAATTCATCTTATGAGCGGACGTTCCGGACTTTTCGTTCCTGTTCATTGTGCCTCTATTTCTCCACAACTCTTGGAAAGTGAATTGTTCGGACACGCGAAAGGCGCTTTTACAGGATCAACGTTCTCTTGATTCATTTACCACCTTTACGCGAGCGTTCAGAGGACATTCCATTGCTTGCACAACGCTTTTCAGAAGAACTGGCACCTAAACTAAAACGCACTCCGCATGAATTCAATAAAGAAGATTTGTCATTTTTTAATAATTACAATTGGCCTGGTAATGTGTGGGAATTGAAAAATGTGGTAGAACGCTCCATGCTGCTTAATCGTTCACTTGAAGAATGCTATCAAACTGGAAGTACTATTGATTGCCTCGTACCTCCTGTCTTAAATGGCCATACAGCAGAACTTGAACTTTGCGAAGTTGAAAAGAATCATATTTTGAAGGTTCTTAATTGTGCTGACGGTAACAAATCAGCGGCATCCAGACTATTAGGAATTGCCAGGAAAACTCTGGAACGCAAACTCAAGGCCTGGAACACCGAAATTTAAGATAAGAGTGGTTTGCAAAAATTGATGCCTGGATTCTTAAAAACATCAAAACAAAGAAGACGGTTTTATCAGGACTGTATTTGCTCTGTTTTTCAGCTAATCTGACTGCTGTTTTACCCACCAAGATCTTCTTGTAAAGAAATAATATAAGAAAGTAATTTTTCGAAATCAGCTAAATTGTCATCTGTTTGCAGTTCCTGATACTCCACGCAATTGCTTTTTACAGCAAGCCATTCATCTGCATAATAAGTTGCCAGTAACAGTGTTTGAGTCAGGAGAGCATATTTTCTTTGTCCTTGTGTATCATGGTTCTCAAGACAAGATTTTTCCTCTTCTCTGAGCTCACGGAAAACCTGCGAGATACGATCCAGATTGAGTTGTGCTTCAGACCTGTGAGAATCACCTACCTTTAAATCCACTCTTTCTCTGAGATTATCCCAGAATTGATCTGCAATTCTTTTATTGAGTTTTTCAAATATCAACAGTTCAAGTATGTGCCATTTCTGAAAACTGGACATTGAAACATCTAGGAAACAACGTTCCAAAGGTGAAAGCAGGTTGTGTTTAGCAACCTTCATCTTTCCATTACCGCTCAAGAGCCATTCTGCACGGTAGCCGTGTTTCAGCTCAATTGAGTTTGCGAGCGGAATTGTCAAACCTGCCGGACCAGTCAAAACTTTATGGAAAGAAGTCGGTTTCAAACCTATGCTTTCCGAAAAAGCGCGGCTTGATTTTCCAGATGCCTTAAAAACCTTGTTAAGACGCTCACGCACCTCTTGTTTGTGTTGCTCTAATTCAGTCATACTAGATCTGCAGTGTCGTGAATGTTTTTTTACGCATTTCAGAAAAGGAAATTTTAACTTATAAAAAAGTAAGCTGATTTATTAATACTCACCGCCCCAAATCAACTTTCCGCTTTCGCTAAAGTAGTCTCCGCCTAAGAGTCTTGCTTGTTTCAAAATTACCAGAGAGCGTAAGGGTTCCAGAAATGTTTGAAATATTTTACGAAAATAAACATCACGACGAACTGCAAAATCTAAAGCTTCCCAGCCAAGTTCAACGAATGCCAATCCAAATTCCGTAGCCACACTGCGTGTTCCGATAGCCGCATCTGCCTATCCGGAAACTATGAGTGCTGCAGTTTCACGATTAGAAAATACCTTTACTGTAGAAGACAAATTCTTGATTTTCATCTTGTGCTGAGCCAACAACTCATTAAGGAAATGCACTGTTCCGGAACCATCCTGACGGATACCCCATTTCAGCTCAGAACTCAACAGAGACTCGGAAGAGCAATCTTCCGGTTTGCGCTCAGGATGAATCATAAATCCTCTCTCCCTTTTAAACGCGCTTACAAGTACCCACTGCTGATGCTGTTTATAATTCTGAAGTAAAGCAGGATGACGCTGCGGGCTTTCCTCGACCTCTCCCCAATTCAAACAGCTGGCGTTGACTTTCTGAGAAGAGAGCAATTCTAATCCAAGCCTGGTTCCGGTTCCGGTGTAACTCACTAGAGCGTGTGACTTCATGTCGTTTGAAAGCCGGAGCAGCGTCCGGTAAAGCAGTGGATCCTCACTTCCTGCAATCACCAGCCTGTCAGTATAGACTCCTCCATGCGCGGATTCGAGCATCCAGCGATCAACGAGTTCACGCGGGAACATCCATTTCCCTGTTACTTTTGTCGCGGGGATTTTTTCTTCAGTTGCAAGTGCATATTTTTTTTTCTCGTTAAGCTGCAGATATTCCGCGACTTGTCTCACGGTCATAAAACGGTTGCTCAAATTGTTATCGCTCATACTTCTAATTCAGCTTTCCGGCGGCGTTCACGACGGGTGCTGTCTTCGCTGTTATTTGCGGAATCATCAAATCTGGAAGCGGATTTCTCATGTGGTTTTGCGTCAAAAATCAATGTGTCCGCACCGTTGTACACTAGAAAGTGTTTTCCGCCCGCACGGGCAATTGTTGTTACGCCCAGTGTTTTAGAGAGTTCCATACCCATTTGTGTGATTCCGGCACGTGAAAACAAAATCGGAATTCCCATTTGGGCGACTTTGATTACCATTTCTGAAGTCAGGCGTCCAGTAGTATAAAACAATTTATCTGCGCCGTCTATACCTTCCAAAAGCATGTGTCCTGCAATTGCGTCTGTCGCGTTGTGTCGACCGACATCTTCAATAAAGATTTCAATCTTTTCACCTTTGCACAAAGCGCAGCCGTGAACTGCACCGGACTTTTTGTAAACATCGTTGTATTCACGTATATTATGCAAAAGACGGTAAAACGAAGATTGAGCTAAAGATGGTTTTGCTAAGTTAATATCTGCTAAATTCTCCATAATATCACCAAACATGGTGCCTTGACCGCAACCGGAAGTCACGGTGCGCTTTTTTAGTTTTTCCTCCCAACCATCGCTGCCGTTCCGAGTGACAACCACTGCCGAGTCAATGTCCCAATCAACTTGTACAGCTTTTATTTCTGCTGACGTTTTAATAAAACCCTGATTGTGCAGATAACCGATTACCAACAATTCCGGATATTTGCCTAAAGTCATCAGGGTGACAATTTCCTGCTTGTCAACATAGATTGTCAAGGGACGTTCTCCGGTGATGTGAGTTTCACGGGTGTTTCCAAATTCATCGGTTACTTTTACCGGATATGAAGCTGCGATTCCGGCATTTGTCATCTCTGGTCTCTTATGCATATTTTGTTTATTCATAAAGCCTCCGCCTTTTTTCTGTTTCTTATCTGCTTCTGTACTTAATATTTTTTTGTTGCATCAATTCTATCATGGACTTATTTGCCAATTCACCATTAGCAATATCGGTAAATTGTAAAATTACTTCCAACCCATCTTTTTCTTCTTCAATAACTTAGTAGCTAAAATTTCTTGACCTCTATCGCATGACGTGAAGGTGCAAAAAGTCATTTGTAATAAAGGGATTTCTTGTCCTCAATACCAATATATTCATTCTCCATCAGTATGCTCACCCTTCTGGTCAAGTCACCGATGCTCATTGTTTTATTTATAACATAGCATATCTGTATATATTTATTGAATCGACATTGATATCTATCTTGAACGACATGTTTTAATTAGTAAACCCAAATACATTTTCAACTACCCCACAATAGTATAAAAGGGTAGCGTCCCCCTTTATACTTGCTTCTGGCAACGCTGAACTTGAAATCTGAATTTGACCTCTCTCACGAATCCGGAACTCAGAATTTTAAAATTGTGGAACTGGTTGAAAGTGTTGGTAAAGATCTAGTGATTATGGCTGCCCACTCACACACTATGCTAGGTCGGCTTTTTATGGGAAGCAATACAGATTATGTCGTGCATCATGTTCATTTTCCAATCTATTTACACAGGCAAACTAAGTCAGACCTTGTTAAAATAGTTTTGGTACCTCTCGACTTCAGTGAGGCAAATCGAATGGTTGTGGAAAAAGCCGTAGCCTGGGCGGAACGTACTGAGTCGGAAGTACACTTTGTACATGTAATGACGCCGCTCGATTATTCTTATTTTTGAGCAGAAGCAACTTGGTGAATGGATAAGGCTGAACTTGAGGTGACTGAAGATCAGGGCTTGGCAGCCATGGAAAAATTTTTGTCACCAATGCAGATAACAATTCTGGAAAAACGTGTTGTCCTTTTATTAACGCCCTTTCCACACAGCCTGACGTTTGTTGATAAAAGCGTCCACGCCTTCCGACACATCTTCCGCCATCATGTTGCAGGCCATTACTTCTCCAGCATAAGCATATGCATCTTCCATCTTATGTTCGAGTTGTTTGTAGAACATTTTTTTTCCGGTAAAAACTGCCACCGACGATTTTGACAGAATTGCGTTCGCCAGCTTTTGAGTTTCTTCATCCAGTTTTTCCAAGGGAGCCACACGGTTGAGCAAGCCCCAGTTGAGTGCTGTGTCTGCATCAATAAATTCACCTGTCAGCAATAATTCCATCGCCCGTTTTCGTGAGATATTTCGACTCACCGGAACAGCCGGTGTTGAGCAAAACAAGCCTACATTGATGCCGGACGTCGCAAATCGTGTACCCTCCGCAGCCACCGCCAAATCACAGGCTGCTACCAGTTGACAACCTGCCGCAGTCGCGATTCCATGAACTTTTGCAATGATTGGTTGAGGCATTTGATTGAGTGTCATCATCATCTTGCTGCACTGCAGAAATAGAGTTTGATAGTACTCCTCTTTCCGCGTTGAAATCATTTCTTTTAAATCATGTCCGGCACAGAAAACCTTTCCTGCACCTTGCAAGATTACTAGACGCAGTGCTTTATCAGTTGCGATGGAATCCAGTTCCTGCTGTAATTTTGCCAACATTGCTTCGGACAATGCGTTAAACTGCTTAGGACGATTGAGTGTTAAAGTAACAACTCCGTTTTCTGCCTGACGAAGAACCAGATCATCGTTCATTGAAGGACTTTCCGGAATTTTCTTTTCTGCAGGTTTCATTATTCTCCTAAATTGTAAAGGTGATTTCGGTGAAGCATAATCATATATCTCTCTATTGTTGGTACTATACACTGTGCCGTTAAAGTGGGGAAAATGTCAAACGCATGTTCAACCAGAGGTAAACCCAAATAAGCTGAATCAGCAACTTTGTGAGCTTGTAGAGACTGCCAAAATACCTGCGTATCTGTTGCTGAAATCAGTGCGTCGGTTTCTCCCTGAATCAATAAAAAGGGCGGTGTCTCGCCAGAAATCCAGTTTGCTGGAGTAATTTGCTGATAACGATCAGGCTGTGTTTCCGGAGTTCCTCCGCAAAGCATTTCCAAGACTCCTGCTTTTGCCGGAAAGGGAGTCTGTTCATCAAAAGGAGCAGTGAAATTGAAAACACCATAAATAGGCACACAGCCTTGAATACCGGTATCTGTCCTCTCAAAGCCCGGTTGAAACTCTGCTCGGTTTTGTGTGAGAGCCATCATCGCTGCTAAATGTCCTCCTGAGGAACCTCCTGTCGCAATAATGAAATCCGGATCCAATCCGTGTTTTTTCGCATTATTTCTAATCCAGCGCAAAGCGCGTTTGATATCAATTAAGTGTTCCGGAAAAACAATGTCCGGGCTGAAGCGGTAGCTGACTGAAAAACACACCCAGCCCCGTGCTGCCATGCGTGCCATCAAAAAAGAAGCCTGCCTTTTGCTGCCTGTAATCCAGCCTCCGCCGTGAATTTGCAATAACCCAGGATGTTTCTTTTTGGTGTTACACGGACGGTAAATATCTAGTTTAAGCTGATAACCTGTTTCCTGATAAAAAACCTGATCATATATTATTTCTATGCGCGGATCATCGACAACCTTATTCGGATTAAACCAACTCTGCCAGTCAACCTCGAAAATATTACGGGGAGCAACTGGCTGCGGATAAATCTTTTGCCACGGAATACCCAACTGTTCTTCCATCTTCTGCTCAAGCCGCGCCGGTAGATTGAGTATAATCCAGAGACGCAGCACCAAAATGATCCAGCCGCTGAAATGAACTAGAAGTCCGCCCCATCCCAGAGGCTGATTGAAAATATCCGAAAATGAAAAAAGAAGGAGGATTCCTGCATTGAGCAAAATCCAGTTTGGCAGCAGATCACCGACCAGCCAACTCAGTACAAAAGAAGCAAGTATTGCGCGGAAAGACGAGTTTGAACGTTTAGCGAGAGGCAGGAAAACATTGAGGGTAAGAAAGAAAGAACCCAATGTCCAAAATATGAAGAAAAATGTGACCATGCGGCTTGAAAAAGCGATGCAGAGTCCTCTTTTTAACTGCCGATTTTAAAATGCTTAAAAGAAAAATCTCTTGGATTTTAGTAAAAATCAGCAGTTAAATAAAGATAAGAAATCAGCGTTTTGAAAATTGATATTTTTTGCGGGCACCGGGTTGTCCGTATTTTTTACGTTCAACTTTTCGCGAGTCACGGGTCAGCATTCCAGCTTTTTTTAGAACATCACGTGAATCTTCAATCGCGAGCAGTAAAGCACGTGAAATTCCGTGTCGAATAGCTCCTGCTTGACCTGACAATCCGCCACCGTGTACATTGATAAAAATATCAAATTTATCGATAGATTCTGTCAGTTCCAAAGGTTGACGCAAGACCATTTTAAGTGTCTCTCTACAGAAATAATCTTCAACTGGTCGTTTGTTAACAACTATTTCTCCTTTTCCGGGACGGAGGTAAACACGTGCTACGGATTCTTTTCGACGACCGGTACCGTAGTACTGGACAGTAGTTTCTTTTGCCATAGATCAAATATTAAGGGGCTGAGGTTGCTGAGATTCGTGAGGGTGCTCCGAACCTATGTAAACTTTTAAACGTAGCAGGGAACGTCTATTGAGAGCGTTTTTAGGCATCATACCTTTAACAGCACCTTCTACAATGCGTTCAGGATGCTTTTCCTGTAATTCATAGTATTTAGCACTTTTGATTCCACCTGGATAACCTGTATGGTGGTAATACATTTTGTCCTCTTCCTTCTTTCCACTGACAAGTACTTTTTCTGCGTTAACAACAATTACAAAGTCTCCTGTATCAACATGCGGTGAAAAAAGTACTTTATGTTTTCCTCTAAGAACATGCGCAATTTTTGTTGACATCCGGCCTAATGTCTGGCCTTCTGCATCTACTACCCACCAGACTCGTGGATTTGTGCCGTTGTAGAAATCTTCTTTTCTGGCAAATTTAGTATTCATTATTATCTCTATCTCTTTTTTGTATTAAATCTGGCCTACTATTTTTTTGACTGCTTTAAAAATATGCTGTCGCTAAACCCATTAATAATGCTTTTTTTTGAGCTATTTTGCAAGACCTTAATCTATTATTATGAAATTGCTAATAGAGTCATCCACAAAAACTCAAAAAATTAATCCTTGTATGTAATCTACATGAAATCATAAAACCATTATATCAATTGCTTACAAGTATTTCAACTGCCATTATGCAGAAATAGAATATTTATGAATTTGTGAATAAGAACTAATAATCACATTAAAGTTGCTTTCTGTCTGGCGACTGCAGATTAGGATATTCCTGAACTAGGTTATTAAGTTTTTGCAAAAACTTAAAGTGGCTCGGCAGCAAGCACCTTGTTTCTACCTTCGGCTTTACCTTTGTATAAACAGTCGTCAGCCTTTTTCAGTAGAAGTTCCTTTGTGTCCGCATCTTCCGGAAAAGTAGCGACTCCAAAAGTGCAGGTGAGGTTATGCATTGGTTGCTGTTGCTGATACGGAAAATTTTCTGCGGCAACTGCCAGTCGCATTTTATTTGCAATCAGCATAGCATTGTCCTTTTCACAGTTTGGTAAAATAACAACAAATTCTTCACCACCATACCGAGCTACGAGGTCACCTCTGCGGATACTGTTTTTGAAGATGGCGGCAACGGATGCTAGTACAACGTCGCCAAGTTGATGTCCGTGCGCGTCATTATAATGTTTGAAGTGATCCACATCTGCAATTATAAACGAAAACGGTTGTTTCTCTTCCGGAAAAAGACTGAGCATTGCTTCTAGGAATTCATCCATCCTGCGGCGGTTGGCCAGTCCGGTAAGTCTGTCGGTATCTGCCGCGATTTCAACTTGTTCCAGCTCTTGCTGACGGTAATGATCTTTACGGAATTTACTGAGCAGATGTTGCAGGTCAAAAGCTGAAAAAGGTTTTAGCAAAAAATCTGTTACTCCCAGGTCTGCGAGAAATTGCCTGTTCTCTTCTTTTTCACAGTATTGACTGATGACCAGTATCGGCGCCAAATGTGAACTGCAGATTTCAATTAGATTACGAATTTCATCAGTCTGAGAAATGTCTCTCGCAATCATTTCAGGATCAATAATAATAAAATCAAAATTATTTTCAAACGGGTTTTCAAGAAAATCTTGATAAGAATCCAGTTCTATAACTCGGGACTTCTTCCAGACATGTTCCAGCATCGATTTTATTTTTCCGCGGTATTGCCTGACCGGATCAAGGATTCCAATCAGCGGAACTGGATCTTCATGTGAACGGCCATTATTATTCAATAACGAACGTGCGGTAATGTGTCTTAGTTTTTCTGCGAGAATGTGTGAAAAAATATAATATGCAACCGAAACTTTTGTGTCATCTTCCGCAACTTTAAAAAGGTGATTCGGAAAAATCACTACTTGAGAAATTTCTTCCGCAATTACGTCCGCATACGGATTTGGATTAGCTGAAATAACGGACATTTCTCCAACGACATCTCCTGCATGATTCAGACGCATAATGAAATGATCATTCGATGTTACTGCAAGTGAACCTTCCAGCAGAACAATTAATTCCGGTGGCTTAGAATGGTTTTCCCTGATGAGATATTCTTCTGCTTTCAGCGTTACAAATTCACCTTGACGCAGCATTTCCTTGAGAAGAGCCAGACTGATTTTTCGAAAATAACGGCAGGATTTGATGATTTTGGCAAATTTATCCAAATCCGGATTTTCCTTTGGTGAGGAGAGTGATTTTCGTTGCATTGGATTCTTTACTGAATTTATTCTAAGATGTTTTAAGCTCCCTCAAGGCAACATGTTAGAATGAAGAGTGTTTTTATTTAGACTATGCCATGAATCTGAAGCAATCACAATACTTAGGATAATAAAGAATGTTGCCTATTGTCGGAATAGTACTTGTACCTGGAATCCTCTGGGGCTGGGTTTTTTATCATGCTCAGCGTTACAAAAAAGTATACCTGCCTTTACTGCTACTTTTGTTTATCGGCGGTATGGGTGCAGGCCTGTTGGCGCTGGTTTTAAATCATGCGGTTGTTAAATACACTCTTTTTTGGCCAGATGCCATTTTGCTGCAGATTATAGTATTCGGAAAGTCTATACCTTTGTTTAGTTCCGGATTTTGGTTTTTCGTAGGATTTAATGAAGAATTTGCGAAATTACTTGTCCTGCTCGCAGTAGTTTATCCCAGCCGGCATTTAGAAGAAGCTTTTGACGGAATTCTTTATGCGGCGGTGGTTTCAGTGGGATTTGCCACACTGGAAAATTTTTATTATCTGGGTCAGTACGGCGTGGCGGTTGTTACCGCAAGGACTGTAATCACAATTCCTGCCCATGCTTTTATGAGTGTACCAATGGGATATTATGTAGCAAAATCGAGTCTGCTGCTTGAGGCAGGTAATGAAACAAAATCCAGTTTTTATTTGCCGATGATGACGATTATTCAGGGTTGGATTATTTCTGCGTTTCTACATGGTTTGTATGATTTTTTTCTCTCATTGAAGATGGAGAGAACGGCGTATTTACAGATTGTGGTGATGGGTGGAATCAGCTTCTATCTAGGCAGAGTTGCTCTACGTGCAAGCAGGCGGAAGGGGCTGGGCGAATCAGCGGTCTGAGCGGTGTTGCCTGTTTTTTTAGCCGCAAAGTTTGCTGAGAAACACTAAGGTTTTTCTCCAGACTCTTTTTTGACTCTGCTAATAGGAAGGGATTTCACTTACTCAATTGTGTTGAACCCGTGCAAAGTCAAAATGGTACACTTTTATGTCATTCCCGCTTTCGCGGGAATGACAACTATTTACTAATGCATCAAGTGTACGTGCTGCGGAAATTGTCACCTTCGACAGGCTCAAGGAACGGAATGCAAAAATGAGATTGTGATGCGCTCTACATAAGTTCCATTTTAAGAGTGCCGATAATCTGCAGGACATCAGGCCGAATTTCGGTTTGATCATAGAACTGTTCAAAATCTGTCAGCAAGTAATTGAGAGCTTTCTGCTGTACTTCCGGTGCTTTGTTAAGAGCTACTACGCTGCCCAGCAAATTGATCAAATCCCTGGTTTGTTTCCTGGAAGAAGATGCATCAAGTCCTGTCTTAATCAAATCAAGACTGTCTAAAAGCAATTTTGATTCGGCTAATTCATTGGAAATATTGACCAGTTTCTGTATGAGGATGAAACGGTCTTTATCGGTAGACTGCTGGAACTGCTCAAGCAGCAGGTTGTAATTTGCCAGATTAAGGTAACGCTGGGCCTCTGTGTAATCGGGTGAGTGTACATGTACTTTGGACAAATCAATGAGAACAAGCTTATATTTTTTTTGTTCAAAAGCCGCTACACCTTTTTTGAAAGGCACCTTCTGTATCATCACGACTGCCTGTGGATAAAAAGGAGAACTTGGAACAATTTCACGGAAATGCGTTTTTGCTTCTTCATATTTACCTTCACTTAAGGCTTTTTTACCGGACTCATAAGCTTCATTTATTGGTTCAGTGGTTTCTCCAAACCAACTGCAACCTCCTGTTCCGGCAGCAATCAGGATTACTACAAGAAAACTTAGTAATTTGTTGTTTCTTATCATAATTTGCATCCGCTGTAATATTTTCCCTACGCCTCTTTTTCACGCCTCTTTGCCAGCCACAGTACTGTAACACCGATCGCCAGCATCATCCCTGCGAGGATCAGTAAAAAGACACTCCACGAAAAAGCTTCTTTGAACACCACTAGAAACACGATACTCACTAGCAGCAGAGTTGGGATTTCATTAAAAATACGGAACTGTATTCCGCTCCAGCCACATTTTTCTTGCAGCAATTTTTTACGCAAGTGACCGCACCAAAAATGATAAAGCACTAAAAGTACGACCAATCCTATTTTTGTGTGAATCCACGGGGGCAGTCCCCACTCCATCAACATGGCAGTTCCGAAGAAAATTGTGATGCACATGCCGGGCCAAGTAATTCCGTAATAAAGCCGCTTTTCCATCAGTACGAACTGCGCAATCAGAGTCTCGCGTTCTGGTTCCGGACGCTCATCCGCCTCACTGTGATAAACAAATAAACGGCCTAAATAAAACAGTCCTGCAAACCAGACAATAACTCCAATGAGATGAAAGGCCTTGAAATAAAGTAACGACATGATTCAAAAATAATTAGTTTAGTGAACGAAAATGAGACCGAAGGTAATCCTGCAATTTAATTTGAATGTCTTAATTAAAGTCTAAATTCTACAATTTGTTTTCTCGACAGTACGGCGAAATCTTAATACGGTTTGTGAGGTGGTTTATACTAAATGTTTCGGATTGCTATATAATGACACTGTTTCAGGTTTTTTAAAGACTATTGCCATCGCTTTTAGTTGTCATTCCCATTTTGGCATGAATGACAAACAAGTGAGTCATCATAACTTTTAACGAAAACATAATGTTGAGTTTATTATTATCAACTTTTTTTATTAAGAGCATCTACTGTTAAACCAAGTTTATTCAGTTGTAATTGAATGTTTGGTTGCTGCAGCAAGTTTAAAAACTGTCTCACCTCCGTACGTTTCAGGCGCTTTTGCGGAATGATAAAATCATATTCTTCATCCTGCATTGGAAAAAATGCTAGGCCGGAATCTTCGGCAACGGAGTGTATGGCAATCCCCCAATCAGCACGTTTTTGCGCAATTGCCGCCGCTACTGAATTATGTGATTTTGCTTCCTGGAAAAATCCTGAAGGTCGTTGCTCCAATAATAAACGATCGAGCAAAACCCGTGTTCCGCTGCCTAAATTTCTGTTGATCATACGTACGTTTTTATCTTCCATCAATTGCCGAATCGTCTCTTCAAAATTCTGTTTGACTAAAGCAAAACGTGAATCATCTTTACGGAACAACAAACCCTGACTACGTCGGTAGCCTTTTATCAAATCCAGTTCCGGTGTCAGTAAATGGCGGTTATATTGATTTGATGCTTCATCTAGCAAATGCGTTCCCGCTAAATCACACTCTCCACGTTGTGCTGCCAAAACACCACCTAAGCTCCCAACTGCGAGAAATTTACAGGAAACACCTAGTTTCTGCATTTCTCCAATCAAAAAATCAAGTCCCACGCAATGGCTGCCGATGATCATCAAATCCGGAGGACGCGCTGATTCTCCAAGTAAATGGATGGTTGTTTCTTCGCCTGCTTCCAGCATTTCAGTGTTGCGCGGAATTTCCATAAAACCGTCTGCTCGGGCAAAACCTGTGATGGAACCTGAGCCTTTTCCGGTAGAATATGCACTGAATCCATCCTCGTTACGTACCAGATGGACAAGGTTAAATTCGGTACGACCTTTGTCCGAATTTAAACGCAGCGGAACTTTTGCCTTAACCTGAGAGCTACGTTCCGGAGCAAGTCCTGCAAGTTTACGAAGAATCGGAGCAATGAATTTGCTGAAGGTGAATGTGGAAGATGTCGGGAATCCCGGCAGGATGGCCGCAGGAGTGTCTTCAAGTACTGCCAGACAAAGCGGTTTTCCGGGTTTGAGTGACACACCGTGTACCAGAATTCCTGGATTGCGGAACTTTTCAAAGACTCGGTAATTCAAATCACCTTCGCCTTTTGAGGTGCCACCGGATAGCAGCACAAAATCCAATGCTAGTGCTATTCTCAGAACAGATTCCAGTTGGGCTTCTTCATCCGGAACAATTCCAAAGCGTATGGCTTCACAACCAAGTTCTTCTACAGCATGTGCAATCACGGTTGAGTTTGAGTCATAAACTTTCCCCATTTCCATCTGCTCTCCGGGAGCAATCAGTTCATTTCCGGTTGAAATAACAGCCACTTTGGGTCGTTTCCAAACCTTGACTTCTGCTTCTCCCAAAGCGGCCAAAGTACCTGTTTCGCGATAACCAAGGTGTTCTCCAATCCGCAATACTACCTCACCTGCGCCAATATCCGAACCAGCCAGAGAGACTCCTGCATTTGGTGCAATCGGTTTCAGTACTTGAATCATGTTCGTTCCGGATTCAGCGTTATTAGCCGGAAAAGTATTTTCAATCATCATTACACCGTCAGCACCTCGTGGCAGCACACCACCTGTGGAAATTGTGGTAGCTGTTCCCGGTGCAACATCTTGCTGAGGAACCACACCACAGGCTAGAATTTCCGGATTCAATTTCAGTAAAACCGGAGCTGTTTCCTGTGCGCCAAAAGTGTCTTCCGCTCGCAATGCAAATCCGTCAAAATTACTGCGGTCAAAATATGGGACGTTATGCCGCGCCACGACATCACCTGCTAAAATTCGCCCATGAGCATCGTCCAGTAGCACCATTTCTTCACCCAGCGGTTGAGGCTGGACAGCTTTCCAAAAACGATCTTCGGCTTCTTCTGCGCTGACTAAATTTAAAAATTGCTGCTGTTTCATGTTGAAAATTTAATATGACTCATTTGCTTTGGCGAATTTTTATAATCTGCTTGAAACTGTGAGGTGGTTGGTGGAGTGTTTTTTAGGAAACAAAACTTGCTTCCGGTACTATTAAATTTGTGTGTGTTTTTATTACGGAACATGCAAAAAAGGATACATTAGATGTACTAAAATTGCCAATCAATGTGTTAAGCCGTTGGGATTAGCCCAGGATCTGTTTGCGGAGGTTACGGTAACGCGTGGTATTTTTCGTTAGGAGGCTGTGCCTCGTAACGAGTTTAAATATTGCGATTATCCGTGTTATGGCTTTTGCCTAACCTAGACTACATAATTTACTTTATTTTCATAGTAATTGAACAGCATTTTTTTTAAACGGCAACACAGGACTACTTGCCGGAATAAGGTCTTGATTCCTCTGATCTTATTTATGATTTTAAATTTCTTCTACATTACTAATAACACTCTTGGATTTTCGCCTGCGCGGGAATGACCCTCAACAAATAATTCATTTTCGCATAAAAAATCTGGATTCCCGCCTGCGGGGAAATGACAAGAAAACGGTGGCGGGCTTAAAATTGGTACTCCCTGGATTCCAGCCTGCACGGGAATGACAGCTCTGAGGGATCTACCTGTATCCGCAAGTCCCCTGGATTCCCGCATACGCGGGAATGACAACTGAGTATTATTGTAAATCGTGAAACGCAATGTAAGGGAAGCACAATGGAGTAAGGCTGAATTTTTTTTGCCTTGCAAACAATCGAATTGAACAGCGTTCAGGGCAAAATATCAGTTTCAACTAGCTGAATGTGCGTTCAGGATTACGTCTGCAAGTTCCACAAATCCGGTGGCAGTTCGATTGTTTGTGATCCAACGAGGTTGCTGTTCCAGAGTGTCAGCGTAATCTAGGACATTGGCCACTCCAACTGAATTTTCAAAAAAACCAAACATTGGCGAGTCATTCGGTGAATCTCCGCAAAAGATGATTTGCTCCTGTGCAGAATCCATCTCAAGTTGAAAGCATTCTGCTAACATAACTCTTGTCATTGTTAGTTTGTCATAATCACCG
>Ga0114994_10001633_pt1 | contig 16248 bp, 14 predicted proteins | sample ArcticOcean_MG_C_9_FD_87043 | JGI IMG/M metagenome (GOLD analysis project Ga0114994, IMG submission 87043) | Marine microbial communities from western Arctic Ocean - ArcticOcean_MG_CB2_152 | ecosystem: Environmental > Aquatic > Marine > Oceanic | place: Arctic Ocean: Canada Basin | collected...
GGAGTATAAAAAAGGGGGAATGCGATTTATTTTGAGTCTTCTAGGTCAGGGGGTAGCCTCCTTTGTTGCGAGGGAGGTCGACAGACCTACCGGAGTGACAAAAGCGGGACCCCCTACTCTCTCGTCGAGGCCCGCCTGGACGATGACCTCGACGTCGACGTCCGCGGCCTCGATCATCTCGATCACCGCGCGGAAGGACGGGCGCATGCGCGGCTCATCGGCCCAGCACGCTGCGAGGACCTTCACTATGCCCGGGTCCCAGTCCCGGCGGACGTCCGGTCGCGCGCCGGAGATTGCGAGGCGCGCGGCGGTCTCCCCGTCCTTGTTGGCCCACGGGGACCGGCTATCCAGCAGATAGTACAAGATCATCGCGAAGCTGTAGACGTCGCACTTGCGCCCGTACGGCTGGGACAGCGCGACCTCGGGCGCCATGAACCGGAAGGACCCCGTGGCCCCCGTGAGATCGTACTGCGTCGACACGCGCGTCATGGACCGCGCAATGGGCTTCTTCGGCTCGCCCTTGACGTCCCGGCCCCTCCTGCGCGTCGTCGCGAGGCCGAAGTCCGTGATCCGCAGCGTGTTCGACGTGTCCAGTGATAAGTTCGCCAGCTTCAAATCCCGGTGCAGCACCGCCGGCGTCTGCTCGAGTCCGAGCCGTACTTCTCGCCGGCGCTATCGCCGCGGAAGAGCTTGCCCAGCATCCCCCAGTCAGTCCAAGTATTTGTGCTGGGTTTCTCCCCTGTTTTTGTTGAACCGTCGGGCGCGACGAAGCCTCGCGGTTTCACGCGCGTTATCACGCGCTCAAAGAGAGATTTCCCGCGGGTGCGTTGATACCGTCGGCCTAGCGGATGTAACCAGATGCCGAGCGCTTGGATGCCTTTCCACTCGGCCCACCTAAATCAGGAGAGCGCGCAGATATCGTCGCACTCGTCATCCGGAGGCCTGTACTCGTCCCGGGTCTACAGGGGGAGGTTCGAGCCAAAGCTCAAAACGGGTTTCGACGGGTTTTGTGCTCTCCTTGGCCGTCTCCCGCTGATTAGTGCAGCGCAAGCAGCATCGGTCGCCTCTCTGCAGCATATGGGTTCCCAGCTTTCCTCTCTCATGGCGACGGCAGGCACATCGAGGGCTGATTACACCCCGGATGGCCCCGTGGCGCAGCGCATCGCTGCAGTGACGCCGTACTTCCCGTTCAAGGGCGTCCCGAAGTTCTACGACATCGGCGGCTTTTTGAAGGACCCCACGGCCTTTGCGTTGGTCATCGAGGTATTGGTAGAAAGATACAAGGACCAGAACGTCACGAGCATCTGCGGCCTGGACGCGCGCGGCTTCGTGCTCGGCCCGCCATTAGCCCTTGCCCTGAAGAAGCCCTTCTTCATGCTCCGGAAAAAGGGCAAGATGCCAAATAGTGTAGTGGGCGAGGCGTACTCGAAAGAGTACGCCGGCAACGACGCCTTGTCCATCCCCCGAGGAGCGGTCAGTGAAGGAGACAACGTTTTAGTGATTGACGACCTGGTGGCCACGGGCGGCACGTTACTAGCCGCGGTCGAGCTGATCAAGAAGTTCGGCGGGAAGATCGTGGAATGCGCGTGCGTGGTCGAGCTCAAGTTTTTGGACGCCCGCGGCGCCATGGCGAAGAAGGGCCACGGCGACGTGCCCGTCTGGGCCATGATGTCCGAGGCCATTCTTACATTAGGCGGGTTGAAGGACGCGTCGATCCCGTCCGAGGGCTACGTCGACGACGGCGAGGCGCACTAGTGTGGCGGCGTGGGGGTGGTGCGTCTCCTCGCTGGCACGCTCACCGCGGCGACGGCTCGGTTTTTTGTGCTCGAGCGTTAAATTAGCATATGAATTAGTAAACTCCGACGGCGGGCTTCGAGTCGTACCAGTTGTTCGGTGGGCGGGAACAGACCGCATCCCGGAAGGCCCGGTAGTCGTCAACGCCGAACCGCCGCCGTTGCTGGCTGAGCGTCAGCCGCGTGTAGCGCGCGGCCGGCGTGGGGGCGTAGTCGTACATGTCGTCGGCGCTCGTCCCACAGGGGCGCGCGGCGACGCGGCGTCGTACGGAAGGGGCCCGGGGCCGGACGGGCGGCGCCGCCTCGCGCCAGGCCGATGTGGGAGGGCGCCGCACGGCCAGGGCGAGCAGGTCTTCGGCGCGGAGCGCGCGCGCCCGCATGCGGGCTGCCTCCCGCCTCGCCTCGAACGCGTCGCGGGCCAGCGACTCCGCGACGGCCGCGTAGTTCCGCTCTGCCGGCGACGGCCCTACGGGCCGCCGCATCCACTGGGGCACGGGGGGCGGGCTCGTCATGGCATCTGCCGCTTTCTTCGGCGGAGGGCTCGTCATGGCATCCGCCGCCTTCTTCGGCGGAGGGCTCGTCATGGCATCCGCCGCCTTCTTCGGCGGAGGGCTCGTCATCGCGTCTTTTCGAGCGTGGTGGTGCTTCGCGGGCGCGGCGTCGACCGAAGGCGCGTGATTCGCGACGGCGGCCTCGCGGATTAGTGAAGGCAGGTGCGCCGCCGCACTGTGGTGGTGGTGGTGCGCTTTCACAGAAGCGACCGGCGCCGTGCGCGCCACGGCGACCTCGCGCACAACCCCGAACCCGACCTTGCGAACCGGCTCCTCGTCGACACTGGACCCCGACGACACCGCCTCGTCGTCGTCTACCAGCATGCCCCCCACCGCGTAGGGCCGCTCGCCCTCGCCGTAGCGGTCGGGCGTCGATTTTACCGAGGGACTGCGCGGCACGGCGAAGGTCTTGGAGGCGGGGCTCGGCGTCTCGTTTGCCTCCCAGTCGAAGCGCACGCGAACCGACTCGCGCGTCGCGGCCCGGATGTGGCGCACGGCGGGAGGTGTTCCTAAAGTTGTGCGGCCCAGGACGCGCACGCGGAAGCGCTGGTACTGGTGCTTCCGGCACGCGGCGACGCACTTCTCCGCCTGAGCTTTAGAAGCCACTAAGACTAAACCTCGTCTAGGTGTCACGTGCGTCGCTAAAACAAAATCGAAGAACCCGAAAAAGCACCGCAGCTCGGACTCCTCCGGCGGTGCTCGACTTAAGTCCCAGGAGACCACGAGGATGCGCTTCGCGAGGTCCCGCCTCGACTCCGCCGGTTCGTTGATGAGTGTGGACAAGTCGAAGGAGCGCCGCCGCCGGGGACTGCGCGACCGCGACGGCGAGGGCGTCCTGGGCGGCGGCGGCGCCATCGTGGCGAGGGTCCGCCGCGCCTCGTGGGCGGAGACCTTTGGGAGCGACACCCGCCACAGGCCCGCGTAGCTCTTCTGGGCTTCGCGGGCGCCGTCCTCACTCGTAAAGACGACGATCGCGGCGTTGGCGTTCCCTATGCCAACAGTAGCGACGGGCGCCAGCCTCGAGAACGTCGCTCGCAAACACGCCTCCGTCGGCTTCTCGGCGCCGTGCGGCCAACTCACTTTGCGGATGCAGGCCGGGTCGTAGGACATGGGGCTCCGGCTGCGCTGTCGCCGCTTGGTGGTGCTTTGGCTGGGCATCCCCGGCGGCGGCGGCGGCACCCAGGAGGGGCTCCTGTCGGTCGCCATCGTTGTCCGTGTGGCTTGCCGCGTCCACAGGGCAGCCTCGTGTGCCGGCGTCGCGCTTGTCCCAGTGGTGCGCGGGCAGCGTCTCCTTGTCGGCGCGTTAAGGGCTTGCAGCACTACGCGTTGAGCGCTACAGCTGTAAAGCTCTCCGGCTCCGCGCTGTGCAGCAAACCCGAACCCCCGTTCAAGCCTGCCCCCCGCCCGGGCCGGGCTTGGCAACGGGCCAGGCCAGTCATTATACGCGTGCCTGGAGCTCTAACTACAGCATGGCACCTTCGGCAGGCCCAGGCGCCACGGCTCTTTTACGCGCGGCCGCCGAAGACGCGCCAGTCTAACATCGTTCGAAGGCAGAACGCCATCGCGCGGCAGCATACCTAAGGCGCGGCGCAGCACTTCATAGAAGGGTGCGATTAAAAGGGTTTATGTTCAAGGGGATTCGATTCCAGGGGGTGGGGAGGTTTTGATCTTCTATGTGCAACATGTTGCAACAAGGTATGTGCATGCGTGACGATGATGCGTCACCATGAGATTCACGATAAAGTTGATTTTCAGGGGCCGCAGTGCGGCGCCAGGACACAGCGCTGCTCCTCCTCCGAGAGGGGGCGGAAGTCGCGGACGCGACGCTCACGAAAGACGCGAAGCTCAAATCGTTGTCCTAGCCGCCGCTGTCACTCACCGTGACGGACTGCGTCGCGAAACTGGCGAGGGTGAAGCTGGCGAGGTCCTCGGGCCGGGGCGCCGGGGGCGGCGCGGCCATCATTCGTGAACTTGTGTTCAAGTTAGCTAGGTATCTCGAGGCCAAGCGCGGCGGCGGTTTCGCTATCACGGCTTCTTCGGGAACAACCCGGGCACGCGCCGGGCCTGCTCGCTGGTCGGCGCCGCGCGCGATGGTGGGCGTACGTAAGCAAAAGTCTCACGCTAGCTTGCGAGCGAACGACGAGGCAAAACGCAAAGCGCGCCGTGACCTATCAGCTGAGGCCATTCAATTCTTGCCGCGACCCGATGCGATGGATTCTTGCGACAGAAACCGCCACCACATGAAGTGCGGGTTTCGCAGAGCGTTTAAAGCCGGCGCCACGCGGCTGGCATTCCTGCTGTACGCACCGCTGGTCCACTTTCGCTGTAGTGAGCTTAGGAGAGACCGCCATCAAGCAAGTGCACGCTGGTTGACGATTGCACGACGACGCCGCGCCGCACAGCGCGAAACCATTTAAACCACCGCTCTGCGCGGTGGACTACGCCGTGCTACCATGGACCAGTCCTTCGGCTTCGGCTTCGGCGCCATCGGCGGCGGCGAGCAGTCCATCAACCTGGACGTCCTCAACTGGGAAAGCCCAAAACGGTCGACCTCCCGCCAGCAGATGCCGCCGCCCCCCGCCGTGCGCGTATCAACCGCCGTCGTCATCGACGTGGCGCCCGCCGATGCAAAGGCCGCGGACCTGGTGCGGCGCGCGGGCTGCGCCACGGCCACCTCGATCAAAATCAAGCCCGGGACCACAAAACCCCTCGCGGCCGTCTACGGCAAGCTGCAGAAGCGGTGGAGCCACGTGGACGGCGTGCTGGTGCTCGGCGCCGGCAAAGAGCACAACTCGCTGCGGTACGCCTTCGTGCATAACGACCACTCGTGCGCGCCCACGGAGATGCTGGCGCCCTCGCCCGTCTCGTCGCTGGGCTCGCAGAGCGCGCGCAAGACGCCGCGCCGCTCGCCGCGGCCGAACAAGGTGACGGCCTCCGGGCCCCGCCGCCCGTCGTCGGACGAGGACGACAGCGAGTCCGAGGACGAGGAGGAAGAGGTGCGGCTCGCCGAAGCCGTGCTCCAGGCCGCGAAGGCGCTGGCCGCCGCCAAGGCCGCCGCGAAGGCCAAGAAGAAGCGGCGGCGCGACGGGAGCCGCTCATCCAGCTCGGCCGAGGCGCCGCGCCGGTCGCCCCGCAAGCACGCCGGGAGCGACACGAGCGGCGACGCGGCCATGGCGCGGCGCCTCTCCCGCGACGCGCCCCCGCGCCGGTCGCCGCCGCGCCAGGGCGTCAGCTGGGCCGGCCAGGGGAAGGGCGCGGAGCTCGGCTCGCCGTTTGCGCCGCCGCCGCGCCGGTCTCCTCGAAGGCAGGCCGCCGTCGCGGCCGCGCTGCTCGGCTCGGACTCCGACTCGTCCGAAGGCGAGGAGGAGGTCGTCAAGAGCGGCACCGTGCCGTCGCCAAAGCGGCATAAGCAGACGGACGCCTGCCGCGGCAAGGGCGCGACGCGAGGGTCGCCGCGCATAGAGCCGGTATCGCCGGCGTCGGCCGAGGAGGTGGAAATGTTACGAGCCGTAATCGAATCGCCGGGCGACCTGTTCAAATGGAACGGCGGCGGGCCGCAGTCGTTCCAGACGCCGCCGTCCAAGGGCTCGTCCTTTCGGGACGACGACGACGACCAGTCCGTACCGCACCGCGACCGGCCCGGCGCGCCCTCGCCGCGGCGGCTCGCGATGTGAAGGGTCGCTCTACTAGTAAGTTTGTCACTATCATCAGTAATTTTGATCCGGTCGCGGTCGCGACTTGGATCGCTGCGATGGCGTGCTGGCGGCCTAGATGCAACTCAGGCTTGAACACTTTTATATTAACACAACTCGCGCGCCCCTACTCCTCGTCTTCGTCATCGCCCTCCAGAACAACGCCGTGCTTCTTCGCATCCGCAACGATATCTTTATCGCGCAACATTGCTTCGTCAGCGACGAACTGGAGCGCCTCGACGTTCTGTTTGACGGCTGCGAGGACGACGTCCTTCGTTTGGCCACTTGGTCGCACGTGGCACAGGGCCAGACCGTCCTTCTTGACCGCGACCAGCGCGATCTTGGGGTCCGCGTCCAGAGGCGTCAGCGCCAGCGCGTCCGCCGACTGCTTGAGGGCGCCTTCTACAAGCTTCTTGTCGGCCCTGAGCTCGGCCGACACGAAGGCGAGGCACCTAAAATCGCTTTTGATGGCTTTTTCGGCGAACTTCCTATCGTTCAGAAGCTCGGGCGCCGCGTGCTGCAGGGCCGCCGGCGAGGCTTTCACGGCCGCGAGCACGATTGCTGCGTCCCCTCGCAACTCCTCGTCGGCGTAGGACAGCGCATCCGCTCGGCCGTCCGCCGGCGCCGTGACAGCCTTGGTGACCACCTCTCCGTCGGCGCGCAGCGCGTGCGGCGCGAATTGGAGAGCCGACCCGTCGCGCGTCACGGCATAAAGGACCGCCGTGCGGTCCTGGGCCGCGGGACCGTCGGCGTGCTGCAGGTGCCAGGGGTTGATCGCCACCGCCTTGCGGATAAATGCGGGGTCCTGCTTGAGCCGGGCGAGCACCGCTCCAACGCTCCGCCCCACGTCGCGGCCGCGGCTAAGACGACCTCCGCGTCCGCGAGGAGTTTGACGTCGTCCACGTGACGTAAAGCGGCGCCGCAGGACTTAACCGCTTCGAGCACGACGTGGCGGTCCTTCCTTACCTCTGGCGGACAGAGCTGCAGCGCCTCGCCGTCCTTGGCGCAGCACGCGGCGCAGCACTGCGTGTCTTCGCGACACGACGCGTCGGCGGCCTCGAGGATGGCCCGGCCGCCGTGCTGCCCGACGAACTTGGCATCTGACCTCAATCGATTGCTCGCAAATTTGAGGCTCGAGCCGTCCTGGATCACGGCGGTCGCGACGACCCGGTCGTCGTCCTGCAATGCCGTAGAACAGTGCCGCAGCGCCCAGCCCGCCTTCATGCACGCGATCGACGCGATCGTCGCGTCGCCGCGCAGCCGCTCCGAGGCGTGCTCGAGAGCTTCACCTTCGGTCGCGACGGCCGCGTTGACAATCGCTTCGTCGTCTCTCAATCGCTCGCTGGCGCACTGGAGCGCGAGTCCGGTATCGTGGACAGCGACCAGCACCAGCTTGTCCTCATCACGCTGTTTGCGCGTACAGTCCGCCAGCGCGAAGCCGTCAAGCTTGCATGCCTCCAAGGCCTCTGGCAAGGCTGCCATCCCGACTCTTGAGTGCGCAGCGCTCGTGAGCAGCGCTGTTGGCGACTATGACGCAGCTCTCTGGAATTTTTCAGATGCACGGGTTTTCATGTGTTGTTTTTTTAGGTTGCAGCAGATGTTGCTGCCTTTAAACCAGTTGCAGTAGCTTCCAGCCTGCCAGATCATCGCACAAGTCGCTTCTACACGGCTGTAACCAGTAACAGCGTTGGTTGCTCGCCAGGGCAGTGGCAGTGGACAGCGCCGAAGACACATGAAGAGCATGTCTTCCCAGGACGCGCAGCCGCCAGCCGCAACGCATCCGAGTGGACTACTTCTCGCGCCGTCCGCGCACCGCACGCACTCGACGCTGGTGCGCGGATTAGAAACCGCGCTGGCGCCGCCGCGCGGCTGCAGCGCCTCGGTCACCGACCACATTGAGCTCGAGGAATGGTGGTCGTTAACGCCCGAGCGTTTGCGAAGGATATTTAAAGAGTTCGACGCCGACAATGACGGCCAGCTAAAATTTCTCGTGCCTCGTCGAATCTTTACGGCGCTACGACCTCGCAGCGCAGGAGCTAGAGGTCTCGGACACGCTGACGCGGCTCCGGAGCGCCTCGAAAGACGACGATTTCTCGAAACTTTGGCGTAGAGAATCGGGCCTCGAGGTGGACGAGGAGCAGTTCCCAGCCGCGGCCAAGCAGCTGGTGGTGGCCAAGCTGTTTGCGTCGCGGCGGACGCACGCGCCGCGGGTCGCGTTGGTCGACTTCGGGCTGGACGCCATCGACATGGCGGACGGCGTGGAAGTCACAGCGCCTTGGCTTCTACTCCCAAAGCCGCGGCGGACGCGGTGGATCGAGATCCGCGGCGATGAGACGGCGCTGCGGTTGTTGGGAATCGAGTATGCCTTGCATCCACTGGCCCTAGAAGACGCCCTGCGGCTGTCGCAGCGACAGAAGGAGGAGCGATACGAGACGCACTCGCAGGTCGTTGTGCCGCAATTCGTCGTCTACGGAGATGCTTGTCACGCACGGGTAGCCGCAGAAAACGTCTCGATCTTCGTCTCAGGCGAGTCTCTCGTGACCTACGCCGCGTCCGACGAGATGCCCGCGTAGTCGCGGCGCGTCCGAGCTGAGCTCGCACGCTCTTTCACCAAGCTCCGCGAAGAGGGTTCGGCGTTCCTAGCTTACCGGGTTTTAGACGCGGTGCTCGACTCGGGCCCGCCCGCGGTCGCCGCGCTGCGGGGCTCGATCGTGCACCAGTGCGGGGTGTGCTTGCGGCGTCCTTTAACGTGGCGCGTCGACGGCGTCACGCCACGCCGCAGCCGAGACTCACGGTTCGCAAACGCAGGTGATGCGGCGGTCGAAGTACGCGGATGCGAACGCGGGCGCGGAACTACAGCGCGTCAAGACCGATCTCGAGCAAATCGTGCGACTACTGCGCCCGCTCGCGCGCGTGCTCTCCAGTTTGATATCGGACGACGACGTCGTCGATCACCGCTACAACAACTACATCGAGGATGCCGGAGAGAACGTGGCGGAGCTCAAAGACGACATCGCCGCCGCGCTATCCGTCATCGAGCGCCTCGTGGAGGAGACGGAGTCTAACGCGGCGTCCTTTACTTCGCGGCGACGGCGTTTGCGGGCGTCTGGAGGATTTAGCCACCACGCCATCGACGCGTCTCTCTACGCAGGCTCTACTACCAGCGGTCACAAGAGAAGACCATCTACGTGCTGACGGTCCTGACAGCTATCTTTTTGCCGCTGACGTTCCTCACTGGCGTGTTCGGAATGAATTTCAAGTATATGCCCCAATTGAACGATAAGGGCGCCTACTACATCCTCCTCTTGCTCTGCGCGATCTACTTCGTCGTGGCGGTGGCGCTCGTCTACATCTGCTCGGGCGGGCGGCGCAAGTCGCTCAAGCACCCCGACATCGAGGCGCCGTCCAGGTCGGTTGGAATCCCGTTTCTGATAAATCGTCGTGGGCGACCTAGCGCGGTCATGCGACGGCGTTAGCATGACGCGAAGACGTCGGGCAGGTGGTGGATCCCTCTTCCACCCGTCGGCGTCTTGACTCACCGGCGACCGCGAGAGCGGCCGCCGGCGGCGGGGTGTTGTTGTGGGGCGGTCCTCAAAGGGCCGCCCGCTCGTCGGCGTCAATCAAACGCCGACGCCCTTGGTCCGCCGCCGGCGACCGCGTGAGCGGCCGGCGGCGGCAGGATGGTGGTCCACGCCGTCAGCGTGGTGCGTTCAGGTCCCGACTGAGCGCGTCCGGCGTCGCCTGGCCTCGCCGCGCGGCGGCGCAATGCGGGCACATGTGGCGTCAAAATTCTCAGGGGTAGCAGCAAGGCCGCGCTGTACCGTGGCCGAGCTCTGTCACGCCGCGGCGACGCGCCGCGCCGTCCCGGACTTCGCTGCCAGCGATCTCATGTCCAGAGGCAGAGGGAAGGCGGTTTTCCACGCATTTTGGCGTAGAGTGGCGGGTACTGCATTTTAGCAGGGTAGTAGGACTCCCCTCCTCGGCCGCTTTTTTTGCCTCTGTGTAAAATTCTAGCTTGCTGTGGTGCCCAGCACCGCGAATTATGCACACTTGACCTAAGTGAGGGATCGGTTGTCCTTTTCCTCAAAATATGTGGACGTCGTAGGAGTCACGAGAGAGAACGGGTGAGTAGGAGACGTGCTCTGGGAAAGATACCGGGGTAGTGTGGCTTTTGCTAAAAACGGGTTTTGACGATGTCGGAGCTGATGCCAGTAATGACCAAGGTGCAGGAAGTGTTTTGTTGGCGGCCTTCATTAGCCAAAAAGCATCGGTGCTCTCGTGCGGCGCGGAGTTTTGCATTGCTGCTGTTGCCTCACTGGCAGCTTATCTATGCCACCTCGCCCGGCGCCAGCAATGCATTGATATCACCCACCCGTGCACCACGTTGAACGATATGTTTTGCGCAGACTGGGCGCTGATATTTGGCTTCGGCGGCGTCGCGCTGCACCAGCTTCGCGATGCTGAGTACTCCGACGACGCATTGCTGGCCGCGCCGGCGCCTGCCGCGCTCGGCGCCGCGAGCGGCGCGTTCGCGGCGCTGGTTCTGTATCCTCTGGACTTCGTCCGCCAGACGGCGACGGCGGCGCCGGGCACGGCGGGCCGACCGGTGTTCGCGTGGTCGTCGATACCCTTTGGCGCGTGCGCGTTCGGCCTTTTCCTGCGGCTCGGCGGCGCCGAGGCGCCGCTGGGCGATCGAGCGGCTCGCGCTCTTGGCGTCTCAGCCGTGGCGCTCGCCGTGGAGCTACCGCTCGACCAGGCCAAGATCGCGCTGGCAGGAGGCTTGCGCAACGCTGCCCTCGTGACGACTCTCCGCTGGCCGTTTTCCGCCGCCCTGCTGCTCGCGTTCGAGACGGCGGCGGCGCGGCCGCGTCTATCGTAGCCCACCGCCCTGCTGCGAGACGGCGGCGGCGCGGCCACGTCTATCGTAGTCCTCGGTGACGAAGCCTGTTGTTGTTGTGAGATAAAATACATGTCTAATTCAGTGCTTGAACGTCGCGAGCACCCGCGCCTCCCAGACCGCGGCCAGCGCGCCCGCCACCGACGCGCCGTCGACGCCGTTCGCCGCGCGCGACGCGTTGAGGAGATATTCTAAAGGCGGCATCCAGCGGCACGTGCCGCACCGGTGGAGGACGTAGGCGCCGCCGTCGTACGCGCCACGCGGCGAGCTCTCGTCCGCGATGACGGAAACGCCGGGCTCCCGCCCGAGGACACGAATATATTCCCGCTGGTCACTCCGGTGGTGCGCCCCGGCCCACCACCGCTCCAGGAGGAGCTGCGCCGGCGCGCAGGACACCATCGCGAGCGCGCCCGTCGTCGCCCACCGCGCGGGACCCAGCGCCCGGGCCTTCTTCCCGCCCCAGTGCGTGTTGTTCCAGGGGAAGAGCACGGCCAGGGCGAGGGGCCGCCGCGGGTCCGCGGCCAGGAACCGCTCGAGCGGCACCCGGGAGCGATTCAGGAACGCGTCCGTGTCCAAATACAGGAAGAGGAGCACGTCGTCGAAGCGCGCCATCGCGTCCAGGAGGGCCGGCACGCGGCACCAGTTCGCCCCGAGCCACCGCTTCTGCTTCAAGTGGAAGCAGGCCTTCTGGGGCTTGGGGCCCTGGAAGAGGTAGAGCTGGTAGCGCCCCCCCAGGCGCTCGGCGTAGAGCCGGTTGTGCGTCGCGCTCCGGAGCCAACCGAGGCCCGCGCCCGCGTTGAGGCCGTGGAAGCCCTGGACCGTCAGCGCGTCCGCGGACCGCGGCGCCGAGTCCGCCGCGGCGACCGCCGGCGGGAGCTAGAGGCCCTGCACGACGACGAAGCCGCCCGGGTCGGCCGGCGTCCTGGCGGCCGCCGCGGCGCAGGCGCACCAGAGGATTCGTGGCGCCATCTGAACTAAGTGGACCGTGGAGTGCACTATGTGTTATGTCTTGGGAGCCGACCGGCTACTCCCCCTAAGGGTTAGGTTATTCAATCTGATTTGATGTCACCAGTGCCAGTCTCACTGCACGCGTGTTGTAGCCGTGGTTTCAAGGCTTCTCTCGTTGAAGGCGTTTCGCCGGGCAAACGCCTTGAACAGACCCAGAGCTTACCGGCGCGTGCACGTTTGATCGCACTGTGTTTCGTTTGAAACCCGTTTTGACGCACGCATCTTGACGCATGTTAACGCATGTTGACGCATGATAGCCCGCTGCGAGCACTCTTGCGGTAAGCCGCCGGCGGCTAGAACCACAAACGGCCAGGGTCTACATACAAAAACTTACTCCGCCGGCACGACATCGCCGCCGCGCGCCGTAGCGCTCCGCGGAACGCAGGTCGAAGTGCAGGTCGTGTCCGTCGGGGGGAGATGATGCACCGACCGCCGCTCGGGTTCGGGCTGCACAACACCAGCGAATCGGTGGTCCCGCGCCGCCGTGATAGTGGCCATGAACAAAAACAGCAGGTGGAGCGCCGTGGCCCAGAGGTCCGCGACGAGGTAGCGGCAGAGGCGGGGCGCGCGGCCCGGCGAGGGCCGCCCGTACATGTCCGCCGCGTCGTGCCGCGCGAGGTACTCGCCCGCGCAGTGGTGGACGCCGCCGAACCAGAGGCCACGCCGGCGCGCGGCGTCCGCCGTGGCCACGAAGGCGGGCAGGTGGACGTAGAGGGACACGGCGCCGAGCAGCACTGCCATCTGCAGGTTGGAGCGGTGCGCGCCGCGGACCGCCATCGCGACCGAGGCGAACGCCGCCGCGCCGGCGATCTGGAAGCCCTGCGTAGAATCAATCGGTGAGACGGACCCGCTTCTGCTCCGCTGGCGCGGTTGACTAGGACGCCGCCCCGAGCCGGCTGCCCCGCCACGTAGGCCACGACGCTCCACCGGTCGAAGAACACGGCGTCGAAGGACCGCTGTGCGAGGATCGAGACACCGAGTCGTGCCAGAGCGGCCACGGTGTAGCTCGCCAGAGCGGCCCCGCCGAGCGCCGCGACCGCGCGGGGCCGCCGCGGCCGGTCCCGTTTCTCGCGAAACAGCGCTCGGCGCCGCGCGCGTGCGGCCACCACCAGGAAGACCAACGCGCAGAGGTTGGTCGCGAGCGCGGCCGCGGCCGTGCCGACGCACGCCCGCGCGAACCTGTGCGCAAATCAACCCGTCACGCCATCGAGCAGGCATCACGATGGCGTTGAAAAATTTGCACACCGGGCGCGAACCTTCGCGACGCGCGGCAGTCATCCCCGAAGGGCCGGAAGGCCCAGAAAGCCAATGTCGAGAGGCTCGACGAGATGGCGGTGGGAGCTGGCCAACCGGAGGCCGCCGGCGGGAGCAGGATCGCGAGCGTCAGGAACAGCACGTTCACGATCGCCGAGCCGAATTCCTGACGCTCGCAGGCGCGCTGCGTGACGAGGAGGCCCGCCCCGGCAAGGATCACGCTCTGCAGCAGCGTCGCCGCCAGAAGGACGGGCAGCTTCTCGGGCTGGGAGCTGTCGACCCAGTGCGCCGCGATGGACTGGTCGCACAGGCAGCTCCACCACTCATGTCGTCTATCGTCGTCGTCCCCGCCGCGGGCTCGTCGTGCCGCGACGACAACCCACTCCGCGACGGACGCCAGCACTCCCGCGCCGGCGGAGACGATGAGGAGGTAAATCATCAACCGGCGCACGAGCACCAGTCCTCGCTCGCAGCACGACCGCAGCGCCTCGGCGGCCGCGTGGGCGTCCTCGTCTTCTGGCAGCAGCGGCGCCTCCAGGGCGTAGCCCTCCGATTGCGCATCATCCTCGTCATCTATGCGATTGCTGCTCTGAGGGAGCATGTTTAAATTTTAGGCGTGCGCAGCCGACGTAGACGTTCCCGTTTTTCTCTGTTTTCGATAGGTGGTCTTGCAAATAAACGGTACACACACGCTTCGACCGAGCCTTGACGCGCTCGACGGATTTGACGCGCTTCGACGGCTTGCTTGGGCGCTCTGAAGGTACGGGTCTGCGCGAGTACTGCATGCCCGCCCACTAGTCCTAGTCTATAGTCCTAGCACCGTAACAAAAATCGCGAGTACTGCATGCCCACTACTCCTAGCACCGTAACAAAAATAGAGTACTGCATGCTCGGCGAAGCGCATGCATCTACCATGGACGCCGAGCACCGGAGGAGCGATACCGAAAACAGGTGTATTTTTTACTGGAGCGGTGCGTGCGCCGCCCAGTACGCGACGCTCTCCCTATATTTATCCGCGTCGAGCGGCACACCGCTCCCGCCCTCGTCGGCGCCGAGCGCGTTCCGCATCATCGTGATGGGCTGCATGGGCAGCTCTGACGCGACGTCCTGCGCCTTGACGGAGACGATGCCCCAGGGCGCGTCGCTGCCGGAGTCCTCGCCCATGGCCGCGTTCTCCTTGCGGATCTGGGCGCGCGAGTACAGGATCAGGTCGAGGTACCGCGCCGGCGCGGGGGTTACCTTATCCTTCGGGAACCAGCGGCTGAGCACGGGAAGCTCCTTCTCCGTGCGCGCCGCGTAGCCGCTCTCCAATAAATGCGCGTCCGCGGGCGTGATCGCGGCGACCGCGCCCCGGGCCCCCACGAAGTTCTCCACGAAGACGTGCTTGCAGAACGGCGCGTAGCCGGCCACGAGCGCCTCGGCGCCCTTGGCCTCGTAGAGCGCGTTGACCCGCGCCTCGAATGCGGCCACGTCCAGGTCGAGGAAGGGCGCCTTGCCGCTCGTCTTATCGAACTGGCGCAGGCAGAAGGGGTCGACCACGAGGGCGGGCTTGAGGGCCGAGGCCATGAGCGTCGTGGAGGCGAGCCGCAGCGTCCGGGCTGCGCGCATGCGTCGGCCGCGGCAGGAGGACTTCCGTTGGAGCACAGATGCTGGCGTATGGAGCCGGCAGAGCTCGCTACTCGTCGTACGTAATGCAGAGATGTCTTACGTTCGGGTTTTGTGCCAAACCCGTATTGGCTCGATTTTGAAGCTTGCTAGGCGGCAATATACGCTGTAACGCAACAATATACGCTGTGCGGAGGACGCCACGGCACCTACGGCTGGTTGATTCACTTTGTGCCAGCTTTGCGCCGCGGAGACGACTGCCGACGCACCCCGGAACGGTCCACCAGCCACATCTGCGCCACCGCGGGCCGCTCACGCATGGCGCCCATCACGGCGGCCGACCAGGCCTTCCTCCAGCTCCTATCGCAGCGCAAGGTCCTCACGGAGGCAGACGCGTTGGAGGCCATGGACGCCGTCGGCTCCAAGCTCGGCGGCTTCGGCAGCGTCGACGCCGGCGGCTCGGGCGACCCGCGCGCCGACCTGCGGGCCACTCTCGCGAACCTGAACCGCAAGCTGGCCTCGTCCGACCTGCAGATCCGGGGCTACTACGCCGCCGGCGGGGACGACGACGGCGACGGCCCGCCCACGGTGCAGATCGCGCTGATTAATCTGGCGAGCGACGACGTCGCCAAGCTGGCGGGCGCCTCCCAGAAGGAGGAGGAGATCGCCTGCCTCAAAACCGTGCTCAAGGCCCTCGCGGCCAACGAGGGCACGGACCTCGCGGAGCTGCGGAAGGACGCGCGGGGCAAGCTCTCGGCGGCGGCCTTCGACGCCTTCGCGGCCGACCTCGTCCGTGGCCGCTGGCTCGACGTCGACGGGGCCTCGCAGGAGGTGACCTACGGGCCGCGGGCCATCCTGGAGCTCGCGGACGTGCTCCGCGGCCACGGCGCCGAGGTGCCCCAGATGGTGAACTACTGACGGGGGCCGGGCGGCTGTGTGGTGTAAAAAAGGAGATCTATAATACTCGTCGCCGCACATGCCGGGCCTGGACGAACGAGGCCCGTTCGTCGCGCGGGTTTCCTCGTGCGGGTTTCGCTAAGGATGACGCAGCTTCAAAAACCCACACTACTGCAGGACTGGCTACCTGGCAGGTCTCAGGTCTCATCATGATCTGGAGGAGACTCCTCGCAGTCGCGTGCATGCTCTTGGCCGACGCCGCGGCACCAAGGGCGAACTTGAGGCCAGCGCCAGCGCCGCATGCGCATGCGCATGCGACGAGGCCGCTGCCGCCAGCGCTGCATGCGACGCAAGCCCACACGAGGTCGCCAGCGCCACTTGCGCAAGCCCACACGAGGCCGCGGCCGCGAGCGCCACGGTGCGGCGACGCCACGCGGCGTGGGGCGCTCGCGGCGCTCGCCCTCGCGCCGGCGACCGCGCGCGCCGCGGCGCTCACGGACCAGAACGCCCCGGTCACGCGGCCCGCGGCCGGCCGCTTCTTCGGCGAGGCC
>Ga0114994_10001636_pt1 | contig 16233 bp, 20 predicted proteins | sample ArcticOcean_MG_C_9_FD_87043 | JGI IMG/M metagenome (GOLD analysis project Ga0114994, IMG submission 87043) | Marine microbial communities from western Arctic Ocean - ArcticOcean_MG_CB2_152 | ecosystem: Environmental > Aquatic > Marine > Oceanic | place: Arctic Ocean: Canada Basin | collected...
AGAATTAGTTAAGACGTTCTAGGTCACACGTTCGGTGGGAATATGCACCGCATGAGATTGTTTATTGAGTTTTCGATAAACGAGAACAATCAAATGTATTTATCTAATTGTATAGGAATTGAGGGGAAAACTTAGAGTCGGCCGACTGCTATTTCAATTGTAGACATTTCAGTTGTGTCTTTATCTACGATTGATTTGCCAATCACTACGCCCGGAAGCATTTGTGTAGCAACATGATACCAAGCAGTTGCTCCACCTAGTCCATCACTTACCATTACGTCACCTTTTTCACATGTTCCTGTAACTTTAGTTGGTACTCTACCTTGTAGTGCGACTGCAACTGGTATTCCTGAACATGTTGAGTTCATTAAGTATGCTGGGTTAGTTGATACTACTCCTGCTACTCGTCTACTGCATTTTTCTTCTGAGATATGAACTTCTGCACTTCCACCGAAACATACTACAGTACCTGCTTCATAGGCTTTTTCACCTTTATAGTACTCAGCCAAATCCGCATAAGTTGCTGATAGACGAGAACCTGATGAGAGTGACCAATTACCTGTGATTACTCCTGCTGTACCTGATGCACCTGTTGTCAATGTATCTGCTGTAAGAGTACCTGCGAGTACATCTAACGCACCCGAGACAGTAAGTGATGTCAAAGTACCCGTTGATGTTATATTAGGCTGTGCCGCTGTTGTAACAGTTCCAGCAGTCGTTGCTAAAGCAACTGTGCCACTGACGTTTGCACCTGCTACTGCGTTAGCAGTTGCGGCAAATGTTACTTCGCCAGATACATTAGCACCAGCAACTGCGTTTGCTGTTGCCGCAAATGTAACTTCTCCACTGACGTTTGCACCTGCTACTGCATTTGCTGTTCCTGCAAATGTTACTTGTCCACTTACATTAGCACCGGCTACTGCGTTAGCAGTTGTTGCATATGCTACTGCACCAGTTACATTCGCACCTGTTATAGCACTTAAGTTTGCTCCGTTTCCGGCTACATATGTAAAGACACCACCTGTGCCTAATACGTTACCTGCAGATGCATTACCTGTGACAGATAATGCTGATAATGTGCCGACACTAGTGATGTTTGCTTGAGCGGGTTGAGTTACAGTTGTTGCACTTGTTGCACTCGGAACACTACCTGTTACATTTGCTCCGACTACATTAGATAGTCCACCTGCATCACCTGTAAACACTCCTGTGTTTGCTGTGATTGCTGAAGCAGTAATTGTTCCGTTAACACCGAGTCCAGTTAATGTTCCTAAAGATGTGACATTTGGCTGTGCGGCTGTTGTTAAACTTCCTGTAAATGTTGATGCGGCTACATCATAAGTTGCCGCTAAATTACCTAATGCTAATTTTGCATTGGCTGTATCAAATATATAACTTCCGCTTACATTTAATGGTTTGTTACCTGTACCTGATGAAGATACTAAAGATGGGAAATAGTTTCCTGTAGTAAGATTACCTACGACACTGTTGTCTGTTACGTTTGCATAAGCAACACTTAAGTTTGCTACACGTGTTGTAGAATCTACTGAGATCGGAGATGTACCTGTTACTACGTTTGAAATCAATCTGGATGATGTTACTGATGCAGTCGCATTTAAGTTTCCTACATTTGCATTACCGTTAACTGTAAGTGTTTTATTTGAACTAAAGTCCCAAGTAAAGTCTCCGTCACCCTCTTCAACACCTGAATTATTGTATTGAACACTTGTGTTACTGCCTGATGCCGCTGATCCACCTGATCCACCACCGACTGCCGCAACTGCTCTACCACCTGTTCCATATATATTTGCTGTTAATCCGGTAGCACTTGTTAATGCTTTAATAGGACCGGCAACACCATTTGCAAATACAGTATCAGAAACTGTGATTGTTGTACCACCAGGCTTAGAATTAACATAATAAGTGTTGGAGATATTTAATGTAGTACCGGTTACATCACCTGTAAATCTAACAGGAATATTTAATGCAAAGATACTAGATGCTCCAACAGTAATCTGATTAGTTGCGGTTGCGGTTGCTGTTACACTTGTAAATGAATAGTCAGTAAATGCTGAAGTGTCTACTGGAGTCGTTAATGCTGTATCAGAATATAACGAGAATGTATTTGCAGTCAAAACGTTGGCATAATATGTGCCACCGTTTAATTCAGTCATACCGACTGCACCAGTGATTGTAACTTCTTGCCCTGATGTTAAAAAGTTTTCTGCTGTTGAAGTAATAACACCAGGATTAGCCTGTGATACATCTTCAATATTTGTTGTGATTGTTCCTTTAGGTGTCCAAGAAAGATTTCCTAAACCATCAGTTTCAATTGTATATCCAATTGAACCGCCGTCTATTTGAACATTACTAATCTCACCTAGATCAACTAGGCCTCCTGCCGCACCACCTCTGTTTACCCAATTCGTTCCGTCATAAGTAAGTACTTGACCGTTAGCGACAGATGAGTTTGATATGTTTAGGTTTCCAACAGCACCATCGATCTGACTAAAAGTAATATCTGAATAAGAAGTTAGTACTTCAATGTTTTCTAGACCGCTTGTAGTTTTACCTATGAAGACTCTTTTCGCATCACTGGCAAAACCGATTTCTGCTTCGTCTAATTGTGGTAAGTCAACTAAGTTACCAGCCCTTTGTTGAATTTTAGAGATTTGTATAATGCTCATAAGTCTAATCTTTTCCTTTGATTATACTTATTTATCATTGATTTTAAATCAATGAGGTCTTTTCTTAGATGTACTTGGTGTAGTATTCCTCTAACTTCTTTAACCACAGTTGATGATACTTGTCGAACTCTTTTCCTTCAACAATAAACTCTTGGTATTCAAAGTCTTTACTGCACATAAAGATAACACCTTTCTTAATGTTTGTGCCGTATAGTTCGTTATGTGCATCAGCATAAGCAGTCATCTGAATAAAGTAATCATCGATCCACTCACGTTTCTTAGGTCTATTTGTTTGCTTGTGATCCATAATTGCTTCGTCACCGTTATGCAATCCTACTAAGTCAGTTGTTCCTGCATAGATTTGAGGGAAGTATAATGTTACTTCAGTTCCCCAAAATTCTTCACAGTTAACTAATCCTTTGTCAATGATTTCTTGTGCCATAATATGACTTTGTTTGCTGTATGGGTTTGATCCGTACTGTCCCATGTCGCCAGTATCACTTAGCACATAGTTCTCTAACCATTTATGCATACGTGTTCCGCGACCTGCGGCTTCTGTAGTGATCTCTTGTGCTTTAGCATAGCCAACTCTCTTACGCCAATTGTCTAAAGATGCTTTCTTTTCTTCAGATGCAGTAGCACTTAATATTGTAGTGACACTAGGGAGTTTTCCTCCGTCTGGTGTAAGATATCTACGTGAACCGTCTATATTCTTTTTCTTTAGTTCTTGGTATGGGTATTTGTCTATTATCATTATGGCCTCTGTGATGTGTGATCTAGTTGTGGACGACCTGCCCAGTTTCTTTTAGTATAATCCATTCCTAATTCATGCATATAATAAACATTTCTAGCAAAATCAAGTGGATAATAGTCTATTGGATTGTGATGTGATCTTTTTAAATCTTCTATTGTTTTAGGAGTATGAATTAAGATGTCATGTAATTTTGCATGAGGTAAATCTATCACTTCGATGTTATCATATCTTTTTTCTATTTGTTCCCAAATATAATCTGCAAGATATTGATGTCCTTCTTCAGTTTCATGTAAACAAGATGTCTTCTCTAAGCCTCTAGTTATGTCATTAAAGTTTTTTAATTTGCCAGGATGACATTCTAGTTCATTCTGAAGAATTGTATCATGTTTTTCCTGAAATGCTTTAGAACTACCGTTTGTTTCTGGCATATAATCAGACATAAAATGCGAAACATTGTAAGCATCTAACAGATTATTAATACTCGCCCAGTTATGTAACTTGTTTTGTTGTAGTAAACCATAGTAATGATCGTCAGAGTTTAAGATAACTTCTTTTTCTAATTTAGAAATTTTTCCCTCTCCATTGACTATTTGAAATTGATGTGTCTTTGATAAGTAACATTCTCTACGTGATGATTGAGAGTATGCATGAATATAAAAAGGATTGTTGTCGTTAAATAAGTCTTTGTAGAAGTATTGCATTGTTCTACGATAGATTGCTGTATTGCCTTGACCGGGTATACCAAGATTGATTAAAGGAACACCTAAGCGTTTTGCAATAATAGATGGCCAGGCATCATTGATAGGATCCCATATACCATGTCCATATGTGTAACTGCATCCGTTGACAACTAAGTGTGATACTTTTAGATTCAAATTGTAAAACTCTCTCCGCAACCACAACGTGCTTTCTCTAGTGGATTAATGAATTCAAAGCCTTCATTGAGTCCTTTCTTTTGATAGTCTACTGTGATTCCTTCAAGTATGTCATTAGCCTTTGGGTCTATTAAGATTGCAAAACCATCGTATTCATTTAGAATGTCTTCTTCATTAATATTGTCTGCAAACTCAAGGGTATATGCAAATCCACTACAACCTGTAGTTTCAATACCTATACGTATACCTACACCTTTGCCTCGATTGGTTAAGTGAGTTTTGATTTTATCTTTTGCTTTTTCTGTAACGTCCATACTTGTATTTAATACCTCGATAAGTTATTATAAAGTATTTGTTATTGAGATGCTAGTAAATTGGGTATATACTGTAGAGTGTTCTACGATCTTTTGTTCATCGCAGAATTAGCCATTTTAGCAACAGTATCGTTGCCTGATTCTTCTTCACCGGGATCGATAGTGACAGGCTCATGGCCTTTAAAGGTTACTTTATCGCCTTGTATGTTTGCTATGACACCTTTAAGGAGAGGTTTCTCCATCATTGTGTACAAGTCTTGTACGTCAAGTATGATGTCATTATTTTGGAATAATTCGAGTAATTCATCAACTGTATAGTTGTCTGGATCAATGGATCCATCTTCTACATGTTGCTGTAATTGATTAGAGACGGCAACAATGCTGGCTGCCATTGCGTTACCGTCTTGAGGATCGACAAACTCGTAAAGCCGCATGTGCTTTACCTTCTTGCTCTACCGACTGGTCCTGTTGATACGTCTACGTTAACATCTTCGATGTCTCCAACAACTGCATCTGGAGCACTCATGTCTACAACATCAGTTCCCATATCACCTGTTACATCCATTGCAGGATCTGATACATCCATGCTGTCAACATCAACTTCGCCGTCACCCATGCCCATATCTACATCACCATCAAATGCATCTACAACGTCTCCGCCTGTAATGCCTGCTAATGCTTGGTCAAGTTGACCTTTGACTGATACTAGACACTGATTTAATTCTGCAAGTGCTTGTCCTGCTGTTTGATCAAATGCTTGTGCTTCGTTAACACCAATTTCTGTTTGTACACTATCGATCAATGCTGGCATCTCTTTGACCATCATGTCAGAAATTTCTTCTAACATTTTTTGTACTGAGTCTACCATATCCTGAGCGGCTAAAATAACTTGTGAACGATTAACTTCTTCGTTCTCAGTAATCACTCTAGTTCTTGGTGCAACCTTAGCAATTTTATAATGCTCTTTAAGTGCTTGTTCCATGAATACTAATTTCATGTATGATGGATATTCTGCTCCGAAGTTTTTAGATGCTTTTGCTTCAGAAATCAAACCTCTCACTTTGTTGTGCATGGTTTGAGTTTGGTTTTTGTTTAAGCCTTTGATGTTCAGGTCAACTTCAAAGTTTTCTTTTAAAGCCTTGACTGCAACTTCTTGCTTGTTTAAATCATTAAGTTTCATATTAAATTCCTAGTAATCTGTCGTAGATATAATGTATTTATCATCAGACACAGAATTTCTGGTCTTTCTGTGTCGATTCTTTTTGTGTTCATCAAAGATTCTACGCTGTTGTTCTTTAGATGTATTTATGAGTCCTTCTAACCTTATTACAATTTGTTTTTTCTTTTCTAAATCGTTTTGTAGTTTAGTCAATTGTATAAGTCTCAAGTCTAAATCATTTGCTTTTGTCTTGTATCCACGAGTATGAACAGCAATATCTAAATTAATAGAACCTAGTTGTCCGTCTAACTTATACACTTTAGATGCATTATCTCTTTGTTTATTGTGTTGAAACACACAAAATGCCATAGCATTTCTTGCAGTAAGAAATTCAGGTGAAGTCTCCCAATGAGATTCAGCAACAGTAAACAATCCTGTTTGTTTTTGATTGCGTATTTTAAACCTGCCAAACGCCTTAATACCGTTCTTGTCATTGCTGATATAAAGATTTTGTAGTTCTTTAATCATCTCCGCTTTAAACATTTGTTTAATCTTATCTCTAGCATCATTCACATTCGTCTTCTTTCTCATACATTCTCCATAAAGTATATGTTATTTAATTCCGGGGTAGTATCTAAAAAATTAGGTAACTCTAAACATTCAGTACCGCATTTAATCATAGGTATCTCATGGCAATCTTTTGTAAGATAACCTAAAGAGTCTACTTCATCAGTAAACACTGAATTACTTTGCACTCGGAAATCAAATTTCCAGTACCAAAAATCTTTTTGTTGCTCTTGTTCTATTAAGAATCCGAAATGATTTTCAGGAGTTTGTGTATTATTTTGTGACATATGATGAGGATAATGTAATATGTCCGGGGTACCTCGTAGACTAATACATTGTAGTATAGTATCAAAGTTTGCTTGTGAATTTCGTTGAACTTTCCATAAGTCTACATTATCTCCAACAGGCTTTGCTCTGTTGAGAACATTAGTATTAGTAATGTCAAATAATGTGAAACAAGTTATGGTCTTCATACTACTATTTAGTAGCCAAAAAAAAGCCTCTAATAAAAGAGGCTTTTTAATTCTTTAACTAATTTCTTAGTTAGTGAATGTTGCCGTTGCTGTAGTAACACATGCTGCCAATCCGCCACCTGCTGTGTTTAGATCAGTATCTAGTGTTGCTGTAGTCCAAGCCGCTGTAGGATAAATTGCAAATGCAAGTGTATCTGATCCAGTATCTGTGTATTCATAGATATAGACGATTCCTTTGCCTTGAATTGTGTCGAATGCATTTTTAATATCAGTTGTTGATAATGCTCCGCCAGCCGTAACTGTGAAATAATCAAGTTTCGGTCCTTGTGGTTGTACTGTCATCGCAGATTCAATTGCGTTAACACCCGGGTTTGAGTATCCAGTTGCGTCTAAACGTAATACTGGATAAAAGTCACCATTTGCTCTTGTAAATTGTGCCATTTTCTTTTCCTTTTGTTTTAAAAGTACACGTTCCATGCACTTTTTAGTTTGTTGTCCCTCACCATGAGGTTCATACTAATATTTAGTCCTTTGTGAAGAAAATGTGGGAGTTAGTTAGCCTCTAGCGGCTAAATTTTGACGAGCAAAGCCCATTCTATTAACAAATTTGAGTCCGTTAGCAACGAAACCTTCATGTGTTTCAGTGCCATCATCTAAGAATCCTTTGACAGGACTTGACTTTGCGGCTTGATCAAGTTGATCGACAACGTTTTGTTTAAGATTGTATAATGCAATCCATATTTTGAATGCACCTATTACGCCGTCTTTATGTGCATTGAAATGCATCATAAGTTTTTCTCTCATTTTGTCTGTCAATTTTCTGTTTTCGACAAACGTAATGAAGTCTGCATAAAGATTTTGTAGATCACCTGAAACAATTTTTTTATTAACAAAAACAGTAAACAGCATGTTAAATCCATTACGTGCTTGAGGTGCTGTTTGAAATAATGCTTTAACAGCATTACTATTTTGATTAATCTCTGCTTCTGCTTTTTGTTTAAGTTTGCTATTGATCTTTAAATTGGGTGTTATAGGCATTTTACTAGGAACAATTGCAACTGTTGAATTATTTTTTAATGTACCTATTGATCCATTGAGTGATTCTGCTTCGTCAGTTGTCATAGCATTAGGTGGAATATATTGATGTACTGCTATGGCTGCCTGCTTGTCAGCAAGTAAATGACCAATTTCACTATCAGCATCTACTGTGTATGAGATACCACCTGGGTTTGCTTTGAATCTAAACACGCCGTCATTATCTACTAATGGCTCACTAAACAATAGGTCTCCCCAATAAAAACCAGCTCCTCTGTCTGATGCTTCAAGTCCAGGCCAGACTCTTTCGATAATACTATACAAGTCTCCCCTGTTTACTTGTCGACCATCATCATATGCTTTAAATTCTTTCGGTGAGAATACTTGTCTACCTGTACCATCTTTCTTATTGAACATATGTTTGTCCATAACAGAGAATCTGCCGTCTTTACCACGACCGAATATCAATGCAGGATAACCGTCCCATTTAATTGTAATACTGTTAGGGGAGTTGATAGTTGCTTCTATCTGTTTGATGGCTTCTCTAGCACCTTGTTCATCACCTAGGAATACAAGGTCTTCAGGATGTTCTAAATGTCCTGAGCCTTCGACTAAATTAATTTTTTCTAATTTACGTAATGTATTAGAGATAGATTCACTGAGGTTCATTATTACCTCGTAGACAGTTGTGCGATTTTTTCTGCTCTTAGTGCTGAGTTAGTTTTAGATTCTGATACTTCATCTTTTTTACGTTTTGCGGCTCGTCTATCTCTATCTTTAAACTCATCATCGTTTGTTGCTGTCACTTCTACGTTTTCTGGTTCTGAGAAATCAAGTTCACCTTGTTCTGCATCAGGCTCGGTTACTGCAATTGGAACTTGAAATTTATCACTTACAGCAACATAATTATTTAATTTATCTTGTATTTGAGACTCAGCTGGAAGACTCGTTTCTGTGTTTATCCATTGATCTTCTGTTTGTGAATATTGATATTTGTTGCTACCAACATCTAATACTGCATTAGGTTTAATATTATAGTCAACGCCTTTTCCACTTGTCGGATCTGTAGTAGTTGAACCGGTATCGTCTGCTGTTCCAGTTGTTGCAGTAGATGATCCAGGATTCGTATTAACTATTGTTTTTTGTTTTTGTGGCTGATCAGTTTGTTGTTTTGCTAATTGTTTCTGTTGCTGTGGGCCCTCTAGTCCAGCGGCTTGCATTGTCTCTTTTTCTTTGGTAGTGAAACGTTTATTATCAGTCTTAGGAAGGATACCGTGAGATTTAGATGCTCCATATGAAGCATTTCCTAATTTCATAAGTAAGTTTTTATCTATATTAGGTCTTGATGTATTTTTTGATGCGTTGTATACAGCCTCAATTTCATCGATGATCGAATTAGATGTCATTGAAGTTTTCCTAAGAGGTACCCCAGTCATCCATTGACCATACCAATCTCTTAAAAAAGTTTTTAAAGTTCGTGGTCCTAATTCTTCTTCAGTAATAATAGATTCTAAGATATAATTCATATTTACTAACTTAACCCACTCATTCATATCTCCAGTAAATCCTGGATATGCTCTCTGAATTTCTTGTGTGGTTAAACCTTTATCTTTCATCTGTTGAAGGGTAAATTGTTGCCATTGTTTCTTACGTTTAAGTGGACTTTTAACATTATTAAATCCTTCAGTCTCTTTGCCGTAATCAGACTTATTAGGAATATACTCTCCATATTGCATATGGCCAGACATCTTAGGATTAAACATTCGCCTTGCTTTTTCTTGGAAGCCAGGCATTAAATAATTTTTGCCATCTTTATTTTTTCTTACATCGTTGTTTTCACCACTATCTGAGCCTTCTGCTCCTGTAGGTTCCATAATTAGACCTGATGCAATGGCTGATTCAATAGATAATAATGCAGAACTCATAAAGTTGTCAAGGAAAATTTGTTTTGCTAATTCGTCTACGTAAGTTCCTCTTGCTCCGCCTTTCATTCCAGGGCCTTTTCTTCCCAATTCAGTAAGACTTGTATTCTTTATTTCAACTGCTGTTACATCATCAAACTTCATGTTTGCTTACCCTTGATATTTTTTGATTGTCTTTGAGAAACGACTTTTATCTCGTCCTCTAATAGCACTTAGCAATTTTTTTTTTAATTGAACGGCCTGAGTACCATCATAATTGCGTTCTATAAATTCAATTAGATTAACAGCACTAGTAATGATATTATTGCCGCGTGATTCGACAATATGAGGAATATCTCGGTTAGTACCAAAATTTTCTAGTTCTTCTAGCAGGCTTTTTGTTTTCTTTTGCATAAGTGTAATTTCCTTAGTACTATTTAGTCTTGACCAATCAAAACGGATATTATTTGTCTTTCAATGTATTCAGTAATGACTTGAGTTTAGTACTTTGTACATCACCATTTACTTTCTTTTGCTGGGTATCAACTTGTTCATGTACTGCTTGATCAGTTGCTCCTACTTGTGATGTTGTTTTAAACTTATCCATGATTGATTGTGCAGACGGTTGTGCTGTATTCTGAGTTGGAGCACTAGTACCAGGGTCTGTAATACGCAATGTGTCAACATCGAATGCTAATTCAACTTTCTGTCCTACACCAGCACTTGATCTTGTCTTCATTAACTGAATCTGATACTGTCCACGTTCTCTCATACTGCGTGATGTAAAGATACCGAACACATTGTCTGCTGTGTTAATCTTACTGATACCACCTGAGATATGACTGTGATCAAATTCGATTTCTTCTACTGCACTTCTGTTTAACTGTGATGCAGTTACAAAAATTATATCTAATTCTTTTGCCAAGTTACGTAATTCTTCTGATACATATTTGTCTTTAACAAACAAGTCACTAGGACTTACTTTAGCACTTACAGGCATTAACAAATCCAAATAGTCAACACACATAAAGTCTAGTTTCTTTCCTGTTTGTATTTGTAGTTCTCTAGTAAATGCTCTAAGATCATTAACTGTAGACTGTGCCGGCATATACTTAATTTGAAAGTGTCCAGATGCTTTTTGTTTCATCTTTACTTTCATTTCAACATTGTCCAAGTCTCTGAACACTTCTTTTGTTTTAGTATCAGTCAACATTGAATCGACACGCATTGCTGATAGTTCTTCACTTAACTCTAGTGTGACGTACACACCTGATAAGCCTTGCTCTACCCAATTAACAGATAGATTTTGCATGAACAATGACTTACCTGAACCTGAACCCCCTGCAAAGATTTGTAGTTCACCTTTGTTGAATCCACCATAGAGTTTTTGATCTAAACAAGGCCAACCAGTAGATGCTTGACCGTTACTTGATTTCAAATGCATAAGACGAGCCCTAGGATCTTCAAAGTAATCGATACCTAAGTCTCTTTGTAATGATATCTGAACTGCATCTTTGATTAACTTTTCGACAGGGTCATAATCACCTTTCTCTAAAAGGTCTGCTGACTCCATGATTGCTCTTTCTAATTCTTGTCTACGAGTAAATGATTCAAACTCATTCATAAACCATTCATAATGACCTTCATCTAAATCAGCAACAGGCTCAATAGTTTCACCTGTTGTTGCTTTGATTTGTGTTGAGTCAGGCAATACTTTATAATTAGTAGAGTGTTCTCTCATAAACTCTGCAACAGGTCGTAGTCTTCTATCAAAGTTTTCAGAGTTAAAGATGTTAGTAACCCTAACAAACAACTCTGCGTTTGTTACCATCATTCGCAAGAACAATTCTTGTACGTCTGCGTTAAATTCTTTTAGCAATTTTATTCCTCATAACTTCCACCTTGATTTTACTGTTTGTAGCGGAGTCTAATATACTTAGTAGTGTATTCAAACGTCCGTATTTAATTACTGCATCATTTGCATCTTTAATATCTTCTGACCAGTTGGGTAATGATACATCATAACCTAGTTCTAATGCTCTTTCGCATATACCTAATCCTGTCTTGTCCTGATCAGGAATGACAATAACACGTTTGCCCAATTTGTTAATTACAGCAACTTGATTATCATTAATCGTATCATGTGTCAATGCTAATCCATTCATTGATATTGCATCAAAGATACCTTCAAACACTAAAACAACTTCCCAATCTTCTTTCTGTAAGTCTGTACCAAACACATAACCTTGTTGTTGATCATTAATAAACTTAGGATTTCTATCATCCATAAATCTAATTGTACTACCAACTACTTTGTTCTCATATGTGTAAGGTATAACAATGCCCTGTGCATTTCTGCCTTCTGCTTTAGGATTGACCATGAAAGGGTAGTCATTGTGTTGTAAGCCTCTTTTGTTTAAGTAATCGATATACACTTGATGATCTTTGTTCGCAGTATAAATCAGTTCGCCTTCTGGCATCTGTTGTTCTTTGAATTTAGGTAATTTAATTTGTTTCTTTTTATGCAAGATAGAATCTAATAAGTCTTTGTGTTGAATAGAATGCAAAGACCACTTGTTAATATCTGTATCTGGCATGTTGCACCATGTTAAGAATGAACGAGTCTTTCTACTGATTGCTCTGCCTAGTTTAAAGCCGCATTTGAAGTTGCAATTAAAACAATGAAACTGCCAATCGTCTCCGTCTGCTTTGATTCCACCACGCATACGTTTGTCAGGGTTATGGCCATTATGAGAACAACAAGGAGCATTGAACGATGTCCAGCCACTTTGCGTCTGTTTCTTTTTGCCGGGTATAACCGTGAGTATGTCAAACATAATTGTTATTATACACGAAAGAGAGTGTTAAAACAAGTGCGATGGGTAAGTTATCTTGCCAAAATAGTGACTATGTTACCCACATTTGCTTCAAATTTAAGTTTAATGAATGGATGATATCCATTGACAGTGTATCCAATTGTTCCAGATTGACTGTTGCCATTTGCCGCATTACCATATCGAAATGAATTGATATCATAGAAATCTGAGTCAACTAATGTAGAACCTTGTATAGTTACATTGCCAACATAGTTTGCATAATCTAATGATGTAGTTAACACAGGATTGTCTTGCGTATTGATGATGCTTGAAAAATATGTAACTGCATCTGAATTTGCGTTAGCAGTATTAGAAGGAAACGGCTGATCACTAGGTATAGTAACTTGCTGTGAAGGCACAAAAGAAGGTAGAATAGAATCTAATATGTTCAAGTCTCCTCTCGCTCCTGCTTTAGAATCTACAAAGACTGGTAAGTTAAGATTACCACTTGGCCATTCTAATGAGTAATAGCATTTTTGTGATTCAATGTCTTCAATTTCAGCGGCTGTTGTATTAAGAACAAAGATACCATTGACATCTAGTACTGGAGTCAAGGCCTTTCGCAAAAGGATTTTGGTACCATCTGAATTAATAGCCCTAAAGGATATCTGTTGATTTGCTGTAGCAACAGATGATAAGTCTACAGGCTTCTGTTCCTGATTCAGAAACTGAAACTGCAATTGATTGTCCACGCCTTTATTTAACGTTAACGGTTTTGAATAAACTGGCATATATTTCCTCGGGCTTGTTCCGGACAAAACAACAACTGTTTGTCTGACTGTATATGTATATACTGATGTAGTGTACGACACAAATTCTAATCTCCTATAATATATATTTATCATTGAGTATCATAACCAAGAAATATAACCATTTTTCTGAGGCATATAAATACTTTACATATATGACAGACAACAAAAAACCAATAGACTTTTTCACAAAACTGACTGACTCACATCCGTTTATTTCAGTATTACAATATGCTGGCCAAGACTTTGTAGGTATTGTTCAAAACCGTGATGATTTAGTCACTACTATCTATGATTATGGTGCTATAGTTGATGCTGAAAAACGTCTAAAGTTCTTAGAGTTAGGTGATGTCTGGTGGTGGGAATCTAATCGTCAGATACCTATTCATTTGTTTTTAAAAGCAGAGTGGTCTTTGTTTAAACCTTTCTTAAGAACATTCAATAATAAATCTGTAACAATGTTGCATGGGCCCATTGTCAGTATGACTGACTTTCAAAAGAAAAGAGTCAAAAGAAAATCTATTACGCTGGTAAAGAGGACTTACTAAGTCTTTTAGCCATCTTAGCAATTTGACGTTTCTTTTTTGCTCTACGTTTCTTAGCCAATTCTAAACTTAATTCACTAGTTACACGTTCTTCAAACGTGACACCCAATAGATGATCATATTCATGTAAGAACACCCGTGCTTGAATGCCTTCCATATGTTTTTCTTTGACAACTTCCCCGTCAATCTGATGATATGATACTACACACTCAGTATGTCTTCGTACATGCAACCAAAGATCAGGGAAACTTAAGCACCCTTCTAAAAATAAATCTTGTTCTCCTCTGAGTTCATCGATTTTAGGATTGATAAAAGCCATTAACTTTTCATCAGTTCCCATAATGAATATATTTTTCATTACACCTAGTTGAGGTGCCGCTAAGCCGATGCCAGGATGATTAGGGTTAAACATAACCTTTGTCATTGCCTTGATTAGTTCAGTAGGATCACCGTCTAACTTAAAGTTCCAATCCTCGCATGGTTGTTTTAATTTAGGATCAGATTCTTTAAGTAGTGTTAAGTTAAGTTCTTCCATTATCTGTTGTGTCTTCCAAATTCATCGTAGAGTGCTTGACCAGTTAGATGTTCGCCGATTGATTCTACCTTACCTGTTTTAATATACTCTCTTTCAATAACACCGTCATTAAATTCTACATCACAGACCATTAAATCATCGCCTGTTCTGTTTGGGTTTGTTTCATACCAAAGTGATGTTAAAGAATGAGCATGTATTCCCTTAACACCTTTAGCCCATTTCTCGGCTTCTAGTATTACTCTTTGTCGTTCTACGACTTCGTTATGTTCTGACATTATTTTCCTCGATTAAATTCATATGTACTACAACTAATTGTGCATATGCCACAGCATGTGACTTTTTAAATGTATATCCTGTGTTGTTATCAATCCACACAGTATTACTTATGTCCTTATAAGTGTGTCCAATAAGATTTCTCTTTGCTGGACGAATGACTGCTAGAAACATTGCAAGTCTTGGAATACTATCAATCGGTTCAGGCATTTTTTGCATTACACCAAACTGTTTGTTTAGATGTATCAACTGTTCTACAAACTCTCTGTCTTTTAATCGTTCCCAGTTAGGCTCTGCCATTAGACTTATTAAATGTAACTCATCTTCTACTGCTTGATAGATATTTACATTAAGTAAATCTAACTTGAAGTAGCCTCGTTGATCTGCTTCTTTGTAATCTAAAGAACACATATCAGATACAGGATCATAAGGAACATCTGTTATGTACACACCAGTAGGATGTTTCTTCATTGGATCAACTTCACGCATAGCGGCAGGAACATGTTTAATTAACTTTAGTAACTTAGTTCTATCGCCGAAGTCGATATCAATGTCAGACTGGATACTCATTTAAGCCCTGCTTGTTTTAGTTTCTGATATGCACGTTGTACAACAATTGCTTGATGCTCTGCATCTTCTACAGCCTTGTGAGTAGTAACAAAGTTACCATCTTTTAATGAGACATTACAAAGATCAAAGATTGTTCTTGTGTCTCTTATAGTATAGAAGGGCCAGGGTATTGCACTGTCTAACTGCCTGAAAGCATTTTCTGCAACAACAATATCGAAACCAGCACCATTACTCCAAACTGCTCTGCGGTTCCAACAGAATTTGTACAGTTGATCCATAGCATCCTTAAACGGAATGCGGTCATTGTCTCCCATAGCCTCTTGTATTGCATCTTCACTTTGTTCTCCCCACCACCTTAGTGTATCTGGATTAATATGTCTATCGAATTCTTCTGTTTGAGAATCTATCTCAGGACGTAGTTCTAATTTTTCTGCAACGCCGCTACCCATAGGATCAAATCGTACAGCACCAATTGTTAATATAACACAATCTGGATTAGTACTTAATGTCTCCATATCTATCATTACATCATTTGCCATTAGAACTCCACACGTTATCTTTGTCTTTTATATCTTCTATTATATCACATCTGAGGTAATTAATCAATAGAATGGAACGCTTTTTGGGTAAATGCATTGGCATAGTTGAATGCATCAACCGAGTATTGTAAAACAATATTGACCCTTTAGGCATGTCATGTTGTTCTGCATTTTCTAAGAAATATTCGTCATGTACTCCTTCATAGCAATCTTGTATGTTCCAATCTTGTTGATGACTGAAAGGAATAACTCCAGTTGCTCCTGTATCTTTGTCTAAATCATCAAGTGGTATGATAACTTGTATGCCACAGATGTCATTGTTTTCTCTTTTGTTGTATTTCTCAAATCGATGCGGTGTATCTATATGAGGGCCTACCCATC
>Ga0114994_10001637_pt1 | contig 16228 bp, 18 predicted proteins | sample ArcticOcean_MG_C_9_FD_87043 | JGI IMG/M metagenome (GOLD analysis project Ga0114994, IMG submission 87043) | Marine microbial communities from western Arctic Ocean - ArcticOcean_MG_CB2_152 | ecosystem: Environmental > Aquatic > Marine > Oceanic | place: Arctic Ocean: Canada Basin | collected...
ATTAAGTTCAACACCTTTCAGTAGTCCAACACCATTTCCAACGGAGAACCCTACACCGATACCTTCACAAACTGAAGGACCAACGTCCACTCCACAATCAACGGAGAACCCTACACCAACACCAAGTAGTACTCCATTTCCAAGTGCAACTCCGACACCAACTATTTATGTTGATGAATTGTATTTGGAACCTACGGTAAATAGGGATATTCCATTAGAACCTTTTATGAAGGTTGGTCAAAAAGTAATTAGAAGAAATGTTGGGAATTCGAGACGTAGAAATAATTAATAAGGACGACCTAAACCATTCTAAAAGATCATATAAGAAGAAACAAATTCTATTATATGATACTAAAAGACGAATAGATGATTTTGTTAAAAAAATCAAATTTCGAAGAAATGGTGAATACGAAGATATTCCACACTTCATTATTAGTAAGTCGGGCGACATATATAAAGTCTTAGATGTAAAATATTCGTCTAAGACTTTTGACATTGACAAAATCGACAGACAGCAAATTAAGATTGCAATCGAGAATCTTGGGTGGTTAAATAAAAATACAATAACGGGTTTTTTTTCAAATTGGATTGGAGATCCGTACAGAACTGAACCATTTATAAGGAGTTGGAGAGAAAAGTTTTATTGGGATCGATATAATCCTGAACAAATAAAAACCTTAATTTCCCTGTGTGACCACCTCTGTGAGGAGTATGACATCAAAAAACACGTAGTTCCAACTAACGGAATTATAGAAAATATCGATAAATTAGGAGGAATTGTTTGTAAATCGAATTTTTCAAATATTTATACAGATATAAACCCATCATTCAATTTTAAAATGTTTGTGGAAAATGAAATATAATACACATATGAATTACGATAAGACAAAAAAAATGTTAGATACTCTTAGAAAACTCAATGAGTCGTCGAGTAGAGGTGTAAAAACTTTAAACGAACAAGAAGAGGAAAAACAAATGAAAGACACTGTTATTGTAGTTGACGGAGTTGAAGTTAGGTTAATTGCTGATTCTAAAGAGGATTTAGAATTAAAGGACCCACAAAAGAAGGTCATATCCGACGTTATAAAGAACTTTGGTACTCAGGTATCGGATTTGGGTGATCTAAGACCTGGCATCACCATAGAGGGTGGATCGGTAAGGTTAGACGGTGTACTACCTGACGTAGGTTTAAATTTCGTGATCATTGCGGGTGTAAATAAAGGTACATACTTAAACACGAGTATGTTAAAGGTTAGTTATGATGTGTTAGAGTCGACTGAGAAACTTTTTAAATTCGAAGATGTCTTTTCTGATTCTATGAATGACCTAATCTCTGAAAGACGAATAGACTAACATGGCACTTACAAACACAGATAAGAAAGATATTGAAAGAATTGTCAAGAAAGAGATTAAAACTTTCCTTGATGGTACTCAAGCACATAAAATCGTGATTGATGTCATTAAAAAGGAAATGGGTACGAGAGACATAAACGGTAAGGTGGTTGAATTATCAACTAAAGTGGTTGTGGAGTTATTTAAACAACTTTGGCAACGTAAGTCTTTTTGGGAATCACCACTTAAAAACGTTAGATAATGAAAAAAGAATCAACAGAACAAACAATGGCAGGATCTTCAGGATCCTTCTCAGCACCTATGGGATTTGTAACTAAAAAGGAGATATATAAAGTACACAACAAGAAAAAGTACAACGAAGATGAAGTTGAGGAAGATGTTGAAGAAGGTGAGTTCACCGAAGCGATGACTGCTGGAGTATCTGCTGGTGCTATGTACGATGCACCTTTTGGTGATGGATCGGGTGGTAATCCACTAAAAGTCGGTGGTGAAAAGACAATTAAGAAGAGAATGAAGACCATGAGGAAAAATAAATTCCCAATGTGGGGTGGACCTGAAGGTGTTTACGTTTCAATTAAGGAGAAGTGTAAAAAGTTTCCCTACTGTAATCAGGGTGTTGGATTAAATAACCTCGAATTTTATGAAAACGACCAACTAAATGAATCGGTGAAGGAAATCTCAAAAAAATACGGATTACCATTCAAAGAGGTTGAGAAATTAGTGATAAAAGAGATAAAACGTATATTTATATAATATGAAAGTTTCAGAATTAGATAAAATTATCGAAGAAACCATCTCTAAGGAGATTAAAAGTAGAATCCTTAACGAAAGTAAGGGTGAAAAAACCGCACATTGTATTAAATGTGAGGGTGAATATATTGAGGTTTGTGAATCTAAAGATGAGGCAGATCAAAAATGTGAAGAATATAATAAAAATAACCCTGACAAAGATTATGTTGTTGAGGTTGAAACATTTGAATCCCAAGAAGAACTAATCAGTAGGTTAGATGAGTTGGGTGAAGAAAAAGACATAGAAAACATGAAAGAAAACCAATCAATCGAAGAAAAGTTACATGGTGACCAGTACAAATTAGATGCTGATAACGATGGTGAAATCGAAGCGTCTGATCTTGAAAGTTTAAGACAGGGTGATACTAATGAAGATTTTGACATTACAGAAATCGAATGTGAAAACTGTGGTAAAGGTTTATGTGAGTGTGGTGCAATGGAAGAGTCAGAAAACAAAGAATCACTACCAACTTTGAAAGAAATTTCTAAATGTGTTAAAGAAGGAATGACATATGAAGATATTTGTGAAAAGTATTCAGACTGTGATAAGAAAAAATTAAAAGAGATGTACGAATCTTGTGGTAAACAACATGAAGGTAAAGAACCTAAAGTACTTAAATTAACAGAATCACAAATGATTGATATGGTAACAAAAATGGTTAAAGAGTCAAAGTCAAACGTACCTGGTATTAGAGAGGTTGATGACGCACACAGAGTTAACAAAAAAGAAACTGCGGAACATATGAAAACCGTAGATAAAAAAATTAAAGACGCATTAACTATCGAAGGTGGAGACAATCCTGAATTCCCTAAGGCTAATGGTAAAGGTGATAAGAAAGTAGTTCATAATACTGAAGAGGAAAATGAAGAAATGGAAAACTCAAGAGGTGAGAATCCATTAGACTTAGATTATGATCATGAACCAAGTGAAGAATTTAAAGAAAGACTTAAGAAATCTTTAGAGGGTGATTCAACTATGGGTAATGCTGACGGAGGAAATACAATTGAAACAGAAACAGGTAAGAATCTTCACAAGACAGCTGAAAGAAGAAAAGAGGTCAAAGAAAAGGCACCTATGTATGTTAAGGATGTACAACCAGTAAAAGAACTTAAAGAAGAAACAAGTGAGGTTGAGAATGTTTTACAGGAAGAGATCAGTAAAATGAAGAATATGTTCTCTTACAACGAAAAGACTCAATAACCCATTGTTTTTAAACTCTTTTATGTGTATATTCTATAGTATAGAAAACAAATAAGAGAGATGAATGAGAACCATTTGATTGATAATGAGAATTACGGTAAACAGACTGAAGTTTGGTACCGTGCTTACGACATATCCACAGAAAAAATCATTTTATTTTATGATTTCCTCGATTCCATCCACACTTTAATGGATAGGACTTATTTGGGGGTTGATGTAATGGATGAGGAACTCAACCAAAAAGGACACTTTACGTGGTGTTGGGACAAAACAATCAACAATTTTAAAAAGGAAAGAATCGTCTTTAAAGAAAGGGGTATCCACTATGAATATTTTTGGACTTTTTTTATGGAGACTTTCTACCATGCACAAATGGATGGTGAAGAAACTAATCTAAAAGAGTACCTTTTTAAGTTATTTAACTACAAACACAAAAAAACGAGACCAGAGTTAGGCGTACTAACAGAAATCTACAAAATATTAGAAAAGAACTTGACCTAATAGAAAAAATTACGTATATTACTATCAAAAACGTAATATAAGTATGGAAACGTTAATTAAAATTAAAAATCTTGTCGAGAAAATGTCTGTCGATACTAATAAAGTATTTGACAAGGGAAATCGTTCTGCATCCATAAGAGCTCGTAAATACGCTCAGGAGATAAAGAGTCTAATTTCGGTATACAGGAAAGAAGTATTAGAAGAAATTAAATCACATGATAGATAACATAGAACTATTCGTATTGGTTCTAAGTATAGTCTTTATACTTAGGTTCATTGGTGAATTTGGAGTTAAACTACTACAAACAACACCTAACCCATTAGAAATAAATAAGTATGAAAGAGTGTTTATTTACATTTCAATATCATACATAATAACATACATAATCATATAATCGTGTACAAAAACATAAAACCATTACAACCATATTTCTTCTCATTGAGAGAAATAAAGAGCAACGTTAGTTTAGATCTAAAACTACCCGTAACGTGGAAGTACGAAAAAATCGTACAAGTCTATAAAACATTAGAAGTTAAAATACAAGACAAGAACGATAAGAGTGTTTTAGTCTCTTTTGTTGCTGTAGCTAACGAAGATGGTTTTGACACTGCATTCCAATGTGCGAATGAAGTCGTGATTAAAAACCTTGAGGAAGAACAAAAACGTAAACTGTTTGATGAGAAAGTTAGAGAGTTGAGAGATGTTTTTGAAAAAACAGGATTAGATGAATTACACAGTTTAAAATTTGAAAAGAATGATAAAGAAATCGAAAACGAAGGACTTAGCTTGGTTGGAGAAGGAAGTGCAGAAGGATCAACTACTGGTGGAGACACACAAGAAGAAGATGATTCAGGAACTACTGAAGACGAAGAAGGAGGATCTATTCATCCCACCACCCACAAAGAAAAAAAATAAATTAGGTCTATTCTTATTAAGGGTAGGTAAAATATTAGGTATGTAATGGAAGATACAGAAGACAACGAAAAAAAAGGGGATCTACTAAACCAATTGGCAATCATTGCAGATTTAACTGAAAAGATAAATTTAGAGGTTAAGAATCCCACGTTACTATTTGAACTTGATGTTGAAGAGTATGATCGAGTGAAAGACTACCTTAAGACTAAGTACAATGATAAGATAGATGACGAGGGTGAAGTATTCTCTGTTGGTATTGGAGAATGTATATATGTCTTTAGTAAGAGTAATGTCTAAATAAATCAGTTCTTTTATAACCTTTTTTCTCTAATAGAGGATAAAGGTTTTTTCTTTGTGTAGTTGTTACATCTTTAACAAATATAAAATTACCCTTTCTCTTATCGAGAAGATCTTCCTTTAAAATATTGAATAGTCTTTCAGAATCACTTAGGTTCTTATTACCAAACATTCTGACTTCACTTTCAATCTGAAGAAATATCTTATTATTTAATGTGAAAATTTGGGCAATCTCTTGAACTTTAAGGAACACCTCAAGTAACTCATGGTAACGAATTCTTTTTTTATTATCATGATCATAAACTTTCTCTTCCTCCCAATAAGGAATGAGTTCTTTCATTCTATACCCTTTTTCACTGGCACTGATGTTTATTAATCTACCAATTTCATCTCTTTTAGTAATTGTTTTTGATTTGGCCCAACGGTTGTCAGGATAAATTAGTGCAAGTTCGTATGAGAGACTTAAATTTCTCTTACCACCAAACTCTTTTACATAACGAGGTTTTCTTTCAGTTTTTAGTTCATACCACAAATCTCTTATTGCTGGTAAACTAATTGTTTGGTAGATAAGTTTTTTTCTCTTTTGATTACAGAATAGTATTATTTTATACTTCCGTTTCTTCATTAACCAAACAAGTTGACTACGTACCCAATTAAAGATACTAACCCCCACATACCTAAACCAAAAACGACAACAAGGAATATCTTAATTGGTCGTTCTACCTTTGCTACTTCAGCTAAAACCTCTTCCCTCTGTTTTTGTTTTTTACATTTACTACACGCCATAATTAAATATATATAATAATTATCCAATAATCAAGAGTGGGGGGTTGATAACGTGACTTATTTTAGTTATATTTTATACAAGAACATCTAATAAGAAGCAAATGATAAGTTACATTGGAGGAAAAGCGCGTATTGGGAAATGGATTGTCCCATTCATACCGAAAGATATTGAAACATATGTGGAGACATTCTCAGGGATGTTTTGGGTCTTTTTCAACATGGATTTAAAAGAGTACCCAAACCTTAAAACTGTCGTTTACAATGACTTTAATGGGTTAAATGCAAACTTAATGAAATGTTCTTCCTTAGACTACGATAGAATGTGGGAGGAATTGGACAAATACAGTGAATATATACAAGTGGTTGGTCAAGAGATTACACCACCAAAATGTAGGGAATTCTTTAACACATGTCAAGAGGAGGTATTTCACCCCGATTATGTAATTGGTGATGAACCTAATTACGACGCTGCGGGTAAATACGTTTATGTTCTAACACAGATATTTTCAGGATCAAAACCTGAATCATCTAACTACACAGATTATAAAGGTAAGTACCGTTGTAAGGTTTTAATATTTATGGATAAGTTAAAGAATCCTAAATTCAGAGAACATTTCGACAAGATAACCTTTGTTGAGAATGAAGATTTTAGTGAGGTGATTTGTAAATATGATTCACCTACAACATATTTTTACGCGGATCCACCGTATTGGAAAACAGAAAACTATTATTCTAATCACGACTTTGATCGATTAGATCATGAAAGGTTAGCGAATTGTTTACAGAATATCAAAGGTAAATTTAGTTTATCTTATTACGACTTCCCACTTTTACGTGAATGGTTTCCACTAACAGAATATAAATGGGAGGAGAAAGCATTCAAGAAATCGGCGGCAGCTAAAAAAGATGGAACACAAAACGACGGAATGGAACTCCTGATAATGAATTATGGTACCCCGAATCACGTGATTGGTCAACAACTAACACTTTTTAGTGAGGGAGATTACTCATAATCTATATTTAACATAAAATAACGTTGGATCCTGAGATTATAATATACATAAACAAACTAAGGGGGTATTTTAAGAAAAACGAAAACGCTAAGAACTATTTCTTAAAAAACTTAAATGAGGAAAAATTTTTTGATATGGTCACAGAGTTGGCACAAAAAAACTTTTCAACAAAAGGAGACCCAACATTAGACCTACCACAATTTGAAGCAGTAAAACAAACAATAAAGGCAATAGAAATATCAAAAAGACCTGATTCTTTCTACGAACCTAAAATATTTATTGATGAACGAGGTTTGGTTAAAATAATAAAACAAGGAAAATAGAATTTAATGAAAGATTTAACAACACAAGAAGTAAAGTCCCTTTTAAGTAAAGGTGAGAAAGTATTAGTTGATTTTTGGGCACCATGGTGTGGTCCATGTAAGTCATTAATACCACGATTAGAGTCACTATCGGATAAGTACCCTGACGTTCATTTCGTTAAGGTAAATGTTGATGAACACGGAGACTTTGCTATGGAATTGGGTATTAGAAACGTACCTACCGTAATCATATACAATGGTGAGACCATAATGAATAAAAGTATTGGTGCAAAACCTGACAGTGATTATACTACGGTCATAGATAGTATGTTGTAGTGGTTTGTGTCTTCACATTAAAGGGTTGTTCTCATTGTGAAAACTTAAAAGAAAGATTAAGTAAGGAGAATATACAATATGAGGAGTATGATATTGACGAACACTCATTTTTATGGGGTCAAATTATAGAACAAACAAAAATGGACACTTTACCAACTGTGTTCTTTAGAAACGAAGAAAAAAGAAAAGGTATTTTATTAATGCCGGGTCTAAATGTGGACGATGAGGACCACTTTATAGAACAAATTTTACATAATATCTGATTAAAAAGGGAGATTTTAAAAAAAGTCTTCCTTTTTTGTATTCAAGAAGATAAACAAAAGTATTTATGTAAAAGGACTTTTAGAGATGGCTTTACAACAAATATACTGGGAACAAATTGCAACTGAAAATGTTGTATCGGGATCTAACATTACGTTAGGTAACCCTTCATCGTCTTTGGGTGCAATTTATGCGGACTCATTGGTGGTTGGTACAATAACTCTTACTGAATTATTAGAGACTAATGTTGAGGATCTTAACCTTTTTACTGGGTCTGTTTCAACCTCATTAGAGTTTACAGGTTCAAATTTAACAGTTAAGGGAGACCTTAATGTTTTAGGGACATACACTACAATTAAATCGGAAACGGTGATATTAGATGATAATATCATTGAATTAAATGGTAGTGAAGAAAAATATGGTGGATTATTAATAAAAGACCCAACAAGTCCAAATCTTGTTTCAGGTTCATTATTATGGGACACGACAAACGATAGATGGATCGGTGGTCAATTAGGGAGTGAAGAGAATTTAGTGGTTGAGAGTGAATTAACAACACTTTCATCATCACTATCCTCATCAATTAATGAATTATCCCAATCAGTCTCATCCTCCTTTAACGAGAACAGTGAGTTTATTAGTGACTTATCATCTTCTATATCCTCATCAATTAATGAATTATCCCAATCTGTTTCATCATCCTTTAACGAAAACAGTGAGTTTATTAGTGACTTATCATCTTCTATCTCATCTTCGATCACAGAACTGTCACAATCGGTGTCTTCGTCTTTTAACGAGAACAGTGAGTTTATAACTGATTTATCCTCGTCAATTTCTACATCAATAAGTGAATTGTCGTCGTCGGTATCTACATCATTTGATGATACCAATACAACAATAACTAATTTATCTTCGTCATTATCAACATCAATTAATGATTTATCATCATCTGTTGATGGTACGTTTACATTAGCGGAAGGAAGGTTAGATAAATTAGAATTAACAAGTGGTTCACACCATGGTAGGATAACTGATTTAGAATTATTTAGTTCTTCATTAGACGCAACCTTCGCTACCGACCAAGAATTAACAGAACTATCACAATCCATAACTTCATCAATTGGGGAGTTATCTTCGTCACTATCAGCATCAATTAACGACTTATCATCATCTGTTGATGACACATTCATAGTAACTGAGGGTAGGTTAGGTAAATTAGAAACAACAAGTGGGTCTCACCATGGTAGATTAAATGAATTAGAATCAACAGGTTCAGACCATGAAACGAGAATTGATGGGTTAGAATTATTTAGTAGTTCTTTAGATGATACTTACGCAACAGATCAAGAATTAGACGATGTTTCGTCATCTTTAAGTGATGCAATTGAACAAGCTCAGATAGATATCGAAGCGAGTAACATATTCCAACAAACGGGATCGTATTATGGGACTGCGGAGAATCTACAAATATCAGGTAGTGGATTAGATTCACCTGATGGTTCAATTAGTGAGAAATATGGTGTTAGAGTTCATAAATCACTACATGCTGAAAATGTGAACGTAGGTCAACCAACATCAAATGATTGGGGGACAATGGATGGATCATATTTCAACAATTTTAACAAAAACACAGACGTTTCGGAGATTATTAGGTTTATGGCGGGGTTATTATCCTCATCAGCACCTGATGCATCACCAAATACAAAATATTATAACGGATATACCAAAAACACCACTAATGCATCGACAGATTCAGGTATTAATGGATATCTTCCTTCAGGAACGACAAATACAACACTACTTGAGTTAGTTGACGCGGGTTTTGCGTCTATTGGGGGTACAATATTGGGGTCGTTCGGTACTTTTTATACAAATAGTAACTATAAACACTCTTTTACAAGTCAAGTGGGTGGTTCAACAGATGTTAGATCTTCAAATGATAGTAATTTGTTCGGTTTGGGTAGGTTAAGTAGTGGAACACCAACAACATTTAAAGTTTCGGGGTCATTTACGGTTAAGAAATTTGATCACAATAGACAATTGTTAGAAGAGGTAAGTACAAATGAATTAATAACACAATCAGGTGCGGGAACTACCGATGGGGTAACTCTTGGTAGAATTGAGTCTGCAAATCCTGAATTAATCCCTGCGGGTTACCAAGATGGGAAGTTTAGTAATGTGTTTAGTCCAACAATATTAAATGCTGGTAATACTATAGATGATATCGGGTATTACCATATATCAAGTTCAATATCAATTGCAAGTGGGTCAAGTGATTTCACAACACCAATTGAGAATAACACTGAAATATTATATGGTCCAATGCCAACTATAGAGAGTGGTATAGGTTCAACTAATTTGGGTGTTACGGCAAATATTGATTTTATGGATCAAATGTCAGCATCATCAAGATCTTTAAGTGGAGCCCCATATCTACAAACGGCAACGTTTGATGCGAGTGGGTCTATTAGTGGTACTTTCAATAAGTTGTACCAAAATGGTAAACACGGTTCAATGACAGGTAATAGTGGTCAAAGGGAGGCATATGTCTCTAATGGTAGAATAACAACGAGTAATGTGTTTTACGATGAAACACTTACAGATGTTAGAATTAGTGGTACAATCCCCCACATTAGTGATAAGATAAAACTAAATTCAAAGTTATATTGGAGTGCGGGTAATTCATACGGAACCTCAAATAATCAATCAATTTCAATATCAGGTACTGGGTATGGTGGTAGTGATTCTGATACAGAATCAAAATCGGTACACACTTCAGGAACCTTTGGTCAACCAGCATCAAGTGGTAGTTTACATTACTATGGTAGATCACAAACATATGATGGTTCGTCTAACACATCTGAGAATTTCAGTGGTGAAGGTAGAAGACTAAAACTAACCGATAGTTTACTTTCTTTCGGTGAAGATTCATGGGACAATACTTACAATGAATATGGTACTTTAGGTAATAAGGATTTACAAGTTAGACCTAATCGTTTAGTTAAACCAGGTGGTAACAATGGATATTGGTTACCTAATCCAAATAGTAGTAGTAATTTCAAATACTATATTAGAAAATTCTCCACTTCAGGAACTAAGACAAGTATGTCAATTAATTGTGGTGGTAACTCGTTAACTTCTTGGGATAATATAGAAAATAATAATAAAGTTTCGGTTCTTATTATGTTTGAGTCATCATCAACAAATGTATACTCAAATTCAAGATTCTACGACCCTACAAAGACATTATCGAATTTTATTTATAGTATAAATAAAAATGGTGACGGTACGAATCCATTTGGTAGTGATATTGATCTCTACGGTAATACGGGTGGTTCGGGATCTGGTGGTTCTTGGACACTACCGATAAGAAACTCAGATGGTATGTTCTTAAATGCAACATACAATGAGATATTGGTGTTAGTAAGATACCAAGGAGATCCAACACCATTAACAAGTATAAGTGTAAGTTTTAATTAAAAAAAATGGCATACGATAGTAATTTAAAATCCTCCAGGTTCCTACAAGGTAGGAGATACACTCACAACAACTTAAGTGATTCTCAAGAATCATTTACGTCTGTACTTGATTTAAATAGTAATGAAATTTATGTTGATCAGGGTCTTATCCCATCTAACAACTTACCTTTTAATAGTTCGGGTGACCATTTAAGTGTATATGCGGATCCTACAACAGGATTCAATGTGTTGAAATATTGGTTTAGACATAAACTAACCAAATCAGATTTAAACAATGAAGTGTGGTTCTTTTTGAACCCAGTAGGTGTTGATAACGGAATAGGTGCTCAGTTAATTGATTCAAACCAACAAGTTAATTTTATATCACCAAAATACTCTGTTTCGTCATTATCTAACTCAACGGTGGAAGATGGGACTGCGGGTTATGGTGTTAAGTTATACGTTTCAACAAATTCATCTTCACCATCAGCAAGTGATTTAGTTCAACCATCAACTTACGCATTTGACTTTAAGAATGGGGTTGTACAATTTAAAAGTGGTACACCTTCTTCAAATAGATATGTTTATATAAGTGCTTACCAATATGTTGGTAGAACATTAAGTGAACAACTTGACAGTAGTAATCCTGATAGTATTCAGGACATTTTCAGACCAACAGGTTCGTTTTATGCAACTACTAATGATATTCAGATTACGGGGTCTTTAGATTTTGAAGGGGACTTAAGTGTTAATGCTATTTCTACGGGTGAAATATCTTTAAGAACTAATGCTGGTACAACTGATACAATCTCAATAACCAATTTACAAGGTGCTGGATCTAATGCAATATCATTGGATGCAACTAATGGTGGTGTAAACATAAGTGCTGGTTTTGAGGGTATAAAATTACAATCATCAACAGGGAAAGTAGAAATAGGAGATGAGTTAGAAGTAAATGGTTCTGTTATAATTAGAGGTGATCTTAAGGTTGAGGGACAAACAATATTACAGTCTCAAAACATAGGTGACGACTCTTTAATTGTTTCAGGAGCGATGAGTATATTAAAGAACCAAATAGATAATCAAATAAGATCAGCATCACTTAATATTGAAAATTTAGGAAATATAGGTGATAGATCGAATAATAGTGTCATGGATTTAGGTGGTTTCTAATTACGATGATATTTATAATAAAATTAAAACTTTAAATAAAAAAACAGATGGCTCAAATTATTAAACACAGGAGAGGATCGATTGAAAGTCTAAAGACGACGACGACACGTAATGGGGAACTCCTTGTTGCCTCGGGATCTATCTCAGATTTATCGGGACCTTTCGTATTCATTGGTTCCCCGGTTTCTTCTGACGAAGGTGTCGCTGGAGCATTTAAACCTACATCAAAAATCTATGGAGGTACTACGGCACCAACTATAGCCGCTGGTACTTACGGATCAATTATGGACGGAACACCGTTCCATGCTTCGGGAAATCAGTCGTTATATATCCTTAACAATGATGGTGTTGGAAATCAAAGACTTGATTTGACGGGTAACATGGAAGGGAATAGTATTTCCAATGTAACTATCACATCTTTAACGGGTTCAAATGCATCTGTCACTAACATAACAGGTGGTACGGTAACGGTAACGGGAGACCAAACCATTGATGGAACATTATCGGTTACAGGTTCAACAGGATTCGGAGCTGATATACGGGTTGAAGATGTAGCAACAGTTGGTAAACTTATTTCGGGTGAAATCACAGGTTCTAATTTAAAACTTACAGGTGATGCTGACATTGCGGGTAATATTAATTTAGGTGGTAACATCACAGTAGGTGATGCAACAACAGACTTCGTATCATTCGGAGCTGACATATCATCATCAATTATACCTGATGTAGATAACGCATTTGACTTAGGTACAACAACACAAGGTTGGAAAGACCTATATGTGAGTGGTACTGCATACGTACAAGATATATCTCTTGAAGGTTCATTGTCGGTAACTGATTTAGTATTACCAGGTGACTTAACTGTCAACGGTAACACAATACTTGGTGACGCAACAACAGATACGGTAGTTATTAATTCTGCGGATGTTACTATGGCTTCTATTCCTGAAGGGTCCACTATTAAGTTTATTGGGTTAGATGCTGATAAGAAATTAGTTCAGGACACTTTAGATGAAAGAATTCAAGGTGATACCTTAGTAGATAATGGTGGAATTCCATTAACAGTAAATAGAATTTCATTCGCAGCTGACGGAGACAGTCTTCAAGATGACGCTGATTTAACATATAACAAATCAACTAACATTTTAACGGTTGATAGTACAACAGTAGGTACTAACGTAAGTGCTGGTGGTTCATTAGTAGTTGGAACAACATCTGAATTAAAAGGAAATGTTGGTATAAATTCTAATTTATTAGTTACAGGATCTGCAACACTTAAGAGTGGAGTTGATATTGGTGGTAATTTAGGAGTTACAGGAAACACAACAACAACAGGTACGGTAACAGTTAATAACACATTAAATGTAACAGGACTTGCAACATTAGAAAATAGTGTTGATATTGAAGAAAATTTATCTGTAACAGGAACTACAACTTTAGGTGGTAATGTGTCAATATCGGGTAACTTAGAAATTTTAGGTGACGCAACTTCTGTGACTATTCAATCACAGACATTAGAAATTGACGATAACATTATTAGATTAAATGCATACTCTCCTTTTGAGAGATACGCAGGTTTTGAAGTAATTGACTCAGGTTCAACAGGTGTTTCGGCATCTCTTGTTTGGGATTCACAAGATGATTACTGGATGTTTGTTTCTGCATCGGGAGAATCAAGTAAATTGATTGGAACAACTGCTGGAACATACGGAAGTGAAACTTCACTAACGACTAACATAGTACCAAAATCAACAGGTGATAATAATATCGGTGACTCTAAAATAGGTGACAACGGTACAACATTAACCTATAATACGAATAAGTTTACTGTGGCTTCGGCTGACGGTGCTACTCTTATTGCGGGTAATGTTACACTTTCATCTGCGGGTGGTTTGGATGCAGGATCTAATTCATCAACAATTACATTTAAGAATAGTTCAAATGTACTTGGTTATGTTTCTGCAACTGAAACAGAGGATGTTTTAGATGGTATTTTAGGTTACAAATCAAGTGATGGTTCTTTAACTTTCTCAACAGTTATTGATGGTGGATTATACTAATCAGAAATAACATATAATTAATTAACAAAATCCCTTGAGAAATCGAGGGATTTTTTTTATATATCATAGTAACGTAGTATTTATTAATATAATACCTATATAGGTAAAATAAACTGGTGGTACATACCACTTAAACACACATAGAGATCCATATATATGGGACAGACAGTTAAACTGCGTAGAAGCGCGGTATCCGGAAGGGTACCAATTAATTCACAACTACAACTTGGTGAATTATCAGTAAACACGGCGGATGGAAAATTATTCTTTGCCAAATCAGGTTCATTAGGACCTTCGATTGAAGAAATCATAACTACGAACACCCAAAACACGGGTTCAATTGACTTAGTCGGTGCTTTAACCGCGTCGGTTGTTAGTTCATCATTCATAGGTGACGGTTCAGGGTTATATAACATTCCTGCAGCGGGTGTGGTCGGTCTCAGTTTAGATCAAATATCGTCAGGTGATGGAATTGCATCTATTACTTCGACACAACTTGATATAAACGTTAATACGGTCATTGACGGATCTCTAACAGCAACAGAAATAACAGGTAGTGGATTAGGTTTAACAAATGTTCCAGTTAACATTTCGGGGTCAAGTCACACATCCACAAATTACGATGGTTTATTCACAAAAATTCATTTCGATGAATCCACGGGAATTAAAGTCGAGGGTGATATTTCAACAGGTATTGCAAAAATATATTTAGATGGTGTAGCATCTGAAGGTGGTAGTGGTGTAGGTAGTACAAAGTTTATTGAGGTAACATCACCAAGTAGTACATGGACATTCAACCATGGATTAGGTGAAAAGTATCCATCTGTTATGGTATTTGATAGTAACGATAATGTTATTATCCCACAAAATATTGAAGTGGTAAGTACAACACAATTGGTTGTTTCTTTTGCTTCTCCACAAATCGGTTATGCCACTGCGACTGTCGGTGGTGGATTACCAACAACAACATCAACTGATAATAAAACACTTGTTACTTTAAACGGAGTTCCAACATGGAAAGAAGGTATATTAAGTGGTTCAGTATCATTTAATTCTTTCTCATCATCAATCGATACCATCATTGGTTCCTTAGAAACTGAGAGTTCATCAATAAGAGGTGATTTTAACTCACACACATTATCATTAAACACATACACATCATCAAATAACAGTATTGTTGTTGATTTAGTAAGTGAAACGGGTTCATATCAATTAAAATCTAATTTCAATTCATATACGTCGTCAATATCTGCGATAAACACCACCCAAAACGCGAGAATTGGTTCTTTAGAAGGATTTACCGCAAGTATCGATGATACATACGCAACTGACAGTGATTTAAACGCATACACAACATCAAACGACATTAGAGTCGACTCAATTGAGTCAAAAACGGGTAGTTTTTTAATTGATAGTGATTTAAATATATTAGAAGGACAAGTAGGATCCTTAGAGACTGAAAGTGGGTCGGTAAGGTCTACATTAAATACATACACATCATCAAATGACGGTAGGGTAGATTCGTTAGAAATTGAAAGTGGATCGGTAAGGTCTACATTAAACACATATACATCATCAAACGATGGTAGGGTTGATTCAATTGAGTCACAAACAGGGAGTTATTTAATCGATAGTGATCTATCTACGTTAGAAGGACAAGTCGGTTCTTTAGAAACTGAAAGTGGTTCGGTAAGATTGGCATTAAACACATATACATCATCAAATGACAGTAGAGTTGAAGAATTAGTCGGTTTTAAAGATGATACTGAAGTGGCAATTGAA
>Ga0114994_10001640_pt1 | contig 16187 bp, 9 predicted proteins | sample ArcticOcean_MG_C_9_FD_87043 | JGI IMG/M metagenome (GOLD analysis project Ga0114994, IMG submission 87043) | Marine microbial communities from western Arctic Ocean - ArcticOcean_MG_CB2_152 | ecosystem: Environmental > Aquatic > Marine > Oceanic | place: Arctic Ocean: Canada Basin | collected...
AACGGGATTTGGGGTGGCTATATAAAAGAAGGAGCTAAGACAGTAATTCCTTCAATCGCCACTGCTAAGGTCAGTATGCGTCTCGTCCCGCATCAAGATTTCGATAAGATCACGGAATTATTTACAGCTCACTTTAAACGAATTGCTCCACCTAGCGTGAGTATTAAAGTAACTCCAATGCACGGTGCAGCTCCAGCAGTAACTCCTACGGATAGCAAAGCATACAATGCAGCTTCCCGAGCTATGACCACAACTTTCGGAGTAGAACCCATCCCTATACGCAGCGGAGGCTCCATTCCTATTGTTGCTTCATTCGAGCGCATACTCGGACTCAAGACCGTTTTATTTGGGTTTGGGTTAGACTCAGACGCTATACATTCGCCTAACGAGCATTACGGAGTATTCAACTATTTCAAGGGCATTGAAACCATTCCACTATTCTACAAGTATTTCGCAGAACAATAACATCGATATGAGAGTTCATTTTCTATTAGTATTTACTTCAATCTTCTTTCTCAGCAGTTGCTATCAGAAAATCGAAGTCATCGAAGTCGATGACTTTTCAAATGTTCAGATCGGTTTAAAGGGAATGCAGTCGGATCTATATGTCCACGTGTATAATCCTAACTGGTTTTCAATAAAAGTTGAATCAGCTGAAGTCTCACTGAAAGTAGGAGAGGTAGATGCTGGCAATGTTTGGCTCAAAGAACCCATGACCTTAGTAGCCCGAGATACTTCGTTAATTCACTTGCGAGTAGAAACTAGGCAAGGCGCAATAGGCAAAATTCTCATGCAGAATATAGGCAAAATGTTCGGGTCCGGAGAAATACCCTTCTCGGCTGAAGGTGTTATTATCGGAAAATCGTGGGGGCTTAAAATCGAGGTCCCAGTCCATCACTCACAAATCCTAGAATTAGGAAAGTAGCGGCTTTAGAGACTCTTAACGAGTACAATAACCCCGAATTCGAGTGTCATATTTCTGGTTTTGCTGTCCAACCATGTAAGAGGATTGTCTGGTGCAGGGCCGGTAGAAATAGCGCTCTGAGTGAGCCTTGTGAAAATGAGTGAGCGTTCCCCAGACTGAGTTCGCAAACCTATAATCCACCCCAGGTCGAAATCGTAGATCTCCCATTGTGATGGCCCATAACCGTACCCATTGTCGTACTCGGCTGAAATTAATAGAGAAGGTTGTAATCCTATCGATCCTTCAAGGTGAGCATATCGGAAAATCATAGTAAGCGGAATGTCGATATATCGATATCTGTAAGCCCAAGTAGAATAATCTCCGGTTTGAATGTTTTGGGTTTTACGGCTCCCCTTCTCGTTGTAAATCATTCCGATCTGGAAGGCTTTAGATGCACTATTTCGCATCTCAACTACAGCTCCGATATTGAATCCTACCTTATTAAATCCACCTATTCCGTCACCGTGGATTTGAGATAATGTGACCCCACCGATCACTCCTCCATTAAACGCTATTGCTACGGGATTCGTGTTGTTGGTTTGTCCCCAACTTATCTCACATAAGGCTAAAGCAAAGCAAATTAGAATACTATTCCTGAGTTTCATTACTCAGTAAGATGAATGCCTAAGCAGTTTACAACATAACCACTTTCATCACTCACAATGGCAACAAGACTAGAGTTTTCAATCACCCATTCTTCGTTCCAGGTAACAGTAAAGTCAGATTGAAAGGAATCACCTGCCACCGCATCATAAATCACGGGTAGGCCCGTTGCTCCACTCACACTCCCTCTTAATAAGTGGTTGAATTCGTAATCTTCTATGTGTTCGGGATTGTTATTATAATTGAGTTGATCACCTATTAATCCTGACTCCACGAATAACACAGATAAACTAAGCCCCCCGATATAACCATAAGAAAATTGACCGTTTACGTGAATATTTAGGTGTCTCGCATCTGGGAACCATGATGTTTGTATCTGTAAATCAAGAGGTGTAGGTGTATCGAACTCTTCATAAACTTTAGCCCCCCATTCTTTAGATCCTAAGAAATTAGCATTGCCACCGAATCGGTTAATCCTTCCAAGGGGATATGCAAGGAAACCTATCTGAGCGTATAATTCCTCACCCTCCTCACACCTCCAATCTGCTTCATACTCTCCACTTGGCACGGCTAAGGATCCGACATGAATTCCTATAGGAAAGACTCTATCGGGATTAGCTTCCATTAAGCTTTCAGCGATTTCAGCTGCAGGAGGGCAGTTCCCACATTGATTAGCAGTGAAGTCTTCTATTAGTACATTTTTACCTTCACTTATAGGAACTCCAAAGATGGGAGCAGCCCCGTATAAATCATCCCTATATCCTTCAGAAAAAGGAACTACAGGATCCTCGATAATATCGCATGCTTGAAACGATAAGATTAAGAGTAGGAAGGATGATAACCTAAGCTGTTTCATGTTCTCGCTCAATTTGATTTGAATAAAAAATCCGCGTCGGCACACAAGGTACGTGACGCGGATTCAAAATTATTTTATTAGTCTTACTTAAAGCCTAGTGCGTGCTTGTTACTCTTAGAGTAGAAGTCTCTCCACCAGCTGTTAAGCTTACTAGGTAAATTCCAACTTCCATAGAAGCGAAGTCTAGTTCAACGCGCTGTGTTCCAGCCGTTATGTTTCCTAGGTTTATTTCGATAACCTTCTGACCGACTAAGTTGTACACAACCACAGAAGCGTTTCCAGCTTTAACAGTAGTGAACGTAAGGCTTGTGTTATCTGAGAATGGGTTAGGGAAAACGTTTACAGATGAAGTAAGATCATTCTCTGAGATGCCAACAGAAGAAGTTGTTGCCTCCATGCCGACAACTAGTTCAGCAAACTCAACTCCTGAAGCACCACTGTACGCTAGAACCCAATCAACTGCTTCCGTTCCTTCCATAGAAACGACGTGCGCGTATCCGTCCACATAATTACCCCACTGTGAAGCGTAAAGACCATCCCCGTACAAGTCAAACATAGTGAATACATAGCACTCGTTAATGTCTAGAGAAACGTCAGTCGTGACATAAGTATTTTGATTTTGCGCACCAGTGTAAGCACCTATTGGCTCACCAGCTACAAATCCTCCAGTTGAATTCGTAATCTCCCAACCAGTTTCTTCTGGCCAGTTGTCTAACATAATACGTACTTGGATGTTAGTGTTAGTTTCATCTGAACCCACGATATCTACTATGTCCTCAGCGTCCCAACTGTCACCGTTCACAGAAACCAATTTGTAGTCTAAAGTTCCAACTGTAGAGTAGCTACCTAAATCTATAGTCTCGCTACCAACATTAGATAATGCGCCAGTCCACATAACATCTGGTTGACCTGCTCCGTTTAAAGAAACTTCAAAAGTCATAGCTGTAATAGTCTCAGAACCTAGATTTTCAACAAAAGTAGAAGCAGACCAATCACCACCACCACAAGAAGAACTATCTCCGTTGTATGACAACATCGGTGCAGCGCCACTAATTGTATTACCACAAGGAGCGAAAGCAGCATTCATGTGACCATCAAAACTAGCTTGACCAGACTCTACTAGAGTGTAGTCTGGGCACACAGTATATATAGTAGGGTAATAAGTACAAGCGTACGAATTGAAAATACTAGCGGCATTATCGATAATAGGCATGTTGAGCAATGACACCCAATCGCCAGTAGTATTACCACCGGTACCGTCTAAATCAGCTGCAGTAGTAGAATCATCCGATTCTAATGCAAAAACATAGACGTCGCCAGTTCCGTCAGGACCGAAAGTAGAGTAAATATCTTCTAGAGTTCCATCTTGAGCGTAGTTCCAACATGGTCCACACCAAGTTGCATAGAAGTCGAGAATCACAGTGTTACCTGCATCGAGAAGTTCGTAAAGATTCCACTCGACACCGTTGATGTCAGTAGCTGTAAAATCAGGGGCTATACTTCCGTCTGCAAGTTGAGATTGAGCTGTTAACCCTAGAGTTAAAGCTATGAAAAGCATGTAAATGTGCTTCATGTTATTATTTATTTAAAGGTTTCAAATTCAATACATTAGATAGTTAAGCTATGCAAAAATAGGCAAAAATGAGACGAATTCAATGTAACAAAGGTTGCACGAGTAAAAATAAAGTTAAAAACTAGATGTAAATGCGACCTCAAATCCATTGGATGCAGGCACGGTACGACATACGCCACCTACACAAAATATCCCCTCACGCCTCTTTCCGTATCCCACACTTAACCGATGAGCACCATTTATATACCCAGCTGAGCCATATAAGTAGTGTACCCTCTTAGCTTCATCGGGGTTTCCAAAGTTGTACTGATCGATTACACTCACGAACCAATGTGGGCTCCAAGTATATTCTGCCACCACGGTTGCCCAATCTCCTTTGTCTTGTTCTGTTAGGAGTACCTGGAATTCAGTTCTTAAACTCTGACGTTTAGCTGTTTTGAATTGCGTCTCGAGCACGAATAAGTCGGCAAACACAATGCCCTTGAAGTCTGTTGTGACGGGAGTGGCTAGGGTATTAAACTGAAGGTTCATATACATAGCCTTCGCTTTGAAGTTCTTAGAGAACTTACGCTCTATGTCGAAGCTTATGTCTTGGACATTTAAAGAATCTCCAAAACCCCAGCTGTTTCTCTCATAACCATATATAGCTCCATCTAGACCACTCAAGTTAGTTGTGTCCAGGCTATACGAAGTAGCAAAGGTTAGGCTCATCTTAGTTCCGTACTTTCCACCTAGCTTCGAACCCCTTGCAATTGAATAGTATAACTCACCTCTAAAACTAGATTCTCCATTGATGACGGTTGCATATGGATATAGTGTCGCTGCTAGATTGTATGTGTGTGCTCTAGTAATAGAAGGAATATTATTAATAGGAGCGTCAAACAATAACAAGTCCCTATCCGAACGGAAGCTCATATTATCAGTTGTTGCTCTCTGAAAAACGAAATTCAACTTCTTTACATTACCCGACAAGAAATACATTAAAGCTTCGCCTTCTTTATAGATGTATCCGTTATCAGCAGAAGGATCGTTAATTTTCTTTGAGTATTCTATACCACCTCTCCACATTCCGTACTGGAATTTAGATCCGTACTCCCATGCACCTACATTTTGGGGAAGTGTTAAAATTAATGTGTCCTCTTGAATAATATTCCCCCCCTCTTGAAATTTACTCACGAAAGAAAAGTCGGGCTTTATCTTTAGTTTTGAATCAGCGAGAAAAGGCAGCAGACCGTTCAAGTCTAATTCCGTGTTTACGCCTCTAATAATCCCCTCCCCATTAATCAGCCCATCGTTAAAATCTAGTCTCTGCTTCCCGTATACGACTTTAATTTGAATAGGGTCGATAGGCCTTAGGATTATTCGAAACCCATCTAAGGCATTATCTAAACCCAAGTTTCTCTCTTCATAAGCTCTTAATAATGTTCCCGCTCCGAACTGCTCATAGAAATTTCCGACCGTAACATCCACTCCTTTTTCTCGATCTGACCATCTTGCATAACGATATCCGATTCCAGTTCCTTTAAACCTTCCGGGAAACCCTAACACACTATTCAGATAAGCTTCATATCTAATACCAGCAGAGAAATTCCCCATTGTATAATTCAGATTAGAATACGCATTAAAGCCAGTTTTTGAAGGCGGGACTACAGCTCCTATCAATGCATCTGCCTGATATGATTGCCATAACATAGACACGTTTCCAGTAACAACGCCGGGCTCTGTATTCTGAGAGATAACGGGAGTACATAAATATCCCGCAAGCCCTAGTACAATTAGCAATCGCTTCATTTTACGAGCTTAAGTAACTCTTCGTAAAGTTCTTCCTCATCTCCCTCTGCGTAGTTATTGTGAGACCAAACCACTTTCCCGTTACCATCTAATAAGAATGTGTGTGGCACATTAATGACCTGCATCGCTCTTGCGAATTCCTTACCAGTATCGAGAAGTACTTCGTACTCCCACCCTGAACTCATTACATAAGGTGCAACTCGGCTGATAGATCTAGAATCATCAATGCTAATCGCAATTAATTTTACTCCAGTTTCATCCTGCCAGTCAGCGTAAAAATCCATGTAGTTATTCAACTCACGCTTACAAGGGCTGCACCAGGTCGCCCAAAAACAAATAATAATGGGTGCCCCATCATTATCGAAATCACCCGTGTTGATATTCTCTCCAGCGAGATTCTCTAATTGGACAGAAGGTATGGTTTGGGCTGAAGCATTGAAGCTTAAAGAGAAAACCAAAAGCGTAAAAATATATAGATGTTTCATTTTCTATTTATTGAGATAGGTTGCAAAGAAACGTCATTCTTCTCATATAGTATGACTTACCTTTGCTTACATGATTTGTACCAAACTCAAAACTTTCACATTTGTGCTGTTAATGCTAGCATTTGGAAGACTAAATGCTCAGCTTATACTGACTATTCCTAACGATACAATATTTATAGCACTCGACACCTTAGATACTGGAGAGATTGTTGACCATTGGGACGTTTCTAATGACACATTTATGTCGTTAGAGCTAATGTGTTCTCGAAATTATCTTTCTACAGTAACCCCATACAACTACCCTTACATTCAATCATTGCCAGAGAATCCTGTTGCGGGAGCATATGAAAAATTTTGTTGGGGTCCTTTATGTTATAACTACGGCACTGATGCATCATCCACTAATTCATCTCTATTAGTTAATATTCCGTCTGGAACTACTGACAGCTCCTTCATTGCGTATTTCTACCCTAATGATGTCCTAGGCACCACTACTATTGAATATTGTTTTCATCCGGTAGGAGACCTAAGCGGTGGCAATTGTGGCTCAATTACTTATGTCGTAACTGCAACAGCAGCAGTGGAGTTGATGACACCAGTTGAAATGTATATTTCTGCTGTGTACCCTAATCCGTTAGTAGATAAAGGAAGTATTGACTTTTCTATTCCTCAGGGTTCTACAGGCACCATCATTATTAGAGACGTTACAGGAAAGATTCTTTCAGAAACAACGGACCTTGTAATGAATGGATCCATTCATCTTGAGTCTTCAGATTTTATGGCTGGAATTTTCTTTTCTACTCTTGTAGTTGATGGTCATTCCACTTCAACAAGGCGATTTGTTGTAATCCGATAAGGAGCTCGCTCATGCAGCAACCTAATAAACAGGACGCTCTCGATTACCACTCACGTGGTCGGAAAGGAAAAATCGAAGTAGTCCCTACAAAACCTTATAGTTCACAAAGAGACCTGTCTCTTGCATATAGCCCAGGTGTTGCGGAGCCATGCCTTGCTATAGCAGCAAACCCTGATGACGTTTATAAGTACACAGCGAAGGGTAATCTTGTAGCTGTAATTAGTAATGGAACGGCTGTCCTAGGACTTGGAAACATAGGGGCGGCTGCTGGAAAGCCTGTGATGGAGGGTAAGGGCGTACTATTTAAAGTCTTTGCAGACATTGATGTGTTCGATATTGAGGTTGACACTGAGGATATAGAGGTTTTCATCCAAACAGTAAAAGCGATAGCTCCTACTTTCGGTGGGATAAATCTTGAGGACATTAAGGCGCCTGAAGCTTTTGAGATTGAGCGAAGGTTAAAGGAAGAGCTAGACATCCCTGTGATGCATGACGATCAGCATGGGACGGCAATTATTTCTGCTGCAGCGCTCTTAAATGCACTTGAGCTCACAGCGAGAGATATTAAAGATGCCAGGATAGTCGTGAGTGGAGCAGGAGCTGCTGCGATGTCATGCCTCGAGCTTTATATGAAGCTGGGGTTAAAGCTAGATAATATAGCGGTTTTTGATAGCAAGGGCCATTTAAACAAAAGCAGAAAAGGGTTAGATGGTAGAAAAAAGATGTTTGCCACAGAAAATAAATACGATTCCCTGAAAGAGGCATTAGTAGGAGCAGATGTGTTTTTAGGTCTGAGTAGAGGGGGGTTAGTTGACGGGAGTATGATTAAAGGAATGGCTGCAAATCCTATTGTATTTGCGCTAGCTAATCCAGATCCAGAAATCCCTTACGATGAAGCAATTGCAGCTAGGGAGGATATAATTATGGCGACAGGAAGGAGTGATCATCCTAACCAGGTTAACAATGTGCTAGGTTTTCCATTTATTTTCAGAGGCGCGTTAGACGTAAGAGCTACAGCAATTAATGATGAAATGAAACTTGCGGCTGTACGAGCTATTGCAGATCTTGCAAAGGCTACAGTCCCAGACGAAGTTAGTGAGGCGTATGATGAACAGTCACTAGTCTTCGGAAGACATCTCATCATACCTAAGCCTTTAGACCCTAGACTTATTTCTGCAATAGCCCCTGCAGTAGCTAAAGCAGCTATTGCATCAGGAGTTGCAAAAAAACCTATTGAGGATTGGGTGGCTTATGAGCAATCGCTCCTGGAGCGACTCGGCCAAGCCACTAATTTTTCTCGTTCGCTAAGTAATAGAGCTATTAAAAGTCCTAAGAGGGTAGTTTTTGCAGAAGCAGAACACTATAAAGTTTTGAAGGCGGCTGAACAGGCTGTCGATGAGGGAATAGCACATCCTATTCTCATAGGAAGAAAGAAAAGAATCGATGCGATTATAGAAGAGCATCAACTTCAGCTTAGCACGGCGACGATTATTGATCCTAGATCGAAGGATGAAGCGGAGAGAAGAGAGCGTTTTGGAAAAATGTTGCACGAGAAACGCATGAGACATGGACTCACAGCTATTGAAGCTGAAAGGAATATGCGTCAAAGAAACTACTTCGGTGCGATGTTAGTTGAGAGTGGAGAAGCTGATGCTTTAGTATCTGGTCTCACACGTAATTATCCTAACGTGATACGTCCAGCACTTGAGGTGATAGGTAAAGCAGATGGAGTTAACAAGGTTGCTGGGATGTATATTATGCAGACGAAATCAGGGCCTATGTTCTTTGCAGATACCACTGTAAACGTTAACCCTACAGCAGAGGAAATAGTGGAGATAACACTCTTGATGGCTGAAGCCGTAAGAAGGTTGAGGATAGTACCCCGTATAGCTCTACTGAGTTATTCAAACTTCGGATCATCTAAAGGAGCGGATGCAGTAAAGATGTCTGAAGCAGTAAAAATTCTTCACAGAGATCATCCAGATTTGATCGTTGATGGAGAAATCCAAGCTAACTACGCTATTAATTCAGAAATGCTTTCTGAAACTTTCCCATTCTCGACATTACATCAGAGAAGAGTTAACACATTGATATTTCCTAACCTGTCTGCGGGTAACATCTCCTATAAATTATTGAAGGAAATGGGTGGTATTGAGGCGCAGGGCCCGGTATTGTTAGGGATGAAGAAATCCGTACACATTCTTCAGATGGGCTCATCAGCTAAAGAAATTGTAGACATGGTGAGGCTTGCAGTTGTAGACGCCCAAAACAAATCTCTATCATGATTCATCATTTACACGGCAAATTAGTAGAGAAGTACCCCACGCATGTAGTGATTGATTGCCACGGTGTCGGGTATTTGATTTCAATCAGTCTCACAACTTTTGAAGCGATACCAGAAGCTGAGGAAGCATTCCTTCATATCCACATGGTAGTTCGCGAAGATTCTCAGACGTTATTTGGATTCGCTACAGTTGAGGAGAGGAATCTTTTCCTTTTACTCATCAGCGTAAGCGGAGTCGGTGCTAATACCGCTCGACTTATCCTATCGGCAATGGACCCTGCGACCACTACAGAACTTATCGCAATCGGCGACGTTGATGCGATGAAAAAAGTAAAGGGAATAGGAGCGAAAACAGCTTCTAGGATCATTATTGACCTTCAGGACAAAGTTGGAGCTGATACAGGAGGTGGCGGAACGAAATCTGAAATATCTTCGCCGCACAATACAATCAAGAATGAAGCGTTATCTGCATTGACTTCTTTGGGTTTTGATAAAAAACGAGTTGATAAAACTCTTGATAGTATTATTCAAGATACGGATGGTGCGTTATCTCTGGAAGTATTGATTAAACAAGCGTTAAAGAAGCTTTAAAATATAGAAGGTGAAGAATAACGGAAGCATATTTGCCACTATTGGTATTTTGTTGACATTGCTTTTTTGCGACCTTCAGGCTCACGCCCAAACCCAAGACGAAAACACTTCAGACTCCACGATTATTGACCTTCCCCTCCCTCACGGTGGTGAAGATTCGTATAACCCCATAGAAAACCCGGGTGGAATCAGTCTAGATTGGCCTATAAACATAAATTACGGTGTAGTGTACGATCCCATCACCGGTCAGTACATAGTTCAACAAACCATAGGCGACACCCTAGAATTCAGGCCCTCTTCATTATTCTCCCTCGAAGAGTATTTGAATTACGATATGGAGGGGAATTTGAGTGAGTTTTGGGATGACTTGCAGGGAGAAGACGATGAAGCTAACAGAGCATTCGCCCCTAAACTCGAGATAGACAGCGAACTTTTCGAGATGCTATTCGGCACTAACGAAATCGAAATCATCCCTCAAGGTTCCGCTGAACTCACCTTTGGAATAAATAGTTCTAACACAGAAAACCCTCGTATTCCAGAACGTCAAAGGCGAGTCACAACATTTGCTTTCGATCAACGCATACAGTTAAATATTACAGGTAAAATTGGTGATAAAATTGAACTCGGCACTCAATATAATACCGAGTCGCTTTTCGATTTCGAAAACCAAATGAACATCGGTTTCCAGGGTGAAGAGGATGACATCCTGAAGAGCATAGAGGCTGGTAATATCTCATTACCCCTTCAAGGAACTCTTATCACGGGATCTCAAAGTCTATTCGGCGTTAAACTAGATACACAGTGGGGCCGCCTATACAATTCGACGATTATTTCTCAGCAGAAGGGTGAGCGTAAGGAGATTGAGGTTGAGGGAGGAGCCCAAACCCAAGAATTCGACATCCGTGCAGATGACTACGAAGCTAACAGACATTACTTTCTATCTCAGTATTTCAGAAATCAGTACGACAATGCGATGCGGTCACTACCCGTCCCTAGTTCTGGATCAGAAATAAATAGAATTGAGGTTTGGGTAGTAAACACTCAAGCGAACACCCAGGATGTTAGAAATATTATAGCTGTAACTGACCTAGGTGAGCACCCGGATTATATGTCCACTAACCTTCCAATAGCAGATCTAACTAATGGCACTACCCCCACAAATAACAGAGCCGCTACTAACGACAACAACGATATATTTTCAGACCTAGTAAACAACCCCGATGTGATGAGTTTCACGGGAGCCAATGCTGCAATTAACACTATGTATAATCAGCCGGCCATACCAGGCGAAATCTTCGAACAGGGTGTGCACTTCGAGAGGGTAGGAAATGCTAGAATGCTTAACCCCTCGGAATTCTCATTCAATTCTAAGCTCGGGTTTATCTCTCTACGTCAGTCTCTGAATAACGCCGAAGTACTCGGAGTATCATATGAGTATACCCTAGATGGTAACACCTACCAAGTAGGAACCATGGCCCAGGATGGATTTATCGCACCAGGGGCACTCGTTCTAAAGATGCTAAAGTCGAGTATCACTCAGTTAGATTTGAATAACGGCGACCCTTCACCACTTTGGGAGTGTATGATGAAGAACGTTTACAGCATGCAAGCGTTCGGCGTCAGTGAAGAAGAATTTCGCCTTGATGTTTGGTACAACGACCCATCTACAGGTGTAGACCTCAATTACATCCCCCGCTCTCCACTCGATGGAACACTCTTACTCCAGTTATTAGGATTCGATAGGATGGATGTTAACACCATGCCTAACCCCGACGGGGTGTTCGATTATGTTGACAATGCTGCTACCGAAGGAGGTACTATAAATTCACAAAATGGACGTGTTTTCTTCCCTTCCGTGGAACCTTTCGGGGATAACCTTAGGGCAGTAATTGAAGAGCGAGTGAGCGACCCCAACCTGGCCGCATCATTAATTCAGACCCTAGTTTTCGACGCCCTATACGACAGCACCAAAACAGCGGCCCAACAAATTCCTTCTCTCAACAGGTACCACATTAAAGGTCAGTTCCAATCTCAAAGTAGTTCCGAAATAGCCCTCAACGCCCTCAATGTACCCGAAGGTTCAGTCACAGTTACGGCGGGTGGAGTGAGGCTTATTGAGAATCAGGATTACACAGTTGATTACAACCTCGGAAGGGTTAGAATTATTAATGATGGTCTTTTAGAATCAGGCCAAACCATCCGCGTTTCTCTCGAATCAAATTCGTTATTCAACATCCAAACAAAGACCCTCCTTGGGACAAGGTTTGATTACGTAGCAAGTGATAATTTCACGATAGGAGCGACTTTCTTAAACATGAGAGAGAGGCCATTGACTCAGAAAGTAGATATAGGAGATGAGCCTGTAAACAACACGATTTTTGGAACAGATTTCACTTGGCAAACAGAAAGTAGATTCCTGACAGACCTAGTTGATAAGCTACCATTCTATCAGACATCGACTATATCTACAATTGACATAAGTGGTGAAGCAGCGTATTTAATTCCGGGACACAGTCGTGCAATTGGAGATGAAGGAAATGCCTACATCGATGATTTCGAGGGGTCTCAATCATCGATTGATATAAGATCAGTGTCGCGTTGGTTCTTAGCTTCAACACCTAAGCTTCAAGAAGATTTATTCCCGGAATCTACTATTGAAGATTCAACAATTTATAATTTCAATAGGGCTGCCTTATCATGGTACACCATTGACCCAGCGTTCTATTCGGGGGTAGGCTTAGACGATGGTCAGGTAAGTGACGACGTGAGACACGATCACAGGATGCGCCAAATCCTCGAGCAGGAGATATTCCCAAACAGGGATTATCAGCCAGGAACACCGAGGAATATCCCCACTTTTGATTTGAGTTTTTGGCCTAGCGAAAGAGGACCCTATAACTATGAGCTATCTGATGGTGCTCCAGGATATTCTGCTGGATTGACAGAAGATGGCGAGTTAAAGGAGCCCTCAAGCCGTTGGGGTGGGATACAGAGAGCCCTAACCACCACGGATTTCGAGTCATCTAATATTGAGTATATACAGTTTTGGGTAATGGATCCATTTAACGACGATTCGGAGAATTCAACCGGTGGCGATCTTTACATCAATTTAGGAAATGTCAGCGAGGATATTCTGAATGATAGTCAGTTAGAATTTGAGAACGGTCTGCCGGCTTTAAACAATCCGGATCAAGATTCGGACACGAGTAACGTAGCCATTTACCCTGACCCTTCGATTTTTAATGTAGTCAACGCATTTGATAATTCTTCGGGTTCATACGAAGCCCAAGACGTAGGACTAGACGGAATGAATTCTAGTACCGAGCGAGAGTTTTTCGGCAATTGGCTTTCAGACCTAGATGCATCCGTTGCGGCCGGAGATCTTACTCCTCAAGCTTATTCCTTAATTCTAGAAGATCCGTCAGCAGATGACTTCCGCTATTTCCGAAACCCGACCTCACAGGCCCTGGAAGAAAACATACTCGATAGGTACAAGCGTTACAGTCGTTATGAGGGTAATTCTAACACCTCTTCTCCCGACGGATACCCGATAACGGCCACAACGATTCCTAACACTGAGGATATAAATGAGGATATCACTCTGGGTACGATAGAGAGTTACTATCAATACAAGATTTCGCTGAGACCTTCTGATTTAGGTGAGGAAAATGTGGGTAATAATTATATCACTGATGTTTTTGAGACTCTAAGCCAAAGCGCTTCCACAAACGAGCAGAAACCGATAAAATGGTATCAATTTAAGATTCCAGTTAGGGAATATGAGAAGCGGGTGGGAAGTATATCGGACTTCAGATCGATTAGATTTATGAGGGTGTTTATGAAGGATTTTTCACAACCAGTGACGATAAGATTTGCTAGGATGGAACTTATTCGTGGAGAGTGGAGAAAGTACGATGGCAGTCTAGCGGGAGAGCAAGAAGTGGAACCAGAAGACCCATCTGCTACTTCCTTTAATATTTCAGCTGTAAACATTGAGGAAAACGGAAATAGAGAGCCAGTGCCTTACATAACACCTCCCGGCATCAGTAGAGAAATAGATGTAGCCGCGATTAACGCGCGTAGGCTTAATGAGCAGTCGTTATCATTATCAGTTTGCGATCTTGAGGACGGAGATGCGCGTGGAGCGTATAGGAATATCAACTACGATATGAGGATGTACAATAGACTCCGGATGTACTTCCACGCGGAACCTGGAGAAAACTGTACTAACCTCGATGATGGTGACATCACAGCCTTTGTAAGGTTGGGTAGTGACTTCGATGCGAACTATTATGAGTACGAAATACCTCTCACTGTTACGCCTTGCTTTACATCAGATGCGGATCTGATTTGGCCTTTGGAAAATAACATGGATATAGAGTTGCAGAAACTCCAAAACCTTAAAATTAATAGACCCACTGGGCAGCCACTTTTCCTCGAATACACAGAGTATGACGGTGTGGCGCGCATGTCCGTGAAGGGCAATCCTAACCTTGCGAACGTCACCACGGTGATGATAGGAATTAGAAATCCAAATAAGGATTCCAATGTGTTTAGTAGTTCGGATGACGGGTTAAATAAGTGTGCTGTGGTTTGGGCGAATGAGCTGAGGTTGTCAGATTTCAATGAAGAAGGAGGGTGGGCAGCCGTCGCAAGGATTAATGCAACGCTCGCAGATTTAGGCAACTTCAGTCTAGCAGCTAACATGTCAACTCCTGGATGGGGAGGCCTAGAACAAAGAGTTCAGGAACGTCAACGCGAGACCATAAGAGGTGTCGATGCGAATGGAACCATTCAGCTCGGGAAGTTATTTCCCGATAAACTGGGCCTATCGCTACCTATGTATATAGGATATTCAAATCAGATATCCACACCTCAATACGACCCGTTGTCGCCAGACATTGAGTTAGCAGATCTAGAGTTAGACCCAGATAGACTTGAGAGAACGAAATCCGTTAACACGCTGAAGAGTATAAACTTCGCCAGTATTAAGATTAACCCCCAAGGAGGCAAAGACAGTGGTCAGTCGCGCGATAGAAATGATAGAGGGGGGTCCGATAAATCGGATTCTAAGTCGAAGGATAATGTCAATTCCATGCGAGGTATGGGTGGGACAAGTGGACGTGGTGGAGCTGGAGGAAGTGGAGGATCGACAAGTTCGGGGCCGTTTTCATTCTTGAAGATTAGCAACTTTACAGGTAACTTCAGCTACAACGAGCACTTCCAAAAGGATATCAATACTGAGTTCCAGATTAGCAAAGAGTACAGGGGAGGGTTATCGTACAACTGGCAGAATAGACCTAAGCAATACAAGCCGTTTTCTAAGATCGGATTCCTTTCAGGTAAGGAGCTATTTAAGTGGTTTACCGAATTTAATTTCTATTTAGCACCCAAGCAGGTTTCTGTGAACACTCAGATGGAGAGGATATATGAAACTAACAGGGTTCGCAATAACACATTTGATTTATTAGGTGTTGAAACTCCACTCTTGATTAATACTCAAGTTCTAAAGTCTTGGCATTGGAATAGAAATTATTCTATCAAGTACGATCTAACTCAGGCATTGAAATTTGATTACTCTGGATCGGCTATCGCCCTTGTAGGGGAGCCAGTGGGAGAAATTGATAGAGATGACGACATAGGTTATCAGCAGTATGTAGAAACTGTGATGACGAACTTGATGAGCGCAGGTGATATTACTACGTATAATCACAACGTGAATGGATCTTACAAGCTGCCGTTTGACAAAATCCCTCTTATGAATTTCGTGACAGGTGATATTAGATACCAAAGTTCATTCCGTTGGGATAGGGCTCCTTTTGCTCAAGACACCCTCGGTGCCACCATCCAAAACTCTAGAAACCTCAGCCTTAATGGTCAAGCTAATTTCCTCAAATTATACAACCGAGTCCCTTATTTAAAGAAGATTAATAACGAACGTCCGAAGAAAGCGAGCGATAGAAATGTGGGTAATGAGCGACGTGATGGATTCGGAAATGTCGAAGATGAGGAGGAGAAGCAGAAGATAGAGATTCATCCGCTTAAGCATATTTTGCGTTTCATGATGGGAGTCCAAAACATTAGCGGATCCTTTACTCGCAATGAAGGAATTCTTCTGCCTGGATATGCAGAGTCGTCTAATTACGGGGGCTTCGCAAATGACTTTCAGGCACCAGGGATATTG